>FYBJ01001866.1_pt2 | contig 35327 bp, 29 predicted proteins | sample 1134611 | NCBI WGS metagenome assembly FYBJ01 (sample SAMEA104116008, study PRJEB20421) | marine metagenome | isolation source: marine
TTAAGTTAAGAGAGCCTACGTCCCGCGGCTTGTCCGCGGGATCCATGAATCTTTCTACATCGCTGGATCCCGCGGACAAGCCGCGGGACGTAGNNNNTCTACATCGCTGGATCCCGTGGACAAGCCGCGGGACGTAGGCGAACTTAATGGCAGTGCTGCGCAGGGGGAGCGTTGTAGTTGATTGGGTATAAAAGCAGGAAACACGGTGTCTGGTACCGCGTTTCCTGGTATCTGACGTTTTTTAAGTTATTCTTCTTTAAACATTGAGCTGACAGATTCTTCAATATTAACTCGCTTTATTGCCTGAGCCAGCATATCACCAAGGCTGACAACACGGATTCTGTTGCATTTTCTCGCTTCGTCAGACAGCATAATGGTGTCGGTTGTTACCAGTTCATCAAGTGAAGAATTATTGATATTCTCAAGCGCCGGGCCAGAAAGAACCGGGTGTGTAATATAGGCGCGAACAGAACTGGCGCCATTTTCTTTTAGTTTTTCGGCTGCCGAGCAAAGTGTTCCGGCAGTATCAACGATATCGTCAACAATGATGCAGTTTCTTCCGGATGGGTCACCGATAATGTGCATTACCTCAGCCTTATTAGGGCCTGTGCGGCGCTTGTCGATGATAGACAGATCCGTATCATTTAATCGTTTGGCAATGGCTCGCGCTCTGACAACACCGCCAACATCAGGTGAAACAACCATGACGTTTCTCATGCCCTGCTTTTTGATATCTTCAATTAATACCGGGGTAGAATAGACGTTATCCACTGGCATATAGAAGAATCCCTGAATCTGGTCGGCATGGAGGTCGACGGTCATAACCCGGCTGATGCCTACCGAAGCCATCATATCCGCGACAACCTTTGCGGTAATCGGCACACGGGCAGAACGCACGCGGCGGTCTTGCCTGGCGTAGCCAAAGTAGGGTACAACGGCGGTAATTCGGCCGGCAGAGGATCGGCGCAGGGCGTCAGCCATGGTTAATAATTCCATCAAATTATCATTTGCCGGCGAGTTGGTTGACTGGATGACAAAAACATCCTTACCACGAACATTTTCCAGAATTTCCACCATGGTTTCACCATCGCTAAATGTGCCGACGGTTGCTTTTCCCATAGGGATTTGTAAATGTGAAGAAATTTGTACCGCTAATTCAGGATTTGAGTTTCCTGTGAAGATCATCATTGTGGACATGTGCAAAAAGCCTTTAGACTGAAATAATCGAAACTTAAACACATAGCAGAAGACAGCCAAAAAGATATTGTTATTGTTTTAGCAAGTCAATCACTGCTTCCTTTCAGGTTATCTTCTGCTGTCTGTTTACTGGGCCTGGTAATATACCAAAAATGGCTGGGGTGCCAGGATTCGAACCTGGGTATGCAGGGATCAAAACCCTGTGCCTTACCGCTTGGCGACACCCCAAAATATTTACATCTTCACATCGTCCATTGCGTTTTGTACATCCCTGCGATGTGCTGCATATTTTGCAGTTCTTTTTTTTTCTTGTCAACGCCCAACAGACGATTAATTTAATTTTTTTTTATTGCTGTTAAATTTTCCAACTTTTTATGATCAATTTAATCAGAAGTCCATGCCCGGTGAGTCTGATTTTGCTCGGCAGGTCTTTTCCATTCACGGACGTGTAGCGCTCATAGCTTACAGTATAACCACTTTGTTGAAGTTGAGTTAAATGATTATAGCGGTCATATTTTTTTGTGCTGGACTGGCCCGGTGCCGGCAATCCTCTGACCCAATAATAAAGGTTATTGACCGGCAAACTGATGCCGGTGTGTTCCAGCAATAATTTTTCTGCATTGCTCGAGCTGTATGTCTTCGGGCCGTCTCTGAAACTGACGGTCTGGCCTTTTTTGTCAATCACCACCGCGCCTGAGCCTAAAGGCCCCATCAAGCGTAACTGATAGTTATTGATTCCACGTTGAACCCAGTTTAAGGAAGCGGTCCAGCCTTTGTTCTTGTTTTTGGCAGCCATAGCTCCTGAAATCGTCCATGAAGATACGGTATTGGTTACTTTGACTCTTTTTTCAACCGGCATCACCACATTTTCAGGCGCCTGTTCTGCAGGCCTCGGCGGTGCGCAGGCGTTCAGCAATGCAAGAGCGATAACAATTGTAACGAGTTTCACGAATCGATTCATGTTCATATCCTATGAAAATTCCTTTCTGGTGTTTCAAATTACAATACGATAGACTGTGTTCACTTGCAACAGCTGATGGTGATTCTTTATGATTCGAAAAGCGGTTTATCCGGGAACATTTGATCCGATGACCAATGGCCATCTGGATATTATCAGGCGAGCGTCTCATTTATTTAATGAAATTATTGTTGCCGTTGCGCCCAGTCATTCAAAAAAACCTTTTTTCAGTCTTGATGAAAGGATTGCACTCATTGAGAAAGCACTGGAGAATTTAGACAATGTCACCGTTGTCGGTTTTGATTGTCTTTTAATTGATTTTGTCAGAAAGCAGAAGGCCAATATCATCTTAAGAGGGTTACGCGCTGTTTCAGATTTTGAGTATGAATTTCAGCTTGCCGGAATGAACCGTAAACTTTCTAAAGATGTTGAAACTATATTTCTTACGCCGTCCGAAGAATTTATGTTTATCTCCTCGACGCTGGTTCGTGAAATTGCCAGTTTGAATGGCGATGTTTCGCAGTTTGTTCCTCACCATGTATTGGAAGCATTACAGAAAAAAGTATGAATCGTAGTATCAAAGGACTGATATTCCTACAGGCAATTATCTTCGCAGCCTTTTCCTTTGCCGGAAATCCTGTTTCATTAACGCCTCCTGGCTATGCCGTTGCCAGTGCCCATCCTCTGGCGACAGAGGCCGGGTTAAAAATGCTGGAAAAAGGCGGAAATGCCTTTGATGCAGCCATTGCTGTTTCAGCGGTTTTAGGCGTGGTGGCGCCTTACCATTCCGGTCTTGGCGGCGGCAGTTACTGGCTGCTTTATCAAGCCAGAAACCAGCGTTATGATTTTATCGATGGACGGGAAGTGGCGCCACTGGCCGCAACAGCGTCTATGTATCAGGATAAAAATGGCATGGCCATCCCTGGTTTATCGCTTAATGGCGCACTGGCTGCCGCTATTCCCGGGCATCCAGCCGCGCTGGCCTATGTTGCCGCCCATTACGGTCGCTTACCTTTAAGCCAGAGTCTTGAACCGGCGATAATTCTGGCTGAACAGGGCTTTCCTGTGGATGAGCAGTTTTATGGTTTTTTTCAGATGTCGGGCCGTCTTGAGCAATTAAAGAAATTTAAAGGGAGTGCTGCAGTCTTTACTCATCACGGCGAAAGTTTTTTGCCCGGTGAAATCTTCAAGCAACCTGATTTGGCAGGAACACTCAGGAGGATTGCCAAGGAAGGAAAAAAAGGGTTTTATGAAGGTGAAACTGCTGAAAAACTTGTGGATGCGGTAAGACGGGAAGGGGGTATCTGGACATTAGATGACTTGAAAAAGTATAACATCAAGCTTCGCCGCCCTTTAGTTGGCCATTATCACCAGATGAGAGTGATCACCGCGCCGCCTTCTTCTGCCGGAGGAATCGCCTTGCTGACCATGCTGAATGTGCTGTCTTGTTTTCCGCTGGATTCCATTCCTGAAATTGAACGCATTCATTACATCATTGAATCCATGCGTATGGCATTCTGGCAGAGGGATGAATTTCTGGGCGACCCTGATTTTGTCAACATTCCATTACGGACGCTTCTATCCATGAATAACGCCGTTTTTCTTTCAAAAAAAATCAAAAAAAATCAAGCAACGGACAGTCAATCGCTGGATGCATCGGGTGACGCCTTACCCACTCGGCGTCACACAACGCACATTTCCATTATTGACAGCGAAGGAAACCGGGTCGCATTGACGCAAACCTTGAATTATATCTTTGGTTCTTCATTGGTTGCTGAAGGAACTGGCGTTTTGCTGAACGATGAAATGGATGATTTTTCAATGAAAACCGGGGTTAAAAATGTTTTTGGCATTGTTGGCAGCGAGGCCAACCGCATCGCTCCGGGTAAGCGGCCGTTATCCAGCATGACGCCAACATTTCTTGAAATGCCGGAACGGGTTGCTATTGTCGGAACTCCCGGCGGCAGCCGGATTCCCACGATGGTTTTGTTAGCTGCACTTGAATTTTATCGCTCGCATGGAGCGATTTCCATGGTTTCAGCCATGCGCTTTCATCATCAATACCTGCCCGATGAACTCCAGTTTGAACCTGAAACTTTTTCAAAAACGACCCAGGATGCATTGAAGGCCATGGGCTATCTTTTAAAGCCTTTGAAGCAATATTATGGTGACATGCAGGCGGTGAGCTGGGAGCAGAAAAGTCAGATATTAACTGCGGCCTCTGATCCAAGGCATATTGGGCTTGCTATTTCAAAAACGTCAAAAGCCGTTGGCTATGGAGTCGCATATTAGGGGCTGTTGATCCCTAAGGCTGTTTTTCACCAACCAGCTCAAGCATCTGTTCCCGGACTTCGTTGAGCAGCTGTTCTTTTTCATTAAGCTTGTATTTTGATGCATCAACCGGCTTTCCGACATGAATTTCAGCTTTTCGCCGGATATTGAATCGAAACGTTTTAGCCGGCAGAATGTCATGCGCGCCGCGGATGCCTATCGGGATGATGGTTGCTTTAGATTGAATCGCGGTGATGAAACCGCCTTTTTTAAAGGCTCCCAGTTTCCCTGTTTTTGAACGGGTGCCTTCCGGCGCCAGCCAGAGTACGATACCGCTTTCCATCAGTTGAGTGGCATAAGCCAGATCTTTGATGGCCTGACGCCGGTTTTTTCTGTCGACAAAAGGAAATTCCGCGGCTTTCATGCCTTTACCCAACAGAGGAACCCGGGATAATTCTTTTTTTGCCAGCATACGGATGGATTGTTTAGGAAACGCTTTATAGGTAATGGGAATATCATACATGCTGGTATGATTGCACATGATGATGGTCGGTCTGCCCTGTTCAAACTGAGTGTTATGGGGATTAAATACCTCGCAGTCCACTTCAACCGCATTCAGTAAGCGGCTTATCCAGCGATCGATAGTCTGATCCACCCAAGGGCGTTTTGTTTTACCGGTCAGACTTTTTGCGATAGAAAGAATGGATGCATTTGCTGTGTACAACATGGAAGCAAAAATAATCCATGCACTGCGTAATTTACTGATTCTCATTATGTGAGTTAATAATTAAACAAGCTGTTATGATACTTGATTAGCAAGGGGTTTGACAAATACTATCCGTTTTATTGGAAATGCCCGGCTCTTGATGGCCATGGGTCGTGGCCCGGCGAATAAGTGTTCATAGAACAGAGGGTTGGCATCACCGCCATTAAGTTAAGAGAGCCTACGTCCCGCGGCTTGTCCGCGGGATCCATGAATCTTTCTACATCGCTGGATCCTGGACAAGCCGCGGGACGTAGGCGAAGAAAATGGCCTTAACTTAATGGCAGTGAGGGTTGGCATTGGGGGCAATAGGCGCTGTGCCGGCCTGCTATTTTGGTTTCTTCTATGGTGGTATTGCAATGCAGGCAGGGCTTTTGGCCTCGGCCATAGACCAGAAGTTGTTGCTGGAAGTAGCCGGGTTTTCCTTCATGGCTTAAGAAATCTTTTAAAGTGGTTCCGCCGGCATCGATGGCTTTTTTTAGTGTCGATTTGATGGCTAACGTTAATTTTTCCCACTCGGCTAATACCAGCCGGTTCACCGGCGTTAAAGGATGAATACCGGCGAGAAATAAACTTTCATTGGCATAAATATTCCCAACGCCGACAAGGTTATGATTATCCATCAGGAACGTTTTCACCGGGATGCGGCGGTTTTTGGCGCGATGTTGTAAATGCAGGGCATCAAGCGCTTCATCCAAGGGTTCAGGACCCAGCCGCTGGAAAAGGGGATGGCGTTCAATGCTATCCGGGGTGTAAAGCCAGAATCCAAAACGCCGAGGATCGCAGTAGCGAAGAATATGGCCATTTTCGCTGATTAAATCGATATGATCATGTTTTTCCGGGCTGATGTATTCAGACAGAATCCTGAGATGGCCTGACATGCCAAGATGAACAATCAGATGCCCCTGCTCAAGCTGGAACAGTAAATATTTCGCGCGGCGCCGGATTGCAAGTATCGTCTGTCCGGCACAGAATTCATGTATCTTTTCATCAACAGGAAAACGAAGCCGCGGCTGCCGGACTTCGATGTTGGCGATTTTACTGCCTTGCAGGTAATGGATAATCCCTCGACGGGTGGTTTCTACTTCAGGTAATTCAGGCATTTAATGGCGGTCATCATGTTCTATTATTCGGCCTTTACGGCGTTTAACGCTTTTTTTGGGTGGAAAGAAATAATCTTTCAGCCAGGAAATAAGCCATAAAACGGCACCAATCAAAATACCCCAGGCAACCGCGTAGGCCAGCATCATAAAAAGGGCGAAGACGACGGCAATTCCAATGCCAATAATGATAAATCCTATCAGGCGATCGCCGGGTCTTGGCTTATTATTGCTCATTATTCCTTCCTCAAACTGTTTTTTCAACTATAATTATCGTTAAATTAGACAAAAGTTGCAATCACTGTCTCAAAAATGTGTTATCATATCTCCTGGCTTAATATGAAATTGGAGTAGTATATATGATCTATGGCCTGTTAAACCTTTCATTTTGGGGCTATGTTATAGCCACCTTAATTGTTACTCAGATTACTATCGCGGGGGTTACTATCTATCTGCACCGCCATCAAACGCACCGTGCACTGGATTTACACCCGATCATTAGTCATTTTTTCCGCTTCTGGTTGTGGATGACCACAGGTATGGTCACCAGGGACTGGGTAGCGATTCACCGTAAGCACCATGCAACCACGGATATTGAAGGCGATCCGCACAGTCCGAAGGTTCTTGGCTTGAAGAAAGTCTTATGGGAAGGCGCCGAACTTTACCGCGCCGCGTCCAAAGACCATGATATGATTGAAAAATATTCTCATGGCACGCCGAACGACTGGGTTGAGGAAAACGTCTATAAGCGCCATTCGGCCAAAGGGATTGTGTTGATGTTATTGCTTGATTTGCTGTTATTCGGAATTCCCGGAATCAGCATCTGGGCGATTCAGATGATCTGGATTCCCTTCCATGCCGCCGGCGTTATTAATGGAATCGGGCATCACTGGGGCTATCGTAACTACGAATGCCATGACACTTCAACCAACCTGTTCCCGATTGGTTTCTGGATTGGCGGCGAGGAGTTGCATAATAACCACCATACTTTTGCTTCTTCTGCGAAGTTTTCTTTAAAATGGTGGGAATTTGATATTGGCTGGATGTACATCCGAATCCTGTCTGCGCTGGGTCTTGCCAAGGTTCGAAAACTGCCGCCGAAATTAGCGGTTCAGCAAGGTAAATTGCATGTTGATCTGGATACGGTTAAAGCCGTTATTTCTAATCGCTTTCAGATTATGTCATCGTACTACCGTAAAGTGGTTCGTCCGGTTCTGAAACTGGAAAAACAATTATTGAAAGATAATAAGGCAGAACGAAAACTTTTCCGTCGTGCCGGCCGTTTGTTTAAGCGCCAGGAACAGCATTTATGTGCTAAAGGAAAAACTCGTCTTGATAATTTAATTAATAGCCGCGAGCAGCTAAAACTGGTTTACCAGTTTAAAGAATCATTGCAGAATGTCTGGAACAAGACAGCAGCCTCCCAGAAAGAACTGGTTGACGCACTGCAAACCTGGTGTCGGCAGGCTGAAGAATCCGGTTTGGAAGTATTAAGTCAATTTTCCAAGCAAATCAAGGCTTATGTTCCTAAGCAGGCGATGGCTTCCTAATCGCTGACAAAACATAAAAAACCGCGCTTTGGCGCGGTTTTTTTATTCTGATGGATACCCAATTAACAAATTCCATGCGGCTTTGTGCTGCTTTTCCCTTTTTTGATGTTATGCTCAAGGTTTCCAGCGCCTTGACCTGCAGTTAGGTCTTTAATAACCCGATGGATATCGCTGACCAGCTTTTGTGCCAGGTCATGGCTGAAGTTTTCTTTCACCACCATGCGTAACACGTTTGTTTCCTCCGCATTTGCCGGCAATGAATAGGCTGGAACAATCCAGCCGAATTTTCTCAACTCGTTTGATAAATCATAAACGGTGAATTGTTTTTCATTCTTTAAGGTGACAACGACCACAGGCAAATACTTGCTGTCGGTCAACAGGTCGAAATGGCCGCTTTTAACCAGATAATTTTCCAGCATCCGGGCATTTTTCATGACCGAGGTCATGATCCGTTGATAACCCGAATGGCCGAAGCGTAGAAAATTGTAATATTGTGCCAGCAGCATAGAACTGCTTTTAGAGAAATTCAGACTGTAGTTGTCCATCGAACCGCCAAGGTAGTTGATTTTAAAGGGCAGATTTTCTGGCAAATCATCATGATGACGGAAAATCACCGAACCCATGCCTGCATAAACCAGCCCAAATTTATGATTCGATACGTTGATTGAACGAACCTGCTCCAACCGGAAATCCCATGCCAGTTCCGGCTGCACGAAAGGAAGAACAAAACCGCCGCTTGCTGCGTCCACATGGATGGGAATATCTTGTCCTGTTTGTTTTTTATGCTCAAGCAGTAATTGATTAATTCCCTCGACATCATCAACCTGTCCAGTAAAGGTTGTGCCAACAATGGCTCCAACGGCGATAGTATTCTCATCAATCAGTGGTTTGACATCGTCTGCGTTGATGGTGTATTTTCCAGGCTTTAAGGGAATGATTTTCATATCGACATCAAAATAACGGGCAAATTTCTCCCAACAGGTATGGACATCTGCGCCAAAGATAATATTGGGTTTGTCTGTACTGAGGCCCTGTTTTTCCCTGTGATTTCGCCATTTCCATTTATGGGCCAGCAATCCGAGCATGATGGCCTCAGAAGAGCCGTTGGTGCTGACGCCGGAAACAAGTTTGACGTTTGGGGCATTAAACAGACCGGCCTGCATTCGAATCAACTTATCTTCGATGACCTTTAACTGAGGGTATTCATCTTCATCAATCAGATTATACATGGCGCCGAGCCTCATCAGTTCCTCTGCCTTGGGTTCCATCCAGGTGGTGACGAATGTGGCCAGATTTAAATCCGGATTGCCCTGCAGATTGATTTCATCCCTGACAATTTGAAAGGCTTCATCATCACGCATCGAGTTTTCGGGAAGTTTATCTTCGGGAATGTTTCTGGTATCCCAGGCACGGCCATAAACGGGAGAAAATAATTCATTTTGGAAATCATTTTTATTACTTGTCATATAAACATCCTTTGTTTTAATATAAAGAAGGCCCGTAGCCTATAATTATAGTACATGGACATTTGGGAGCGAAGGATGACTATTGAGAGCTATTTATCAAAAAAACTCAGCCGTTTTAACATTGTTGATATTTTCTTTGTTATTGGGGTGTATATTGTATTCAGTCTGTTGATTGCCGAATTATACGATAAGCTGGTATTGATTGACTGGTGGTTTTACTTAATCCTGATGGGCTTAAGTATGTTTCCACTGCTTGCACGGTTTTTTTCTCAGCCCGGAGGCAGTCTGGCCGACAAAATGCATTCCTGCTTGAAAAATAATGGACCGATGCAGCAGGTATTGCTGTTTTTTACTACGTTTTTCCTGGCCATGATACTTGTCAATTGTTTCCCGGTATTGGCTTCGGGTGCATGGTGGATTTATGTGGTTGTGATGGTGGTATTGGCGATAAAACCGATGACAAAATCATGGATCTGGTGATAAAGTCATAAGATGCATCATATTAAATATACCCATGAGGTTGCTCATGGGTATATTTTTTTCAAAAAGGATCCCATTACTCCATGAACAATAACAAAAATACGAACTTGACCGTTTTCGGCCTGGCCATGTTGAATGTGGCAGCGGTTTTAAGTTTAAGGGGACTGCCGATGATGGCGGCAACTGGATTTCATCTGTTTTTTTACCTGTTCTTCGCAACTTTTTTATTTTTGTTGCCCTGCTCACTGGTGTCTGCCGAACTGGCAACCGGCTGGCCGGAGGAGGGCGGTGTTTACCGATGGGTGAAAGAAGCATTCGGAGACAGTGCCGGCTTTACCGCCATCTGGCTTCAATGGATTCAGAATGTCATATGGTATCCTGTGGTGCTGGCATTCGCTGCCTCTGCTTTTGCCTACCTTTTAGGCAAGCCGGAATTGGCCAGTAATAATTTTTACTCAGCGCTCTTTATTGTTGTGGTTTACTGGTTGGCCACATTGTTGACCTTTACCGGTTTGAAGAATGTTGAAAAAATAACGTCTTTTGCCGTGATATTCGGCACCATTATCCCCGTGATTCTGATTATCATCCTAAGCGGTGCATGGATAAGCAGCGGTGAGCCATTGGCTTTGATGGAAACCAGACAGACCTGGCTGCCGGATTTCAGCAAGTTCAGCAATATTTCTTTTTTAGCAGGAATTGTTTTGCTGTTTGCCGGTATGGAAGTGGGCGCCGTGCATGTGCTTAATTTAAAAGATCCCAGGCAGCAATATCCCAGGGCCTTATTTACAGCCATGTTGATGATTATCGTCATTTTCAGCTTTGGCTCCTTTGCTGTAGCGGTGGTGCTTCCTGAAGGCCAAATCAGCCTGACGGCCGGGATTTTGCAGACCTTTGATAAAATGCTGCGTCTGTATCATCTTGAGTTTTTATTGCCGGTTTGCGGCCTTTTTATTGCATTTGGCGCCATTGGCGGTGTCATGGCATGGATTTCAGGCCCCAGTAAAGGACTGCTGGCCACAGCGAAAGAAGGGGAAATTCCGCCATTTTTAGCACATACCAATAAAAAAGGCATTCAAACGCATATACTTTTTGTTCAGGGGCTGATCGTTACGGCACTGGCTTCGCTTTATCTGCTGATGGAAAATGTCAGTACGGCTTTTTTCCTGCTTTCCGCCATGACGATAACGCTTTATCTGATTGTTTATATGCTGTTGTTTATGTCGGCGCTGCGTCTTCGCTATACTCAGCCGGATGTTGAACGGACTTATCGGGTACCGGGTGGAACCTTCGGGATATGGTTCGTCTGCTTAACCGGGCTTGCCGCGGTTTCCTATGCGTTTGTCATTGCATTTTTTCCGCCCGTCCAGTTGCATGTTGGAACGCCGTTGTTATACACGGGTCTGGTGACAGGCGGTTTATTGCTGTTTTGCGCTCTTCCCATCATCATTCATCTGATGAAAAAGCCCCGCTGGCTAAAACATCCTGATATTCAGCATACAAATCATAAGCATCGCTGTCGGTAATGCTGACATCCAGCATCATACCGGCTTCGATGCCTTGGGCTGGCGGCAGGATAACCAGGCCGTCGATTTCAGGGGCGTCGGCTTTGGAGCGGGCGATGATATGCTCTTCCCGGACTTCATCAACCAGCACAGTTTCTGTACGGCCAATTTTTTTCCGAAGACGCTCTGCGCTGATAGCCGCCTGAGTCTGCATGAAGCGGTGAAAACGTTCTTCCTTAATCTCATCGGGTACTGGATTCGCCAGAGCGTTGGCCGCTGCGCCGTTGACCGGCGAGTATTGGAAACAGCCAACCCGATCGAGTTGTGCCTCCTGTAGAAATTCCAGCAATTGTTCAAAATCGTCCTCTGTTTCACCGGGAAAACCAACAATAAAGGTTGAGCGAAGGGTGATATCAGGGCAAATTTGCCGCCACTTCTGAATTCTGGCCAGTGTATTTTCGCTGTTGGCCGGCCGTTTCATGGCTTTTAACAGGGCAGGGCTTGCGTGTTGCAGCGGAATATCCAGATAAGGAAGAATCTTGCCCTCTGCCATCAGCGGGATGACATCATCAACATGGGGATAAGGGTAGACATAATGCAGGCGTACCCAGATGCCGAGTTCGCCCAGCTGTTCACAGAGGTCATAAAACCGGGTTTGAATCTCTTTACCTTGCCAGTTGACCTGCTGATAACGGGTATCCAGCCCATAGGCGCTGGTATCCTGCGAGATGACCAGCAGTTCCTGAACGCCGGCCTCTTTGAGTTTGCCTGCTTCCGTCAGCAATTGCGGCATGGAGTAGCTTTGCAATTTGCCGCGCATACTGGGGATGATGCAAAAGCTGCATTTATGATTACAGCCTTCGGAAATTTTTAAATAGGCGTAATGCCGGGGCGTGAGTTTAATGCCTTGTGCCGGAACGAGCTGGCTGAATGGATCTGCCGGCGGCGGCAGATGCTGGTGAACTGCCCTGACCACCTCTTCATAGGCATGAGCGCCGGAAATATGCAGCACATCCGGACAGGCCTCGCGAATTACCTCGGCTTTAGCGCCAAGGCATCCGGTTACAATGACCTTGCCGTTAGCGGCCATCGCTTCTTTGATGGTATCCAGAGATTCTTTAACGGCTGCGTCGATGAAACCGCAGGTATTGATGACAACCACGCCAGCGTCTTCATAACTTGACACCAGCTCATATCCTTCAGCGCGCAATTGGGTGATGATACGCTCTGAATCTACCAGCGCCTTGGGGCAGCCAAGGCTTACAAATCCGACTTTATTGGTCATTTTGATCACAGTGAATAAAAAAGTGGCTGATTATACCTTTTTATTATGCTGGCGTCTATTTTGGACTTGGTCTGAGCTTGTATTCTTCTTCTTTTTGCAAGTGTAATTTTCCATCTAGAATCTTATGGGTAAAAGAAGTAGGATGTTTCTCGGCATATTGACGGACATCATCCATATTCGTTATTTCATTTTTATTTATCTTACTCTGCAATGACATCCCCATCGCATCGATGACCTTGGAGAAGTGTGCATTACCGTGTTGCTGCCGATAAGCCTGATATGTTTCTAGAAATTGATCAAATTCTTGTTTTTCATCGCTTTTTTCAGTCTCTTCCGCCTCATAAGCTCTGAGTTCTTCCTGAGTAGCTGTTGGAAGAAATGATGAGTCGAAATAGTTCTCTATTTCATCAATGTCCGTGTATAGTGTTAGATCCTTTTTTATATGTTCTTTTGTCAATTCTCTTAGCTGTTGCATTTGATTTTCAGTTAACCTTACATTGTTCAAAAAAGAAACATGATATTTATTGTTTGTAAAAGAAATGCTGGCTACCTGTATTGGGCTGATTGTTTCGCTGTCAGGATTATCAAGCATGATAGCGACTTCATTTAACGTTTCAATTTGTGGAGGCGATGTTCTCACATCTTTATTTAGTTGCGATATGGCACCATTTTTCCTAAAAAAAATTGTAAATAGTGGAGCCTGATTCGATGACTCAGGTAATTTTCCGTTAACAAGATGGGCGGGGTTAACCATTTTTATCTGTTCAATTTTGGGTTCGCGATTTTTTTTCTCTAATAATTTGTTTAATTCTTTATTTTGTTGCAATTCGTTAACAATTGAAGCGAAATATACCTGATTATCGTCTTTGACAAAAATGATTAAGTCTGGTTCGCCGGTTTCTTTATTGATTGATAGTCGCGCTATATGTCTATCGCCCCCTTCATCTAATCCATTAACAATGTAAATATTCAGCACTTCGCTGGTTTGATCCCCATGCTTGAATAAGAGATTGTCATTTCTCGCAAGAGGATTATTCTCATTCGTAGGAGATAATTCTGCAGAGAAATCCTTTATATTTTCTGGCCCAGTACCTGGTTTGCCAGAAAGCATAAATTTTAGTTTAAATGGGCCGCGTGTAGGCATCTTCATCACCCTCATGGTATTCTCATACAGCAAAGTATAGACCATGTATGGATATCGATAGGTTAACAAGGGAAAAAATGAATGTTATTTTTCCTTTTTGAATGTTTTCAGAGCCTTTAAAAAGTCTTTGCTGTTGATTTCTCCGACCTGTCGAAGGGCCTGGCGTTCTTCGCCGTTGCTGTTGAAAAACAGAAAGGTTGGTGGGGCAACGACGTTGAATTGCTTCATCAGGGCATCGGTGGCGGCGTTGTTTTTCGTGACGTCGGCTTTGATCCATACCACATTCTTCAATGCCTTGCGGACTTTGGAATCTCTAAGCGTTGTTGCTTCCATGACTTTGCAGGAGGCGCACCAGTCAGCGTAAAAATCGAGGATTACCGGCTTTCCTTCTGCTTCGGCCATCTGTTGTTTTAAGGCAGCTGGACTGCTTACCCTGATTTCCCTGCTGGATTCAGCCTGTCCATAGGCCGGTTGCATCGCAGAACTGCTCAACCGCTCCAGCGGCATCAGCGGATTATGGCTTCCCATGCTTGCTCCTATCAAAATAAGCAGGCCATAAACCAGCAGCATAATTCCGAGCCCCTGGCTGAATTTATGCTGACGGGGGGAGAAATTCACAGCACCACTGTATACGCCTGCAAAAATAAACAATGCAGCCCAGAGCAGCATGACAGTGAAGGGCGGCAGGACGCGTTCCAGGAGGTAGACGGCAACGGCCAGCAGTAAAAAACCAAAGAAATATTTGACGGTATTCATCCAGTTTCCGGCTTTGGGCAGGAGTTTGCCGGCAGAGGTTCCAATCAACAGCAGGGGAACGCCCATTCCCAGGCCGAGGAAGAACAGGGCAACCATGCCTAAGACCAGATCACCGCTATGGGCAATGTAACTTAAGGCACCAATCAGTGGTGCCGTAACGCAGGGGGACAAAATCAAGGTCGACAGACAGCCCATGATGGCCGCTGAAAGATAATGGCCGCTGGCCTGGCTTCGGCTGGCATTGGCCAGTCTGGATTGCCAGCTGGTCGGCAGTTTCAGTTCATACAGGCCAAACATGGACAACGATAATAAAACAAACAGCAGACTAAAGATGATTATCGTCCAGGGCGACTGCATCAGCACCTGTAAATTGGCGCCGAGTTCAGCGACCACCGCACCGATCAACGCATAAGTTAAGGACATGCTTAACACATAGCTTAGAGAAAGGAAGAATGCTTTTCGGCCGGTAATATCCTTGCCGTGGCCAACAATAATGCCAGACAGCACCGGAACCATTGGTAATACGCAGGGGGTGAAGGCCAGCAACAGACCAAAACCGAAGAATGAAAATACGATCATCAACAGGCTTTGATTAAAGACATTTTCTTCGGCGCTTTGGGCAGGGCTTAATGGTTTTGCCGCTGTCTGAACTTTGCGGGCTTTGGATTCGAGATGAACCGCCGAAAGCTCGTTTTTGTCATTGATGGTGACCCGAAGCGTTTGCTCGACTGGCGGATAGCAGAAGCCCGCATCCGAACAGCCCTGATAATGGATGCTCAGCAGATTTTCTCCGGGTTCGCTGGCCAGCACGGCAACAGGCAGGCTGAGCTTATCGCGATATACTGGATAGGTTTTTCCCGTCTTGCTGGTTTTTATAATACTTTCAGGGTAGTGAATAACATTGTAGCCGGCATTACTGTTCTCAGAGCCTGATAGCTTGATTCTGTCGGCATAAAGAAAAAAACCGGGTTTGATTTGCCAGTTTAAAACAAAACTGTTGGGATCCTGATAAGAGGCCGAGAGGATAAAAACCTCTTTCGCCGGGGGCGGTGGGGTTTCTGCATGGCTGCTGAAACTTATGAGAGTGAATATCAGAAAAAACAGGTTGACAAGTCTTGCTTTCATCGGTAATTGACCTTAAATAAATGCTGCAAATTGATGTTTATCATATCAGACCTGAAAAAATATAAAAATTTTTTCATTTTAACCCTTGAAATAATTTCAGACGCCTCCATATCGCTTTTCATCCATTATGGTAATCGGGTTTCAGAGAAGGCTCTGATAATTCAAAAGGTGATTAATCAATCAGGAGTAAACAAACTATGAATATTCGTCCTTTACACGACAGAGTTGTTGTTCGTCGGATGGAAGAAGAACGTACCACCGCCGGCGGGATTGTCATCCCTGACAGTGCAACTGAAAAGCCCATGCGTGGTGAAGTTGTTGCCGTAGGCGAAGGAAAAGTTCTTGATAACGGTGATGTCCGCGCTCCTGCGGTAAAAAAAGGCGACACCGTTCTTTTTGGTAAATATTCCGGAACGGAAGTCAAAATCGACGGCCGGGAAGTTGTTGTCATGCGTGAAGATGACATCATGGCTATCATTGACTGATTGTTCTGTTGAATTTAGAGGAGATATACAATGTCTAAAGAATTAAAATTTGGTCGAGATGCTCGCGAGCTAATACTGGAAGGCGCGAACCGGTTGGCTGATGCCGTACAGGTTACTATGGGGCCTCGCGGCCGGAATGTTATTCTGGAAAGATCCTTCGGTGCGCCAACTGTCACAAAAGACGGTGTTTCTGTTGCAAAAGAAATTGAATTTGAAGATCGCTTCGTCAACATGGGCGCTCAAATGGTGAAAGAAGTTGCTTCTAAAACCTCTGACACCGCAGGCGACGGTACAACAACCGCGACCGTTCTGGCCCGTGCCATCATTGTTGAAGGTCATAAAGCCGTCGCTGCCGGCATGAACCCTATGGATCTTAAGCGTGGAATCGATCAAGGCGTTCAGGCGATTATTGCCAGACTGCATGAAATGTCTAAGCCATGTAAAGATGGAAAAGCTATTGCTCAGGTCGGTACTATTTCTGCTAACTCTGACGAAGCAATTGGTTCTATCATCGCTGATGCTATGGCCAAAGTCGGTAAAGAAGGCGTGATCACTGTTGAAGAAGGCAACAGCCTTGAAAATGAACTGTCTGTTGTTGAAGGTATGCAGTTCGACCGCGGTTACATTTCTCCATACTTCATCAACAACCAGCAAAACATGAGCTCCGAGCTTGAAAATCCGTTCATTCTGCTGGTTGACAAGAAGATCTCCAACATTCGCGACATGCTGTCTACTCTGGAAGCTGTTGCCAAATCCGGACGTCCTCTGTTGATCATCGCTGAAGATGTTGAAGGCGAAGCGCTGGCGACACTGGTGGTTAACACCATGCGCGGCATCGTGAAAGTCTGTGCGGTGAAAGCACCTGGTTTCGGCGATCGTCGTAAAGCCATGCTGCAGGATATTGCTATTCTGACCAACGGTCAGGTGATTTCCGAAGAAATCGGCAAGAGCCTGGAAGGCGCTACTCTGGAAGATTTAGGTTCTGCCAAGCGTGCGGTGATTACTAAAGAAAGCACAACCATCATTGATGGCGAAGGCAAATCTGCTGAAATCAACGATAGAATTCAACAAATTCGTGCTCAAATGGAAGAAACTTCTTCTGATTACGACCGTGAAAAACTTCAGGAACGTGTTGCTAAATTAAGCGGCGGTGTTGCTGTGATTAAAGTGGGCGCGGCTACTGAAGTTGAAATGAAAGAGAAGAAAGCACGTGTTGAAGATGCTCTGCATGCCACTCGCGCTGCTGTTGAAGAAGGCATTGTTGCCGGTGGTGGTGTTGCCCTGATTCGTGCCCAGTCTGCTCTTGATGGTTTAAGTGGTGCAAATCATGACCAGGATATGGGTATCCGCATCCTGCGCCGTGCAATTGAAGCGCCTTTGCGTCAAATCGTCCGTAACGCCGGTTATGAAGATTCTGTGATTGTGAACAAAGTTGCAGAAGCAAAAGATAACTATGGCTTCAATGCTGCCACTGGCGAGTATGGCGATATGGTTGAGCTTGGTATTCTGGATCCAACCAAAGTCACCCGTTCTGCTCTGCAAAACGCAGCTTCTGTTGCAAGCCTGATGCTGACCACCGAATGTATGGTTGCTGATCTGCCGAAGAAAGATGGCGGCGCTCCAGACATGGGCGGCATGGGCGGTATGGGAGGCATGGGCGGTATGGGCATGATGTAAGCCTTATCTCCTGCCTTTCAAGGCTCAAAAACCCGCCCTCGTGGCGGGTTTTTTATTGGCTTAAAGTTAAGATCCTGATATCTGTCTGGCATGGCATTTTGCAGTGAATTGATTATACTTATAAGACAAGAGCGAGATCATTGAAAGGAGTTCAACATGAGCGATGTTAAAAATAAACTGGCCATTGCGCTGGCGGATACATATACACTCTATCTTAAAACACAGAATTACCACTGGCACGTAACCGGGCCTCAATTTAAAAGTCTGCACGAGCTTTTCGAGATGCAGTACAAGGAACTGGCCGAAGCCGTAGACAATATTGCTGAGCGTATGCGCATGTTAGGCTATAAAGCTCCTGCGACCTTCAAAGAGTTTGAGGAATTAAAACGGGTCAAAGAAGGGAATTCATCCCTTGATGCCGCCTCTATGGTAAAAGAGCTGGCCGAAGATAACAGCCGCCTGGTCAAAGATTTAAACGAAGCGCTGGCCATTGCTCAAAAAAACAATGATGAAGGAACGGCAACATTATTAGGCGACCGGATTGCCGCCCATGAAAAAGCACACTGGATGCTAACGGCCTCGGTTTAAGACACATCAGGCTTGAATTTCATGCAATGTTACAACCAGGCATCCCTTGATGCGCTACGCTTATCAAGGCTGCAATTGCTCGGCTTGCCTCCTTGATATTGTTTTTTTCAATCCCTGATTGTGGTAGTCTTGCCTCCATTATTATTTGTTTTAAGATTTTCATGACAACAGGGACTACAGCACAATCAACAGGGAATGAAATCAATATTGATTTTTCAGGTTTATGGGATCAGAGCAGAGTCGGTTATTCTTGTCGGGATGGTGATTTTACCTATATTAAATATTCGGATGGCAACAGGCATTATTGCCTTAAATTCATAGAGTCCAACTATGCCGATAAAGGAAGTTGCTCCACCATTGTATTTGCCTGCGCATACTTTATCGATTATAACCGGCAGCAACTTCTTCCTGAGCCTGTGGAGAGGGCGATTAAAATTTCTCCGATAGATATAACAAATCCTACGAAACTTAATTTTCTTCGTAAGGAATATGCCTTAAAAGATACGCTGACGCATTTAGGCATCCAAAGCCTGGTCGAGTCGCAATCTTACAATACAGCTTATTTAATTATGAACAGGCAACCCGGTCGAAGCATCCTTCACTTGGTTGATAAGATTAAAAACCAGTCCAATCAAACAAAACTCAGGATATGCTGTGAAATTCTTCGGGCGTTTCTGAGACAGTTTAGTGAAAAAAAATTAATTCATCTTGATATCAAGCCTGAAAATATCATGATGGACGGTTTTAGCAAACCGGATGATGAGACTCAATTGGAAGAACCTACAGCGTTTAACGTCAATATTATTGACTGTGCTTTTTCCAGAAAACGTTCAGATAATAGTGGTGGATCGGTTGGAAGTCCTGGATATATAGCGCCCGAAATCTTCGATGAGCGTACAAAGTCCTATGTTAAATGCGATGCATTTTCGTTTGCAAGGTTATTCGCCCTTTTTTGGGTGCGAAGAAGTGACAGTTATTATCTTGTGGTCAATGGAAGACCGATGACAAAACCGGAAATGATTAACCACTCTATACGATGCGCATTTGAGGCTCAATCTTTTTTAACATTTGAATTATTCGAGCAGGAAAAGCTGACAACAGCGACGATTGCCAGTGTATATCAAATTTTGTTGGCAATGCTTCGAAAAAACCCTCAGACGAGAATGGGAATAGAGACGGCTCTGCAAAAATTTGAGGGATTAATCGATGCTAAGAAAAATGCTCGAACCAGTGCGCCCAACGTATCTGCAAATCGAACCTCATTTTTTTGCCAGGGTCAGCAGGCTGCGGCGTCATCATCCTGTTCTTCTTCGCCAGCAAAAACAGCTCCATTGGTAAAAAGCGTTGCATGATTAGCGATATTAAAAGCACTCTTATTCTTTGGGGCGCGATTTCAGCAGACGCAGGAAATTATCATAGCGAAGGTTCGAAAGCGCTCCTTGTTCAAGAGCTTTGATAATAGCGCAGCCGGGGGCGTCGATGTGGTTGCAGTTTCGAAAGCGGCATTCATTGATGAGCGGACGAAATTCCCGATAGCCTTCAACCAGTTCTCTATCTGACAGCGGCATCAGGGTAAACTCCCTTACGCCCGGCGAATCTATCAAAGCGCCGCCAGAGGGCAGGTGATAGTAGCAGGAATTTGAGGTGGTATGCCGGCCCAGCTGGCTTTTTTCAGAAATGGCCTGGGTTTCAATGGCTCCTTCCGGAATAAGCTTATTGATTAATGAAGATTTCCCGACACCGGATTGACCGACAAAGACCGATACTTTCCCGGTGAGAATATCGGTTAAAGATTGCTGTCCCGATTGAAGATGGTCGCCGGCGAAGATGATGGGAAACCCCAGCGGCTGATATTCTTCTTTTAAGGTATTGATAATCTCCTCACAGGGTAGATCAGTTTTATTGACCAGTATCACTGCTTCAAGATGCAGACGCTCGGCCATAATGAGGTAGCTGTCCAGCAATGGCCATGAAACAAGGGGTTCGGCTGCGATGACGATAATCAGCTGATCAATATTAGCCGCGACTGTTTTGGGTTTGCCGCCAAAACCGGCACGGGTCAGCTCGGATGTTCGAGGATAACGGCTTAAAACCACGCCTTGTCCTGCGCCTTCTGGCTGCCAGACCACGCGATCGCCGGCAACCAACGAGTCAATACCCGGCCTCAGCGCACAATAAAAGCGTTGCTGCTGAGGATTTTCGATGGTGGCATGGGAGCCATAGCGAGAGATGACCAGACCCTGTTCACCCTCAGCGTGATAACCTTGCTGATAAGCTTGATGGCGTTTGGCGATGCGCGCTGTTTGTTGTTTATTAATTCGTCTTTTACTCATAATAGGCGAGTATATCGCATTTTGAAGTGAATTGGGTATAATCTAAACCATTCTCTTAACAATTTTTGGTACGCATGAAGATTTATTTAGTCGGCGGCGCGGTCAGGGATCGCTTGTTGTCTTATCCTGTTCATGAAAAAGACTGGGTCGTGGTCGGTGCGACAGATGACGAGCTGATAAAGCAGGGGTATCGTCGGGTCGGTAAAGATTTCCCTGTTTTTCTGCACCCTCAAACTCAGGAAGAATATGCACTGGCCCGCAAAGAACGAAAGTCCGGCCAGGGTTATTATGGATTTGATTGCGAATTCAGTCCTGAGGTGACGCTTGAAGAGGATTTGCTGCGTCGGGATTTAACCATCAATGCTATGGCCATGGATGAAAACGGGGATATTATTGACCCCTACCATGGGCAACAGGATTTGAAAAATAAACTGCTGCGCCATGTATCGCCGGCGTTTGCCGAAGATCCTGTCCGGGTATTAAGGTTGGCGCGTTTTGCTGCCCGTTATCATCATCTGGGGTTTCGGGTTGCTGATGAAACCCGGCAGCTGATGTATCAAATGGTTCAACAGGGCGAACTGCATCACCTGGTTGCAGAAAGGGTCTGGCAGGAGTGGCAGAAAAGTCTGACGGAGAAAAATCCTGAGCAATTTATAGACGTTTTACGTTCATGCGGAGCCTTGAGCGTGGTTTTGCCTGAAATTGACGCGTTGTTTGGTGTACCTAACCCAAGACATTATCATCCGGAAATCGACAGCGGCATCCATACTTTGATGGTGCTGCAGCAGGCCTCGGCAATGACAGAGGAGCCGGATACCCGTTTTGCCGCGCTGGTGCATGATCTTGGAAAGGCTATAACGCCGTTGGGCGAATGGCCAAGGCATCGCGGCCATGATAAAACCGGCCTGCCGGTTATCGAGCAGCTGTGCCTGCGTTTGCGAATTCCGGCAAGTTATCGTAAGCTTGCCCTCAAGGTATGTGAGCTTCACTTAAATCTGCACCGGATTTTTGAGTTGAAAGCCGCGACCATCGTGAGGACGCTTGAACAAATGGACGCCTTTCGCCGTCCGGAACAGTTTGATAAAATTCTAATTGCGGTCGAATCTGACGCCAAAGGCGTTGCCGCAAAAAAAGATTATCCTCAGGCCGATGCCTGGCGTTTTGTTCAACTGGAGTGCGCAAAAATTACCTCAAAGGCCATTGTTGAACAAGGTTATGAGGGCGAAGCCGTTAAAGAGCAATTGACCTTAAGACGGCTTGCCTGTGTGAAATTGATTAAAAAATCCTGGGAACTGAATGAAAAATAACATGAACCTTATCTGGATCGATCTGGAAATGACCGGGCTGGATCCTGAAAAAGAGCGCATCATTGAAATTGCGACGATAGTTACCGATGCTGAACTGAATATTCTCGCAGAAGGCCCAGTGCTGGCTGTCTCTCAGCCTCAGTCACTGCTGGATGATATGGATGAATGGAACACCCGTCAACACCATCAGTCCGGCCTGGTCAAAAGGGTTCAGGAGTCGCTGGTCACTGAGGCTGACGCCGAGCAGCAGACGATAGCCTTTTTACGCCAGTATCTTGACCCGGGTAAATCGCCGATGTGCGGAAACAGCATTTGTCAGGACAGGCGGTTTTTATATCGGTATATGCCTGAACTTGCAGAATTTTTCCACTACCGGAACCTGGATGTCAGCACCTTGAAGGAGCTGGTTAAACGTTGGCGTCCGCAGCTGATGAATGGCGCAAAAAAGGAATCCAAACATCTTGCTTTAGACGATATTAAAGATTCAATCGAAGAACTGGCCTATTACCGCCAGCACTTCATCAATTTATCAGGTAAAAACCATGACCTTCCGTGAAAAACTTGAGTTGCCCGACGGGGCGGATAAATTATTGCTGCATTCCTGCTGCGCCCCATGTTCCGGGGAAGTGATGGAGGCGCTGTTGTATTCAGAAATTGATTTTTCAATCTTCTTTTATAATCCGAACATCCATCCCGTGCAGGAGTATGAGATGCGTAAAGAGGAAAATATCCGTTTTGCCGAACAGCATGGCATTCCGTTCATTGACGTTGATTATGATAAGGATAACTGGTTTGCCAGAGCCAAGGGCATGGAATATGAGCCGGAAAGGGGAAAACGCTGCACCATGTGCTTTGATATGCGTTTTGAACGTACCGCGCTTTATGCCCACGAACATGGCTTTCCGGTGATTTGCAGTTCTTTAGGGATTTCCCGTTGGAAGAATATGGATCAGATTAACGACAGCGGTATCCGTGCGGCAAAACCTTATCCGAATCTGGTATACTGGACCTATAACTGGCGTAAACAGGGCGGTAGTGCAAGGATGTATGAAATTGCCAAACGCGAGAATTTTTACAAGCAGGAATACTGCGGATGTGTTTATTCATTGCGCGACACAAACCGCTGGCGAAAAGAAAATGATCGGGAACGGATTAAAATCGGCCTGAATTATTATCATGAAGATGAAATCATTAAGGATAATGAACAAAAATGACAGCAAATGGACATCATGCTCATCACGGCCACAATCATAGTCATGAGATAAAAACCTTTAATAAGGCCTTTATCATTGCCATTACAGCGAATGGCCTGTTTGTGGTTTTGCAGGTGTTATTTGCCCTTTGGGCGAATTCAACCAGTCTTCTGGCGGATGCTTTTCATAATCTGGGCGATGTCTTGAGCCTGATTCTGGCCTGGGTCGCTTCGGTGTTGATGAAACGGCTTCCCAGTGAAAAAGCGACCTATGGCTGGAAAAAAAGCTCTATTCTTGCGGCACTTGCCAATGGCTTGTTGCTGGTCTTTACCTGTGGAATTATTGCAACTGAGGCGATGTATAAATTTTTCAGTCCCGAGCCGATTCATGCTTTGTCTGTGATGCTGGTGGCCGGAATTGGAATTCTTGTGAATGGCGCCACCGCCATGCTGTTTATGAAAGGCTCGGATGATCTCAACATCAAGGGAGCCTTTCTGCACTTATTCTATGATGCACTGGTCTCGGCCGGCGTGGTTTTATCCGCCCTGTTAATGTATTACACTCACTGGTTGTGGATTGATCCCCTTGTGGCGCTGGTGATTGCACTGGTGATCATAAAAGGCACCTGGTCCTTATTTAAGGACAGTTTCAGGATGATCATTGATGCCGTTCCCCCAACGGTGTCATTGGATGTCGTTCGAGAGCTATTGTTGGCCGCTCCCGGCGTTGAGGCTATTCATGATTTACACATCTGGGCATTGAGTACCAGGGAAAATGCCATGTCTGCGCATCTACACACGCCCGAGGCCATGATGTCGGATGAGGCGAGAAATGCCTTAATTCATAAAATTAAGGCCGAGCATGACATTCATCATATTACATTGCAGATAGAAATGGAGCCGCAGGGCTGCTCGGATTTTTGTCATATTTCTTAGCCGGGGGTTGGAGCCACTGCCATTAAGTTAAGAGAGCCTACGTCCCGCGCGGGATCCATGAATCTTTCTACATCGCTGGATCCCGCGGACAAGCCGCGGGACGTAGGCGAAGAAAATGGTCTTAATTTAATGGCATTGGGGTTGGAGCTTCCTGCGGCTCTATAGAAAAAAGGAGCCGATTGATTTCTTTTCTGGTTTCTTCGAAATTGTTTTGTCTAAAATATTTTTTATAGTCCTGGCTCTCAAAAAAACCTGCTTTCCTCATAGGTTGATCAGGGCGGCCTTTGTTGCTTTCAATACTGTCAATCACGGCTGTTGCGCTGGGCTGCTGGGTAATGATGGCTTCATTTGTTTTATGTCCATATTAACCTTCCTTAGTTTTTTGCTGATTGAAAGACGGCTGTCATTTTTAGTTAATCCTATTTTTCTGTATCCTGTCAAGTAATTTTACAATTGAGCCTATACCTAATCATCTGAATATCGATGTGAACTGTTGCAACATCAGAAGATAAAATTCAACCCCAGATAAAACAGACTGTCGCTGCCGGGCTGGCCTTCCAGGCCTCTTAATGTCTTACGTTTGCCATAGAATTTATCATATTCATATTCAGCAAAAACCCGAATGCCTGGTGCAAGCCGGTAATTGGGAGAGAGGGTATATTGAAGCTCATTTAAACCGCTGCCGAGTTGTGCGTCAGGAATGGTTTTTGTCGCTGCAATCATTCTGAAGGCGGCATTGAGAAATAAATTATTGGTCAGCTGGGTGTTCCGGGCGAATTCAATATCGGCTTTGAAACTGCCTTGATACATATAAAAACGAGCGTCGGTTTCAATAAACCAGGGCAGGAGTCCTTCAATACCAAGGCCTGGCTGCCAGTAGGGTTTTTCACCCGGTCTGTAGACATAATTCATTCCGCCTTTGATGGCCCAGAACTGGGCTATCAATCGCCAGTAAAAGATATCAATGTCTGCAAACTCAATATTTCCTTGCATAACTTCGGCATCGTTGACAAACAATTGCAGTTTATCAAAATCATAACCATAAAGTCCTGTGTAGGTCAGGGTCTGGGCATTGGTGTTTAATGCCGTACCGAGTTCGACATTGCTGGCAAAATATATCTTTTTGGGATGAGGCTGAGGGTCTTTCACCATGGACAGCGGAATGGAATGCAGCTCGTCGACTCTGACGATTGGACGGTTGTAAAAACCCGTCGAGCCGATGATATGCTCCGGTTTTTTCAGACCTTCCGCGACTTCAATAATCGAGCTGTATTGGAATACGCGAGCCATTCCGGCGGCCATATGATAAAGCATATGGCAATGGAAAAACCATTGTCCGCTGGCGTCGGTGTCCAGATCGGCGACAATTTCACCGCCCGGAGGAATATCCAGGGTATGGAGCAGCGGATCATAGGCGCCGTGTCCATTCCTTAAAATAAACCAGTGTCCATGAAGATGCATGGGATGATGCATCATGCTGTTGTTGATCAGAACAATTCTGTAACGTTTACCGGGCAAAAGCTCGATAGGTTTGGCGTTGTATTCCGGAGTACCGTTGATAAACCAGATGTAGCGTTCCATGAAGCCAGCCAGTTTTAATTCAATGGTTTTATATACCGGTTTATCAGGATGATTTGTTTTGACCAGCGCCTGAACATTGCCATATTTGGAACCAACGGTTTGATGATGTTCGTGTGCAAGGGGATTGTCTTTTTCTCCGGGTAAATGCGCTGCTGTAATGGTATTGATAAGCGGCTGGTGGTTGAGTTCGGACTGCATTTCTCCCTCGACATGATCAAGCCGCCGCTTATGTTCATTGGTCATTTTGACCTGTGTGGTCGGGATGGGGGCTGGAAAAGGGCGAATTTCACCTGGATTGACCTTTTGCTCCGGAGCTGTTTTTAAAAGGGCAATCACCTTACCATAGGTGTCGGACGATTCCGCATAAATGACATAGGGTTTATTTTTTTTGATTTTTAACAGAACATCAACGGTTTCCCCGGGACCAATACTGAATTGCTTAACCTTATAGGGGCTGACATTGTTTCCCTGAATGTGTACGACCTGCATTGTACTGCCGGGAATTTTTACCCGATAGAAGGTGGTGGCTCCGGCGCCAATAAAACGCAGCCTGACAACATCGCCGACTCGAACCTCTTTGGACCATGGATGGTTTTTTGTATGACCGTTTAACAGATAGGCGTCATAGGCAACATCACTGTAATCATAGATGCCCATTCTCATTTTCTGCATCATTTCATAGTTCATCCAAATTCGTTTCCGTTGGCTTTTATCGGCGTTTTGATAATCATGAATGAATTTTTCAAGTGAAGCTTGCATAGGAAACCTGGGGCTGTAATATTCGCCGCTTTTTTTCAGATTTCTCAAAATATGGCTGCCTTCGGTGTTTGACCAGTCAGAGAGAACCATTTCAAAATCGCGGTTATAGTGATAAGGCGGCGGAGTTTTGGGGTCGATAATCAACGCGCCATACATTCCATCCTGTTCCTGCAGGCCGGCATGGGCATGGTACCAGTAGGTTCCTGATTGACGCAGTTTGAACTGGTATTTAAATTCGCCGCCCGGAGGGATGCCGCGCTGTGTAATGGCCAGAACGCCATCCATCTGCCAGGGGAGAATCATGCCATGCCAGTGGATGGCCGTTTCTTTGTCCAGCTGGTTGTGTACGATAATGGTGACGGTATCGCCTTCTTTAAATCGAAGCGTTGGTCCCGGGATTTGCCGGTTGATGGTCAGGGCTCTGGCAGGCATGCTGCTAAAATTCATGGTTTGATAGGAAACATAAAGATCGACAGTTTTTTGCGCTGAAAAAATCGTTGTGCAAAATAAGCTGATAGTAAAAAAAAGAAAGTTCCTTATTCTCATGATAAGCCTGTCCAAACTGGCAAAGAGCAAAGTTTACCGCTAAGCTTTCTGGTTAGTAAAGTTTTTCTCAAGAAAAGCTATATAGCAATTTAATGATATTTATGTATAAAATAAAATTAATGAAATACAGAGGGATGCTGTTTTGTTTAAAATAAGCCGATTTAAATTCATGCTTTGGGTTCTCTTTTTGCTTTGCGGCATCCAGGGCAACGGCTTGGCTTTGACGAAAGTAAAACTCGAATTAAAATGGAAACATCAGTTTCAGTTTGCCGGTTTTTATATGGCTAAGGAAAAAGGCTTTTACCGCCAGCATGGACTTGATGTGCAGATTCTTGAGCGGAATAAAAAATCCAGCCCTCTGGAAGATGTTCTCCGCGGCGACGTTCAATTCGGCATTTCCGATTCTACCATTATTAAATCTTATTTATTAGGCAAGCCTGTTGTGATTCTGGCGGCCATTTTCCAGCACTCGCCTCTGGTGTTAATGACCCTGAAAGAAAAGAATCTTCGCAGCCCTTTGGAATTGAAAGGTAAACGGGTGATGCATCAACGGGGGGTCGATGATTCGATCATTTCCGCCATGTTTGCTGAGTTCAACTTGAGCAAGAAAGATTATACTTTTGTACCGCATAGCTTTGATGATGATGCCTTGCTGAAAAATCAGGCCGATGCTGTTTCGGTTTATCTTGGTAATCAGGTTTATCATATGCAGAAAAAAGGGGTCGAGGTGACCCTGATTGATCCGCGTAATTATGGGATTGATTTTTATGGTGATATTATTTTCACCAGTGACGCCTATTTTAAGGCCAATAAAAAAACCTCTCTGCAATTCAGGGAAGCGAGCATCGAAGGGTGGAAATATGCCCTGGCCCATCCTGACGAAGCCATTCGGGTTATTCAAAAATACAACCCCAAAAAAAGCACCGCAGCTTTGAAATATGAGGCGAGGGTTATACGGGAAATGATTGCTCCTGATCTTATTGAAATCGGGCATTTAAATCCGCATCGGCTGGAACGGGTGTCTGATATTTATCGTAAGTTTGATAATATCCGCAGTTCAAGAAAACTCGATGGTTTATTGTATACCCATTACATAGATGGGTTGAATGTTAAACTTTTGGTTGTCTGGGTGTTTGTGATTACCTCCGCTTTTGCAATCGTTATTTTTCTACTGCTTTTTTTCAACGTTCAACTGAAAAAAAGAGTAAAAGAGCAGAATAAAACCTTGCTGAAGGAACAGACCCAGATTAAAAAATATCTGAATATCATTAATAACTATGTGTTATCGCTTCAAATTAATGAGGACGCTGAAATCATCGCTTCTTCAGCAGAGTTCAGGGATAAATTTCTTTACCCATCATCGGAACTGGATAAAAAAGATTTATTTTCCCTGCTTGATTTTTCCAGAGAGCCAGTAAAGAAAGAGCAGTTTTTGGTTGCCATGAAACGTTTAAAGGGCTTTTCCGGCGAAGCAGTGATTCAATCAGGTGAGAAAAAGATGTTTGCTGTTCATTTTTTTATTGAACCCGTAACGGAAATTCCTCCATTTTTCATTCTGGTTTTCAGGGATTTGACGTATCAGAAAATGATTCTTGAAAAATCAGAAACCGATGCACTGACCGGCGTTGCCAACCGATATAAATTTGATAAGACTCTGGCGCAGGAGTCGAACCGTTTTGAGCGTTATGGAACCGCTTTAAGTTTTGCAATTATTGATATTGATTTTTTCAAAAAAATTAATGATCAATATGGTCATGTGACAGGAGATTTGGTCTTAAAACAGTTTGCTTCGCTGATTTCCAATCAGCTGCGTAAAACGGATCAGTTTTGTCGTTGGGGAGGGGAAGAGTTCGCCCTGTTGATGCCCTCGACTGATCTCGAACATGCAATCCAGCTTTGTGAACAACTGCGGAAAATGATTGAGAATCACCGTTTCGATGGTATTGATAGTTTGACTGCCAGCTTCGGGGTTGCTCAAATCCGGGCGAAGGAATCAGAAAAACAGTTGTTATTACGAGCTGATGAGGCTTTATATCGGGCAAAATCCGAGGGAAGAAATCGAGTCGTCGGGTCAGCGTCTTGAACTCATGAGGACAATCCGCAAGGCCAATTTTATATCAGGGAGAGATCGGTGAAAACATTTAAAATTGCCTGCGTCATCGGTACGCGGCCTGAAATTATCAAAATGGCGGTTTTATTCCATTACCTGAAAAAACACTGCGACTGGGCGGAGCCGATGTTGATCAATACCGCCCAGCACCGTGATTTACTGGATGACATGCTTGAGGCCTTTGAACTGACTCCGGATGTTGATTTAAACGTGATGATGGATAATCAGAGTCTGGGTCATTTGACAGGAGAACTTTGCATAAAACTTGACGGTTTGTTTCAGGCAGAGCATTTTGATCTGGTCATCTCTGCTGGAGATACCAGTACAGTATTGGTTTCTGCCTTAATCGCTTTTTATTTCCAGATTCCCTATGCGCATATCGAAGCCGGTTTGCGAACCTGTCATCGAAACAGCCCTTTTCCTGAAGAAATTAACCGTCGTTTGGTAGCCCAATTAGCCCAATGGCATTTTGCGCCGACCCAGACAGAAAAACTGAATCTTATCAAAGAAAATGTTCCGGAAAAGGATATCTTCATTACTGGGAACCCCGTGATTGATGCGTTACATTGGGTGCTGGAGCATCAAAAGGTTGAGAAGAAAATGAATGGTGAGTGTTTTATTTTAGTCACTATCCATCGCCGGGAAAATTTTGGCAAAAATTTATCAAATTTTCTTGCAGCAATTAAGACGCTTTGCAGGAAATATCCGGATTTGAAATTTGTTTTTCCTGTTCATCCCAATCCCAAGGTCAGGAAGCATGTTTATGCCGAGCTTGAGGATATTCAGCAGGTATCCCTGTTGCCGCCGCTTAAATATAATGAATTTGTGCACTTGATGCAGGAGTCCTATCTTATTATGACCGACTCCGGCGGATTGCAGGAGGAAGCCCCGGCCTTAAAAAAACCCTTGGTTGTGCTTCGGGAAAATACCGAGCGCCACGCGATCATTGATTTGGATCTGGGTATTCTTTCCGGCGTTGATGAGTTATCGGTGGTTGATTCAGTCAGTTATATTCTGGATAATCCGGCCGTATATGAACGCATGGCGAGAGGGCTTTCACCGTATGGCGACGGTCTGACCGCCCGTCATATTGCATTAATTATCGAATCGAAACTGGTAGGCTGACGATCAGTATATTTACAGGATGAGATACTGGAACACTTGAACAGCTTTTTTCAGTGGAAAAACCAGAGATTGTTGAAAAGCGTGTGAAAACCTTCGGAAATGCTACTTAATATTCATTTGGCTGAACTGCGTGAACTTGTGCAAAAAAAAACAGGTGAAAGTGGCTCACACCCTTGGGGTTAATCAAACCACCTTGATTTTGTGTGTATGATGTGTATAATATAAGGTATGAAAAGCGCAGAAATAATAAAAACAATTGAGCGTGACGGCTGGGTTAAATGCCATCAAAAAGGCAGCCATTGTCAGTTCAAACACCCAGTAAAAAAAGGAAGGGTAACAGTACCCCATCCTAAAAAAGATTTGCCGGTTAAAACGGTTGCCAGCATTTTTAAACAGGCTGGTATTAGTAAGGAGGATATAAAATGAGATATCCAGTTGTTATACATAAAGACGAAAACAGCGATTTCGGTGTGATGGTTCCAGATATCCCTGGCTGTTATTCGGCAGGAAGCTCGTATGATGAAGTGCTGAATAATGTGGTAGAGGCTATTGAATGTCATCTTGAGGGCTTGCTATTGGATAATGAGACCATTCCAGTAGGATCATCAATGGACGTTTGGGTTCATGATGAGGAATTTAAAGAGGGCGTATGGGCATTTGTTGATATAGATTTAAGTCAGGTATCAGGTAAAGCAAAACGTATAAATATTACTATACCGGAGCGAGTGTTAAATCTTATTGATCTATACGCCAAAAGTCACTCGATAAAAAATCGATCTTCTTTTCTTGCTGACGCTGCTCTTAGTTATATGGAAAGTCATAAATAACGCCTAACCTAACGATCTCAATATTTACAGGATGAGATACTAGAACCTACTGAACAGCTCCACCATGACAATTTGGTTATAAAACCCGGGGGCATAAGGATTGGGTGTGGGGGAGCTTACCGGGATGTAAAAGCCCTGCAGGGATTCATACCGGAAAATAACGTTCCAGCGGTTGCTGGGCTGAATTGCAATGCCCGGGCCGACTGAATAGACATTATTAAAAAAGTCTTTGTTTTTATCTCGAATAAGATAGTTTGCCAGATAGCCGTCGATGCTTGCTGCTTTGTATCTCCAAAGCCTGAGTCCCGGACGGAAAACGGCGGCAGCAATAATATTGTTGTCATAACGCGAGTAATAAATGGCATCAGCATACAGGCTTGCAACATATTTCATTGGCATTTCAGGGCGGTCAACATACTCCTGCTTTAAGCCCCATCGATTAAAATAATAGGCGCCGCCGCGAACATCATTTCTCCATTTCGGCCTGAATCGCTGCACCAGATCCTGGGCTCGTCCGACTTCAAGAAAAAGTACCAGAGGAATTTTCGGAACGGGGTGAAAGCGGCCGCCCAAGGCGTAGATGGCGACGTTATCTTCAAAAATCTGTGAAATGGCCGTAAAACCAAAAACGCCTGATTTCGTATCCTGTGTGCGCCGGTAGGAAAAATAGAGTTCGGCCTGATACTTGTCATTCAAAACAACCCCCGTTCTGCTGATAATCGGCAGGATACCTAAATCAAAGCGTGAATAGTATAAAGGGCTGGTATAGAGTTCGGAGAAAAAAGGTTTCGGGAAAAAACGGGTTTGACTGCCGCCCATGTTGGTTTTGGCTTTTTCTGCCTTCAATCGAATCTTGGGATCATTGCCGCGCGTTGCGACATCAAAATAAAAAAAGGCGGCTGTTTTTAAATCAAGGCTATCGTAAAGGTAGGCGATATTGATTGCGTATTCGGCGTTATATTCCAGGCAGAATGCCCTTTTCCAATACTCGATGGCCTTTCTCTTCATCTTAAGGGATTCGGCCAGGTAGGCAGCTTCTTTTAATATCTGGATATCTTTCGGATAACGTGCGGCCAGTTTTTCTATCAGCGTCCAGGCGTTGGCCGGGCTGGTTTTTTTCTGTTGATAAAATGCCTGCATCAATCGTTGTTTTAAACTGAGCGGCACTGCGGCAATTTCCGTTGTTTGAGCTTCCAACCGGTTCAGGTACTCGAGTGCTTTGAGACTGTCTGTTCTGAGCGGTTCTTTATCGCTGGCGGCTGCGAACTGGAAATAGCTTTTTGCTTTGCTGAAATCTTTTAATTTGACATAAAGATAGCCGAGTTGTGCGGCTATCTGGGCATCTTTTTTTTCTGTATAGGCTTTTTCAAAATATTGAATGGCGATCTGCGTGTTATCTTGTTTCAGCGCGATGTAGGCCAGTTCGAGGTAGATTCTTTTTTTGTTGGCAGCCGTTTCTATCAATGTATTAAGGTAACGCTGTACAGCAGGAGAGTCTATTTTTCTTAATGCCAGGTATTGCGATAAAAGAAGATCGACTCGCCCGGTATAAACGCTGTTTACCGGTTCGATGTAAGAGAGTTTTTCAGGCTCTGTGCTGGAACGCTTTTTTATTTTTTTATTATCGGCAAGCTGCTCTGTGGTTTTTTTCGGCTCTTTAATTTTGGCAATCTCGAGATATTTCTGGGCTTTTTGAGCTTGGCCGATACGGAGGTATAAATGAGCGAGGGCCAGGTTCAGTTCATGGTTTGCTGGATGATGCTGCAGAGCATTTTTTAACAGCTTGACGGCGGCATGGGTATTGCCCTGTTGTAGATACCAGCTGTTAAGCGCCAATATGGCTTTGACATGATGAGGATCTTCGGCAAGAATCAGTTCAAGCGCTTCCTTGGCCTCCCAGGGATGTTTTTCTTTAAGCCGGTAATAGTCGACAAACAGCTGATTGATATCGCGGCGCGGACTCAGACTGGATTTATAGGCGAGATAAAATAAAACAGCAAAGATGGATATCAAGGCTATCAAGAGCTTCAGCATTTTTTTTCTTAGCGTTTCTTTTTCTTTCATTGCTCTTATTGCCTGCTATAATTTATTTAACAATCAATGGATTTCTTAAATTCATGAAAAAAAAATTACTTTTAGTTGTACTCTTAGGGGTTGTTCTGGCAAGTCTGTCGATGGCACAGACGCCTCCCAATGTTGCTGAAAAAGAGCATTCACTCAGTCTTGAGAAGCTTTCGGGTATTCGATCGGTCACTATTTCAGGCCAGAAACCCGACCATACCTTTTATTTTCCCATTCCCGAAGACTGGGATGTCAATGAAATAAAAATTCAGTTTTCATTGAAAAAATCGCCCTTACTGGTTGCCCCGTCAACGCTGAGTTTATTAGTCAACAATACACCTCTTGACAGTATAAGGCTAGATCAGGCCGGCGATCAAAGTTTTCTTTGGCAGGTTTCCATTCCTAAGCGGTTGATCAATAAAAAAAATATAGACGTTCAGTTGGCAGGCTATCTGGTTTTGACAGATAAGGTTTGTCAGGATATTCAAAATAAGGCGAACTGGGTTGTTGTCAACAGCGATTCAAAGGTCAGCTATCACTATCGTTTAAAACCGCAGCCATTGAATTTTGATAAAATAAACCATCTGTTTCTGGAGAAGAACAGCCTTGTCAAGGACAGGATTAACTTTATTTTCCCCGAGCATTCAGGCCCCTTAACCTTGGCGCCGATGATGCAGTTGAGCCAGTATTTCGGTAAGCTTGCATCGTGGAGGGGAATTCAATTCAATGTATTCCATTCTCTGGCAGAAACGGCTGGAATCGATGGGAATTTCATTTTGATTGCAAAATCCGGAGATTATGATTTTTCCTTTCTGAACGGCAGCATCCCTTTATCGTATTCAAACCAGCAATGGGTCGATGAACAGGGTAGCGCATTGCCGCCGGGGCAAGGCTTTTTACTGCTGATTAAAAATCCCGGAAATCCTTCCCGGAATCTTCTGGTGATCTCGGCAAATGATGAACAGGGACTGATTACCGCAGTCAGTCAGATAATATTGAGAAACTTTAAACTGATGCTGAAAAAAGGCAATTTCCTGATAGCTGAAAAACGCTATCAGCCAGATATTCCTCAGTTTCCGGACAAGAAGGAAATGACCTTGACCCAATTGGGTTACAGTGATCAAATCATCTATGGCGACGGCCTGAAAAAGTTCAGTTATCAGTTTGAATTGCCGGTCGAATATGCCGGGAAACAGATTGAATTTACCGTGTATTATAGTCATAGTCCTTTTCTATCGGATAAAAGCACTTCTTCTCTTGCTCTGGTTTTAAATGGATTGCCCATTAATGGCGGCAAGCTTGAACCGGGGAACGCTCAAATTCGTGCCTTGCGCTTTGTCTTGCCCGTGCAATATTTTAAGGTGGGCCTGAACAGCATTGATCTTGATTTGTCTTTAAAATTAGATCAGCAGGCCTGCTCGCGCTATGCCGCGGATCAGGCCTGGGCTGTAATTTATGACAGCAGTTTTTTCAGTTTGACATTGAATCATCAGCCGCTGGATCGCAGGTTGAACATGTACCCTTATTTTCTTGACGGCATCGTTACCATCGGTTTACCGATAGAGCAGGAATTTTATGACTCCGATGAGTTTGTAAAACATCTGATTAACTTTGCCGCCAGCCTGAAACAAAGCCGGTATCTGGATATTCGTGCAAATGATCAACTGAATCGTACCGACAGGAAAAACATGATTTATATCGGTTCTGCAAGCCATTCAAACTCATTTATTGATTATTTATCCGGCTATTTAAAGCGTATGGCAACATCAATATCGAAGTCCAACAGCCGGGCCTTCCAGTCAATTAATACTAAAGTCCTGACTCATCTGTTTGACAGTAAAGGCGTCAATATCGGCTTTGGTTTTCTTTTGCCGGCGTCAAAAGACAGCCATTACTCATCCTTGTTGCTGGTAGGAAATAATGCCAGGCATCTTAATCAGATTCTTTCATTGCTGAGCAGTACCCGAAAGAGAACGATGTTGAATGGCGATATGACTATTGCCTTCGAGGATGGCACGTTTACCACCCTGATCAGCGAGGAGATTAATAAAGCACTGGTTAAGGAAGTGAAAATTAAACAGGTTGGAGACCGGGTGCTGGCGTTTATCCTTTATGGCCTGCTCGGACTGGTGGTTATCATCATGGTCATTCTTCTTGCCAGAAGAGCCGCGAAGAACGATTAGTACCTCATCCTGTAAATATT
>FYBJ01000053.1_pt2 | contig 34914 bp, 30 predicted proteins | sample 1134611 | NCBI WGS metagenome assembly FYBJ01 (sample SAMEA104116008, study PRJEB20421) | marine metagenome | isolation source: marine
TGGATCCTGCGGACAAGCCACGGGACGTAGGCTAAGAAAATGGTCTTAACTTAATGGCAGCCAGGGTGGTAGTATCTGTTATCTTTCAAAAAGCAGGGTTTAGACTTTTTCTTTTTGCTGATATTCGTTAAAAAACTCGCATTTGGAAGGCTATTGGGTATATAATATTGCTCTTTAAATGAACCATTCCTGTTTTCCGGAGAAGTTTAGCCTTTATGAGTAAGTCCCTATACCGTATTTCATTTCTTAATCAGGATTCTGTTTACGAAATTTATGCCCATTCCGTCGGGGAGTCAGAAATGTTTGGTTTCCTGCAGGTAGAAGAACTCAGTTTTGGTGAAAATACCTCTTTAGTCGTTGATCCGTCAGAAGAAAAACTAAAGATGGAATTCAACAGCGTAAAACGGACTTATATCCCCGTTCATTCCATTATTCGAATTGACGAAGTTACAAAGCAGGGTACCCCAAAAGTCAAAGACAAGCAGGGCGACTCTAAAATCAGTACATTTCCAAAGGTTTGTTAACATTTTCTGATATAAAGGTGAAAAATGAGTATTCCAGAAAAAATTCGCGAGGTTTATGAAAAGTCAACCTGCCTTTTTACATCAAACGAGGTTGAAGCTGCGCTTGACCGTATGGCCATTAATATTCATCAGGTTTTAAGCGAGGAAAATCCTGTTATCCTTTGCGTGATGATCGGTGGTTTAGTGCCTTTGGGTAATTTGCTTCCCCGTCTTGATTTTGCATTGGAAGTTGACTACGTTCATGCTACCCGCTACCGCGGAGAAATTACAGCCGGTGATGAACTTCACTGGAAAGTCAGACCTTCCGTTGATTTAAAGGACAGAACGGTTCTGGTTGTGGACGATATTCTTGATGGAGGCGTGACATTAGCGGCCATTATTGAAGAAGTTGAGAGCATGGGCGCTAAAAAAGTCTATTCTGCGGTATTGGTGGATAAGCATCATAAGCGAGTAGAAAACGGTCTGAAACATGCTGATTTTGTTGGTCTTGAAGTTGATGACCATTATATTTTCGGATATGGAATGGATTATAACGAATATCTGAGAAATGCACCGGGTATTTTTGTTGTTCATCCAGATCATGAATAATAATATCACTAAGGGGCTTTAGCCCCTTAGCAATGTGCAAAAGGTTTCAAGGCATTGTTAATTTTTGCATAAAGCTGTGGCAACCATTTTGGCTGGCCTGTTATCGGTGTTTTAGGTTTGTTACAGCGCATGTCATTGGGGGCAATAATTAATTTTACGTTTGACAGCCCCGTTCGCCTGACCAGTAAAAACAGCTGATCAATTCCTTTATTTCCTATGGCGAGACAGCCGGCAGACAGATTGCTTCCATGGATAAAAATATTATTACCCAGTTTTTTGCGCCTGTCTTTAATTCCTTTGATCTTATCGAATCGGTTTGGGTAATTGACCATTAATGATAAATGAAAAGAACTGAAAGGATTGAACGACTTTATTTGATAGATTCCCTCAGGAATCTGCATATCGTGTTCCTGAAGTTTTGGACCAAGCTTTCCGCTGAACGCAGTCAGACTAAACTGATGAACATCTTTCCATTGATTTTTATCATCTTTCGCCCACAAATGAATTTTTTGTTCTGATTTGAACGCAAGAAGTGCAATTTCCTTAGGTGGATAGGCGACATTGGCCTGTTTAAACCAGTTCTGAATCTCTGGCTCATAACGGATGCCATAACGACTTACAGCCTGGTCAATGGCCTTATTCCAGTCCAGTTTTTTGCCCATTCCATAACCAGGGCTTTGCAATAATATGAGTACAGCTAAAATTAGTCGTTTCATCGGCAAACACACTTTAACCCGAGCCGATCATATCAAAATAAAAGCTGTTGGTATATACCCAATTAATTTTAAAGCGTAGCGTTTTGATATTGATTGGGTCTATAGAGGGGGAAGTTACAGGGCAAATCTGGAACATATTAGGCAAGGTCCCTGAATTTTTTTTTCACAGCACCGAAACTCTAAAAATATACAGTTCTTGAGGCTTACTCCGAACTGCCCCCTCTCCTGCGTAAGAAATTTGAATAAAATGATGAAATTATTCTCAGGAGAGGGCTGGTGGGCACAGCCATTAAGTTAAGAGAGCCTACGTCCCGCGGCTTGTCCGCGGGATCCATGAATCTTTCTACATCGCTGGATCCCGCGGACAAGCCGCGGGCCGCGGGACGTAGGCGAATAAAATGCAAATGCTCTATGCTCTTAACTTAATGGCAGTGAGGGCTGGGGGAGAGGGAAATGGATAAATCTGTTATGAAGCAGAAATCGTAGCGCTCTATAAGCGAAGCGCATCAAGGTTTTTCGGCTGTAATACAACAATAAAACAAAGGGTTATCCAGCTACAGAGAGACTAAAATAGTCATCCATACCCTCAACCTTTTCCCTTGATGCGTTATGCTTATCAAAGTAGTGTTGGGAAATTGTATTTTTTTCAATCAGATGAGAGTGCTGAAATTGTATATCTGAAAGATACTCTCCGTTGGGTAATTTGAGGTCTGGCTCAATAGCCAGCAAGGGGATTATCACAAAATCCCGATGGCTTAATTCCTTGTGAGGAACATGAAGTTCCTGGGTTTTTATGCTTTGCTCGCCATAAAGCAAAATATCAATGTCGAGTGTTCGTGGTGCCCAGCGTTTTTTTCGGATTCGTTTGAATTGCTGTTCTATCTGTTGGCATTGTTTTAATAATTGATGAGCAGTGAGCCGCGTGCTGATTTTCACAGCAAGATTATAATAGTCAGGATAGGCGCTGTTGCCTTGGGCAACGCTATGGTACATGGGGCTGACTTTTTTTATATGGATGCATTGATGTTGACGCAGTCTTTTTAAAGCCTGCGTCAATTGCCGTTGCGGAGAATACAGATTACTGCCAAGACCGAGATAGGCTATCATTGATTGTCAGTGGGTGTTTTTCTGCGGCGGCGTCTTTTTTTTCGGACAGGTTCATCTTGACTTAAGGCGTTGATCATCTCAAGTTGCCCTTGTTCATCACTATCCTGAAACGTTGTCCACCAGTTCGCAAGTTCCATATTCTCATCGCCAGCCAGCGCTCTTAACGCAAGAAAATCATAGGCTGCGCGAAATCTGGGATGGTGCAGTAAGCTGAACGGACGTTTTCCAAATCGTTTTCCAAATCTGAATTGCATCAGCCAGATTTCTCTCATAACCTGTGAAAAACGTTTGGGGATAAACACGGTTTTGTTCTGTTCTGCAATGACCATGGACATGGCCTGTTCCAGTGCAGGAAGCGGCGGCTGTCCCTGATCCTGCAATTCCTTGGCTTTTTCAAGTAAGGGGAACCACAACAGTACAGACATCAGAAACGCTGGTGTGACCGGTTTATCCTGCTGAATGCGGCGATCGGTGTTTTCCAGAGCAATACCTATAAAAGCATTGCTGGGGCAATCTTCTGCTTTTAATGCTGCGGTTTGCGGAAACAGCTGGTCAAATATGCCATATTCCAGCAACAATCGGTGAACAGACTCCGCTTCTCCGCATTGATAAAGCTTGGTCATTTCATCAAAAAGTCTTGAGCTCGATACATTATTGATAAGATCGGCATTCTTATGGATGGCTTCTGCTGTTTCTTTAGCAATATCAAAATGCAGCTTGGCGCTGAACCGAATTGCTCGAATCATGCGGACAGGATCTTCTTTATAACGTTGTGTCGGCTGACCAATGATACGAATCAGTCTCTTGTCGCAGTCTGCTTTTCCACCGGTAAAATCAATGATCGCAGAGTCAGTAACCCGGTAATACATCGAGTTGATAGTAAAGTCACGACGCCATGCATCGTCTTCAAGAGTACCGAAAACATTATCCCTGACCAGCATGCCTTGTTCGTTAGTCTGATGATCTTCATCCGTTTCAGCTTCGAAGGTGTCAGATTGACCGCGGAATGTGGCAACTTCAATAATTTCCTTATAAAAAAGAATATGAGCAAGCTTAAACCGCCGGCCGATGATTCTGGCATTTCGAAAAAGTTTTCGAATCTGGTTCGGGGTTGCATTGGTTGCGATATCAAAATCTTTTGGGGCTTTATGAAGCAGTAAATCACGCACGCTGCCTCCCACCAGATAGGCCTCAAATCCTGAGCTGTTTAAACGGTTCAGAACTTTCAGGGCATTGGGGCTGATGTCCGTTTTGGAAATGCAGTGATGATCCCTTGGAATGATATGTTCCTGTTGTAATGTTACGTTTTCATTTTTTTTTCTTCGTAACAATTTTTTAACAAACTTGATGATACTGGCACCCGATTAATATTTAGAATAGTTGTTGATTATACCGAAGCTTTTTATGAAAGTGAATCTTTACAATGTTTTCATCTCTGCGCTATTGTATAGCCTGGCAAAACATTAGGGTAAAATGAGCGTGGAAATTGTAGATATTGTTCTGAGCCTGCTTGCGCTGGTTATTCTTGAGGTGATTCTTGGGATAGACAATCTGGTATTTTTGTCGATTTTGACGGAAAAACTTCCGGTAGAACAACGCCGGGCCGGCCGCCGCTGGGGGTTAACTTTTGCCTGGGTGACTCGTCTGATGTTGCTTTTGGGAGCGGTTTGGCTGGTAAAATTAAATCATCCTTTGATCCAGTGGGATGATTTCCATTTTTCCATTCGCGATCTTTTTTTACTGGCCGGCGGCTTGTTTTTAATCACCAAAGCCACACAGGAAATTCATCTGGAAGTCAGCGACGAAGAAGATACCGTTGCCATTGATCCAAAAAAGAAAGCGGTGTCAATGAAAATGGTGGTGACACAGGTTGCACTGATGGATATTATCTTCTCACTCGACAGCGTGCTGACAGCAGTGGGTTTGACGCATCGATACTGGGTGATGGCTGTTGCTATAACGATAGCAATACTGGTGATGATTTTTGCCAGTGAGCCGGTATCTTATTTTATTGAAAAACATCCGACGGTTAAAATGCTGGCCTTAAGTTTTTTGATTCTTATTGGCATGGTATTGATTGCAGACGGCTTTTCCTTCCATGTACCAAGAGGATATATTTATTTTGCAATGGGCTTTTCCCTTGGTGTTGAAGCTTTAAATTTATTGCGCGGATCCAAACGGAGGAAGCAGTAATGTTATATGTAAAAGCATTTCATATTATGGCCATGGTTGCATGGTTTGCAGGGCTGTTTTATCTTCCCCGACTCTTTGTTTACCATGCGGACACTAAGGATAAAACAAGTCTCGAACGCTTTAAAATCATGGAGCGAAGGCTATATTACGGAATCATCTGGCCTGCTGCAATCCTGACCACAGTATTGGGGCTGACTTTATTGAGTTTTAATTGGACCTATTATATGAGTTCCGGCTGGATGCATGCAAAATTGAGTTTGATTGTCATCTTATGGGCTTATCATCTCGCCTGCGGTCATTATCTAAAACAGTTTAAAATAGAACAGAACCACAAAAAAGCGGTATTTTTTCGTGTTTTTAATGAATGTCCAACGCTGCTATTGGTGAGTATTGTATTGCTGGCTGTGGTCAGGCCGTTTTAAGTTCTGTTGACATTAAAAGGGATAATCGTTACATTAGCCGCTTTCTAACTTAGCTGTACTATTATTATGAACGAATACAAAAAATTTATCTGTGTAATCTGTGGTTTTATCTATGATGAAGCCGAAGGCTGGCCAGAAGATGGGCTTGAACCGGGCACGCGATGGGAAGATGTTCCTGAAAACTGGTTTTGCCCTGATTGCGGCGCGGGTAAAGAAGATTTTGAAATGATTGAAGTAGAGTAATTTCTTTCGGCACTGTCTGTTTAGAACAGGCAGTGCTTCAAATTTTATCCTCCAATAAACCCCATCAAAATTTATCAAATTGATCCCAATCTATGCATATGGTATAATGCGCTTAATTTCGTCATAAGGATTTTATATGATTCGAGCCTTTGTTCTTATTGCCTCCTTACTCGCTTTTGTTTCTTCTTCATCCAGCGCCGAACCGTTTCATTGCCCCCAACGTTATTGTCTTGCTGTTATTGATGCCGGCAGTTCCGGTTCGAGGCTGCATATTTACGCCTATGAAAAAGATGATCAGGGCTGGCCTGTGCAACTCAATGAATCTTATTCGAAAAAAATCAGTCCCGGGATTTCAAGTCTTGATGGTTCTAATGATTCAGCATCACAATATCTCTCCGAGCTTTTTAAGATTGAAGTGGCTGAACCCACTCCAGTATTATTTTACGCAACAGCAGGAATGCGGATGCTGCCTGTTGATGATCAGGAAAAAATCTACTCTCAATTAAGGCGGTGGTTTGAAAACCAGCCTGCCTGGCAACTTGTTTCATTGAAAACAATCAGTGGGAAAGAAGAGGGGATATTTGCCTGGCTTGCTGTGAATTATGAACACGGCAACCTGCAGGAGGATGGCCGTCAGCAGGATGGAATTATGGATATGGGCGGTGCTTCGGTACAAATTGTCTTACCCGTATCCAATAATACAGGCATAGATGATAAAAATCTGGCTCGTTTTCAATTGTATAACAAAAACTATAGCCTGTTTGTTAAAAGTTTTTTGGGTATTGGCCAGAATGAGCTGGCTCGGCAGTTTCGTGAAGAAGATAGCTGCTATGCACTTAGTTATCCTTTGGCTGACGGGATGAAAGGACAGGGAAATCTAAACCGTTGCCGGAAGCAGGTGGCGAAGTTATTAAATCGTATTCATTATGTCAAAAAACAAGTTTCACCGGTTCTTCAGAATAACACGGTTAAACATTGGTCAGTCCTTGGCGGACTGTACTACCTGGCAATAGCAAAACCATTGTCAAATAACAGCGAACACTTCAGTTTAGAAGAAATTAAACTTAAAGCTGATACGGCGGTTTGTCATATTGACTGGGAATTATTGCATCAATCTGAGCCTGAAAATTCATATCTTGCTAATTACTGCCTTTCATCTGCCTATTATTATGCATTAGTCGTTGATGGCTATGGCATCAATCCCCGGCAGAAGTTACAATTGGGTGATTCAGATTGGACACTTGGTGCATTGCTGTATACACAAGTTCCTTCAAAAAGTATTTAGACCCTCAGGTTTGAAGATTATTGGGTTTTAATGAGGACGTTATGAATCATTCAAAAGCATTATTTGAAAAAGCATGTCAATTCATCCCGGGAGGAGTGAACTCTCCTGTACGGGCATTTAAGAGTGTTGGAGGCGACCCTGTCTTCTTTAAACGCGCTGCCGGTGCGATGCTTGAGGATGTTGATGGCAACCATTATATTGACTATGTTGGTTCCTGGGGTCCGTTGATTCTTGGTCATTGTCATCCTGCCGTCAACGAGGCGGTTTCAAAAGCGCTTGCCGACGGAGTGAGCTTCGGTGCTCCGACAGAAGCAGAAATTCTGCTTGCCGAACAAGTGATTTCGATGGTTCCTTCGATTGAAAAAATACGGATGGTTAATTCAGGAACAGAGGCAACCATGACGGCTGTACGCCTGGCTCGCGGTTATACAGGGCGGAATAAGATCATAAAATTCAATGGTTGTTACCACGGCCATAACGATAGCTTACTGGTGAAAGCAGGTTCCGGCGCTTTAACCTTGGGGCAACCTTCATCTCCAGGCATCCCTGAAAGCGTTTCTCAACATACCTTAACGGCAGATTTTAACGATCTTGATACCACAACGGCGTTGTTTGAGCATTATGCAGATGATATTGCTGCAATCATTGTCGAACCAGTTGCTGGTAACATGGGCTTTGTTCTGCCGGACCAAGGGTTTTTATCCGGGCTTCGCGAACTTTGCAACCAGCATCAGGCCTTGTTAATTTTCGATGAAGTCATGACAGGTTTTCGCGTTGCTTCCGGCGGCGCGCAGGCTGTTTATCAGGTCAAACCTGATTTAACGACCCTGGGTAAAATTATCGGCGGAGGCCTGCCAGTCGGTGCCGTGGGTGGACGTTCGGACATTATGGATTATCTGTCGCCGCTTGGCCCCGTATATCAGGCCGGCACTTTATCAGGCAATCCACTGGCGATGGCCGCAGGTCTGGCAACGTTAACTGAACTGAAAAAAGATGGATTTTACGAAGCTCTTGAGAACAAAACAGGGTTATTCATGCAGGGATTGCAAGAAGCTGCTGATTCCGCCGGCATTGCCTTAAAAACCAACTTTCTCGGTGGCATGTTTGGTTTTAATTTTAGCGATGCTGAGCAGATTCGTAATTATAATGACGTAGCTAATTCAGACCAGAACCGCTTTAATCGCTTTTATCATGCAATGCTGAATCAGGGCGTATATCTGGCGCCTTCTATGTTTGAAGCCGGCTTTGTATCCAATGCCCACCGCATGGAAGATATTGAAAAGACCATTTCAATTGCCTTTCAGGTTATGAAAACATTGTAGCTTGCTTGGGTATATACCCGGGGAAACGCCCGGGTATTCTGTTTAGGCATTGACCTTGGTACATAATTCAGCAATAAACAATTCTTCGTCGCCTTTAATGACCATCACAGGAATTGAAGCTGAGCTGATAGAGTAGCAGCGTGCTTTACTTCTCGTCATATTTTGCTTTTCATCCAGTTTAAATCCCATATGACTCAAGGGTTCAATGATTTTCTGTCGGATCAATGAAGCGTTTTCGCCAATTCCTCCGGTGAAAATCAAAGCATCAAGCTTATCCGTCTGTGAATAATAGGCTCCAATGAGTTTCTGGACAGAGTAAACAAATAATTCAATGGCCATGCTGGCCAATCTGTCTCCCTGTTCTGCACGTTCTGTCAATCTTCTCATGTCGTTATCATCGGCCAGGCCGATTAATCCGCTGTTTTTATTCAGCAAATGCTCAATCTCATCCAGGCTAAAGCCTTTTCGTTGAAGATATAAGGGAATAGAGGGGTCAATATCGCCGCAACGGCTTCCCATGACAAGACCGGCAAGCGGTGTCATGCCCATGCTGGTGTCATGCGACTGGCCGTTTTTTATCAGGCAGCCGCTGGCGCCATTGCCAAGATGAAGCGTGATGAACTGGCAATCAGAAAATGGTTTTTGAAGGTATTCTGCAGCCTTGAGACCAACAAAATGGTGATTGATGCCGTGAAATCCATAACGTCGAATCTGGTTTTGAGCCGCGACGTTGCGGTCAATGGCATACTGATATGCTTTTTCCGGCATGGTTTGATGAAAGCCGGTGTCAAATACGGCCACCTGCAGAGCATCTTTAAAGCATTTTCGAGCAGCTTCAATGCCGGCAATATTGACAGGATTATGAAGCGGTGCGAGTGGAATCAGGGCATGAAGTTTATGGAGAACCTCTGAGGTTATCACGGTAGGCTGAGAAAAATCCTCTCCGCCATGCACAACCCGGTGTCCGATGATATCCGGACATTGTCCTGAAAGATCTTCCCGTAATCTATCGGCGAGCAACTCGAAAGCCTGTTGGTGGTCTCGCAATTCCTGTTGAATGTCATTTTCCTGATTGAATTGATGGCGCCAATTGCCGGTGGACTCGCCGATGCCCTCCATCAAGCCGCTGATGACCGGTATAAGCTGATGATCTTCCTGATTAAATAATTTGTATTTGATTGAAGAACTACCCGCGTTTAATGTGAGAATAATCATTGTTTTTCCTGTTTTTTTTCTGTTTGTATGGCCGTGACCAAAATGGTGTTAATCACGTCTTGCGGCGTACAGCCGCGGCTGAGATCGTTAACGGGTTTGTTCAGTCCCAGAAGCACTGGCCCGATGGCAAGAGCGCCGCTTTCCCTTTGGACGGCTTTGTAGGTATTGTTTCCTGTATTTAAATCCGGAAAGATAAGAACGTTAGCTTCACCGGCGAGTTTTGAATCAGGTAATTTTTTTGCAGCAACGCCGGGGTCGACGGCGGCATCATATTGAATGGGGCCTTCAACAATATAATCTGGTTTTTCTGCTCTTAACATTTCAAAAGCATTTTTTACTTTTTCGACGCTTTCCCCTTTTCCAGAACTACCGGAGGAATAGGACAGCAAGGCGACTTTGGGGTCAATACCCAGTTTTTTGGTGATGAGCGCTGCCTGTTCTGCAATCTCTGCAAGTGTTGCGGCATCGGGTTCAGGATTGATGGCGCAATCACCGTAAATTAATACTTTGGTCTCAAGGCACATGATGAATATGGACGAAACCTTCGAGGCATTGCTCTTGGTTTTAATAATTTCCAGGGCCGGACGAACAGTGTCTGCGGTTGTATGTGTTGCACCGGATACCATGCCGTCAGCATCATTAAAATAAACCATCATCACTGCAAAATAATTAGGATCGGACATTCTTTCCAGCGCAATGGGGTAATTCACATTTTTGTGCGCCCTTAATTGATGGTATTTTTCCGCATATTTTTTTCGCGCTTTTGCGCATTCTGGATTAATGATTTGAACATTCGGCAGATTGAAATTCAATCGCTTAGCATTAAAGCGTATTTTTTCCTCATTTCCCAGCAGAGTGATTTTCACGACATCTCTTACCAACAGATATTCAGCAGCTTCCAGTATGCGGATATCATCGCCTTCTGGAAGAACAATATGAGCATTTTTCTCTTTTGCGCGCAATAACAGTTCATAAAGAAATATTGCCGGTGAAAATGTTGGAGGCATGGGGATATTGCTTGCGATCGCCGACATGGCCTCAAGCAGATAAGGGCGCATATTACGAATCGCTTCGTTAATTTTTGCTTCGCTGGATTGATGCAGGGAAAATTTTGCTGAATACAGGCTTGTTGCGGTTTCATAGGTTCTAAGTTCTGTCAGCATGACGGGAAAATGATGTTCAAGACCGGTGATAATGTCTTTAATGACGCCATCCGGCGGCTCGCCGCCAGTTAACACAATCCCGGCAATCTTAGGGTAGTTGGCGGATTGGTCGGCAAGTAATGAACCAAGAAGGATATCCGCACGGTCATCGGGTGTAATAATCAGCATTCCGTCCCTGTTGGCTCTTGATTTGAGAAAATTACTGATAGTTTTAGCTGCAACTGTGAATTGTGTGACCGTTCGGTTCATTTCATTTTCGCCGTACAGGACTTGGGCATTCAGTTTTGTTGCTATCTCAGCCACAGATGGATTTGCCAAATGTGGGAATTCTGGAATGACGCAAATTAATGGTATTTGTGTGAATTTACTGCGAAAAAGTTCTTTTGCTTTCAATTCGAGGGCATTATCAACCTGATTGATAATGATTCCGCCAACCTGGGCATGATATTTTTTACTGACCTGCAAGGCATTGTCGATTAATGACAATGTGTGTTCAAGGCTGCGGTTTTTTGCAGAAACAACAAGAATAACCTGGCATTTAAGCTGATAGGCCAGGGTCAAATTAAACTGAAACTCAACAACATCATTATCGGATTCAAAATCAGTGCCTTCAAAATAGCTTGATATATTGGGATCGGCGGCTGCGATTTTATCAATTAACGCTGAAATTAAATTATCCGGCTCGTCCCTCATTTGTTGAATTGCTTCGCCAATACTCATTAAATGGGTGATTTTTTGTTTAGAAATTTTTTCAAGAAGCCGGGTGTGGCCTTCATCTTCTTCAGCAAAAGGTTTAAAGCAGTTGAGGGCGTCAAGCCTGTCCATGAGCATTGAAAGAAAACCTACTGAAACAAATGATTTGCCGGGCCTGTCTTCAATACCTGTCAGATAAATTCTATTTTGCATGCAGCATCCAGTTTAATTTTATATTGATAATGTTTAATTATAACCTATCTGCGCATTGATTTTAAAAGTTTTTTATATTTGCAGCTAACTGGGTGAAATTGATAAGGAAATTGCTGTGTTTTTGCATGGACAGCCTTCCAGTCCTGTGGCATATTGAAAGACAAGATAAGCAAAGGAAGGCAAAAAATATGAGCAAATCTGTATCTGCTACAGCCCCCCGGAGCATGCCTGAAGGCACCTTGGCTCTTCTATTCATTCAGATTGTATCCACACTGAGTTTCAGTGTTTTATTTTCCACTTTAGTTCTTTATATGAAAGGCCCCTTGCAATTGACGCCGAGTATGGCCAACAGCATCATGGGCGTATTTGTTGCCTTCAACTATGCCTTGCATCTTCTTGGCGGATATTGGGGCGGACGGCTTTTTTCTTATCGAGGGTTATTCTGCCTCGGAATGCTGGCTCAGATTCTTGGTTGTTTTTTTCTTTCAATGGTTACAGAAGAATTTCTTTATTATGGCCTGGCTGCTTTCCTTACCGGTTCAGGTTTAAATGTAACCTGCGTCAACTGTATGTTGACCCAACGTTTTGCGCCTGACGACAGCCGAAGGGAAAGGGCGTTTTTATGGAATTATTCGGGAATGAACGTTGGATTTTTTGTCGGTTTCAGCATGAGCGGTTATTTTCAGCTTTCTGAAAATTATGAAACGCTTTTCCTGTTAAGCAGTATCGGCAATGTATTCGCTCTGGGTATCTGTCTTTTAAACTGGAAATCCCTGGCTGATCATGACACGGTTTTTTCCAGAAAAAGCAAAATACAGCAGAAAAAAAGTTTCACTGCCGGTACTTTATTTGTCATGATGATGCCCTTTGTTTTAATCCGGATGCTCTATTCTGCCAATATGGCCAATTATCTGGTATTACTTTCCGGCGGAATGATGTTTATGCTGGTCTATTTTCTTGCCCGAGGTCAGCAGAGCAAGGACGCACGCCAGAAAATTTATGCTTTTGGCATTCTTATGATGGCCGGAATCGCTTTTCAGATGTCCTATATGCTGGCGCCCATGGGCTTGACCCATTTTATCGATCATAATGTTCAGCGCCAGTTGGGGCAGTTAATTATTCCGCCTCAATGGTTCCAGAATATTAATACCGTTACGATTGTTGTGCTTGGGCCTTTAATGGGGATTTTACTGACAAAACTTCGTGCAAAAGGCGTTAATGTCAATATCCCTGCTCAGTTCACTCTTGCTCTGGTCTGCATTGGTCTTGCATTTATTATTTTACCTATCGGCATCGGCCAGGCCAATGCTCATGGGCTGGTAAATTCCTCATGGGTGGTTGCCTGTTATGTCTTGCAGTCCATTGGTGAACTGATGATTAGCCCTATTGGTTATGCGATGATAGGGTATCTTGCGCCTTCATCCTTGCAAGGCGTGATGATGGGGATGTGGATGTTAACCCATGGCGTTGGCGCAACTTTAGCCAGCTATAATTCAAATATGATGACGGCGGGTCAGAGTTCGGCTGATCCCTTGCTTACCAATGCTGGTTACAGCCAGGTTTTCCTTGCTTTAGGTTTGATTACTCTGTTTGCCGCGCTTATGTTGATGCTGATGACGCCGAAATTGAAGCGCTTGATGAAAAACGAAGAGGATGAGACAATAGCGCAAGGTAAATTAGCAGCAGTTTAGGTTTTTTTGAGTTCGCATTATAAACAAATCACTCCGGCAGAAATAAAATGGCAGGGCAATTGGCCCTGTTCTGCTTTATTTGACGATATTTATTTTTCACGTAAAAACGGTGTGGATGAAAGCCGTCATGTCTTTATTGACAGCCAGTCGCTCATTGAACGATGGAGCGCCTTAAAGCCTGGAGAGACATTCACCATCGCTGAAACGGGTTTTGGCACCGGGCTGAATTTCCTCCTTTGCTGTCATTTATGGCTGCAGCATGCGCCAGAACATTGCCGTTTACATTATATCTCCTGCGAAAAATACCCTCTTAAAAAAGAAGATTTATGCCGCGCTTTGTCATTATGGCCTGAGTTATCGACGGTTGCAGAGCAACTCATTCAAAACTATCCGCCCCTGGTTCCCGGATTTCATTGTCTTGAGTTTTTTGACGGAACAATCAGTCTCAACCTGATGTATGCCGATGTCCTTGAGGCTTATAAAAAATTGAGTCTGACGGCAGAACCCGGACTGGAACAACGTTTGCGTTGCCAGCAGGTCGATGCCTGGTTTCTTGACGGCTTCGCGCCGGCCAAAAATGAGAGTATGTGGAAAAATGAGCTTTTCTTTTTAATGGCTTCATTATCAGGCGATAGGGCAACGGTTGCCAGTTTTTCAGCGTCAAGGCAATTAAAAACAGGGCTTGAATCGGCTGGGTTTGTTGTTGAAAAGAAAAAAGGCTATCGATGGAAACGGCATATGATTACGGCCGTTTTTCATACCGCTGAAGCAAAAACTCTGCATTCGCTTCGTACTACGCCCTGGTTTGTTTCTGACTACAGCTCTGTTAAAGAAAAATCTGCACTGGTAGTAGGGGCTGGCCTTGCCGGTTGTTTTATCGCCTGGCGGCTGGCTGCAGCAGGTTGGAAAGTGAGTGTTGTTGATAAACTGAGTTCAGCAGGGCAGCAGGCTTCCGGTAATCCTGGCGCAGTTTTATTTCCTAAGCTTTCGGCTTATCAATCACCTTTATCTGAATTAATGCTCTCGGCTTATCTATATAGTAGCCGTTTTATCAGGAGTATCTATTCAGAAGTTAAGAGCAGCGGATGCCTTATCCTTTCTGATACTGAAAAAGAATTAAAAGTTCAAAAAGAAATTGAACGCTGGCTCAGTTACTGTCCGGATCTCGCCGTTGCCATGGATGAGCAGCAGGCCTCGGAAAAAGCCGGAATTCCGCTTCATTGCGGCGGTTTATTTTTTCCGGAATCGTTTTATCTTGATTCAAAAGCATTCTGTGAATTTTTACTATCCCATCCCAATATTGAGTTTTTTCCAGAAACGTCCATTCAGCAGCCTGAATTTATCAATGGACAATGGGTAGCTGGAGGGCATCAAGCCAGTATATTGATACTGGCTAATGGATGGGAAGCAAAGCAGGTTTCTGCCTGTGACGGCATTCCTTTCCGAGCGCTTTCGGGTCAGATGACAGCATTAAAGCCTTCGCCATTACTTGCTGGATTAAATACCGTACTGTGCGGAAGCGGCCATCTTTTGCCTGCCGATGGCGAGATGCAGTGGACAGGAACCAGTTATCATCCTAATGATGCTGATAATACAATAAGACCCTCCGATGATGCTGATAATATTGCAAAACTGGGCGCTTTTGTTAAAAACCTTGAAGCGGATAAAATGAAAGCGATTGCATCATGGGCCGGAGTGCGGTGCAGTACGACAGATTATATGCCGGTTATTGGGGAATTGTGTCATAACGAGCAGTTTTATCAGCAATATTCAAAGTTTAAAAAAAATGCTAACGCCTGGTATGATAAAGCCTCTCCGTCCATGCAGGGGCTTTACGTTTTCTCAGGATTCGGTTCAAAAGGTCTGACCACGATACCGTTACTTTCATTGCATTTGCTGAATCTGATTGAAGGGCGCTTTTCTCCTTTGCCCTCAAATCTGATACAGGCGGTTTCACCCTCAAGATTTCTTTATAGAGCGCTCTGCCGAAGTCCATCAAGACTTTGAAGATAATCCGCTAATTTCGAGCATTGTTCCTGATTGAGCCTCAATCCCTGTTTACTGCGTCGCCAGAGAATGTCGTCGCAGGTTTTAGCCCATTCATTTATGATCAGGTAATCGACCTCAATTTGATAAAGCTGATTCCCAAAATGAATGCCAAGATCGCTTTCATTTTTCAGGGATTTCAGCAGTTTTTCAGTATTGGAACCATAGTTTTCAACATAATAGTGCAGCAGATCTTCATGTATGAAGTTATATTTTTCCTGCAATTTTTGTTGATAATCCTTCACTGATTTTTCATAAAAATCAGCACCGGGCAGTTTTTGTTTGGCTGTAGTGGATGGAGGCAGGTCTTTGAATGTGCATGAAAGTAAATTAACAGCCTGTTCTGCAAGGATACGATAGGTTGTAATTTTTCCGCCATAAATGCTGACCGACGGGGCAGGGTAGTCGCAAAGCTCAATGCTGTAATCGCGGCTGATTTCATGGAGTTTATTCTCTCCCTCATCGATAAGCGGTCTGACGCCACTCCAGCTGTTGACCACATCCTTGGCAGAAATCTGCCGGGAAAAATATTGATTGACCATTTCGCAAAGGTAATTTGTTTCTTCCTCAGAAATTTCAATTTTATCAAGACTTCCATGATAGGCAATGTCAGTTGTTCCAATCATCGTGAACCCATAATAAGGGATGACAAACAGGACGCGATGGTCTTTGTTTTGCAGGAAATAAGCCTGCTCTCCCTCATAAAGCGCCGGAACAACAATGTGGCTGCCTTTGACCAATGCCATTTCTTTATAAACAGGGATGGCGAGTCGTCGGTTGACTTCATTAATGGAGGGGCCTGTTGCATTAATGATGGTTTTTGCTTCGATGTTTATGCTTTGATTATTGATTTTATCTTTGAGCGTTAATATCCATAATCCATGCCGGGTTTCAGCATGAACAAGCTCGGTATAATTTAAAATGGTAGCTCCGAATCGTTCAGCCTGCAAGGCGTTAGCAATACATAGCCTGGCATCTTTTGTAGCGCCGTCATAAAAAATAAAACCTTTTTCATATTCTTTTTTCAAGGGTGAAAAATAATCTGGATTTTTTTTCCTGTTCACCGTTCGACTTTTGGGAAGTTTGTTACTCAGACTGAGATTGTCATATAGAAAAAGCCCAGCCCTTATGAGCCATGAGGCTCGCATATGTTTTTCATAAGGGAGCAAAAGTTTAAGAGGATGAACAAGATGAGGTGCCGCCTCAAGCAGCTTCTGGCGTTCATTCAGAGCTTTTCTGACAAGCGAGAAATCAAACTGTTCAAGATAACGCAATCCACCATGAATCAGCTTTGTGCTTTTGGAAGAGGTCTCTGATGCGATGTCGCCTTTGTCGCAGAGCATGACGGAAAGCCCTCGAAGCGCCGCATCAGCTGCAGCACCGCAGCCATTGATCCCTGCGCCAACAACAAAAACATCTACGCTTTTATTCATGTTGCTCCCTGAAAATTCTGGCTTTTTTCATATTGATAAGTACAATTATACCCAGCTGACTGAAAAGGAAAACCCTAGTGTCTCAATATATTGTAGCCCTTGATCAGGGAACCAGCAGTACACGAGCAATGCTCTATGATGTTACAGGAAAACTGATGACATCAAGTCAATATACCCTGACTCAATATTATCCGAAAAAAGGTTGGGTGGAACATGATCCGGAAGAGATTTGGCAAACCAGTCTGCAGGCGGTCAGGGATGTTGTTGCCGATATACCTCCTGAGCAATGGCTCTGTCTGGGGCTGACCAATCAAAGGGAAACAACGCTGTGCTGGGATAAAAAAACAGGAAGATGCTTAAGTCCTGCGATTGTCTGGCAGGACCGGCGAACCGAAGATTTTTGCCGCAGTCTGGAAGCGCATCAGGATGAGATTCGACAAAAAACCGGACTGGTACTCGACCCTTACTTTTCGGCAACTAAAATGCATTGGATGTTAAATCATGTTCCGGATGCCGCTGCACTGGCCGACATGAAACAGCTCGCTTTTGGAACAGTAGACAGTTTTTTACTCTGGCGTTTAAGTAAAGGACGGGTTCATGCAACCGATATCACCAATGCATCAAGAACGATGCTTTATGATATTTATCAACAGCAATGGGATGATGCTTTATTGTCGCTGTTTAATATTCCATTGCATAGTCTTCCCGAGGTCCATGATTGCGATGCTCATGTTGCAGATATTGATGCTGAATGGTTTGGACGTTCAATTCCCGTTACTGGAGTTGCAGGCGATCAACAGGCTGCGCTGGTTGGTCAGGCCTGTTTTGAAGCAGGCATGACCAAAGCAACTTTTGGAACCGGCGGATTTTTATTAATGAATACTGGAAAAACGCCTGTTCGCCAATCGGATAAACTGCTGTCTACCATTGCCTATCGGCTGAAAGGTGAAACATGCTATGGGCTTGAAGGGAGTATCTACCATGCCGGAACGACCATCAAATGGCTGCGTGATGAATTAAAAATAATTAAAGAAGCGCATGAGTCTGAATCACTCGCAGCAAGCCTGAAATCCAATGATGGCGTTTATCTGGTCTCATCTTTCACCGGGCTTGGCGCACCGCACTGGATTAGTCAACCCAGTGCAATGATTGTCGGATTAAGCCGGATGAGCGATCGTGCACATTTTGCCAGAGCTGCTCTGGAAGGTGTCTGTTATCAGGTCAAAGATGTGCTGGACTGTATGCAGAATGATAGCGCTATTATTGCCAAAGCCCTTCGAGTTGATGGTGGTATGGCGGTGAATAACTGGATGTTGCAGTTTCTTGCTGATTTATGCCGTATTGATGTTGAAAGGCCTTTTAATGTGGAAACAACGGCTCATGGCGCCGCAGTCATCGCTGCTCTGGGGATTGGTTTGATTGATAATATTGAGCAGGCAAAAACATTTTGGATGCTTGAACAAAAGTTTCATCCCGAGGAAGAGTCCGGTCAATTTGAACAGTATTATGCAGGCTGGCAGAAGGCATTAAGAATGATATTAGCTGCAGCAAATGAAGATTAAGCCGTAGTTGATAAGCGCAGCGCTTACCAGGGCTCGATTCGCATTTTCGCTTCGTGAAATGAAATGCCAACAGAGCCTAATGTTTTTTTTCTGCAGCAGGTTTATCTATGATTTTTGCGGTGTTTTTATTGTCTTTGACATCTTTGGTATCTTTGGCATTTTTAGGATCTTTAACCGTTTCAACCGGTTTTTTAGCCGTTGCCGGCGTTACTGTCTTTTTATCATAACCATTCAAGATAGCATCTGCAGCCCGTTGTTTCATGACAATAATGGATATTCGACGATTATTAGGATTGTTTGGGTTAGCCTTGTCAAGCAAAAGCGTATCCGCGTAGCCGGCAACCCGGAGAACTTTATTCGGGTTTAAACCGCCTTTAATCAATGCGCGTCTTGCCGCATTGGCTCTTTGGGTTGATAACTCCCAGTTGGTATATTCCAGTTCATCTGGATTATCATATGGATGGGCGTCCGTGTGGCCTTGGATGGTGATTTTATTTGGCAGTTTATTTAATAAACCGGCAATGTTGCTCAAAAGTTTTTTGACCTCGGGATCCATTTTATCGCTGCCGATTTCAAACATGGCTTTCTTTTTGCTGTCAACCATTTGAATCTGCAGTCCATTTTGTTCAATGCTCATTCTCAGGCGATCTTTGAGTCCCGATAGGGAAGGGCTATCCTCGATTGCCAGGTTGATGTTTGATTTTAAGCGTTTTAATTCTTCAAGCTCATCTTTTTCGTTGACTTGATCTTTCTTTTTTCCCTGTTCTGTCGTATTTTTTTGATCAATTGTTGGCTTGTTATTCGCCGAAACCTGACCCTCCTGTCTGGCAAGGTTATCACCGCCTCCAGCGGTTAGATTGACCCTGTTACCAATATCATTACCTTGAAACAGAGAAACTTTGATGGGTTGCTTGAAATAATCGGCCAGGCCTTCTTTTTGTGCTTTATTCAATGAAGCTAAAAGCCACATTAACAAGAAAAATGCCATCATGGCGGTAACAAAATCCGCGTAAGCAATTTTCCAGGCACCGCCATGATGGCCATGACCGCCTTTTTTGATTTTTTTTACGATAATGGGAGTCGAATCTTCTTTTGTTTTGTTTTCTTTACTCTGACTCATCGGCCATGCCCCTCACTATTCAGCGGTTTCTGCAGCCTGTGATTTCCCTTCGCCTTTGACCGCTTCGCTTAACTCGTTAAAATCAGGCCGATGTTCAGTTGAGAGAAGTTTTCTTCCAAATTCTATCGACATGATAGGGGGGCTGTTGTGAAGGCTGGCGAGAAGAACCTCTTTAACGCAAAGCATCAAGGTCTGATCATCATGCGCCTGCTGCTCAATCGCAGAAGCAAGCGGGCTGACAAACCCATATCCAATCAAAATCCCAAGGAAGGTTCCAACCAGTGCACGAGCCACCAGAATACCCAGTTCTGAGGGCGGCAAATCAATGGATTCCATGGTATGAACAACGCCAAGCACCGCGGCAACAATACCAAATGCAGGCATTCCATCGCCCAGTTTTGTGACTGCATTAGCAGGAGAAAGGGCTTCTTCATGATGAGCCTCAATCTCGCTGTCCATCAAGGCTTCAAGCTGAAAAGGTTTCATGTTAGCGGTAATGATTAATCGTAAATTGTCGCATATGAAATCGACGAGATGATGTTTTTTTAAAATCAGGGGAAATTCAGCAAAGATAGGGCTTTCTTTGGGGTTATCAATATCTCCTTCAATGGCCATTAATCCCTGTTGTCTTGCTTTGTTCAGTATTTGATAGAGCAGTGTCAACAGTTGAATATATTCTGTTTTTTGTGATTTTTGTCCTTTGAATAATCCGGGTAAGGTTTTAACGACGGACATAATGACATTTTTTTTATTCCCGGCAACAAAAGCACCGATGGCAGCACCACCAATAATGAGCAGTTCAAGAGGCTGAAAAATAGCTGCAAGGTGTCCGCCGCCCAGAGCAAAACCACCCAAAACTGAAAGAAAAATGATGGTATAGCCTATGATAATAAGCATTAATGTAAGTCCCTTTTTATTTTTATTTAATTTCCACGCATTTTAAGTTTACGAATGAAACTCTAAATATTCAAGAAAATAATATGCCGTGAAACTTGATTGAGTTCCACGGCCATTTGCATTTTAGTAATAGTAATAATTTCGTCTGTCGTAATCGTTCCCGATAGCGTTACCAATCAATGCACCAGCGCCTGCACCGATGATTGCACCGCCGGCACTACCGCCGGAAACTGCGCTACCAATACCAGCCCCGGCAGCCGCGCCAGTGACCGTACCGACCTGCTCCCCTGTGCATCCACCAAGGAGAAGGGCCGAAGAACTGATAAAAAAGACTAAGGCTATCATTTTTTTCATAATCATTTCCTTGTGTTAAATACCCACATGAATAATAATAGTACAAAAAGATCATATTGTGTTGCTTTACGGTTCTTTTTTTTTCTAAAGCCAATGATTATCTTGTGAAAAAGGACAATACAAAGTAGTATTTTTGGAAAAAACAGCAATGAGGGAAAATATGTTTAAAGGTAGCATGGTCGCCTTAATCACACCAATGAAGCAGGGTGAAGTGGATGTAGAAAGACTTCGCCAGCTGGTTGAGATCCATATTGAGGCCGGGACAGATGTTCTTGTGGCCGCTGGGACTACCGGTGAGTCAGGAACATTAAATCATCGTGAAAAACTGCTGGTGATAAAAACCGTCATTGATCAGGCTCGCGAGAGAATTCCTGTTGTTGCCGGAACATCGATGAATGCGACTCGCGACTGTATCCAACTGACAGACGAGGCCATGCACCTTGGCGCCCATGCAGCGCTGATCATGACGCCGGCCTATATCAAACCGACTCAACAGGGGCTTGTTGCACATTACAAAGCGATTGCCGAATCAGTACATATTCCCATTATCCTCTATAATGTTCCCGGCCGAACGGCCATGGATATGTTGCCGGAAACCGTTGCTGAGCTTTCATCCATTTCCAATATTGTCGGATTAAAAGAAGCTTCGTCGGTTGAAGGCCGTCTGGAGGTATTGCTGGATAAGGTTGAAGACCGACTCAGTATTTTCAGCGGTGATGATATCAGTTGCGCTGAATGGATGTTGAATGGCGCGAAGGGCGTGATTTCTGTAACAGCGAATATTGTTCCTACTGAAATGGCTAAAATGGCCCAGTTTGCCGCCGAAGGGCAGCGGAAAGCCTGTCTTGAAATCAATGCTCGAATCAAAACATTACATGAACTGATGTTTATCGAATCCAACCCCATTCCTGTCAAATGGGCTGCCGCCCAGATGGGTTGGGTTGAAAATGAAATAAGGTTACCGATGCTGCCTTTATCTTCAGAACATCATGAACGATTGAAGCAGGAGATGATTGCTTTAGGTTTGATTTCTTAATTTGAGGTTTGTTGTGAAAAAATTATTATTATGTTTAATGGCGGCAGGGGTTCTGGCCGGATGTTCAAAATACGCAAGTAATGGTGAAAATTTATATATGCTAAGTCACAATGGCCCTAAACTTCAAGTGCCGCCACCGTTGACTTCGGCTAATTTAAGTGGATTTTATATTTTACCTGATCAAACAGGTACTGCCTCAGTGTCGGTAGTACCGCCTTACTAGGATCTGTTGATATTTTAACTTGAACTGCCTACTTCCTGCGCTTTATGCGTGGGATCCATGCGATACCTATGATAGCCATTCAATGGCTTCCTCAGTAGAATGCTGGATTCCGCGCATAAAGCGCGGAACGGAGTCTCTAAGACGAAATGTCAACCCATCTTCTTGAAGTTGATAAGCACGGAACAGAGGTTTGTTTATAGTGTTAATTGATAGCCTCGAACTCGATTCATAAAAACTTGATGCGCTGCGTTAATGTGTTTGAAATTCTCCAAGATGAAAGGGCCATTTTTCCTGGCAACTATCCAAGGCTTTGGTGATATTTCTTGCATGTGGATAATAACCATAATGGGTGGCTTGATAGGCACAACAGGGGATTCGGCTTAAAAAACAGCCCCGTTTAGCCTCCCAGTTATATCCAGTAGGTCCGCATTGCAGCGAGCGGCCATCGTAGCAAACATAGCTGGGTTCGCGCAGCGGTTTTCCAGTAATACAACCTTGCCCCCCGGCATAAGCTGTAGACAGGCCAAGAATCAAACTGCTGATCATTATGATATTTTTCATAGGCTGTTTTATTTGTTCTTATAACTTTAAAGATAGTCCATAATCACTTTGAATCAAGAAAATTATTTTACGCTGTGATTTACAATAAATTTTCAACTACAATTAAGGTAATCTTAAGAATATTTTTTTAAAATAAAACCAATAGCCTTGAATTTGGAGAACAACAGTGCCTGTCGAATTTGTTACTAGCGCCCTCAATCAGTTACCTGCGAATCTTTGTTTGCGTCTATATCGCCTGTCTAATGATTCTGACGTTAATTTTAAAAATAAACTTCAGGAAATGCTAAAAAATGTTGATGAGGATATTAGAGATACTATCCTCTCACAAAGCCAGGAAGGCATTAAAACGCAGTTAGAAAGTAATGAATTTGCTCTTTTGCTGGATGAGCAATTTAAAACGCTGTTGATGAATTATGGTGGTTTTTCAGAGCAACGTTATCAAAATCATCTTTCTTTATTTGAAAAATTACCCAATAATCGCGCCAAATTAGATTGGATATATAATAATCTGCACAAAACACTGATTGATGCGCCGTCAACGAATATCAATTTAATCAGGGAAAAATTTAAAGAAAACTTTACGGGTGCTGAAGTTGAGGAATTGAGTATTGAAGCTGATGTCCAAGTGATTATTGAAGATAATAAAAGACTCAAGCGATTGGCTAATATCCAGAATAAAACACTGGCTGATGTTTTATCCAACCAGGACTTTTTCCAACAGGATGAACTTAGTGAAGATACTATCCAGCGATTAAACCGCATTATTCAGAAAGCTGATGTTCAAGACACTGAAAACTACATTAATTTTGTGAATAAAATTTCATCAGTGTTGGGTTTAGAACAGGATCAAAAAGCGGCTTTTTCCCATCGCATGGGAGTAGAAAACGAAGAACTTTTGAGTGACGAGATAAAAGATAAAATTAACTCTGAAATAACCAACAACAGAAATCTATATAATCTCGACGAATACAGTCTTTTTGAAGATGAAAAGCAAGCTTTGAAAGAGATGGAGCAACTTTTTATCAGAGCCGATCAAAATGAAGCTCTTGATGAAAATGACATCAAGACCCTCATCACAGCACTTCGTAACGAAAATAACTATGAACAGTTCAAAGAAAAAATATCCACAGTGAGGGATAAATTCCAACAGCCCGACGAGTTGTTCAGAAGAACCTTTTACGATAAATATCACACACGCTTTAGGGATAACAATAACGCACTGAATGATAAGGCTCTAGAATTCATAGCCGAGCAGACAGAGGGTTTTAATTATTCAGAAATAAGCACAGAAGTCGAATCACGTTTTAATGACATTAAGCGTTTTCATTCAAATTTGACGAAGAACGCAGAGTATCTGGCTCTGAATGAACGCCAGTTAAAAGCTATCAGTAAGCATTGCAAGGACCTCGCCGATGAAGCTTTGCTGATTATTAAAGGGATTGAATTTCAAATTGAGGCTCTGAAAAAAGCAAAACGGGTCCTTCCCCAATCGAGCAACAAAATTAAAATAGATAGCGAAATAGAACGTTTGGAGAAAGACAGAAATAACCTTAGCAAAGTTAAGAAAAAAGCTGATGAGTTAGCATTGAATTTTAACCCTGATGAAACTGAACTTAAATATCAACGCCCTCGTGCTTCGTCAGGCCGTGGAGTTTACACGGTCAGGATTGTAAATGCAGAGAATCCCGAAGACAATCAACAGACGTTCAATGTTGACGAGAAGGAACAGGCTCCTGTTACTGCTCTTAGCCATAGTACACCGGAACATCTCAACGAGCGTTGGCCGTTGGACAAAGTCTCCGCTGAGCAAAAGCGTATTTTTGAATTCAAAAAAACGGGAACTGAGGATGGGGCAGAAGAGAGGGTTATCGGCTCTTTTACTGAAACCTTTGGTCATGAGAAAAATGGAGAGATACCGGTTAAACTTTCAATTAGTAAATTCCCCTCAGACGCATCCTCAGAAGACAAGGTTGATTTTGCCATGCGCTTTGCTGCTCAAACATTAACTGATTTAAAGCGAACTCCAAGCAATAAACATCCCATCTATTTACGTGGCAGTAATCCAGAAGTGTTAAAATATATCTGGACGGCCTTAATGGTTTTGGGTGATTTATCCGATAAAAAATTTTCTCAGGATGCTATTGTTACACAGATTCCCAAAGAGGACTTTGATCCATCAGCAGAAATAGGGCGGTTTAATGGGCGGTTCAGCCGTTATTCCAGCAGCTCTTGTGCCGAGACGGTATTTCGTGGACATGAAGAACTGTGCAGCAAATATGCAACGATGTTAAATGAATTTAATACAGAAAAAGCAAGTACCTTTCAAAACCTAAACCAATTTTTAAGCGGAGCAAAAAATACCGCTTCCGAGCAATATAAAACTCAGTTAGACTTTATTAAAAATAAAAGTACAGACGAAGTGGATGATTCGCTGGATGATTCACAGAACCAGACACCGCCGCTTTAATTTTACGCTTAAATAAAATATGAGGATGCAGGGGATGAACAGACAGGACTTGGCAATAGGCGTGTTTGATTCAGGCATGGGCGGTCTTACCGTTTTAAAAGCCTTAAAAGAAACGCTGCCAGAAGAATCATTTATTTATCTGGGCGACACGGCAAGGCTGCCCTATGGCACTAAAAGTGCAGACACTGTCAAACAATATGCCATGCAAATGGCAACCATCCTTATTGAGCGCGAGATTAAAGCATTGGTTATTGCCTGTAATACCGCAACCACGGCGGCATTAAGTCATCTACAGTCTGTTTTAACGGATATCCCGGTGATTGGCGTTGTGGAACCCGGCGCATTGGCGGCAGTTACCGCAACAGAAAATAAAAAAATAGCAATTTTGGCAACGGAAACCACCATTGCTTCCAAGGCTTATCAAAACCTCATTCAGCAAATGCAGCCCGGCGCCGAAGTCCGCTGCCATCCTTCAAGCCTGCTGGTGGCTCTGGCGGAAGAAGGTATGACCGATAATCATGTGGCAGAATCCATTCTGCAACATTATCTTCAGGATTTTAAATATGAAGATACGCTATTATTAGGCTGTACACATTTTCCAGTCTTCAAAGCCGCGTTGGAGCGTATTTTACCTGTTGGAGTGAAAGTGGTAGATTCGGCGCATGCTACTGCAGACAGCCTTAAAACCTGCCTTGAAAAAAATAATCTGCTTCGAAAATCTGATATTGCACCGCAAATCAACTACCTGGTGACAGATTCTGCTTCCCGTTTTTGTCGGGTTGGAGAAATCTTCCTTGGCAAGCCCTTGCCTGTTGACCTGATAGAACTGGTAGATGCCGGTCAGCCTGGGGGAACTTTTCAGGAAGGAAAAAAAACGCCCCACAGAGCAGATATGAGTCAGACCAGATAAAAGTCAGCTAAGGGCTTTTCTAAATAGTCAATATCATTTTGGAATGTTTGCCGCTGGTACCGGTCTGACTGGAGCAGGGTTAATTGTAGCAGGCGTTGTTGTTTCTGCATGTATGTTAGCATTATGGACGATAGGGCTTGCTGTTGGTGGGGGCTGATCATAACGGCCATAAGCTAATCAAAATCAGGTATTGGTTCGAATAAGTAGCGATAATTCTCCAACAGCCCTAAAAAAATGCGATTAGGTAAATTTCAGAAGCGCTATCCTTAAAAAAACTTCAATCCTAGTACCTCATCCTGCAAATATTGAGATCGTTAGGTTAGGCGATATTGCTGTCTGACAAGGCGCGAGGAAGGCGAATATTGAGCATATTCAACTGACGAGCAACGCAGCTCAGACAGCAATAGCGTCAGCATAACGATCTTAATATTTACAGGATGAGGTACTAGCTATTTAACCGGAAAATTAAAGTATTTTTCTGGCCAGGGTTCCTGTCGGTATGTAAAATGCCACCATTCTTTTGGATAGGGCATAAACCCGGCCTTATTCATAATCGTCCTTAACAGTCTGCGGTTTTTCTTTTGTTCGCGGCTGAGATGAGGGTAACGATAGTTTGCAGAGGGATCAAGGCAGTCGTGACGCGTTCCCATGTTGATAGAATTATCGTCAAGATAATCAGGTGAGAGGCTGTAACACTGGGATATTGGTTTTTTATTTGATGCCTGAGCTGGTTTGATAAGCGTCAAGTCTACCGTGCTGCCACGGCTGTGCGATGAGTATCGGGCTATATATCCTTTCTCAAAAAGCTCATCTTTAGGGATTCTTGGATAGAAAAAATCTTTTTTTGCCCTGTCTTGACTGTTCTGTGACCAGCGGAAGAAATCATCGACAGCGCTGACCGGACGGTAACAGTCATAGACCTTCAAACCATAGCCTAGTTTTTTAGCCTCGTCCTGGGCTTTTTTTAAATGTATTGCGGCTTGATATGTCAAAATGCAGCGTGCGCGATGATATCCGGCAATTTTTCTGCCAGTAAAATTATTACTGCCTGCATATTTCATGTCCTCCTGAATATCAGGAGCAATCGAATGAAGATAGACAAAGCCTGCAGGGAGTGCAAGGCAATCTGTGAGGAATAAAGAAGCGGCGGTTAAAAACATTAATTTTGGCCATTTCATAATTTGGCCTCGTGCAATAATTGCTGTAATTTGATAGAAAGAATTTCGCTGTCTTTGCCATCAAAATATTTTAGCATTTTTGAATAATCCTGAAAGTAGACCTTACCGCTGTTAATGTCATATAGGGCGCCGGCCATGGCAATTTCATCATTGTCCAGCATTTCTTTTAAAATACTGGATTGCTGGTAGATAGCGAGCAGGGTATGGCCAATATTGAACTCAGTGACCTTGCGGCAATCAATAGCAGGGTCAATCGCTCTGCCTGAAATTTTCTGGACGGCTTGAATAGCCGGCTTTATTTTATCCAGTAATTGAGTGATTAGCCCTTTTTTTACATCATCACAGGCCGCATGTATAGCCCCACAACCAATATGGCCTAAAACCAGAATCAGTTTTGCGCCAGCAACATTACATCCATATTCCATACTGGCCAGGATGTCCTGATTGACAACATTTCCAGCTACGCGAATGCAGAACAAATCGCCAAAGCTCATATCAAAAATGGTCTCAACAGGAACTCTTGAGTCAATGCAGCCAAGAACAACTCCGAGAGGGTGCTGAGCCTCAGCGGTTTGCTGTATATCCAGCCTTGGACGTCGATGGATTCGGGTATCATTCAAGAAACGCTGGTTTCCTTCATTTAGAATAGTCAGCACTTCCGCCGGGCTGACAGATTGTTGAATATCGTAGGTCGTGACATTGATATAATCAATGTAGTTGTGGATATCGTAATGATCTTTAAAACCGGTGAGGTTGATGGTAATTTTTTTGTATTGCGCCCGTCCGTTTTTAAAATCATTGATAAGCTCAAGGATTTCTTTATCAATATAGGCCGTGTCGCTGGCATCAATGATAAGCGTAGAATTGATGGGCAGGGCATCCAGCTCTGCAATCAGTGATGCTTTGTTTAGAAAACTGACCTGCTGCGGTAGAATCAGGCGGTTAGAATCTCCGCTTGGATATTTTTCCTTGATGATATCGAAACGGGTCTGGCTGTGTGATTTCAACAGATAAAACAGGCTGAAACCCAGACCTATCAGGATCCCGGTCAGTAGATTGAAAATAACGATGCTGATGATGGTGACAATAAAGGGGATAAAGCGATCCAGCCCTTGTTTATACATATTTTTATAGATTGCTGGCCGGGTTAATTTATATCCAGTATGAATAAGGATGACGGCTAGAGATGATAAGGGAATTTTATTTAAAACATCGGGTATCAGCATAACCGAAAATAAGATAAAAAATCCGTGAAGAACCGTTGATACTTTGGTTTTTGCTCCGGACTGGATGTTCACGGAGGTTCGGATAATCACGGAGGTTACCGGGATTCCGCCTACAAGGCCGGCAGTGATATTGCCTAATCCCTGAGCCAGCAACTCACGGTTTTTTGAGCTGTAACGGCGTTTTTTATCCAGACGTTCACTGGCTTTTAAATTAAGCAGGCTTTCCAGTGAAGCAATGATGGCGAGAATAAATGCATATAAATAGACGTTTGGATTTTTGAAGGCGGACCAGTCTGGAAACCTGAATATTCCCAAAAATTCGCCGAGATGATTAAAAGTCGGAATATTAACAAGTTGCGGCGTGTTTTGTTCAAGACTGGAATTTGTATAAATAAAAAGTTCGTTTATTAATATTCCTGCAATGACAACAAGGATTGGAGCAGGAAAATCTTTAAGTCTGGCTATTTTTGTTCGGTCAAAATAAAACAGAATAGAAAAAGAAATTAAACTTATCAACACAGCACCAGTATTGATATGTTCAGATAAATCAGACAAAGGTTTTAATGTCAGCCCTTCAGTTGTTTCAAGCAAATGAGTTTGCAATTCACTAATTTCAGTGCTGTGGCTGAAGGCCAATGGTAGCTGTTTGATAATAAGGAGAATACCGATGGCGCAGAGTAGCCCTTGAATGACATTGGATGGGATGTATTCTGCAATAAATCCGGCTTTGAAGAGACCAGTAACAAACTGTAAAATTCCAGCTAAAAACAGAGCCAGTAAAAAAACATTAAAACCACCGAGCTGGGTGAGAGCCGCCAGCACTACGGCAGCCATTCCGGCAGCAGGACCGCTGACGCTCACATGAGAATGACTGACAAGACCAACAATGACTCCGCCAATGATTCCGCTGATAATACCTGAAATAAGCGGCGCGCCCGATGCCAGAGCAATTCCGAGGCAAAGAGGTATTGCAACTAAAAATACGACAATCGAAGATACAATGTCATATTTCAAAAAACGTTTGCGATAGATATTGAGCTTTCGGTATTGTTCCTGATTCATAATTGTTCTTATTTTATTCTTATTTTAATTTACAAATATACCTGTGATATAGAAAGTTGCAAGTTTTAATCGATCTCACAAGGCAGAAACATATAACGTTTAATTTTATACTAGTACCGTTTCCATTTAGTTCTGCAAGGTGGTAATTTCATTAAATTAATCTTTCCTACGTCCCGCGGCTTGTCCGCGGGACGTAGGTTCAACAAATTGTATTTTTTCACCTTGCAAAACTAAATGTCAACAGACCTTAAAATACTCACCCTTGTTCCGCTGCGATTATCAAGGCTGCCAATCACGCAAGCCTCGCGCATAGCAACTACGAGGGTGATATTGCTTTAATTTTTTATATTACTCGGCACTTGAGCTGTTTTCCTCTGATTCAAGCTCAAACTCAAGCCCTTGCTCAAGCGATCTGAAATTCCATAGTTTTTGATCCATGAGCTGACTAGGTTTGATGGATTGTAACGCATGTAACATATTACTGGGTATTTTGGGATTTTCTTCTGCAAGTTCTTTAATTAATCGGGCAATGCGTTTACGTGCCAGATTTTCCTGCGATCCGCAGAGGTTGCAGGGAATGATTGGAAATTGCTGCTCATCGGCATATGCAATGATATCGTTTTCCTGAACATAACACATTGGCCGAATCACGATATTTTTTTTGTTATCACTCAATAACTTAGGCGGCATGGAACGGATGTCGCCGTTGTAAAAAATGGACATCAGCAAGGTCTGGATTAAATCATCACGATGATGACCCAAAGCTATCTTATTATAACCATGTTCTTCTGCGTATCGATAGATAATCCCTCTGCGTAATCTTGAACAAAGCGAGCAATATGTTTTTCCTTCAGGAATTTTTTCTTTAACAATACTGTAGGTATCTCTTGAGAGAATAATATGTTCAATATTTCTTTCTTCAAGCCATCTTCTAAGTTTACTATCATCCCAGCCGGGCTGAGCCTGATCAAGAGTAAACGAAAATACTTCAAATTTGTTGCCGGATCGAATTCTCAGCATGTGTAGAAGAGTGAGCAGGGTAAATGAATCTTTACCGCCGGAGAGTCCTACAAGAACCCTGTCTCCATTTTGAATCATGTCATAGTCGTGGATGGCCTGACCTGTGTAATGTAGCAGTTTTTTTTCAATTGCAGAGGGTTTAGCTGACATGGCTACCAGTATTTAGTTGAACAAAGGCCGGTATTATACCCAATTTACTTTAAAATGCTACACTTTATTCTTTGATTAATTCCGCATGAACGGCTTTTAAAAAATCTCAATTGGCTTGCTTTGACTCAGCTTCAACAGACCCTGATTTACTTCATGCCGTTTTTGGCAAATCCGCGAACTTTTGTTGTCTCAAGCCATGAATTGATTTGTTCGATATCATTAACGTTTAAGGTTCCTGCCATGTATTTTAACTGTAAAATGGCATTGATGAAGCCGTATTGATCGCTGGCCAGTTGCCGTTGGGCGTCAAACAGGCGTTGTTGGGCGTTTACGACATCGACCATGGTACGGGTTCCAACTTCAAATTGAGCCTCAGTGCTTTCTAATGAATTTTTTTGCGAGATGACGGTCTGTCTGTCGGCCTTGACTTTGGAAATTCCATCAATAATCGTATTGTAGGCAATGCGGCTGTTAACAATGACATTTCGGTATTGTTGTTCAAGCCGTTCACCGGCAGCCTGATAATCATGTTGTGCCTGACGGGTATTCGCCTGAACCAGACCGCCCTGAACTACAGGGAAATTCATGGCGAGTGCGATGCCGGCAACTGTGGTTTTGGCCGGTGCGAAAAAGGTAGCCTCCGCCAGTCTGTTATGCGTTTGTACTGCTGTGCCTTGAACTGCAAAATTAGGCCATGATCCAGCTGATTGGGTTTTGATATTTTCACGGGCAGCTTCAAGGCTGTATTTTTGGGAGTAGAGCAGATAATTTTGTTTCAGTCCGGTATCAATCCATTCATCAACACTATTAGGCTCGGGTTGAATGAGCGGTATTCTGCTGTTTCTCAGCGGTGCAATGGAATTGTAAACATGATTGGTCAGCTTTCTCATGTTTTCATTTTGATTGATGAGATTATTTTTTGCTGATATCACTTCTGCGATGGACTGGTCGTAAGCTGCTTTTGCTTCATATACCGAGGTAATGGCATCTAATCCCACTTTAAAGCGTTGTTCTGCCTGATCCAACTGCCTTTTGTTGGCTCTTTTTTTTGCTTCGGCAAAACGGAGCGTGTCTTTGGCAAGAAGAATATCAAAATAAGCTGATGAGGTTCTGAGGATTAAATTTTGGGCTGAGTCGTTGAAGGTTGCCTGGGCAGCTTTCACGGATGCATGCGCCTGTTTGGTCATGGCCCAGGCTTCATAGTTAAAAAGAGCCTGAGAAGCACTGACCTGCCACTGCGTCGAGTCATAGACGTTATTTAAATGGACATGGTTCAGTTTGTTGTCATTAATGGTACGCCCGGCCTGCGCGTTGACGCTAACCTGGGGAAAAAGAGCTGCCCTTGCCTGCGGTATAGCTTCTCTGCTGGACATGTAGCTATCGTAGGCTTCTTTAAAAACAGGGTCGCTTTCCAGAGCCTCTAAATAAATATCCATCAAATCAGCCGCCTGTACGTCCACAACGAACAGGCTTAGAGTTATTGATATAAAACTGCGAAGCAGCAACTTTTTCATGTAGGGTTCCTAAAAGATAAACTCTTTTGTTTTCGATTTATCAATTATGGGCGGCAGTGAAGTTTCAAATAAAACCTTTCTGCTCCAGTTATTGTTGTGATCCAACTCAAAAAGCAGCCCTTGCATGGCTTTGTTTTCGCCCAGAACAGCAACGATTTTTCCTCCGGGAATCAGTTGAAGGCGTTGCGTTTCGTTTAAGTCTTCAAGGGCTCCCGTAAATACGATAACATCATAAGGCGCTTTTTCAAGCCAGCCTTGAGAGGCATCGCCGCAGATGACCTCAACATTGTCGATCTGGTGAGCTTCGAGATTTTTACGGGCAGATTTGGCTATGTCATCGAAGTATTCGATTGATATGACCTGCTTTGCAAGACGGCTTAACATGGCGGATAAAAATCCGGAACCTGTTCCAACTTCGAGGATGGTTTCAGTACCTGTTAATTTTAAATTCTGCAGAATAATGCCTTCCTCAAGCGGCGTCATCATCCTTTGTCCATGTTCCAGCGGTATCTGCATGTCGGAGTATGCGAAATTTCGGTATTGTTCTGGAACAAATTCATCCCGGGGAATACTGTCATACAAGTCCAGAATGGTTTCATTTAAAACATCCCCTGTTCGGAGCTGCTGTTTAATCATATTTACTAAAGCAATCTGATCAGTCATCTGTTATACCGTTAATATCTAAAAGTCAAAAGGCTCGTCCAACAGTCGCAAAAAATCACAAACGAATCTGTAAGAACAATCTAATTTTATTAATGATTGCTCTAGATTAATGCTTTGTGAAGCAATTGGCAAGAAGCAAGTGTTTATTAGGGGCTGTTGACATAAAATAAATTCGTTTCAACGATGGTGACTTTGTTTAAAATTTGTTATTATCCGCCCAATTTTAATTTACGGAGGTATAACGGTGGCGGAGAATTACATCAAACATTTAAGTGAAATGTTGCAATCCCTCAAAGAAGAGGGTTTATATAAGACCGAACGTATTATCAGCAGTCAGCAGCAGGCCAACATAGAAGTCAATGCTCACCAGGTTATTAATCTTTGTGCTAATAATTACCTTGGGCTTGCCAATGATCCTGAATTGATTGAGGAAGGTAAGAATGCCCTGGAAAAATATGGTTACGGTATGGCTTCCGTCCGTTTTATCTGCGGTACCCAGACCCCTCATAAAATGCTTGAGCATAAAATAAGCCAATTTTTGGGTAAGGAAGATACCATTCTTTATTCTTCCTGTTTTGATGCCAATACCGGCCTTTTTGAAACGCTGCTGGGGCCTGAGGATGCCATCATCAGCGATGAATTGAATCATGCCAGCATTATCGATGGCGTCAGGCTTTGTAAAGCGGCTCGCTATCGATATAAAAATAACGATATGCACTCGCTTGAAGAACAGTTAAAAGCAGCAGCCGGCGCACGCTTTCGTTTAATTGCCACCGATGGAGTATTTTCAATGGATGGTATTTTGGCCAATCTTCCGGGTATTTGCGAGCTTGCTGAAAAATATGATGCCATGGTGATGGTTGATGATTCGCATGCTGTCGGATTCATGGGGGATGGCGGTCGAGGAACGCCGGAGCATTTCGGTGTTGCCGATAAAGTGGATATTATCACGGGTACGCTGGGTAAGGCATTAGGCGGTGCTTCTGGCGGATATACCTCCGGTAAAAAGGAAGTGATTGACTGGTTGCGCCAGCGTTCACGTCCTTATTTGTTTTCAAATACATTGACTCCGATGATTGCCCATACCTCCGCAGTTGTACTTGATAAATTGTCTGAAAGCTCATCTCTGAGGGATAAGCTAAAATATAATAGTGAATATTTCAGAAAAGGGATGACGGATTTAGGATTTGAGCTTGTACCCGGCGAACATGCCATTATTCCCGTTATGCTCGGGGATGCAGGTCTGGCCAGCCGAATGGCTGACAGGCTGATGGATTTCGGAATTTATGTTATCGGTTTTTCCTATCCAGTCGTTCCAAAAGGCAAAGCGCGTATCAGAACCCAAATGTCGGCGGCGCTTGACCACTTGCATTTGGATAAAGCTTTAGCTGCGTTTGAAAAAGCAGGTAAAGAATTTAATGTTATATAAGAGGTTCAGTCATGAAATCCTTGGTTAAAGCAAAAAGAGAACCCGGAATATGGATGGAAGATGTTGCTGTTCCAGGTTATGGCGTAAATGATGTTTTAATACGAATTAAAAAAACTGCCATATGCGGTACGGATATCCATATTTACAACTGGGATGATTGGGCGCAGTCCGTCATTCCTGTTCCAATGACTGTCGGCCATGAATTTGTCGGCGAAGTTGTTGCCGTTGGTGCGGAAGTCACTGGACTTAAAGAAGGCATGAGAGTTTCTGGAGAAGGGCATATTACTTGCGGAATGTGTCGAAACTGCCGTGCAGGCAAGCGCCATTTATGCCGCAATACATTAGGTGTTGGGGTTAACCGTTCAGGTTGTTTTGCCGAGTATTTATCCATTCCTGCTGATAATGTCATTGTTCTTCCTGACGATGTCAGCGATGATCAGGCCTCCATCCTTGATCCTTTCGGTAATGCGGCTCATTGTGCCTTGTCATTTAATATGACCGGAGAAGATGTACTTATCACCGGAGCCGGCCCTATTGGAATCATGGCAGCAGCCATCTCCCGTCATATTGGCGCGAGGCATGTGGTCATAACCGATGTTAATGATTATCGGTTGGAACTGGCAAGAAAAGTTGGCGTGACACGGGCGGTTAATGCAAAATATCAATCGTTGCAGGCTGTCCAGCAGGA
>FYBJ01000091.1_pt1 | contig 34631 bp, 35 predicted proteins | sample 1134611 | NCBI WGS metagenome assembly FYBJ01 (sample SAMEA104116008, study PRJEB20421) | marine metagenome | isolation source: marine
GTTACAATATTGAATCATTGACGGTTGCACCGACCGAAGATGCTTCTCTGTCGCGCATGACTATCGTTACAACCGGTACCGACCGCATTATTGAACAGATCACCAAGCAATTGAACAAGCTGGTTGATGTGGTCAAATTGATGGAACTCAGCGAAGGCCCGCACATTGAGCGGGAAATGATGCTGATCAAAGTCAAAGCCGCGACCATGGATCAACGTGAGGATGTGAAGCGGCTGTGTGATATTTTCCGCGGCCGGATTATTGATGTCACGTCAGCAACCTACACCATCGAAATGACGGGTGCCGGCAGTAAACTGGATTCGTTTATTGAAGCGTTGTCAGAGCACAAAATCCTCGAAACTGTCCGCAGTGGCGTTTCCGGAATTGCCCGCGGTGACCGCAGCCTGCACATCTGATCGACATACATTTTAAAAACCAAGGAATTAAACATGAGTTTGAATATTTATTACGATAAAGACTGCGATCTGTCGATTATCCGTGGCATGAAAGTGCTGATTATCGGCTACGGCTCACAAGGCCATGCCCATGCCTGCAATCTGAAAGATTCAGGTGTTGATGTTACCGTGGCGCTGCGCGCTGGTTCATCGTCAATTGCCAAAGCCCAAGGCGCTGGTCTGAACGTTTCAGACAATGTCGGTGAAGCTGTTAAAGCCGCCGATATGGTCATGGTACTGACGCCGGATGAATTCCAGTCACAGCTTTACAAAAACGAAATTGAGCCAAATCTGAAACAAGGTGCGGTGCTGGCATTTGCTCACGGTTTTGCCATTGTTTATAACCAGATCTTGCCACGCAATGATTTAGATGTGGTGATGATTGCGCCAAAAGCGCCTGGGCATACTGTACGTAGTGAATTTACCCGTGGCGGTGGTATTCCGGATCTGATCGCTATCGAACAGGATGCTTCTAACAAAGCCAAAGCCATTGCGCTGTCTTATGCATCAGCGATTGGTGGTGGCCGTACCGGTATCATCGAAACCACTTTCCGTGATGAAACTGAAACTGATTTGTTCGGTGAACAAGCGGTATTGTGTGGCGGTGCGGTGGAACTGGTTAAAGCCGGTTTTGAAACACTGGTTGATGCGGGTTATGCACCTGAGATGGCCTATTTTGAGTGTCTGCATGAGCTGAAACTGATAGTTGATCTGATGTACGAAGGCGGTATCGCCAACATGAACTACTCTATTTCCAATAACGCGGAATATGGCGAGTATGTCACTGGCCCGAAAGTCATCAACGAAGAAAGCCGCTGGGCGATGCAGGAAGCACTGCGCAACATCCAGGAAGGTAAATACGCCAAACAGTTTATTCAGGAAGGTCAGTCTGGCTACCCGGAAATGACTGCCATGCGTCGTTTGAACGCTGAGCATCCGATTGAACAAACCGGTGCCAAACTGCGTGAAATGATGCCTTGGATCCAGAAAATCGTTGATAAAAGCAAAAACTAAGCAACGTTAGACAAGTCAAGAAAAGGCCGGTCGCGCAAGCTGCCGGCCTTTTTTGTATCTGCCGGTCGCCACTGTCATAATGAAGTACATTGCCATATTACGGAGTTTTCATGGTTAACCCTGATGAACAACATAACAAGGGCATTTACCTACTGCCCAACTTGTTTACCACCGCCGGTTTGTTTGCCGGTTTTTACGCTATTGTTGCGGCGATTCGTGGTGACTTTTCGACAGCAGCCATTGCCATTTTTATTGCCATGATTATGGATGGTCTTGATGGCCGTATCGCCCGGCTAACTAACACACAGAGTGCTTTTGGCGCTGAATATGACAGCCTTGCTGATATGGTGGCATTTGGTCTGGCACCAGCACTGGTGATGTTTGAGTGGGCACTGTCGGGCATGGGCAAATTCGGCTGGATGGTAGCGTTTATTTACGCGGCTTGCGGTGCATTGCGACTGGCACGTTTTAACACACAGGTCGGCATTGCCGATAAGCGATTTTTTCAGGGTTTACCAAGTCCTGCTGCGGCAGCTTGTATTGCCGGCTGGGTCTGGCTCGGCCATAACTACGAATTGGATGCCAGTGTATTAACGACGGTGGCAACACCATTGACCTTTGTTACGGCCATTTTGATGGTGAGCACCGTGCGCTATCACAGTTTTAAAGAGCTGGATCTGCGCGGCAAAGTGCCATTTATGGTCATTCTCGGGTTGGTATTATTGTTTGCGTTGATTGCCATTGACCCGCCTATAGTACTGTTTTCTGCATTTATGATTTATGCGTTATCGGGGCCGGTATTAACACTGATCCAACTGCGTAAACACCGTAATGAGCGGGCGCAGAGCAAATAAGCGCGCTAAAATAAGTTAAAAACAACAACAGCTATCACAGGCATTGCCTGAAAATGGCGGAGAACAGGCGATGAGCGAACAACTGATTATTTTTGACACGACGCTGCGTGATGGTGAGCAGAGCCCCGGCGCCTCAATGACTAAGGACGAAAAAGTCCGTATTGCCAAGGCGCTGGAGCGGCTACGTGTTGATATTATCGAAGCCGGTTTTCCTATCGCCAGTGTCGGCGATTTTGAGGCGGTTCAGGCAGTAGCTAATACCGTTAAAGATAGCCGTGTTTGTGGACTGGCGCGGGCACTTGATGCTGATATCGATCGCGCCGGTGAGGCACTGAAAGGTGCCAATGCTTCACGGATTCACACTTTTATCGCCACCTCACCCATCCACATGAAAATGAAGCTGCGTATGGAGCCGGATCAGGTCGTCGAGAATGCCGTCAAAGCCGTCAAACGGGCCCGGCAATATACCGATGACGTTGAGTTTTCACCTGAGGATGCCGGCCGCAGTGATTTGGACTTCTTATGTCGGGTACTGGAAGCGGTAATCGATGCCGGTGCCCGAACGCTGAATATCCCGGATACGGTGGGTTATAACCTGCCGCATCAGTTTGGTGATTTGATCAAAAACCTGCGTGAACGCATACCCAATGCCGATAAAGCGGTGTTTTCGGTGCATTGTCATAATGATTTAGGGTTGGCGGTGGCTAACTCATTATCAGCGGTGATGAATGGTGCACGGCAGGTGGAATGCACTATTAACGGGCTGGGTGAACGTGCTGGTAATGCTGCACTTGAAGAAGTGGTTATGGCGGTGCGTACCCGTCAGGATATTTTCCAGTGCGACAGCCGCATTGATACCACACAGATCCTGGCAGCCTCCCGTCTGGTCTCGGGTGTCACCGGTTTTGTGGTGCAACCTAACAAAGCGATTGTCGGTGCCAATGCGTTTGCTCATGAATCGGGTATTCATCAGGATGGTGTACTGAAAAACCGCGAAACCTACGAAATCATGCGTGCTGAAGATATCGGCTGGAACACCAACCGTATGGTGCTCGGTAAACATTCTGGCCGTAACGCATTTCGTGCCCGACTCAAAGAACTGGGCATCGAATTGGACTCAGAAACCGAATTAAATGCCGCGTTTACCCGCTTTAAAGAGCTGGCCGATAAAAAACACGAAGTCTTTGATGAAGATATTCAGGCATTGGTCAGTGATGCGCTGGCCGAAGACAATGAACGTGTCAGGCTGGTCGCCCTTAAAGTTTGCAGTGAAACCGGCGAAACACCGCTGGCCACAGTGACGCTTGAAGTTGATGATCAGGAGATTCAGACCCAGATGTGTGGCAGTGGTCCGGTTGATGCCGTGTTTAAGGCTATTGAAGCCATGGTTCAAAGTCGTACTGAATTACAGTTGTACTCCGTCAGCAATATTACCAGCGGCACCGACTCGCAAGGTGAAGTCAGTGTCAGGCTGGAAAAAGGTGGCCGGATTGTCAGTGGTCAGGGCGCTGATACCGATATTGTGATTGCTTCGGCCAAAGCCTATTTAAATGCACTGAACAAAATGCTGATCCGTACCGAACGGGCACATCCACAGGTTTAGTTCAGACGCTGATGAATTTAACTGATAATCAATTATGGACGCTGGATCAACTGGGCATACCAGTCTGGCGGCAACGACCAGTTAACGAACAGGATTTGGCGGATAAAAATCCAGCCGATGATGCAGTAGTTGTCTGTCATTCGAGCTTGTTAATATGTGTGCCAGAAACAATTAATACGGCTGAGCGGCAGTTGCTGACCAATATTTGTAAAGTAATCGATGGTTTGTCACTGAGCAGCGAACAGTGTCAGCCGGCAATGTTGTCAAAGCTAACTGTCGAAGACGAATTACCCCGGCAAATTTTCATATTTGGTGATTCTTCCTTAAGTCATGATGCTACGCTGGCAAGCCGTTGTGTCACGTTGCCTTTGCTCGATGATTTAATTCGCCAACCAGCGCAAAAGGCAGTGGTCTGGTCTGCAATTTGCCAGTTGCAGCAGCAAGCCAGCTGACCATGAAATTATCGCCAATGCTGGCAACGGACTTAGCGGCAGTGCATGCCATTGAAACGGCCGCCAATCAATTTCCCTGGAGTCTGAAAAACTTTGAGGATAGTTTGCAGTCTGGTTATCAAGGCTGGGTAGTACGTGAGGCCGAAAAAGTTATCGCTTACGCGTTGGTGCAGCATGTGCTAGATGAAGCACATCTACTGAATATTTGTGTGCACCCGGCAGAGCAGGGTAAAGGTCTCGGCCGGCAACTGCTGAATGCTGTGATAGATGCAGTCTGCCTGCGCGGTTCAAATCTTATGGTATTAGAGGTACGGCGTAGCAACCGGCGCGCGCAGGAATTGTACTTATCAGCTGGTTTTAATGAAATGTCAGTGCGCCGTGGGTATTATCCGGCGGTGCAGGGTCGCGAGGATGCCGTTATGATGGGTATGACCTTGTTTTCTGCTGATGAAAGCCTGTTTTCTCAAGGTAATTAATCTGCTTAAAACTTGCTATAACAGTGCACCTCGCTTAGACTTTATTGTTTACTTTCGGACACCATTAAGGAGATTTAATATGGCTTTTGAATTGCCACCCCTTCCATACGCGAATAACGCGCTGGAACCACATATTTCCGCCGAAACTATCGAATATCACTATGGCAAACATCACCAAACCTATGTCAACAACCTGAATAATCTGGTACCAGGCACTGAGTTTGAAGGCAAATCGCTGGAAGAAATCATTACCAAATCCAGCGGCGGTGTATTTAATAATGCCGCACAGGTGTGGAACCATACTTTTTACTGGAACTGCATGACACCAAACGGCAAAGATGCTGTTGACGGTGCACTGGGCGATGCTATCAATGCCAAATTTGGTTCATTTGCCGAATTCAAAGACCAATTCAGCAAATCAGCCGCCACTAACTTCGGTTCTGGCTGGACCTGGCTGGTCAAAAATGCTGATGGCAGCATTGAAATCGTGAATACCAGTAACGCAGGTTGCCCGTTGACCGCCGGTCAGACACCACTGTTGACTTGTGATGTCTGGGAACATGCCTATTACATCGATTATCGTAATGCCCGTCCGAAGTATCTGGAATCTTTCTGGGCATTGGTCAACTGGGACTTTGTTGCCGCTAACTACGCGGCATAAATCTGGGCGCGATGTGGCGCCTTTCTAAATTTGTAATACCCGGATATGGCAGTTTCTCACGAAACTGCCATTTTTCGTTTTGCTGAAGGCATAAACCGCCAAAAGCCTTATTGCCAAAAATGGCAGGGAGTTAAAAGCCATGACTGACAGCGTCATGCCGACTTATGGTCGTTTAGATGTGACTTTCAAACAGGGCCAGGGCGCCTGGTTGATTGATGATAAAAATGAGCGCTATCTGGATGCGCTCAGTGGTATTGCTGTGGTTAATTTAGGCCATTGCCATCCAAAAGTGACTGAGGCCATTTGTGATCAGGCAAAAACACTGATCCATACCTCGAATGTTTATCACATTGACATGCAGCAAAAACTGGCAGACAAACTGACGGCTATTTCGGGCATGGATCAGGTGTTTTTCTGTAACTCCGGTGCCGAAGCCAATGAAGCGGCCATCAAGTTAGCACGCAAATACGGTCATCAAAAAGGCATTGATAAACCGGTTATCATCGTTATGGATGGCAGTTTTCATGGCCGGACCATGGCAACGCTGACTGCAACCGGTAACCCAAAAGTACAGGCTGGTTTTGAACCGCTGGTCCCGGGTTTTGTAAGAGTACCTTACAACGATGTCGATGCACTGCGCATGGCGATTAGTCATTGGCCGGAAGCCGTAGCAGTGATGCTCGAGCCGGTGCAGGGTGAGGGCGGTATTAAAGTGCCTGATGCGGATTATTTATCGGAAATCAGAGCCATATGCACCCAGCGTAAGTTGCTGATGATCCTTGATGAAGTGCAAACCGGTATTGGCCGGACCGGTAAATGGTTTGCTTTTCAGCATAGTGAGAATGTCTTACCGGATGTCATGACGCTGGCCAAAGGGCTGGGTAATGGTGTACCGATTGGCGCCTGCCTGGCCGCAGGTCCGGCGCTGGGTGTTCTGGAAGCCGGTAATCATGGTTCTACCTTTGGCGGTAATCCCCTGGCATCAAGAGTTGCTTTGACGGTGCTGCAAACCATTGAAGCCGACAAGCTGATAGACAACGTTAATACGCTGGCTGCCCGTATGCAGGCTGGATTTAAAGCTAAAATCGGTAAACAAGCCGGTGTTAAAGCGATTCGCCAAGCTGGTTTTATGATTGGTATTGAGCTTAACCAGCCTTGTGGTTCACTGGTTAAAGCGGCGCTGGCTGAACACCTGCTGATTAACGTTACGGCTGAAAAGGTGATTCGTTTATTACCGCCGCTGATATTGTCGGCTGAAGAAGCCGATTTGATTGTCGACAAAGTCAGTGCGCTGGTAACGACGTTTCTGGCGGAACATGCTGTTGAGAGTGTTGCCTGAACATGAGACATTTTTTAACCCTGCGGGATTTGAGCCCGGCTGAATTAAACACCCTGATCCACCGGGCAATTGAACTGAAACAAATGCATCAGCGTGGTGAGATTTACCAGCCGCTGAAAAACAAAGTGCTGGCAATGATTTTTGAAAAGTCATCAACCCGCACCCGTGTGTCGTTTGAGTCCGCCATGGTGCAATTTGGTGGCGGCTCGATATTCCTATCACCGGATGATACCCAGCTGGGCCGTGGTGAGCCGGTTGAAGATTCGGCGCGGGTGATTTCCAGCATGGTTGATGCGGTCATGATCCGTACTTTTGAGCATGCCAAAATTGAAACCTTTGCCAAGTATTCATCGGTACCGGTGATTAATGCACTGACCGATGAGTTTCACCCTTGCCAGTTACTGGCTGATATGCAGACTTATTTCGAGCAGCGGGGCGATATCAAAGGCAAAACAGTAGCGTGGATTGGTGACGGCAATAACATGTGCCATTCCTATATCAATGCGGCGCAGCAATTTGGTTTTAAACTACGAATTGCCACACCGGCAGGTTATGAGCCACAGACAGCGATTGTTAAAGCAGCAAAGGCAGACATTCAATTGTTTAATGAGCCCAAAGCCGCTGCCAAAGGCGCTGATTTGGTGGTCACTGATGTCTGGGCCAGCATGGGGCAGGAAGAGGAACAGCGTAAGCGTGAACAAGCATTCAGCAGCTTTCAGGTGAATGCTGAACTCATGTCAATGGCAGCCCCAGATGCGTTGTTTATGCATTGTTTGCCGGCGCATCGTGATGAAGAAGTGACTGCGGAGGTCATTGACGGCCAGCAAAGTGTGGTCTGGCAGGAAGCGGAAAACCGTTTACATGCGCAAAAAGCGCTGTTGGAATTTCTCTGCGCCTAACGTTTTAATTGCTGATCAAGCATTTCGAGACGCTCGGCGGTGCCAATATCCGACCATTCGCCATGATAAAGCGTGCCGCTGGCTTGATGTTGCTGCATCGCTTTGAGCAGCAGTGGTTTTAGTGGTCTTTTACGGTCATCCAAACCTGCAAACAGTTCGGGCCGGTAAACAGCGATACCGCTGAAAGTGTATTTTTCTGGGCCTTCAGCATGCAGCTTGTTGTGGTCATCCAGATAAAAGTCACCTGCCGGATGTTGCGGTGGATTAGGCACCAGCAGCAAATGACATAAATTGCCATTTGTTAAAACGTGACGAAAGTCCGCGAAATCCATATCCGTCCAAATATCACCATTGACCACCAGAAACGGCTGCTCGCCGAGCAGCGGCAGGGCATGAATAATCCCGCCGGCTGTTTCAAGCCCACCTGATAATTCCGGTGAATAGCTGATTTTGGCGCCCCAGCGCGATCCGTCACCGAGCGTGGCCGGAAACTGTTCGCCCAGATGGGCATAATTAATCACAATTTCATCAAAACCGGCACTGACCAGTCGCTCAATCAAATGCACGATCAAGGCTTTGCCGCCGGCTTTCAGCAACGGTTTAGGGGTATGGTCGGTCAATGGCCGCAGTCGTTCACCGCGACCGGCGGCGAGGATCATCGCTTTCATAAAATCTGGTCTTTGATGGCTGGCTGTTGTAAATAATCTTGCAGTGCTTTTAATTCTGGATACAGTGGACAAACCTGATAAATATAATTAAGTGTTAATGCTAAGTCATTTAAATAATTAGGTTTATTGTCGCGATAATTTAAGCGGCAGAAAATGCCCAGTATTTTCAGATGACGCTGTAACCCCATCAGATCAAACCAGCGTTGCAGCTGCGGCATAGTCACATCACTGTTAAGAATGCCCCGTTTAACAGCCTGTTGGCGATAATAATCCAGTAATTGGGTTATCAGGCTTTGTGGCCACTGAATATAAACATCACGCAGTAACGAAACCAAATCGTAGCTGACCGGCCCCCACACGGCATCCTGAAAATCGATAATGCCGGGCGAACCATTAGCCAGCAGCATCAGGTTGCGCGAGTGATAATCGCGATGCACCAATACCTGGGGTTGTTGCTGGGCTTCATTAATCAAAAACGCATATAAATCGTCAATAAATGGCGGCTTTTCCAAACCTAAATGGCGATCCAAAAACCAGTTGTCGAAGAGTGCCAGTTCATTCCCCAGCAGCTTTTCATCGTAGACCGGTAAATCGGCAGGCTCAGCGATAGTCTGCATTTGAATAATACAATCAATGGCTTGTTGGTAAAGCGCCGGTGCTGAACTTTCGTCAAGTACTGACAAAAACGCTGTGTTACCAAAATCACTGAGCAGCAAAAAACCATTGCTCAAATCCTGCTGATAAATCAGCGGCACCGGTAAACCTTGTTCGGCAAGTAAGCCGGCGACTTTTATAAAGGGTTTGATATCCTCATGAGCCGGCGGTGCATCCATCACGATCCAACTGTTATCACGGGTTGTGACACGGAAATAACGCCGGAAACTGGCATCACTAGAAGCGCTGGTCAGGCTGAAGTCCTCACCAGCAAAAATGCCATGTAACCACTGTTTAATTTGCAAATAACGCTGATCTTCAAAAACCGACATAAACACCTTAAAAGCGGGCCGCCGGAACAGTTACCGGCAAACAACAAATTGCAAAGTGTATAGTATTGGCCGGCAGTGGGATAATTTGAAAACAAAACCTGTCATAGCGTTTTGCCAGTTAATTCGGAGAGAGAGTATGAAAAAAACCTTTGTCAGCGGCGCTGTCGCTTTGTTAATGAGTTTGCCAATGACAGGCTTCGCCGAAGCCAATAAAACGCCGGGTGATATGCCTGCCGAGGCCCAGCAAGCGATGTCAGGCCATCTTATGGGTTATAACAAATGCATGATGGAAAGCCGGCTCAGTACCAGTAAAAGTGGAAAAGACGCGCAACAACATGCTGATGAAATCATGTCCGGTTGTGAAACCCATCTGGATAGTTTGGATGAATTGCTGACTGAAAATGAAGTCGATGCACACTTGATAGCCGGCATGAAAAAATCCATGCGTTCACGCGCTGCGCGTCAATTGATGGCACGCACCATGAACAATCTGGCAGCACAAGCCGCCGCTGCATCGAATGCTGACAATACGGCGCAGCCGGCTGAATAAACGTTTAGGCCAACACCTCAACGCCTTGTGAGGCGAGTAAGTCCACCAGACGGATCAGAGGCAGCCCGACTAAACTGTTCGGATCGCTGCCTCTGAGTTCGCTGAACAAGCTGATACCCAGACCCTCAGATTTAAAACTACCGGCACAATTAAAAGGCTGTTCCAATTCGACATAACGTTGAATTTGGACATCTGATAACATTCTGAACTGTACTTCAAAGCTTTCCACCAAAGACTGCATTTGTTGAGTTGCTGCGTTATACAAGGCAAGTCCTGTCAGAAAGGTCACCGCTTTGCCGCTAGCCGCCTTTAATTGTTTGATGGCATTCGCTGCATCACCCGGTTTACCCAAAATTTCACCATTCAGAACCGCCACCTGATCGGAGCCGATAACCAGAGCCGACAGATTTGTTTCGGCGACTTTACGGGCTTTGTTTTCAGCAAGCCGCTGAACCAGCTGCGCCGGTGATTCGCCCAGCAGCGGCGACTCATCAATATCAGGCGAAGCAGTGGTAAACGGCAGTTGAAGTTTGGCCAGAAGCTCACTGCGATAGGGTGAGCTTGAGCCTAGGATCAGTGGTTGCATAACACCTCAGGTAATGACGGTTGGGCGATGGCGGCCAGTCAGGGCTTTAATTTGTGCCAACTGGTCAGCGAGTTCAATCAAATCTTTCAGCGCGTGCTGAGGATCCTGCAGTAATTTGTATGGTGCATCCTCAAATTTTTCAATATACACGCGCAGAGTGGCACCTTCGGTACCGGTCCCCGATAAACGGAAAATGATTCTTGAACCATCATCAAAACCGATACGCAGCCCCTGATTTTTCGACAGACTGTTATCGACAGGATCCTGATAACTGAAATCATCGGCATAACGCACAGTGCGATCGCCAAAAATTTTACCGGGTAATTTGTGTAGTTTTTCAGTGAGCTGCTTGACCAGCGTGGTCGCTTTATCTGTCGGTACCGATTCATAATCATGACGGGTGTAATAATTGCGGCCGTATTTTTGCCAGTGCTGGCCGGCAATATCAGCAACTGATTGTTGTCTGACAGCCAGAATATTTAACCAGCAAAGCACTGCCCACAAGCCGTCCTTTTCACGAATATGATCAGAGCCGGTACCAAAACTTTCTTCGCCACATAAGGTTGCCATGCCAGCATCAAGTAAATTACCGAAAAATTTCCAGCCGGTCGGTGTTTCATAAAACGGAATATTCAACGATTCAGCCACTCGGTCAGCGGCCTGACTGGTTGGCATCGAGCGAGCAATACCTTTCAGTCCGTGCTGATAGGCCGGGATCAAATCAGCATTTGCTGCAATCATTGCCAAACTGTCCGATGGTGTCACAAAAAACTGCTTGCCGAGAATCATATTACGATCACCATCTCCGTCGGATGCGGCACCAAAATCCGGCGCATCATCGGCAAACATAATGGCGACCAGTTCTTCTGCATACGTCAGGTTGGGGTCCGGATGCCCCCCGGCAAAATCGCTTTGTGGCACGCCATTCATCACCGTGCCCGGCGCAGCGCCTAAGCGTTTTTCAAGGATTTCAATCGCATAAGGGCCGGTAATGGCATGCATGGCATCAAAACGCATTTGAAACCGGCCATTACAAAGCAGAGCGCGAATAGCCGGAAAATCAAAAATCTCGGCCATTAGATCCGCATAATCTGTGACCGGATCAATAATTTCGATCTGTAAATCAGCCAACTTCTGATGACCGATCTGAGTTAAATCAATATCCGCTGCATCGACAATCTGATAGCTGCTAATCGTCTGGCTGCGCTGATAAATGGCTTCGGTGATTTTTTCCGGTGCCGGACCGCCGTTGGCGACATTAAATTTAATGCCAAAATCGCCATCTGGTCCTGCCGGGTTATGGCTGGCCGACAAAATAATGCCGCCGTAACTTTGGGTTTTGCGGATCACACATGATGCGGCCGGCGTTGATAACAATCCGTGCTGGCCGATGATCAATTTACCAACACCGAAAGCCGCAGCCATTTTGACGATGATCTGGATAGCCGTTTCATTGTAAAAACGACCATCGCCACCAACCACCAGTGTTTTGCCCTGGACATCACCTACGGCTTCCAGCATTGCCTGAACAAAATTCTGCAGATAGTGTGGTGTTTCAAATTGACGTACTTTTTTGCGAAGTCCGGATGTCCCCGGACGCTGATCAGTAAAAGCGGTACTGGCAACATGGACAATAGTCATGATTTATCCTAAAACGACGAAATCAGAATGCCGTTGAAATGTTAATTTCTGCCGGCAGCTTTCTGGCACTATACTGAGAACATGACAGGCACTCAACAAGGTTTAACACGCTTAATGCGGCTTGCTACTTATGCTTCGGTAGCCACCGCTTTTAGTTTGATTGTTGCCAAAGCCTGGGCATGGTGGCAATCAGATTCAGTCAGTATGCTGGCTACATTAACCGACTCCAGTCTTGATTTGCTGGCGTCTATGGTGACTTTGTTCGCCGTCTATCATGCCTTGCAGCCGGCGGATCAGGAACATCGTTTTGGCCATGGCAAAGCAGAGCCTCTGGCGGGTCTCTGGCAGGCTTTATTTGTCTTGTTATCAGCAGTGTTTCTACTATATCAGGCGATTCAGCGGTTAATTCATCCACAACCGCTCAGCGATTCGGCCACGGCCAGTATTGGCGTCATGTTGTTTGCTATTGTCATGACTGGCTTGTTATTAATGTTTCAGCGTTATGTCATCAAAAAAACCGGCTCGACAGCCATTAGCGCCGATGCATTGCATTACAAAACTGATTTTCTAATCAATATCAGTATTATCGTCGCCATAGTGATGACGGCAGCCGGCTGGTATCGAATTGATGCACTGATGGCAATAGCCATCGCCATTTACATTTTTCACAGTGGTTGGCAAATCATGCGCGATGCCATTAATTTGCTGATGGATCACGAACTGCCTGCACAAGAAAGGCAGCATATCCAGTCACTGGTATTAAAGCATTCTGCCGTATTGGGCTTACATGATTTACGGACCCGACGGGCAGGCTTGAAAGTTTTTATCCAGCTGCATCTGGTGTTGGATGCGCAGCTTAGCTTAAAACAGGCTAGTGAGATTTGTCGTCAGGTTGAACAAGACTTACAGAATCATTTTGCCGATGCAGAAGTATTGATTTACCCGCATCCTGCAGGGGATTGTATTTGAAAAAAGGTGGTGCAATGTCGTCAAAACGTCACAGTCAATTGCAAAAAAAGTATAATTGCCACTGATTAAAGGAGATTGCTGCTTGCTGGATTCACTGCTGGTTGAAAGTATTGCCCTGACGGTACTGCTGCTGTTAGTTATTTTTTGGTTGCTGCTCAGGTTAAAGGCACGCCGGCAAAGCCCGGATCATCGTATCCAGAAAATTCTCAAACCGCACCAGCAGGGCGATGCCAGACAATTGGTGATTCCCGATGGTATGGGCGGACTACTGGAAATCGAGCAGCTGGTGTTGCTAAAACAAGGTTTGCTGATTTTGCATCGTTATCCGTTAAACGGCCATTTATTCGGTGCTGATAAAATTGACCATTGGACGCAGATGGTTGATGGCCGTAGTTATAAATTTGCCAATCCTTTAATGCATTTAATGCATGTACAACAATCTTTGTCATTGCTGGCACCGAAAATACCGATATTTACCCATGTCGTATTTACCGGGCAGTGTAATTTCCCAAAAGGTAAACCGGATAATGCCTCACTCTTGAGCACTCTGGAAGCCGATCTTGAACCGATTTTTAAGCAGCCTGCCGTAGCAGAATCGCCATTGCACAATGCCTGGCAATCAGTGTTGAATGTTGCCATACAAAATGTAAAACCAGCCGCGGAGGCGTTTTAGTGAACGAAGCTGCCAAACCATTAGTAGTGGCGATTTCATCACGGGCTTTGTTTGATCTGGATGAAAGTCACCACATATATGAACAAGAGGGCACGGAAGCCTATTGTCAGTACCAGATAGCTAACGAAGACGTACCACTGGCACCGGGTGGCGCCTTTAATCTGGTACGAAAACTGTTAGCCCTTAACGATAATAATCCGAAAACACCGCGGGTTGAAATCATTTTGCTGTCACGTAATAGTGCTGATACCGGGCTGCGGGTTTTTAACTCGATTCAGCACCATCAACTGAAAATCAGCCGGGCCGTGTTTACCTCTGGTAGCAGTCCTTATCGTTATGTCGCGCCGTTCAGCGCCAGTTTGTTTTTGTCGACCAGCCCCGAAGATGTGCGTATGGCACTGGATGCTGGTATCGCTGCGGCAACGATTTTCCCATCAAATGTCGGCAATAACACCGAATTTGAAGAACTGCGCATTGCTTTTGACGGTGATGCTGTTTTGTTTTCAGACGAATCAGAGCGGATTTTTAAAGAGCGCGGTCTGGAAGCCTTTACCCAAAACGAGCAAAAAACCGCACGTGAGCCATTATCCGGCGGGCCTTTCAAAGATTTTTTAATGGCCTTAAACCGTATTCAGACAGAATATCCAGAAAATCAGGCACCGATTCGAACAGCACTGGTTACTGCGCGTTCTGCGCCAGCGCATGAGCGGGTGATCCGGACTTTACGGGAATGGGGTATTCGTATTGATGAGGCGATTTTTCTTGGCGGTATGGAGAAAGGGCCATTTCTGAAGTCATTTGGCGCAGATATCTTTTTTGATGATCAGGAACAGCACTGCGAATCTGCCAAAGCTCATGTCGCGACTGGTCATGTGCCGCATGGCATTGCCAATCAGGCCAAAAAAACACCCGGAGAATAAGCGTGTCGAAGCAAGTGGGTGGTGTACAACGATTTATCCGGCAGCTCAGTGAAGAGAAAATGCCGGTGTTTTCCAATACGGTCACCGAAGTGACCAGTGTCGTCAGTGACCAGGACACTTCAGCGGTGGATGTCGCCCGGGTGATTCTGCGAGATGCGGCATTGACCGGCCGGCTGTTGAAAATGGCCAACAGTATTCATTACAACCCCCAAGGGCAGGCGATAAGTACGGTTTCACGGGCGGTCATGGTGCTCGGTTTTGAAAAGGTAAAAGCGTTAGCGCTGACATTGGTTTTGGTTGACAGCCTGGCTGATGGTAAACAGCGGCAAAAATTGATCGAAGAAATGGCGCAATCGTTTCATGCAGCTATTCAGGCGCAGGAAATTGCGATCACAATGAAACTGCCGCAAGCCGAAGATATTTTCATCGCTGCATTATTGTCACGGCTCGGCAATATGGCTTTTTGGGCGTTTGCGGATGAACAGGCCGAGCAAATTCTTGACTTGCTGAAAGCCCCGCCAATAACGGAAGAAGAGGCCGAATCTCAAATACTGGGCTTCACTTTGCAGAGTTTAACGCGTGGCCTTAGTGAAGCCTGGTCGTTAGGCGAAATGCTCAATAACAGTCTGAATCCGCGCAACCATGAACTTGCCGTGGAGGTTATCCGGGTGGCCAATCAGTTAGCTGCGGTTTCCCGAAAAGGCTGGGAAGACAAGCAAACGCAGCACTTCATTAACGATACTGCCCAAAAACTCTATATCGAACAATCGACATTGACGGAGCTGGTTTATCGTAATGCCCAGCAGGCACGCCAAATTACCCACTTATGCGGTATCAGCGATGCGGCACTCTATATTGCTAAACCACCGAATATCGATGAAACGCTCATAGAAGCGGAAGAGCTCGTAAGTATCGGTGGTGATATCGATATTGATCTGGATCCTGCTGAAAACGAGGCACCGCTGATTCCTGATGCCATGCTGCAACTGCAAATGTTGCAGGATATTTCAGCGGCCTTGCAGGAAAAACCCGGCCTTAATGTGATTCTGGAAATGGTCCTGGAAGGCATCTACCGCGGCGTTGCGATGGACAGGGCGTTGTTTGTCGTGTTGTCGCCGGATCGCAAAAAACTGCAATGCAAGTATGCACTGGGTGCTGATCACGAAAAACTTAACAACGATTTAGTGATTGATATCACTCATACCACCAACCTTTTTGCGCAAGCCCTAAAAAATAGCAAAGCGCAGCTGTTACCGGCCGATCCCAAAGCGCTCAATGGCACGATAGCAAAATCGACACTGGATTTGCTGGGAAAACCACCCTATCTGCTGATGCCGGCGATTGTCGCCGGTAAAGAAATCGGCCTGTTTCTTGCCGATAGAAATGCCAGCAAACGACCGATTGAAAAAACCGATTTGTTAGCTTTTCAGCAGTTTTGTCAGCAGGCGAATATGGGCTTAACGTTTTTGAAATTGCAGGGATAATGCCGGTAGAGGTTTTGTCTCTCTGCCAGCGGTAACTGTCAATGACAAACAAGCCCTAGTGTTGCCCGGTTTAACTGGCTATAATAGCCGACTTAATTAGATATAAGGGTATATCTGAGAACACTTTGCGAGAGTGGCGGAACTGGTAGACGCGCTGGATTTAGGTTCCAGTAGGGCAACCTGTGAGAGTTCGAGTCTCTCCTCTCGTACCATACGAAATTGCTGGTTAAACCAACAATGTTCTGATCCCCCATGTTTGAGGTAAAGAATGCAAGTTACTGTAGAAAATGTCAGCGAATTAGGCCGTAAAATGACGGTCACCGTTGAAGATGCCAACATCGAGCAAGCGGTACAAAAACGTTTAGTGTCGATTCGCCCGAATGTCAAAATGGCAGGCTTCCGTCCCGGTAAAGTGCCGATGACGATGATCGCCAAAACACATGGTCCGGCGGCGCGTCGTGAAGTCATTGACCAACTGGTTCAGGACAGCATGCGTGAAGCGTTTAATCAGGAAAAAATCAATCCTGCCAGTACGCCGAATATCGACAGCATGAAAGAAGAAGGCTCGGCACTGATTTATACCCTCAACTATGAAATTTTTCCGGAATTGGAAAGCATCAAGCTTGACAAAATCAAACTGGAAAAAACCGTTGCTGAAGTGAGTGACGAAGATGTTGATGGCATGCTCGATACTCTGCGTGACCAGCGTTCAACATGGGAACCGTTAAAACGTGCAGCTAAAGAAGAAGATGGCGTGACCATTGATTTCGTTGGCCGTATTGATGGCGAAGAATTCCAGGGTGGCAAAGGTAAAGATGTCCTAGTGGTGATCGGCAATGGCAGCATGTTGCCGGAGTTTGAACAGCAACTGGTTGGCGTAAAGGCGGATCAGGAAACCACCATTACCATGACTTTCCCGGAAGATTATCGCGCCGAACATTTACGTGGTAAAAAAGCCGAGTTTGCCGTCACGGTTAAACAAGTCGCTAAGAAAAAACTGCCGAAGCTTGATAAAGAATTTGCCGAGCTGTGTGGTGTTGAAGGCGGTGTTGCTGCATTGAAAAAAGAAGTTCGTGCCAATATGGAACGCGAGCTCAAATCAGCTCTGAAAGCGGCTAATAAGCGTAAAGCCATGGATACGGTGGCTGATAACAACGAAATCAGCTTGCCGGAAGCCCCGGTTGAGCGTGAAGCTCGTTATCTGATGGAACAGGCTAAGAATAATTTGCGCCAGCAGGGTGTTAATGTCGAAGGTATTCCGTTTGAATTGGATGCGTTCAAAGACAGTGCCGAAAAGCGCGTCAAACTGAGCTTGCTGATTGGCAAAATCATTTCTGATAACGGCATCAAACCTGATGAAGCCAAAGTCAAAGAAGCGATTGATGCCATTGCTGCCAGTTATGAAGATCCAGAAGATGTCGTGAACTACTACATGACCAATCAGGACAAACTCTCAGAAATCCAGATGATGGTCGTTGAAGACGCCGTGGTTGAATGGATTTATGACCATGTTAAAGTAACTGAGAGCACATCTTCATTCTCTGAAGTGATGAACGCGGCCAAGTAAAATTACCCGCGTAATGACATGAAGTAGCCCGTGCTCAACGAGATTGGGCACGGGCTTATTTTTTTGGGCTTAATGACAGGAATCTTATGAGCAATATCTTTACCGGTGAAACCCAGCCCGTCAGCAATGCGCTGGTGCCGATCGTTGTTGAACAAACGTCACGCGGTGAACGTTCTTATGACATTTATTCGCGACTGTTAAAAGAGCGCGTTATTTTTCTGGTTGGCCAGGTTGAAGACCATATGGCGAATCTGGTCGTGGCACAGTTGCTGTTTCTGGAATCAGAAAACCCCGATAAAGATATTCATTTATATATTAACTCGCCGGGTGGTGCTGTGACAGCAGGGCTTGCTATCTATGACACCATGCAATTTATCAAACCGGATGTCAGTACCTTATGTATTGGTCAGGCGGCCAGCATGGGTGCGTTATTGCTGACAGCAGGCGCGGCCGGCAAACGTTTTGCGTTACCAAACTCACGAATGATGGTGCATCAGCCACTAGGCGGTTTTCAGGGGCAGGCGTCAGATATTGATATTCATGCCAAGGAAATTCTTAGCATTCGTGATCGTCTGAACCGAATTATGTCGCATCACACTGGTCAGGATATTAAGAAGATCGAAAAAGATACCGATCGTGATAACTTTATGAATGGTGAACAAGCTGCAAGTTATGGTCTAATTGATTCGGTATTGACCAAACGCCCTGACGATAAAGCCTGAAAACCCAAAAAGTAGGAATGTAGTGCGATGAGTGACGACAAGAAAAACGACGATAAATTACTGTATTGTTCTTTTTGCGGCAAAAGTCAGCATGAAGTCAAAAAACTGATCGCCGGTCCGTCGGTATTTGTCTGTGATGAGTGTGTTGAACTTTGCAATGACATTATCCGCGAAGAGATGCAGGATCAGAAAGTTGAACCGGCTGAAGCCAAACTGCCTTCGCCACATGAAATCAATCAGGCGTTGGATAATTATGTTATTGGCCAGGACAGGGCCAAACGGGTATTATCCGTTGCCGTTTATAACCACTATAAACGGCTGCGTCATGGTCAGAAAACCGATGACGTTGAACTGTCGAAAAGTAATATTTTGCTGATTGGTCCGACCGGTAGCGGTAAAACTTTGCTGGCCGAAACACTTGCCCGTCAACTGAATGTACCGTTTACCATGGCCGATGCGACAACGCTGACAGAAGCAGGTTATGTTGGTGAAGATGTTGAAAACATCATTCAGAAACTGCTGCAGAAATGTGAATACGATGTCGAAAAAGCCGAAACCGGCATTGTCTATATCGACGAAATCGACAAGATCTCGAAAAAGTCTGATAACCCTTCCATTACACGGGATGTATCGGGTGAAGGTGTTCAGCAGGCTTTATTAAAACTGATTGAGGGCACGATTGCCTCGGTTCCGCCACAAGGTGGCCGTAAACATCCGCAGCAGGAGTTTTTGCAGGTTGATACCAGCAAGATCCTGTTTATTTGTGGCGGTGCGTTTGCCGGTCTGGATAAGGTTATCCGTAACCGTACACACAAAGGCGGTATTGGTTTTTCTGCGGAAGTAAAAAGTGTCGAAACGCAGAAAAGCTTCAGCGAAGCCTTGCAAGTGGTTGAGCCGGAAGATTTAATTCAATATGGTTTGATTCCAGAGTTTGTTGGTCGTTTGCCGGTAGTGGCCACGCTGAATGAACTCGATGAAGCCGCATTGGTACAAATTCTCACCGAACCCAAAAATGCGCTGACCAAACAATACCAGCGAATGTTTGATTTAGAAGATTGCGAATTGGAATTCCGTGATGATGCTTTGCGTGCTATCGCACTCAAAGCTATGGAACGTAAAACCGGTGCCCGCGGTCTGCGTTCAATCATTGAAAATGTTTTGCTGGATACCATGTTTGATCTGCCCTCACTGGATAATGTCAGCAAAGTGGTTATTGATGAAAGCGTTATCAACGGTGAAAACGCACCTATCCTTATTTATCAGGATCACAGCAAGGATTTAGCTGCCGGCGACAAATAAACGCCGTGTTCTTTAAACCTGACAGAAATCGGCAATCAGTCAAACTGATTGCTTGATTTCTGCACGGCTGTCCCCATATAACCAGCAACTAAAACCACGCATGCTGTTTGGCATGTTAATGAGGTCCGCTTGATGGAAAACAAAGCTAAAACCACCGCTAATGATGATGCTCTAATTAAATTGCCAGTGTTGCCACTGCGTGATGTGGTGGTTTATCCGCATATGGTGATTCCACTGTTTGTCGGTCGTGAAAAATCGATCAAAGCACTGGAAGCTGCTACCGATGAGAATCAGCAAATTCTGCTGGTTGCCCAGAAAGATTCCGGCGAAGATGCGCCCAACACCGATAATCTTTATGAAACCGGTACGCTAGCCAATATTCTGCAATTGCTAAAACTGCCTGATGGCACCGTTAAAGTTCTCGTTGAAGGTACCCAGCGCGCTAAAGTTGCTTTGTTTGATACCAGCAATGATTTTTTTGAAGCTGAAGTTGTAGTCTTTCACGATGAACAACCCGAGCAGCGTGAAGCTGATGTGCTGATGCGCACATTGCTCGGCCAATTTGAGCAGTACGTTAAACTCAACAAAAAAATTCCACCGGAAGTCATCGCCTCATTGTCCAGTATCGAAGAAGTTGCGCGGATGGCTGATACCGTTGCTGCGCATATGACTTTGAAACTGGAAGACAAACAGCAACTGCTGGAAATGGCCGATGTTAAAGCGCGTATTGAAAAACTGATGGCGTATCTGGAATCAGAAATTGATATCCAGCAAATTGAAAAGCGCATTCGTAGCCGCGTCAAAAAACAAATGGAGAAAAGCCAGCGCGAATACTATCTGAACGAACAACTTAAAGCAGTTCAGAAAGAGCTGGGTGAACTCGACGAAGCAGGCAACGAAGTCGATGATTTGGCTGAGAAAATTGCTGAAGCCGGTATGCCTGCTGAAGCGCGTAACAAAGCCGAATCCGAGCTTAAAAAGCTGAAAATGATGTCGTCGATGTCAGCAGAAGCAACGGTAGTGCGCAACTACATTGAATCCTTGCTGGAAGTGCCGTGGAAAAAACGCTCACGGGTCATGCTGGATCTGGATCGGGCACAACAAGTGCTGGATGAAGATCACTATGGTCTTGAGAAAGTTAAAGACCGCATTGTTGAATATCTTGCGGTGCAAAAACGCGTTAAAAAACTCAAAGGCCCGATTTTATGTCTGGTTGGTCCGCCGGGTGTAGGTAAAACGTCAATTGCTCAGTCAATTGCCCGGGCAACCAATCGCAAATTTACCCGTATGGCTTTGGGTGGTGTGCGTGACGAAGCGGAGATCCGTGGTCACCGGCGTACTTATATCGGTTCTATGCCTGGTAAAGTCATTCAGAATATTTCCAAAACCGAGGTGAAAAACCCGCTGTTTTTGCTCGATGAAATTGACAAAATGGCGCAGGATTTCCGGGGTGATCCCGCTTCTGCTTTATTGGAAGTGCTGGACCCTGAGCAAAACTCGACCTTTGCTGATCATTATTTAGAAGTGGAATACGATCTGTCGGATGTGATGTTTGTTTGCACGGCAAATACGCTCAATATTCCCGACGCCCTGCGGGATCGGATGGAAATTATTCGCCTTGCCGGTTACACCGAAGACGAAAAACTCAATATTGCCCTGCAATATTTGTTACCAAAAGCGATTAAAGATAATGGCCTGAAAACGAAAGAGGTCGAAATTACCAGCGACGCTATCATGGAGATCATCCGCCGTTATACCCGTGAAGCTGGGGTACGTAATTTGCAGCGCGAGATTTCCAAAATCTGCCGTAAATTGGTGAAGCAGATTCTGCAAAGTGCGCCGACAGAAAAAGTTGTGGTTACCAAGGACAACCTCGAAGATTACCTTGGTGTTTATCATTATCAGTACGGTATAGCCGATGAAAACGACCGTATTGGTCAGGTTACAGGTCTTGCCTGGACTGAAGTGGGCGGTGAATTACTGACGATTGAATCGGCAGTCATGCCGGGTAAAGGCAAAGCCAGTTACACCGGTAAACTGGGTGACGTGATGCAAGAGTCAATTCAAGCTGCGACCACAGTTGTCCGTTCGCGTGCAGCAGAGTGGGGTATTGCTGATGACTTTATGCAAACCCATGATCTGCATATTCACGTACCGGAAGGTGCGACGCCTAAAGACGGCCCAAGTGCCGGTGTTGGTATGTGCACGGCGTTGTTGTCAGCGATCACAGGTATTCCGGTAAAAGCCAATGTGGCGATGACCGGTGAAATTACCTTGCGTGGTGAGGTACTGGCTATCGGCGGTTTGAAAGAAAAATTATTGGCTGCCCATCGTGGTGGTATTGATACCGTCTTGATCCCCAATGATAATGTTAAGGATCTGCGGGAAATTCCGGAGAATGTTAAGAATGGCCTGAATATTATTCCGGTACGCTGGATTAATGAGGCGCTGGAAGTGGCATTACAAAAGATGCCTGAAGCACGCCAAGAACCAGAACCTTCACCTGCGGTGATGAGCAATGAACAACCTGGTTTTCATGAAGTGAATACTCAGAACAGGCATTAATGTCTGACAGAGGTAAATTGATGACTCCGATTCAACAACAACGTCTGGTTGGTGCTGGTTTACTGGTATTACTGGTTGCTGTTTTAGCTTATGTGGTGCTGAGTAAAGTCGGCCAGCATCAAAGCGAAAAGACACTGGAATTGCCTGAGCCAATTGAATTTTCGTCAGTTATCGAGCCTATTGAAGATGATAGTGAAGCAATGGTTGATGCCGACTCACAGCAAATAACATCTGCCGGAGATGCGGATGTTATTGCTGAGGGTGCCGAAGCAGCTTCAACAACGCCATCAGCCCCGGTTTCTGCTGAGCCTGATGAAGCAAATAAGGTGACAGAAACGCTTGATAACAGCGCCGAGATGCCAACAGCACAACCTGTAGAAAGGCCGGCTGCACAAGCCGATACGCCTGTGCCTGAGGCCGGTTCTGATAATGCGGATAACCCAACAGTAGTAGCCGAACCCAATGCCGGTAGTGTTGTAACAGGTGATCGCTGGTTGATTCAGTTAGGCAGTTTTTCGGTGCAGAAAAACGCCCAGTCATTAAAAACAGATTTGGAAAAACTCGGTTACAAACCTTATATCGAAAACATTCAAACAGAGCAGGGTGCCCTCTATCGGGTACGTTTACCCGCTACCGCCAATCGTGCACAGGCGGACGATACGGCTGCGCAAATCGCAAAACAGCTTGGCATCAAAACACAGGTCATCACACAATAAAGTCAGTTGTTACATTTTTGTTAACTGCTTCACAAACACTTAAAGCTATTGGGTCCGCCTGATGCTATCTGTTAAAATACAGCGTTTAATTCGCAGCGTGGCGCGGAATGCATATGAACTGGGTTGATTTTCTGATCATCGGCATCATCTTGCTCTCCGCGACAATCAGTATCGTCAGGGGCTTTATTCGTGAGGTATTGTCTTTACTGAGCTGGATTCTGGCTTTCTGGGTGGCGTTGATGTTTCACGCAAATCTGGCCAGTTTGCTGGTGCCTTACGTTGATACGCCATCGATAAGATTATTTGCTGCATTTTTTTTACTGTTTGTAGTGACCCTGATCTTGGGCGCTTTAGTTAATCATCTTATTTCACAGCTAGTCGAAAAAACCGGTTTAACTGGAACGGATCGGGCGCTGGGTATCATATTTGGTCTAATTCGTGGTGCCGCCATTGTCACTTTACTGGTGCTGGTCGCGGGCCTGACACCCATGCCGGCAGATGCCTGGTGGCAAAACTCGTTATTGATTGAACATTTTGAACAACTGGCCATGTGGGTGGTAGGTTTGTTGCCGGAAGACATTGCCACCCATATCAACTTCAACTCATCCTGGCAGGACTGATCTATGTGCGGAATTATTGGTATTGTGGGGCACTCGGAAGTGAATCAGGCGTTATACGATGGCCTGACAGTGCAGCAACACCGGGGGCAGGATGCCGCAGGGATCATGACCTGTGATGCCGAGGGGCGTTTTTATCTGCGAAAAGATAACGGACTGGTCAAAGACGTATTTCATACCCGCCATATGATTCGCTTAAAAGGCAATATGGGCATTGGTCATATTCGCTATCCGACTGCTGGTTGTTCAACTTCGGCCGAATCACAGCCGTTTTATGTCAACTCTCCCTACGGTATTGCGCTGGCCCACAACGGTAACCTGACGAATACCAAATTGCTCAGCGATCAATTGTTTAAAAGCGACCGCCGTCATCTCAATACCACCTCTGATTCAGAAGTATTGCTGAATGTCTTAGCGCATGAACTGCAAACTGCCGGCAAGCTGAAACCGCAACCAGAAGATATTTTTAATGCCATCCGTCAGGTACACAAACGCTGTAAAGGCGCTTATGCAGCAGTCGCAATGATCGCCGGTGTCGGTATGCTGGCATTTCGTGATCCCTATGGTATTCGTCCGGCGGTGATTGGTCAGCGTGATTCGGCTAGCGGCAAAGAATATATGTTTGCTTCGGAAAGTGTTGCCATTGATACGCTGGATTATGAATTGATGCGCGATATTGAACCAGGCGAGTGTATTTTTATTGATACTCATGGTCAGTTCCATAGTCAGCAATGCGCTGAAAACCCGGTCAAGTCGCCGTGTATCTTTGAATATGTCTATTTTGCCCGTCCTGATTCAATGATGGATGGTATTTCGGTCCATAAAAGCCGGATGCGCATGGGCACCAAGCTCGCCGAAAAAATTAAACGTGAATGGCCGGATCATGACATTGATGTGGTGATCCCAATTCCTGATACCAGTCGCAGTGCGGCCTTGCAGTTGTCTTATGATTTGGGTGTCGTTTACCGGGAAGGTTTTATTAAAAATCGTTATATCGGCCGAACTTTTATTATGCCGGGGCAAACCCAGCGTAAAAAATCAGTGCGTCAGAAACTGAACCCGATTGATTTAGAGTTTCGCGGTAAGAATGTATTGCTGGTTGATGACTCTATTGTTCGCGGCACGACATCACAGCAAATTGTGCAGATGGCGCGTGATGCCGGTGCTGAAAAAGTCTACCTGGCTTCTGCGGCACCGCCAGTCAGATTTCCGAATGTTTACGGTATTGATATGCCGTCACCGACTGAATTTGTTGCCCATAACCGTGATGTAGAGTCGATTGCTGAAGAACTCGGCGTCGATAAGTTGATCTATCAGGATCTGGCGGATTTAGTCGCGGCAATTAATAAGCGGAGTGACATTAAGCGGTTTGATACTTCATGTTTCGATGGTGAATATATTACCGGCGATATTGATGCCGATTATCTGTATTACATTGATGCACTGCGAAATGATGTCTCAAAGAGCAACAGTAATGAAGGTAATGCCATCATTGAATTACATAACGATGCTTGATGGTCACAAACTAATAAAATCTACCTGCAAAGTAGGGCGGCTGTTTTAAGCGGCTTTTACTTTGCTGTTTATAGCGAATTCTTATATAATCCCGTCGATTATGCACCAGCAATTGCCCAGAGAGATTGACCCGTTTCGTTTTGCCCATAACGGCTTGCGTTTAACCGGGCAAATTCCGTTGTCATCCATGCGCCGTTTGGCGGATTTATTGGTAAATGATGACGGCGTGGTTGATGTCGATATGTTGTTTGATATAGACGAAACCGGCCTGCCGTTTATGCAGGGTCAGTTTAAAACCAGCATACAGCTGATATGTGAACGTTGTATGTCGCCGATGGATCTGCAACTCGATATTTCGACATTGCTTGGTATTATCCGCCACGAACGTAAGGTGGAAGGTCTGGCGGATCAGTATGAGCCGTGGATCATTGAAGATGCCAAGCAGGTAGACCCGGCGCAGATGGTCGAGGATGAATTGATATTGGCACTGCCGATTGTGCCGAAACATGATTATGCCTGTTTGTCAGATGATGTCTGGCAGTCAGGAGAAGAAGAAAGCGAAGCCGACAAACCGGCTTCACCCTTTGCAGTATTGGCTGCATTGAAAGCAAAGAAGTAAGTTTATTTAGATTCAGGTTTAGGAGTTACACCCATGGCTGTCCAAAAGAGTAAAAAGAGTCAATCACGCCGCGGCATGCGTCGTTCACACGATGCACTGAGCGCTACTACACTGTCAGTTGACAGCACTTCAGGTGAATTGCATCGCCGTCATCATGTGACAGCGGACGGTTTTTACCGTGGTCGTAAAGTTGTTGCTGAAAAGAGTGAATAAGGCGTAACTCATTGACGCTAAAAATTGCTATTGATGCAATGGGCGGGGATCACGGACCTCAGGTTGTGATCCCCGCTGCCATATCAGCCCTGGAAAAGCATCCTGACATAGAGCTGGTTCTGGTGGGTGATGAAGCCACTTTGCAAGCTGCACTGGCGCAGCAAACACCCGAAAACCAGGCAAGACTGCAGATTCATCATGCTTCTCAGATAGTGGCCATGGATGAGTCACCACAAACGGCTTTACGCAGTAAAAAAGATTCGTCTATGCGGGTTGCCATTAATCTGGTTAAAGAAGGCGTTGCAGCAGCTTGTGTTAGTGCCGGCAATACCGGTGCATTGATGGCGACTGCCCGTTTTGTTCTTAAAACACTACCTGGTATTGAGCGGCCAGCTATCGTCACTGCGTTACCGACGATGAAAGGACACACCTACGTGTTGGACCTCGGCGCCAATGTCGATTCCAGTGCTGAACATCTGGTGCAGTTCGCCTTAATGGGATCAGTGTTGGCAGAACTGGTGGATGGTAAAAAACAACCATCGGTTGGTTTGCTCAATATCGGTGCTGAAGAAATTAAAGGCAGTGAACGGGTCAAAGAGGCTGCTCGCCTGCTGGGGCAGACTGATCTGAATTATATCGGTTTTGTTGAGGGTGATGGCCTCTATAAGGGCGAAGTGGATGTGTTGGTCTGCGATGGCTTCGTTGGCAACGTATTGTTAAAAGCCAGTGAAGGTGTCGCACATATGATTCGTCATTATCTGCGTAACTCTTTCAAACGTAACCTGTTTACCAAAGCCGCAGCCTTGGTTGCCTACCCGGTTCTCAAACATTTCCGTAAAGAACTGGATCCCCGTGCTTACAACGGTGCCAATTTTATTGGTTTGCAGGGCATTGTTATCAAAAGCCATGGCGGCGCTGACAGCTTCGCGTTTGCCAATGCGATTAATATTGCTGTGGTTGAGGCCCGTAAAGATGTGCCGAAACATATCAGTAAACATCTGGAAACCCTTCAAGAAGGGCAGGTACTGTGATTTATTCCAGAATCGCCGGTACTGGCAGCTATCTGCCAGAAAAGGCACTGAGTAATACCGATCTGGAAAAAATGGTCGATACCAGTGATCAGTGGATCCGTGAACGTACCGGCATTATCAAACGTCATATTGCGGCTGATGATGAAACCACGACAGACTTGGCATACAACGCCGCCGTCAATGCGATTGATGCCGCCGGCATCAGTAATCAGGATATTGATCTGATTATTGTTGCAACCACGACTCCCACCAAAATTTTCCCCAGTACGGCGTCATTAGTACAACAAAAACTGGGTATTCACGGCTGTCCGGCATTTGATATTCAGGCGGTTTGTACCGGTTTTGTTTATGGGCTGACTATTGCTGATAAATTTATTAAATCCGGCAGCGCCAAAAATGTACTGGTGATTGGTGCTGAGACGATTTCGCGGATCATCGACTGGACCGATCGCAATACCTGCGTACTATTCGGTGATGGCGCCGGCGCAGTTGTACTGCAAGCTTCCGAAACAGCTGGTATTTTATCGACCCACATTCATTGTGATGGCAGTTTTAACGAACTGCTGCATGTGCCGACCGGCCCGGGCTCACAGGTCACTGATGATGCCGCTTACATCGACATGCAAGGCAATGAAGTCTTTAAAATTGCCGTCAGAACTCTCAGTCAGATCGTCGATGAAACCCTTGAAGCGAACCAGTTAGAAAAACATGATATTGACTGGCTGGTGCCGCATCAGGCCAATATCCGTATTATTGCCGCTACTGCCCGTAAGTTAAGTATGTCAATGGATAAAGTCGTCGTCACTGTCGATGAGCACGGCAATACCTCGGCGGCTTCGATTCCACTGGCATTAGACACGGCGGTTCGCGATGGCCGTATTCAGCGCGGTGAAAAACTGCTGTTGGAAGCCTTCGGTGGTGGTTTTACCTGGGGCTCGGCACTGATTCAGTTTTAATCAGAGATTTTAGGATTTAATCATGCAATCAGCTTTTGTATTTCCGGGGCAAGGTTCACAATCAATTGGCATGTTGGCCGACTTGGCCGCAGCGTTTCCAGTCGTTGAACAAACCTTTGCCGAAGCCTCTGAGGCTCTGGGCTATGATCTATGGCAACTGGTACAAAACGGCCCTGAAGCCGATTTAAATCAAACCGATAAAACCCAGCCCGCCATGCTGGCCGCCGGTATTGCTGTCTGGCGTGTCTGGCAATTACAAAACAGTTTTCAACCTGCATTTCTGGCTGGTCACAGTTTAGGTGAATACAGCGCATTGGTTGCTGCTGGTGCTATTGATTTTAAAGCTGCCATTAAACTAGTCGCTAAACGCGGTCAATTAATGCAACAAGCGGTGCCAGCCGGCGAAGGTGCAATGGCAGCGATTCTCGGTCTTGAAGATGCACAGGTTATTGATATTTGTCAGCAAGCCAGTGCAACAGGTGTCGTTGAAGCCGTTAACTTTAACTCTCCCGGGCAGGTCGTGATTGCCGGTGCTACAGGTGCGGTTAATCAGGCAATTGAACTGGCTACAGCCGCCGGTGCCAAACGAGCTTTATTATTGCCTGTCAGCGTGCCATCACATTGCGCTCTGATGCAGCCAGCTGCCGAGCAGCTTGCGGCAGAATTGGCAAAAACTGATGTTCAAACGCCACAAATCCCAGTCATTCACAATGCCAGTGTGACTAGCAGCAACTATGCTAATGAAATCCGTGAATTATTGGCCAAACAGTTATTTAATCCAGTGCGCTGGGTTGAAACGGTCAATTTTCTGGCTGCGCAGGGCGTTGATACGCTGGTTGAATGCGGTCCCGGCAAGGTATTGGCCGGCCTTGCCAAACGGATTGATAAAAGCTTGAACGCACAGCCGCTGTTTGATGTGGCAAGTCTGGAAAAAACCAAACAGTTAGCAGGAGACAATGCATGAGTTTACAAGGTAAAACCGCGCTGGTAACCGGCGCCACCCGGGGTATCGGTAAAGCCATTGCCCTGAGTCTGGGCGAGCAGGGTGCAACAGTTATCGGTACTGCAACATCTGACAATGGTGCCGCGACCATTTCTGCTTATTTGCAGGAAGCCGGTATCAACGGTAAAGGTGTGGTGCTCAATGTCACTGATGCTGATGCCATCGAAGCAGTAGTCAGTCAGATCGAAACAGAATTTGCGGCTCCGGATATTTTGGTTAACAACGCTGGTATTACCCGCGATAACCTGTTGATGCGGATGAAAGACGAAGAGTGGGATGACATCATCAATACCAATCTGACGCCGATTTTCAAACTCAGCAAACGTTGTGTTCGGGCGATGACCAAAGCCCGCTGGGGACGGATTATCAACATTACCTCGGTTGTAGGTGTCATGGGTAATGCCGGTCAGACCAATTATGCAGCGGCCAAAGCCGGAGTCATTGGTTTCAGTAAATCACTGGCACGCGAAGTAGGCGCCCGTGGTATCACTGTTAATAGCGTAGCGCCAGGTTTTATTGATACCGATATGACCAAAGACTTACCTGAAGCCCACAAGACGGCATTATTGGAAAATGTTCCGGCAAAACGCCTTGGCGAAGCCGAAGAAATTGCCGCCGCCGTAACCTTTCTGGCCAGCCCGCTGGCCGGTTATATTACCGGTGAAACCTTACATGTTAACGGCGGCATGTATATGAATTAAGCGCCGTAAGCCAGAAATGGCTGCGGTTTTTAAAAGCAGTGATAATGCAGCAAAATCGTTTTGGCTTGTCTCTGTGATGCGTGCACTATAAAATGCCTGCACGTTGTTTGTACTTAACCACCAAAGGAAATTTTAGTTATGAGTGATATCGAAGCTCGCGTAAAAGAAATCGTTGTCGAACAACTTGGCGTCAACGCAGATGAAGTCACTGCTGATGCCTCTTTCATCGATGACCTGGGCGCAGACTCACTGGACACCGTTGAGCTGGTTATGGCTCTGGAAGAAGCTTTTGAATGTGAAATCCCAGACGAAGAAGCTGAGAAAATCACAACTGTTAAAGAAGCTGTTGCCTACATTAATTCTGTTCAGTCTTAATCGGTCTCAACGCTTCTCAATAGCCGTCTAGTGTGTCCGGCATGCTAGGCGGCTATGTTATATCTGAACATCTGATTTGCATGAGGAAAGCAAATGTCTAAAAGACGCGTAGTTGTAACTGGCCTAGGTGCTGTTACACCGGTCGGCCTGTCAGTTGCCGAAAGCTGGGAGAATATTGTTGCCGGTAAGAGCGGTGTCAATCCAATTACTTCTTTTGATGTCACAGACTTTTCAGTGCGTTTCGGCGCCAGCGTCAAAGACTTTGATGTAGAAACCGTCATTTCCCGTAAAGATGCAAAAAAAATGGATACCTTCATCCATTACGGTATCGCTGCAGCGGTAGAGGCTATCAAGGATGCTGGTCTTGAAGTGACTGATGAAAATGCTGAACGTATCGGCGTCGCCATTGGCTCTGGTATTGGTGGTCTGCCCGGCATTGAAGCAGGTTATGACAACTACTTAAGCGGCGGCCCGCGGAAGATTTCGCCTTTCTTCGTGCCTAGCAATATCATCAACATGATTTCCGGTAATCTGTCGATCATGTATGGCATGAAAGGCCCGAATACCGCCATTGTTACTGCTTGCTCAACCGGCACCCACTGTATTTCAGCGGCTGGCCGCATGATTCAATATGGCGAAGCCGATGTGATGATTGCCGGTGGCGCTGAAATGGCCACTTCACGTACCGGTCTGGGTGGTTTTGCCGCGGCGCGTGCGTTATCTACCCGTAATGACGATCCTCAGGCCGCCAGCCGTCCCTGGGATAAAGATCGTGATGGTTTTGTGTTAGGTGATGGTGCCGGTGTACTGGTACTTGAAGAATATGAACATGCTGTAAAACGTGGTGCAACCATTTACGCCGAGCTTGTTGGTAGTGGTATGAGCAGTGATGCCTACCATATGACCATGCCATCACAAGGTGGTGAGGGCGCAGCGCGTTGTATGAAAAACGCCATGAAAGATGCGGCCATGAACGCTGATGAGATTGACTATATCAATGCCCATGGCACCTCAACTCCAGCTGGTGATATTGCTGAAACTATGGCGATTAAAGCTGCGCTGGGTGGCAGTGCCAAATCCGTTGCGGTCAGCTCAACCAAATCCATGATTGGCCATTTGCTGGGTGCTGCCGGTGGTGTTGAAGCGGTATTTAGTGTGCTGTCCATTCGTGATCAGGTTGCGCCACCGACTATCAATCTTGATAATCCGGATGAAGGCTGTGATCTGGATTATGTGCCTAATACCGCACGGCAAATGAAGATCGATGTCGCTATGTCCAATTCCTTTGGTTTTGGCGGCACCAACGGTACCGTTATTTTCCGCAAACTCAGCTAAACACGCCATCATGATTCTGATTAACGGCCAGCCCGAAGACAGAATCGATGTGCGCGATCGGGGATTACAATATGGCGATGGGGTCTTTGAAACCATCGCCTTTCATGATCAGCGGTTGCAATTACTTGATGCACATTTAGATCGGCTGCAACGTGGTAGCCAGCGCCTGCAACTGGGCTTAAACGCTGTTGACATCGCACTGATTAAAAGCGAACTACACCACATCACAGCCGGTCTTGAAAGTAATGCAGTCATCAAGGTCGTGATTACCCGCGGCGCCGGTGGCCGGGGTTATCAATATGCGGCTGATTTCTCAGCTAATCGCGTTATCAGTAGCCACCCGGCACCAGAATATCCGGTAAGTTATCAGCAAGGCGTTACGGTCAGGCTTTGCCAGCAGCGACTGGCGATTAATCCGCAACTCGCCGGGATCAAACACCTTAATCGTCTGGAACAGGTCATGGCCCGTAATGAGTGGCGCGATCCGGCGATTGCTGAGGGTTTGATGCTGGATACCGATGGTTCTCTGATTGAAGGCACCATGAGCAACATTATGATGTTTCGTGATGGGGCCCTGTTAACGCCAGCGCTGAATAATTGTGGTATTGAGGGTGTAATGCGTGGTTTTTTGATGGATCACGCTAAACAACAGGGCTGGTCAGTTCAGCAAACACCGTTGGCGTGGGATGATTTGCTGCAAGCTGATGAGTGCTTGCTTTGTAACAGCGTGATTGGCATTTGGCCTATCCGGCAAATTGATGGTATTGACCGGCAATGGCCTCACGGTCCAATGACCCAAAAATTGCAGCATTGGCTGTCAGAGGCAATAATGCACGGATGAAAATTTCTGTCAGCGTCAAATTACTGGTTTTGTTGTTTTTGCTCGGTTTGCCTTTGCTGTATGCCTGGAGTGAATACCAACGGTTTGTGAATACCCCGGTTAATTTACCGGCTGACAACACATTATTTGTTATTGAACCGGGTGATAACCTGAGCCGCATCAGCCAGCGATTATTTCAGCAAGGCTTGAGTCCGACCCCCAGTATTTATCTCGACTTATATGGCCGTTATCATGGCAGCGCCGCGCAAATCAAAGCCGGCGAATATGAAATTGCTGCTGGCACGACGCTACCTGAGCTATTACAGCAATTTATAGATGGCAAAGTCGTCCAGTACAGCCTGACTATCGTTGAAGGCATGACGGCTCATCAACTACTGGCCAAATTAAGACAACATCCTAAAATCAAAGCAACCGATGCCAAACCCGACTTAACAGCGATTGTGGCGGCTTTGGATTTGCCGGAACAACATGCTGAAGGCTGGTTTTTACCGGAAACTTATAAATTTCCGGCCGGTACCACCGATATTGAATTTTTAAGCCGGGCCTATCGTAATATGCAACAGGTATTAGATGAAGCCTGGCAAAATCGCGCTGACGATCTACCATATGAAAATCCCTATGAAGCGTTGATTATGGCGTCAATCATCGAAAAAGAAACGGCTGTTCCTGAAGAGCGCGACGAAATTGCCGGTGTTTTTGTTCGTCGTCTGCAAAAAGGTATGCGTTTGCAGACCGATCCAACCATTATTTATGGTTTGGGGGATACGTTTGACGGCAATATCCGCCGTAACGATTTGCGTGCTGATACGCCATACAACACCTACACCCGGCATGGTTTGCCCCCGACGCCGATTTGCCTGCCCGGCAAAGATGCAATTAATGCCGCGCTAAATCCTGCTGACGGTGAATATTTGTTTTTTGTCGCAACAGGCGAAGACGGCCGGCATAAATTTTCGACCAATTATCACGATCACAAAAAAGCGGTACGCAAGTACCAGTTAAACCAATGAACGGTAAATTTATCAGTCTTGAAGGCATCGAAGGTGCGGGTAAATCAACGCAAATGGCGTTTATCGCCGATTATTTGCAAAGCAAACATATTGACGTAGTGCTGACCCGGGAGCCAGGTGGCACCGAACTGGGCGAGCAAGTGCGTGATTTATTACTGACGCCACGTGATGAAAAAATGGTCGATGATGCAGAGTTATTGCTGATGTTTGCCGCTCGTGTGCAGCATCTGCAGCAGAAAATTCTGCCAGCGTTAAATAACGGCCAATGGGTCATTTCAGATCGTTTTGTCGATGCCACTTTTGCCTATCAGGGCGGTGGCAGGGGTATTGATGCTGACCGTATTCAGTCACTGGCTGACTGGAGTTTACAAGGTGTCAGCACAGATTTGACCTTCTTATTTGACTTGCCGGTGGCCGTGGGGCAAGAGAGGGTGACCAGTCGCGGTCATGCCAAAGATCGTTTTGAACTCGAAAAACACAGTTTTTTTGATAAAGTTCGTGATGCTTATTTACAGGCAGCCAGCGCCCAGCCGGCGCGCATTAAAGTCATTGATGCTGCACAACCTGTGAATCACATTCAGGATCAGCTGAGAGCGCATATTGATCAGCTGCTGGCTGCAAGCTGATCATGCAATACCCCTGGCATAAGCCGTTATGGCAACAGTTTTTGAAGGTCTGGCAGCAACAGCGGTTGCCACATGCCATTTTGATGACGGGCGCTAAAGGACTGGCGAAAACCGATTTAGCGTTGGCTATTGCCCAGTACAGTTTATGTTTAAAGCCGACTGAATTAACAGCTTGTGGTCAATGCCATAGCTGCCAATTATTCAGTGCTGGGGCGCATCCGGATCATTTGCTAATCGAACCGGAAGAAGCCGGTAAAACCATCAAAATCGACCAAATTCGTGCCCTCAAAGACAAACAATCACTGACACCAAATATTTCAGCGTGGAAAACCGTGGTGATTCATCCGGCACACAAAATGACCACCAGCGCCAGCAACAGTTTGCTGAAATTACTGGAAGAACCACCAGCACAAACATTGTTGATTTTAGTGAGCAGCCAGCCACAACAATTGCCTGTGACCATTCGCAGCCGCTGTCAGTTATGGCCGATGCAATCGCCGGAAAACAACGTGACGGAAAATTGGCTGAAACAACAAGGTACAGACATAAGTACGTCGCAATTAGCCATTTTGCACCCACTGGCCAAAGGTGCACCGCTGATGTTGCAGCAACTTCAAGAAAACGGTGTGAATGTTTTATCAGAGCAACTGCAACAGGATTTACAGCTTCTAATGCAGGGCAAAGCCAATC
>FYBJ01001410.1_pt1 | contig 34492 bp, 35 predicted proteins | sample 1134611 | NCBI WGS metagenome assembly FYBJ01 (sample SAMEA104116008, study PRJEB20421) | marine metagenome | isolation source: marine
CTAGAGCGCCATATAGATTAAAAATCAAGCAGCAAGGTTCATTGCAATATGTAAATTAGTAATCATTGCCGTTCTGTTTAAATCATATTCATTTAACCTTAATCCAATATACCTTGCCCGAGGTCCTTTACGATTACAGATGGATGCAAGTGCGTGTTCTACCTTGACTCGCTCTCTTGCCTCAGCTCTCCCCTTTTCTGTTTCTACATAATATCTCAAATCTTGTAGCATGGCTTCATGCTCATGTATTGATATTGTTCTACCCATTTTTGAATCAGTACATAAATTTTTTAGATCGCAGTTATTGCATATTTCAGCAGAAAACCGTGCTCTTAAACTGCCTGGATTTCCAGTGATATTTGCGATTTTTCCTGATGGACAGGTTACTTTGGCTTGCTCTAAGTCAATATTAAATGCTTTTTTATCATATTTACCAAGAGTGGATGAAGTCCACGGTTTTGCTATCACCTTCTTTTTTTGTTCATATAATTCGGCAGTCCAGTCTGCTGCAAGGTATCCGCGATCTATGCTTTGGGAAACTACAGTTCCATACCGCTGAACTTTAGGTTTTAAAAATTCGCTTGCCTTATGCTCTGGTTCATTCGCTGGGCGAACGCTGGTCGCTAATATCAGTTTATTATCCAGCTCAATCGCAATATGCTGCTTGTACCCATTGATGGTGCGTGTGCTTGATTTGCGCCCATGGCGCATCTCGCTGTCTGTGATTGAAATTCGTCGCTCTGCTGCAACCCCCGTTTTGATTCTGGAACCACCATCTGGGTCAGGTTCGATATTTTGCTCCAATACCGTTTCCAATAATGAAAGAGCCTCTTTTAATTCTTTGTATTCAGTTACAAATGCAGGCTGAGCGCGTAACCAATGACGTATTGCTTCAACATCTTTAAGTAAGGTATTAATGGCATTTTGTTTTTCTTTCAAATCTGACCAATCGATATCCAATGCAGCTTTAATACTGCTCTTGCCAATTAAGCGAGTCCCTGCCTCTTCAATAATTTGGGCTTCATCAGTTTGTTTAATACAAGCAGCACAGTCCACCAATAATTCTAAAGCATGTCCAATCAAATTAAACGTATCTTCAGTTCTTCCCGCACCCTGTAAAGGTGCAGAATCCAGCGCTATTCTTAGTTGTTTATAACAAAACCCACCTACTTCTTTCGCAACTTCGACCGTTCTTTCCAGTAACGTAACATCCATATTATGTTTAATTAAACGATGCCGGAAATCGCAAAGAGTTCCTTGTGAAAAAGGCGGGGAATCCTCTCCCAAGCAGTTCAGTGCCATTTGCCAACGCATATCAAACATCGCGTCAAATGCTGCTCCAGCATCAGACTTCTGTTCATACGCTTGTAATAGCGTTGCCATAGCAAGTTGCGCCGCAGGGACAGGTGGCCTCCCTTTAGGGTGATCCTTGTACATTGAAAGTAATTGCTGGTTTACCTCTTCTGTAAATATAAGATGGCGGTTAGTACGTAAAAATACAAATAATTTTCCGTGATTTTTTAAACGGTTACATATCATTTGCTCTTGTTTTGTAAGTTCTATAGGGTAATTCCATCTGCGCTGATCTGACATATTATACTGAATCCAATAAATAAAATGAAAACCGTATTTGATCAAATTTTTAAGCATTTGTCGATCTGGTTTAAATTTATACTGATCGGCGCTCTAGATGCTCTGTAAGCTCAGCGTACAAACAGGCTTGAATGGTTTTAGTAACAAGTGATTTTAACAAGCCATCTTTGGATAATATATCCTCTTTGCTTTTATAGTTTGAAGCTATTTGTGATGCAATTTTATCTAAATCTATACTGCTCATTGTTGATATTACCTCAGTTATATCGGCCTTAAATTAAAGACCGATTATAATTTAACCAAAGCTATTTACACAATTTTATGGATAGATCCTGTAATTTTCGACAAAAAATTCTCATTTGCGGTGTCTGAACAACTTCAATTAGGCGAACAAAATTAATTTAATACTACAACCCCTAATATGAAGCGTGATAAAATACCATATATGAACATAAATAAATTAATAGAAACATTTAAAAGTAACGCACTCCCATTTTGGTATGCCTCCTTATTTTTAAGCTTACTAATTTTTTCCATATACTTCGTTGAAATACAATATTTTCCTATTAAAAGCTATGACAGCTTAATTGCTGTTTCATTATTTGTTAGCTTTGTCTTCCTAATAGTTATATTTTTCCTCACGCTACTTCTGCTACTTTCTAGCCATTTACAAAAAAGACTTATCAGTAATCAACGTATTTGCACCATTATCTTTGGGGGAAAATTTTATAAGACATTTCATAGGATAATTAAAAAAGAAAAATACCGTACCATTGAAAGAAAGATTTTTTTTAAGCTAATAATAACATTGCTGCTATATCACATTGTAAATTTTATTTTCTTGGTTATCTTATTTATGTTTATACCTCCTGTGGCAATGATAGTAACAATATTGCTTACGGTTATAACAGCAATTAATTTAAAACATACAAATAAAGGATCCAAACTTGTATCGATTTTATATATAACCAGTACCATTACGACCTCCAACCTTGTAATGGCATGCATTGTTGGAATATTTTTAATGTTGAGCAATACAAGCCCCTTACATCAAGCGGACTACTTAATTCTAACAATTAGCACCTATTTTTGTTTGTTAACTTACTCAACCTTTACAGTAATACCTTTGCCCAAGATAAAAAACAGATTTACAAAGCCAATTATTTTTACTTTGCTCATCACTATATTATTAGCAATTAATGGCGGCCTTGTGAAACTACCTAAGCTGATCATTGAATATTTTCGAATTGGCAATATTTACCAAGCAACTATTAGCACAAATCAAACGGGCTGTTATTTGTTCAAAAATAAGGGATTAGAGTTAGACTGCAAGAATAATCAATCGATTATCCTTATCCCCCATGTCAATATATTGTGGCGTATTGATGAATATGTTATTAGCTTTCGAGATATTAATGGTCACCGTCGCCAATTAATATTGAACTCGTCAATAACTCCAATTTATAGCGTTGAGAGTACTTCTTAACAATCAATCTATTTTTGCTTCTAAAATTACTTACCATGGTAGTCTCGCTTACTACAATACTCCATGGTGGAGCTGTAACATTTTTCATGTTTGCCCAAATAATACTTGGAAATTATCTTCTGATGGACTTCAATGCTCCCGCCCAAAACCAAAATGTCTAGCAAAACCATCTGAAGTTTCAGAAACAAAATTACTTGCTGCAATTGTCTATGCCGAAGCGTCAGTTCACAGTAATTTTAAAGAAAAAGCTGCAATCGCGAATTCAATTATTCGATTTAGAGATTCGTATCATTATCAATCAGTAAATGAACTAATTGCTAAAAAACCCAGTTATTCTTCCGCAGTTAAAAACAGAGTGATAAGATATCGGCTAGTAATGTGTTCGGATATAGAAATAGAGTATCCTGAAGTTTATAATGCTGTTAAAAACGCATTAGATCCAAATGGAATTGACTATGCAAATGGTGGGTGTTTTTGGGATGGGTATGATCTAGTCACCTTAGGATCTAAGCAGCCTCATTACTCTAAGGGGTACAGATTTACTGATTCTTTGCATGATGTACTCTCTATTGGCGACAGCGAACCTGCAAATCGAAAAGGCGCTGGAGGCTCATACGATTATACTTATGAGTCTACAGCAGGATATGGAAAAACTGTATTTTGGAAATACACAAAAGAATTCATGAAAGCCAGAGGTGTAAAGCAATGTCGATAAAAAAATTTATTCTTTTTTCTTTAAGTTTATTTGTTACTCAAAACGCGTTCTCTGAAGTGCCCGTTGAGGTTATTGCTTCCTGTAAAAACGGGAAATCTGCTCGTCCTTCTGTAACCTTAAAAAATCTCACTGCGCCGGCTGGCTTGGGGGATGATGAACCAAATTGTATGAACCATTTTGAATCCAATGAAGATGGTGTTTCTATCGGATCAATCATTTGTGATGATCAAAACTATCTCATCATTAATAAAGAAAGAATTAACTTAAACACAGCCATCAACCATTCCATTAACCCTTCAGTAAAGCCGGGGGCTGATATAGATCCAACGTCTGAGTGGTATAAAATAATTTTTAACGAAGAAAACTATTTGTGCATTAACGTTCCATTATCTTCTTCTGGGGATGGAGCCAATATTTCACAATATTATATTGTAGAAAATGCATTCAACCAAAAGAAACCAATCCTTAATTATTACTTTTTCAATAAAGAGGTTTCGCCAATATCTTCAAATGAATAACAAAAAGAGGATGCTATTTAAAATAGGCCAAAACATAATTTTTTCAGGTATTTTCTTTAGTTAGAAAACCTAAAATAGATCAAAATACAGGGGACAATCGGGACAGGTGGGGCATCTGCATATTTACTGGCTCAAACGCATCCCCAACCTAAAAATTCAAGTTGGGGCATATGGGACATTTTGAGGATATTGAAAACCATTTTTTTTATAGAGTGGTTTTTAATCGAGATCTTAGCCTATAGCTCCTCTGAATTCATACTTGCCCCCTTACTTTTGACCATCAAGATATTTCAAAACATATAACCGAAAACTATTATAACTAGCTGTAAAGCTCCCCTCATCCCGAAGAGTTTCCCATATAGCGGTAATCGTGCAACCCTTTTCCAAAGCTTCAGATATCTCTTCGCGCAGGGCTAAGAACTCGACTTTGTTTTTTCTGGCGTTGTTTTTTTTGGGGTTATTTTCACAAGACATAACAGTCTCTGTTAAGGATTTTTTCATTTCCGGTTCTCCGTAAAATAGTTATCCAATCCTTTGAGTATTTTTGTTTATTTTGGAATTTTCTGGTTCCTTTGAATGCCCTTTTTGGGCATAAACACGCCCTTTTTCGTTTATTTCTATTTATTCGGGTTTATTTCGGAATATTTACGACTTATAACGGTAATTATTCCAAAAAGTTCCCATCAAGGGGCTTTAAATAAATGTCAAAATACAGGGCAAGATAGGTGAAGTTAGCTAACCAGCAAGCTGGCTACCAAACTTCACGGGGCTTATTCGCACCGTCGGTGCTCAACGTAAAAAACCATAATCTTCTTTTTTGCATGTCCTGTTTTATTCCCCTCCCCAAATTTTACTGGTAAACACATAAAGCCTTGGTGTCCCTACCCCTTTGATTCTTGGTTTATGTGATGCGTTGCCATCTGGGGCGGGTTTCAGCCAGCCGGCTTGTAATAAGATTTTGGTAACTGTACGCTGTTCGAAGCCTTTGCATAGTTCGTTTTTATACACCTCGGTTAAGACCATATAGATTCGAAGGCCTTCGTTATCGGTTTGATAAAATCCAGCTCGATTGAGGATCTTTTCATTATTGGGATGACTTGCGCTGTCAAAACGACTGGCACCGTGGGACTCAAAGAAAGCACGGACTCGCGCGAAAATGGCCCGGTCTTCCCGATTACCGTCTGTGCCGAAAGCCTCCTGCCATGCAGTAAAACATTTCTGTGCAGCTTCTAATGATTCTCCTTCTTGCCATCCGGTCAAAGCAAACCGGCTGGCCAGTTCGCCAGCAGCTGCAACCAGTGCAAAACGTCTGCAAACACGAATAATCTGACCTGTTGCATCGGGCTGAATCACCCTTTCAACGAAATATTGAATGTATCCATAATAAATTTGCCGATTCGCTGGCGGTGGGCAACAACCTTTTGAAGCCATTCCAGCCCGATAACGCCATAATATTGACTGGTAAATTGTTTTAGCGATAAGGCCATGCTTGCAGGGCTTAATTGATCATGAATGTTTTCAAAAAGTCCCATGTCACAGCCGGCATCGGCTTCAATGTCAGCCAGCCGGATTTCCTGACCGGCATTGCTGCGTTGTCCTGTTTTAGCCATGAGGGATGTCAACGATTCTTCTCCGGCAGAAAGAAAAAACAAAGACCATTGCGATGATTTTCTCACTGTGCCTGTACGGGATGCGCGTGTTTTACCCTGACCATTTGCCAGTAAATAAGCCGCCTCCCCTGCTTCACGGGGATCCATCTGGCTAAGTTCGTCAAGGATGAGTAAGCCATCATTATGCAAAGCAGCCAGCCCTTCAAGACCATTTGCGGTACTACGCCATAAACGGCAATAGGATTGTGGATTGCCCCATACAGAAGCAGCCACTTTCAATGCAGTGCTTTTACCCGATGACGATGCGCCTCTGAAATGAAAACCGCCGGAATCTTCGCCAACCAGTTTTGCCAGCGTTGGTGCAAGTGCCGTTGATATGGCAAAGACTAACCTTGAGTTTCCGGCTGCAAGCCGACCTATTGAATCTCGCCATTCTTCAACACTTCCTTTTATTGATAAGGCCGGTTCAATGGCATTGGTATTTTGAAATACAATCTTCTCTGTTGTCTGACCTATACATTGGCCGGCTGTTACATAAATATCTTCATACCAACCCAACTTATCAACACAGCGAGCGCGTGCTTCCACAGGAAAAACCTGTAAATAAGAAGTCAGCAGGTCGCGAGCGACTCTGATTGGAGAGATACTCAACCCAAGCCTTGCCAGCTCTCGCCTTACATCGGAAGAATCGCCTTGCAGCAAGGACAATGGCATTGCCCATTGGTGGGTTATGCCATCGTCATCCTGCCATTCCAGTAAGCGACCCCATTCACCGCTCTGGGCATCGCGTGTTTTTGCAACGACATATAATGGCGAACATATCCAGCGAGGTGGCAATGAATTGCCGTCCTTGTCTTTGCCGATAAAGCTTAAGCCTTCATTTGTCAAATGAAACCGGCCGCCAGCATAGTCACAAACAATCGTTCGTTTCTTTGGCGTATGTTGTAATTCAATAACGTGATGGTGTGACATACTTTTTCTCCCAACAGCATTAAAGGCTGCGGAATGAAATTGAATCATTCCGGCCATGCAAATAAGTTATACGTTCTATACCCGTTGTGACTGACCTTCGTCACTGGTTGAGTGGTAAACTTTTTGTTGTTGAAGAAAATCCAGTACATCGCTTTTTCGGTATAAAACCTTACGGCCTATTTTCAAATAAGGCACACCACTGCCCGCCCAGCGGTTACGTTCAAGTAACTGGGTGGAGCAGCTTAATACCGCAGCGATGGTTTGTTGATTAAAAAGTGCCGATTGAGGCGCTGATTCAAATTCGTTTAATAGATGTAAACGGGATGGTTTTTGAGTAGACATAAGGACTCCGCAATTGATTATTCACTCAGCATAATGCTGACCTGCACCGTCCTTGGAAATGAATTCAAATGCCTATCCGACTAGACTTGGACAAGTAATTGATATTCACTAGCCTTTTGGCTATGAGAGCTTCAACTTCAAGCTTGAAAAAAGTATCGCGTATTTCTTCAAAGATTGTCAAGGGTAAAAGATCGAATTCAAAGTTATGTTATCGAATGATATTGATTGAACTAGAAGATTTTGCTCTACGCATTGCAAACATCAGATAAAATTTACTGAACAAATATCAACCTATTCCTTCCATGACTTTTGTTGCTAATATAAAATAGCCCCAAGTTTTGTAACTCATGAAAAACTATGTCGAATGCTATCCATGAAAAATTAAATAACCTTAGCAAAGAAGCGCTGATTGAGATCATCGTTAATGTTGCCAATGAAAACAGGGAGACTAAAAAACTTGTATCAACCTTTATGGCTGCCCATGATCCCAAGGAAATGTATAAAGCTTTAAACAAGGATGTCACCAGCATAAAAAACGGCAAACGCTTTATTTCTTATTATGAATCAGACGCATTTACAAACCAATTGATTTCAATTTTAACAAAAGTTGATGAATACCTTGCCAAACAAGCACCTGATCTGGCCATTAAGCTCTGCAAACGGTTTATTGAAATCGATGAAAAGTTGTTTGAACGAGTAGATGACTCCAATGGCTGTCTGGGAAGCTTTTACTATGATGTATTCGAAGTACTGGACAAGGCTTTCAGCTTCTCAGATGAGTCACCAAAAGAAATTGCCGATTATATTTTATCCATTTACTTTAATGATGATTATGGTAACAGAGGGGCAATAGTCGATTGCTTGAAACTGTGTTTAACAGAGCCTGTAATAAAGGCATTAGAAACGACATTGCCAGACATAAAGTCCCCAGATGCCACACCAGAATTTAATCGCGATCATCCCAATTGGGATTTTGACGGCTATATGCATAACCATCGAGTTATCAGCATACATAAAAAAATTGCAGATAAGCGACAAGATGTTGATCGTTATATTGAGTTAGTCAACCTGGAAAAAGTTAATGATAAGGACATCTGCAAAATTGCTAAACGATTGAATGGTGCATTTCGTAGTGAGGAAGCCATCTACTGGCTGAAAAAAATAAATGATAATAGTTTTGATTCCTACACTCGGGACAAATTACTTATTGAAGCCTATATGCTTGAAGGTGATGTCCAACAGGCAAAAACTGTTATTTGGAATAATTTTAAGAATAGCCTGGCAGTTGAAAAATATTTTGAGTATCTGAAACTGGCTGATGAAAGTGAAAAAGAAAACGCTGCAAAAGAGGCTTTACAATTAGCAAAAGACAGCCCACATCTTGCCAGTGCATTCAAATTCTTACAGGATTTACAGGAGTTTGATGCGATTGAGCAATTGTATTTTGCCCGAGAAGAAGAAGTTGATGGCAGTGATTACTCTGTTTACCGAAAATTATCGACAGAACTAAATAAGCAAGGCAAAAGCTTAATCGCGACCTTACTGAGAAGAAAACTAGTTGAAGACGTATTAGCAGCAGCTCGATCTAAGTCATACAAATATGCCGCAAGTGATTTAAAATTAGCCTCTGATTTTGCAAAAAATATCTCTGATTGGAAGGGATACCCGACTCATGCTGATTTTCTTAATCAATTAAGATCACAGCACCCGAGAAAAATGAGTTTTTGGTCTTTGATCAACCCAGATAATTATGATTGATGTCACCATTACTAGCAATCGCTGTCATAATTTTTCTCCGCTTGTCACGAATTATAATATAAAACGTGACAAAATTAGTGATAGACAGGCATTAATAAGCAATTGGCAAACCATGTATATGTTTTCCGCAAATAATCACAGAGGTTAGAAAGGCGACAAATGTCCCATATGCCCCAACCAGATTTATTGAGTTGGGGACGGCGATAAGCCAGTTATGATGGGCATGCCCCACTTGTCCCTTTTGTCCCGTGCATTTTTACTATGTTTGCTTCATTGATGATATCCAAATTTCCGTGGGTATCACTGATGAGGAGAATTTTATGCATATAAATGGCCTTGAGTTCATGTTAAAGAATTCCAATTTCCTTAACATGTGAATTAAGTCATGTTAAAGAAATCCAGTTTTCTTAACATGAGAATTAGGTCATGTTAAAAAAATCCAATTTTCTTAACATAATACTTTTTAATCAATAGAAGGAATGTCCATCAATAAACTATAAAGATCATCGTTCAGATATAAATTGTCTTTTGCTACCTTATGCTTAGATAACAAGTTTATTTCAACAAGTTCATCCAGATATTTTGATACAGTTTGACGTGATTTTCCTGTGTCCTTCACAACAAACTCTATTTTGGTATAGGGATGCTTGAATAAATTATTCAGTAATTCATGACTGTAAATTTTAGGCAACTTTTCTTTCATTTTCGTTTTATAGTTTTGCATTAATGACTTGATCTCACTAATTAAAAGTGTTGTTTGCTTTGCAGTAGTTTCAACAGCTTTAAGCATAAAAATTAGCCAGGACTCCCAATCCTTTTCATCACGAACCTTTTGTAATAATGAATAATACTCTTGTTTATTCTGGTTAATGTAGCGTGATAAATACAAAATTGGCGTATCAAGCAAACCTTGCTTTACCAAGTATAGAATATTGATAATTCTTCCCGTTCTGCCATTGCCATCGTAAAATGGATGAATAGTCTCAAACTGATGATGAATTAATGCCATTTTTACCAAATCATCATAATTGGTTTGTTCATCTTCATTGATAAATCGCTCCAAATCGGACATCAATCGAATAATCTCATCTTTATCCTGAGGTGGAGTATAGATAACTTCACCAGTCTGATCATTCTTAAGTTTTGTACCAGCTTGGGAACGGAACCCTGCGTCATTTTCTTCAAGTGTTAACTTTGAGAGAGTTATCTTTACCTTCATTTTTGCAAAACTCCCGACCGTGAGTCTTTTGACCTATTTGGCCAGAGTATTTTTTTCCCTAACAGTGACCACCTATAGACTCTAGTGTCTTTTTATTGTACAATAATCACCCAGCTTACAACATCGTATAAGGAAATTAACCTTGAGCACTATTTTTAATAGCATAGCCCAAAATGATGTCCACCCTGAAAAAGCCTGCTGTACACAGCTTGGCCCGAAAGATTTCTTTGAAAAGAGCATGAATATAGGCAAAGATGCCCTTATAGAAATTTTCTCATTCTGGAAGCAATCAATAGAACAATTCGGTGAAAAAAATTTTATAAAGTATGATGCGCTCGTTGGCGAAAATGCCTGTCATATTCGTGCTTTTTCACTATTGACTATTTTCCATAAAAAAAAGCACGATCAAAAATTTCAAGAAACATTGCACCATCTTAGTTCCGTTTTATCCAAAACGATAAACACCCTTACAACGACCAACATACAAAAGAGTGATGAAAAGATAGCTGTAAGAGAATTTTTACAAAACAACAACCTGTTATTTGACCTGCCACAAAACTACCTGTTTGATATAAAATATATCATTGACAGTTTTCTTCTTACCATTACAAAAGAGTCTCTTCCAACAATTGCTTTGACCTTGAGCGAAAAAACATCTTACCAACCTGTAAGAGATTGGGGGTTTGCTTATAATCGTGCCCAATATCTCGTTCACAACACTCAGAAAGTACTCTCAGCCCTTTCTTGTGAATATATTATCACTGAATCAAACCACCTACCCAACACCGGATTAAAACATATGTTGCACATCAAAAAGGATTCACATGGAAGAAGTTTCATCCCTCAGTTCTTTACGGCTAAAGTTCTTTTCCTTCGTGCGCTAAATAACAAAACACCACTGCTCTTTAAAATAAAACGCCACCACAATCTTAACCCCATCGATACGCTGACGATTATGTTTACAACCAGTAAAGACGGCTCTGACTTCACAATTTGCGAGCATCCTCTTAAAAAAAATACTCCAGTAATTTTGGTGGAAGGCGTTATCAATTATGAATCTACCCCAGAGTCAAATGAAGAATATAAAAATCGCCTGCTATCCTCTTCCATTTTATCTGTCCTTCTCGCTAATTTTGCCAGCCACCCACAATATTCAGGGGACTTAAAACAGTTGCCCCCTCCATTCGCTGAAGCACATGCTTTGATGAAGCAAAAAGAGTTGTGCACTCATACAATAGTTATGGAACAAAAAGACTTTGAGTATCACAAAAAATACGCTAATGACCATGGTTGCTCTCTTGAAAAGCCAAGTTTATTATTTATAAATCATATGTATTTAGATGTGGCGGAAAATCATGTCGATGAACACTCCAGAATTCAAAAAAACCCAAAATATATCTTCACCAATGAATCGACTCACCTCTACGCATGATAGAAGCGTTTGGTCTACAATTTAAGTAACATCACTGGATATGGCAAGGATGCTATGGCAAAAGAAAAGGGAAAGGACGATTTAACTTCAGAGGTCAACTACTGGAAAAGCCTGTATGAAAAACAAAGAACAGAGGCCGAAAAACTAAAAGAACAGTTATATCGTTTAGAATATATACTTTCCAAAATCCCAAGCCATGTCTATTGGTTAGACAAAAATAATGTCTATATTGGCTGCAACAAAGCACACGCAAAAACAGTCGGCATCAATTCAGAAAAAGATGTTGCAGGCATGAGAAACTCCGATATGCCCTGGAAAGATCAAGCAGAACTTATGGATAAGTTAAATAATGAGATTATGACCTTAGGAGAGGCGCAAAAAAGAGAAGAATACACCAAAATTGATGGAGTCACTCGTTATTACATCTCAGAAAAAAATCCATTAAGAGATCAAAATGATGAAATTTGTGGAATTGTAGGAATATCAGTCGAAATCACTGAAATAAAGCAGCTACAAGAACAACTCCAAAAAGCAAAAGATGATGCTGAACTGGCAAACCTTGCCAAAACAAAATTCATCACCAACATGAGCCATGATATTCGAACGCCCTTATCAGGCATCGTTGGGCTATCCACGGTTCTGATGGGGGATGCTGTAACCGAAACAAACAAAGAAAATGCAAGACTTTTAAACTTAAGCAGCGAACAGTTGCTCTCTCTTTTAAACGCCGTTTTAGAACTGATTGCCAGTGAATCTTTCGAACAAACCATTGAAGAATCATCCTTTGATTTAAAAAGTCTGATTAACGATCTCTTTGAACTGGAATTGCCAGCTTTAAAACTCAAAGATATTACTTTAGATCTGAAATTTGATGAACAACTGCCTGCAGTTATTAAAACAGACAAAGGAAAACTCTATCGAGTCCTACTGAATCTCCTTTCCAATGCCATCAAATTCACAAATACTAGTGGTTCAATCACCCTTAAAATCGAACAAGTATCCAGAGATGCCGACAAAGCCACGCTACGATTTTCTGTGCTGGATACGGGCATTGGCATTCCTAAAACGGAAATCGACAAAATTTTCAACGCATTTTACCGTGTACATCCTTCCTATGAAGGAAATTATGAAGGACTTGGGGTAGGACTTCATCTGGTGCGCCAGTATGTTGAACTGCTTAAAGGCGACATTGAGGTAAAAAGCATCGAGGGTATGGGAACGCAGTTTAAATTAACCGTTCCGGTAGAAATCACCCAGCAAGTCAATGACAACATCCCTTTGCCGGATATTAAAGTGGATGTTCAACAGGAAAAGCCCAAAGCAGATAATCAGGCTAACCAAGCCCCCTCCCCTCCCTGTGAGTCAGGCCAGCACAAAATTCTACTTGTCGAAGATAACCCCATGGCCATGCAGGTGGCTAAAAGTATGCTGAGCAAATATCCTTTTGAAATTTATAAAGCAACCACAGCAACGGATGCACTTAACCTTTTTATCGAAAATGATATCGATATTGTGTTATCTGATATTGGCCTCCCTGATTTTTCCGGTTTTGAACTGGCAAAAAAAATGAGAGAACAAAAAGAAAACTGCCCGCCTATCATCGGCCTGACCGCTCATGCCAAACAGCAGGCTGCTCTAGAAGGTCAGCAGAGCGGAATGATTGAGGTGTTTGAAAAACCGTTAAGTCCTGAGAAAATTGAAATCCTTTTGTCACATATTTCGGAAAAAGAACGTCCCGAAGAAAAATCAAAAGAAGCTTCAGCCACCCTGCCCCTTCTGGATGTAGAACTGGCGATTTCTTATCTGGGAAGTCAGGCAGAGCTTAAGGAAATGCTGACCATTATGCTCAATCAAAGCATGACCGAAACAACTGATCTCATAAATAAAGCTTACCAGGAACAAAACCTTGATGAATTAAAGAAATCAGCCCACAAATTCAAGAGCAGTTGTTTGTACTGCGCAACCACACTTCTGCTCCACCACACCCAGAAACTGGAAGGCACGACGGCCAACCAGGATCCGGCTCTCCTGAAACAGACTTATGACGAATTTCAGAAAGCATTAGAGGCAACAAAAAAACATATTGAGCAATGGCTTTTGGCTCATTAACATGCTGGCTCTACTAAAGCTAAGCTAATTTAAAATTCTCTTCGTACAATCTAATGATTGAGCTTGGCACTCTGACCGGGCATCGTTTTTCATAATTCATAAATACAATGGTTTCATTGACTTGAGCCACAGGCTTATCATCATTTTTAAATATTTTATATTCAAATTGGCAACTGGTTTTGCCTATCTCTGAAATGCGGATGTATATCTGCAACATCTCATCAAAAAAAGCTTCGCCCTGATATAAAACTTCAAGTTTTTTAACAATCACCCCGGCACCGTCAATATTCATTTCATTTAGAGAGTAACTGGCCAGCATCTTAAGTCTTGCCTGATGAGATATTTTAATTAATTCTGCGTGACCTAAATGACCGCCATAATTTATGTCGGATATTCTAACGGGTATGTTAATTTGGAAATGATTTCCAGACATGTTATTCATTATTTTCCTCTGATTTTAATTTATTTCTATCAAATTTATTTACAAATTAATATTCCGATAATTAAACTGCCCCTGCCACTCTCGAATCCAGCTTTCATCATGAGTCACAATCACAGAAATTCCATTTTCTGTTTCCAGGTGACGGGAAATGATTTGATGCATTTCATCAACGGATTGCTTATCAAGTCCATTCATGGGTTCGTCTAACAATAGATATTGAGGCTTGGCCAACACTACGGCTACAAAGAGAAATTTTTTCTTTGTGCCGTATGACATTGAATCGAAATTAGTATCGATATGTGGGCCAAGCCTGAAGATGTCTATGAGCTCAGATGGCCATGGGCTTTCTTTTACATGACAGATAAACTTCAAAAACTCAGCGCCAGTTAAAAATGGATAAACGGGTACAAGCGCAGGAACATAACCTATTCGTTTTTTTATTTGTACATTTTTATTATTGTAGAGATCTGCTTCTGAATAAAAAATTTGACCACTATCAGGCTTTAGAGAACCAGCCATCATGTTTAATAAAGTGGATTTTCCTGAACCATTTTCACCGGATATGTGGAGAATACCCTTTTCAACCTCGTAGCTGAGATTATCAATAATTTGTTTTCCAGATAATTTTTTAGATACGTTTTTAAGTTGAATCATAAATCGCTATCTCATTAAACATTGAATGGAATATAAGCCAACGGCAGTTACAGACATAAGCAAAGCTGTATTACGGTACTTTTTAAAGTGAATATAATATGCGACCGAGTTTGTTACGGTAATGGCGAACAGCAGATAAAAAATCATCCCAATACTGAAGACTTTGTTAACCAAAGCAAAAATGGCGCAAGGCATTAGAACCATTCCTGTTATTATTAAATTTAAAACCTGATGCCTGTTAAACAAATAACTTTTCTTCATCGGTAAGCTTGAAAAATAGTTCATCATCTTACTGGTTTCGAGCGCCAATAACCGTGAATATGAACTTATCAAGCCGATGCTGAGATAATTCAATAACAAAATAAAATAAATCAGGTTGGGATTCTCAACATGAGAATCCATTACCATGGCCATGAATTGGATAACAATACAAAGAATCGTTTTTATTAAGAGTTGGTTTTGATATGGTTTCAGCATGGCAAATTGGAGAGATAATACCGGCCCGGTCAGCAGCCGTTTGACTTGCCTGCCACCGTCCAGTGAAATACTTTTAATTTCTGCAAGACCGATGCAAATGGTAGCGGCAAGCAAAACAAGCATTGCCATATTAAACCACTTTGCTGATAGATAACTTCTGGCTGCAATAAAAAAGAAATTGCCTATCCATATCCAAATAAATTTCGTTATGTTTCTTTCATGCAAACTAAGCTGCATAAGCAACAAGCTGACTATCAGATATATTGTCTCAATAATAACCTGTAACGTCGGCTGAAGGGAAAATGCAATATACGCCCCAACCAATAAAATCAGCCATAAAAAATGATTACTGATAAACAATACAAAGAGAGAAGATAGCCGGTGTTCTTTTTGGCCGACTGGTAATGTTTGGATAAAAGATTCAAATCCGGAGTTAAACAGCAGACTTCTTTGGCAACCATAAAAAATCATGAAAACCAGATTCATCGCAAGCATATATATACTTATCGAGCCTATCGATAAATCTTTGCTGAGAAAATCTGCTATGGGTTTTGAAACTGCTGAGAGATTAAAAACGCCAAAGACAAAAACAGTTCCCCAGATCAGTATTGCAACGGTATATTCATAAATGGTTTTCATGAACATACTGCCGTACCATTTCATTTTCAGGGAAATTAACTGACCCAGCATCGCCTTATTGTTCAATATAAGCAGTAGAATTATCCCATTTTTGCTGCCAAAATTGTTCATTTACCATATTGCTTACCTCTCCATTGATGTGGTTTTATTGACGAGCTGTTCCAATATAAAACGGAGGGGGGATTCTACCATCAATACCTTAATATGGCCATTGCTAGCACCGATAATAACTGTTGTCTTTTTTATGAGCCATTAATTAAATCCCTGGTCACTCTTGTTGATACAGGCTTGCGCGGCAGGATATTGACCTGCAGGGTTTGCAATAGCATTGGCATTACTTAATCCATCCAAGACTGTCAGTTCCCGTGTCTGTGGTATTTGTCGACCATTGAACGTAAAACCTTGTCCTTCTAGGGCGAGGATGTAAGCGTGTTACGGAAACATCCACTGCTTTGAACTATTGTTTTTCATACAATCATCCCATCGCTCGCGATCTACGGTCGGGCAGACCGGAAGTAACGCGTGTTGAGATGTATTGAGACCTGGGGAGCATGGGTTGGCTCAAAACCGTAAAAGCTCCCATCGGAGCAATTACGGCGATAACCAAGCCATTTCCTTGGGCAACATCGTTGAAGCACGAACCTACTTGTGACTTTATCATAAGGAATCACCTTCCTTTAGGTGGGTGAGGATGTCAAAAAACTATTAAACCTATCACTCCGAATCAAAAGAATCTTTATTATCAAGTTCCTCAAATTTAGCTTTCATCGTAGGATTTTTACGTGTCAGCTTTTTGATTGTTACGTCCTGTGCCTTGTCATTTGCCAGGCGAAGATTTCTATCAGTTCCAAGTAGTGCATCCTTCGTTTTTTGAAGATGGTCAATTGATTTATCAATCTCATCAATTGCGGTTTGGAATTTCTTAGAGGCAAGCTCATAGTTCTTCCCGAATGCTGTCTTGAATTTCTCAAGGTCATTTTCGAAGTTTGTTATGTCAATATTCTGGGATTTAACAAGTGCAAGTTCTGTCTTATATTCCAGCGATTTCATTGCGGCGTTGCGTAAAAGCGTAATGATAGTAAGAAAGAACTGGGGTCGAATGACATACATCTTTGGATATCTGTGAAACATATCAACGATACCCGAGTTATAAAACTCATTATCGGGTTCAAGCAATGAAACAAGTACCGCGAACTCACAACCTTTTTCAGTGCGGTCTTTATCCAGCTCTTTTAAGAAATCCTCATTCTTTTTCTTCGTTGCGGTGGTATTTATTTCGTTTTTCATTTCAAACATGATTGAAACGATCTCAGTGCCAGCATGGTCTAAGTCACGAAAAATAAAATCACCTTTGCTACCAGCACTTGCATCGTTATCTTTTTCAAAATACGCATTTGGAAATGCCGTTGCACGAATCCGGTTGAACTCTGTCTCGCAGTGTTGTTCAAGGGTTTCACCAACCATCTTGGTCGAAAGACGGGCTTTCATGTCCCTAAGCCGTTCGATTGCATCGTCACGATCTTTGATTTGGGTTTCGTACTTGTCTTTGAGGGATTTTTCAGAAAGTTGTTTTTCAAGCTCGACGTGTTTAAGACTATTTTTTAATTCATCTCGCTCTTTCTCAACTTTGCCAAGCGCCTCAGCAATAGCGAGTTTTTGCGCAGATTCATTAGCCCGAAGCTTTTCTTCAGCTAATTTCAAAGCAGCCTGATTATCTATTTTCATCTTTTCCAGTTCATTGGCAAGCACATCACGTTCTTTTTCAATAACCTTTAGAGCTTCTGTCACTGCTAACTTCTGCGACACCTCCCCGGCATCTAATTTTGCTTTCAAACCATTAATCTCAGCATCTTTATCTGCGGCAAGCTTCTGCATGTCGTTTCTGATATTGCTCTTTGCCAGCTCGACTTCCTTCAGTTTTTCTTTCTCAGCCAATTCAAGCCGGTCATGCAGTTGCTGGTCAAATTCTTTATCACGAACCTGCTTTAAAATGTCTGCATACCCTGCTTCGTCAACCTTGAATGCCTTTTTGCAATGTGGGCAGATGATTTCATGCATTTTTAATTCCTCTAGGTATCATTTGTTTAACTGCATATTCTATATAGTTCGCCAGCAACTAACCATAAATATATCGTTTGCCTTATAAACAATCATTGTTGAATGATCAAGCAAACGACAACAAATAGAATGGGGACAAATTGATTTTATTCGTTTTGTTTCAATTAGGCCTAGCGCTCCGGAACTTGCGGCCTGACTCAAGAATTTTAAGTCATATGCATTGAAAAGTTCTGCTTCTCATTTTGTGGTTTAAATCCAATCAAAACCATCAAGCAATCCTTTTAATACAGTAGCCCCCGGACTCCAAAGCCAGAAATTCTCTGTATTGATAAATACTATTTATTCAAAATATTTTGATATAGAATCACCAGGCTCTAAATCCACTTATGAGTTAATAAAGCGTATATTTAAAGAGAATGTTCTATTATCTATTGTATTGAAGAAGGAAATAGTCAAAGTGAATATATTGTTCTGTAGTGATCCATTAAATAGCAAGAAAGTTGATTTGGATTGGCTCGAAGAATATCAGTTTGCCAAGCAACTCAATATGAATATTGTTTTATTTGACTATGATACATTTAAAAACAATCCAGCAAGAGAGCTAATCAATATTAGTTCCAAGCCTGAAAAACTTGAGCTTATTGTTTATCGTGGTTGGATGATGCCAGTAGAGATGTATAGGAAATTATATGAATCGCTGGCAAAATCAAAGTCGAGTCTTTCAAGGACTTTTTGCGTCTCTTATTTATGGGGTTTTGGGACACTTTACTCTTTTCGATTCTCCGCCTCGTTATAAACTTTATTCTTATTTCTTTTACCAACAGCAATCACCGTTATTACTAATATATTATCATTAACATGATAAACTAACCGATAGCCAGATTGACGTAATTTTATTTTATAACAGTCTTTCAATTTACCACTAAGAACTGAAGAAATCACATGAGGGTTTTCAAGACGACGTTTTAATATTTTCTTGAATTGCTCCTGCAAACCCTTTGCTAGTTTTTTCCATTCCTTTAGCGCCTGAGGATGAAAATGAAGCTCATAACTCATCAATATCGACTTTTACAGATTTAAATGGAGAAGATAGTCGCTTCTCAACAATTTTATATAATTCATTATCATCAAGTACATCCATCATTCGTTCAAATGTTTCTACGGGTATCAGGTAAGCAGCAGCCGTATTGTGATTCAATATTGCTACAGGCTGTCCATGAGAATCATTGATAACTTTAGTTGGATTTTTCTTCAGTTCACTGATACTGGCGACTTGTGTCGCATATAAAGTTTGCATATACCGCCTCTAAATAAAGCCCTTTTATGCGACCTAATTATAGGTCTTTTTTTGGCATATGTCAAAACTTTAACATTTAAGTTCAATACAATGGGATATTGGTTTGGCCTAATTATTTTTAGGTGGCAATATGGCTTCGGGTACAAAAGGTATCGAGAAGCAGACCTTATTCATATTATTAGATGTTTCACTCTCTTTTTGACCGCTAATATAAGATTTTATCCCCCCACCAACTTCTAATTTATTTTGCTCATTAACAGAAACTATTACTTCAAAATCAAATGTTCTTACCTGATGCACAGCACTTGTTTTGCCTTTAGGATCAGTTATAACGTGAGGAGCAATTGCCCCATTTGCTACTTTAGATTTTGCATTTCCAATTCCATTACAAATCGAGATTATTGTTTCTTCAATATATTTTTCTAAGTCCATTTTATCTCTCACTGATTGATATATTTATATAGTGTAGTCTTTCCCACACCAACCATCTTGCAAATGGATTGAATTGAATGTTTTTTATTAACATATAATGTTTTCACCAGATCTTTTTGTTCATCACTCAGTTTTTCAGGCCTCCCACCTTGGCGCCCTCTAGCCCGAGCAGCTTCAAGACCAGCCCGCGTTCGCTCTTTTATTAAATTTCTCTCAAATTCAGATAGCGCCACAAAGACATGAAACATAAATTTACCCGATGAAGTTTGGGTATTGATTGATTCAGTAATACTGTGAAACCCAATTCCTTTTTTATTACTACTACATAGCCTGATTATAATCAATTTCAACAGAGTCAGTTCCTAGAATCTTTAGAGTAAGAACTAGATAACAATTTTTGGCAGAAAGATTAGACTAAAACTTTTTTACAAATACATTCATTTCATACCACAAAATGAGAAGCAGAACGTTTCAATGCATATGACTTAAAATTTTTGCGACAGGGCGCAAGTTCCGGAGCGCCAGGCCAATTAGGAATAATATCAATCTCCTTTTCACATCAAGGATCGCTTCCTTCTCATAAGGCTTTATCATTGCAATTGTTTTTTGTCCTAAAAAAGATTATATTGTCCTAATCTTGAATTTAACGAGATAATTTATGTCATCTTATGAACATGGGCGTCAATTGGCTCAACGGCAATACGGTAACTTTACCAGCGATTCATTATTAAGACATGTGATTTTGGGTGAGTCGGAGCAGGTAAGTGCTTTGCTAAATGGCCAGCATCATTTTAATATTAACAAAACATGTTATCTTACAAAAGCAGTTGAATTGGGTTATGGTGATATTGTGCAAACATTGCTACAGCATGATTTTAATCCTAACCAAGAAAATATTACGCATTACTCCAGTTTATTTATCGCCTGCCAGGACAATAATTTCGAAATCTTTCAACTGTTGTTAAATAGTCCAAATATAAGGCTGCTACCTAACATACTGTGTGGAACCAGACCATTGGATATATTATTGTCAAAATTTGTCACGAACGTAAAGCATAAGCATGAAAACACCTATCAATTAGAGCAAATGTGTTGTTCCTACCTGAATAAAATTCACACAGAGGCCACTGCCTTTCCCGCTAATTCATTACTAATGCATATTAAGCGCTTATTAGAGGTTCAAGTCACCACATTACCTCTGTTAATAATCAAGTTATTCCCTCAAGTTCGTTCTGAATTTCAAAAAGAGTTCGGGAAGTCAGTTGCTGAGTATGCAATGGAAGTTGGGGTGAGTGAAAAACATCTTCCATTTCTTGGTGCAAGCAACCAATTCCTCGCTCTTAGAAATAGAGAATATGGCTTTTTTAATTCCAAGCTTTCTGATAAAGAAAAAGAGTCAAGCCTGAATTTAACATTATAAGCTTAGGGATCAAGCACTGTCGAACCTGAAAATCCACCTGTTATCAGTTCAAAGACTGGATTGTTTAAAAGATGCCTTGGCAATCTACAGAGGCCATCAACAGGATGCTCATTTGATCAGGAACTGGTTAAAATCGCCATCCATTAGGAAAAAAATTAACCTTATCGCTGCCGTAGATTTTGATCCGGCAGGCATTAAAATTGCTCTGGACAACCAGGCCAGTGGGATATTAATTCCTTATACTGAACATAAGAGACCCTATTCTAATGAAACTGTATTTCTTCAGCAGAACAACATCTCGTCAAACTTTTCAGTCAGAATACCCAAAATGTTACAACCCCACTGGCAGGAGATGCAGAAAGAACGTATAGCTATAACTCAGGAGGAAAAGTTATTGCACAAACTTACTTTAGAGCTTGTGCGTCTTTAACATTGATTTAATTGTACTCGTATAGTAGTGTTCCTCAGCTTGAGTAAGATCAATATAACTGGGCCTAGCTCATGAAAGACCATATACATGACATAACATCACAAGACTATCCTGAATTAATCAAAATTTGGGAACAATCAGTCCGGGCAACCCATGACTTTTTACCCAAAGAAGTCATCAACCAATTAAAACCGTTGATTCTGGAAAAATACTTTGATGCTGTGCTGCTCAAGTGCTGTAAAAATGAGGAAGGGCATATTACCGGCTTTATTGGAATTTCCAATGAAAAAATTGAAATGCTTTTTATATCTCCGAATGTGCAAGGCCAAGGACTAGGATCACTACTCTGCCAATATGCATTTAAACAACATGGTGTGATGCACGTTGATGTGAATGAGCAAAATCCAAAGGCGAGAATATTTTATGAAAAACTGGGGTTCAAAGTTGTTAGCCGTTCAGCGCAGGATAAGCAAGGTCGTCCTTATCCCATCCTTCATATGGAGCGGCGCTAGTTGCTGCGAGCTTGCTGAAAAATATCCTTTCAATATTCATAAGGAGTTTTTATGGCAACCAAGGCCATGAAAACTCTAGAAAAAAAAGAATGTTTCAGCGGTTTAAACTGCTCTTTAAAAATTCCTATAGAAAATCAACCGCCGGCTAACATAATCATCGGAAACCCTTGACCTCCCATCAAATAATGCAACTAAATTGGCTTGCTTATTTGAAATTGGATGAACAGTAATGGGTAGCTCATACAATTCCCTTTATTTATTTATTTCTGTTCTATTAAAATAAAAATATCCCCTATTGTGTCACATGACAATAACTCCCTTGCAGATAAATTTACGCCATAATGATTTTTTGCGGAGGTGATCGTTGAAATCATAGTCAGTGAATCCCAGTATGCTTCTTCATTTAATTCGATGGACTCATTTATCAGGGAGCGCTCTACATCCAGAAATCTGGATAAATCGTGTAACAGGTTTTCTTTATTCATTTTTACCTCAACAAACTCTAACAACAGGGAGATTCATTTGTTTATTAATTGATATCAGAGCAACTTCTTTTTTGATATCTGTGAAGATATCTTTGTCTAATAACGCAAAATCAACATTCAACGTTGCAGCAATGGTCTCATTTTGAATAATCTCAATTGAACCCATTATTTTAAAGTTCGAATTCTGGTACTCACGAAGCCTTTGAATATTTAATCTGATGGTGACATCGACCGGATAAAGGGCTGCAAAAAAATTAATTTCCACTGGATTGAAATTGAAGGTTTTATCGAAACCATCATTTTGTATTGAAAACTGATCTTTTAATACTGAATGGCATAATTGATGACAAGCTTTTAATAAACTCATTTCGCTAATTTGAATTGATTGATTTGAGCCGGTACATTGGTTTTCATTTTCTGAATCTAACATTAAATAGCTTTGAAAGATTTTATCGGATATTTTTTCTGGCGTAGAAATGATGCTTGGTATTTCTTCATGAGATCGCTCCGCTCGCTTCAGTTTTGACATCTGTCCCGAAGTTGTTATCAAGCTTGGGTAGAGAGCCGCTTTGTTTTTAAGATTGCATAATTGCATGTCTGTTAACCCTTGCCCGAAAAAAATAGTACATTTTTTTTCAACCCCAATAATGCCATTAAGAAAATCTTCCATTTGATGATAGCCCCAAATATGTTCATTATCGCAAAGAGCGCTGAATTGCTCGCCTACGATTAATATTCCTTGTTTATGCATAGTAATACCTGATTTTTTTCTGTTTTTAAAAATTAAACGCCTTAATAGTTCCATATAGTAGAACTATTTTTTTAATTTGGCAATATAATTGCAAATAGTTCTATATGAGCGACGGTGATTTCTATTAAATAACGAGAAATATTGTAAATTTTAATGAAAATTAGAACTTTTTGTTTATAATGTTACTGACAATTGAATTTTATTGTTTATAATCCTCTTGTATTTTGACCGGGGTTTGTTGACAATTCCCTTTTAAATATTATAGGTAAACATTTTATTGGTCTTTTAATGATGATATCTCTGGTATGAAAGATAATAATTTCTCAGTTCGACTCAATTTAAGCTTGGACAAAGAAGGGTTTCCTCCCAAAAACCGTGGGCGGATCCAGCTTCTAGCCGAGCTTGTTGGCTTGACGCACAGAGGAGCAAGCAAATGGGTCAATGGAGAAAGTTCACCACCTGCAAAAAAATATCCTGTTCTCGCAAAAAAACTCAAGGTTAATGAACACTGGCTCCGCACCGGCGAGGGGGGCATGGAGGATGGGGTTAAACAAGATATAGAAAAGAGTCGACAATCATCTTTAATTAATGTGCCTGTGTATTGTGTTGACAGTTTTCTAAGTCAGAACAAAAAGATACTAAAGATTGCTCAATGTGCGCTTTCCGCATCTGGTGATTTTTTTGGATTACTACTGGATTCTGAAGCCATGTCGCCAAGGTTCCCCCAAGGAAGCACTATCATTTTTGATAAGGCTCAGCCCAAAGATGGAGATTTTGTTCTAGTTCATTTTGACGAGTTCCCAAACCCTATATTCCGTCAACTGTTTATCATCGGTGAAACCTACTACCTCAATGCTCATAATCCAAAATTTGACAGATTGATTTTAAGCGATCATCAAAGAATTCTGGGGCGACTGGTTCAGGCAATTTTAACGTTTAACTGAGTATGAACCAGTATGGAAATGTTCAAAGCAGTCTCAGAAATGCTGCATAACTAATATTCTCTGAGATTTCAGTAAAAAGAAAAATTATATACAGTCAAGTCAAAAAAGTGATAGAATTACCGCCTACTAAATTTTCAATGACCAGAATTGGCGTGGAACTCAATTTCTGGAACGATGAATTATGGAAAAAACATGTTGACCTCTTTTGTTGCTGATTACATTCAGCACATAAATTCAGATATTTTTTCGCTGGTTGAATTCTATAAAACCGAAAATAATCAGCTGGAGTTGGATAAAATTGAAAAGTTAATGGCTCCAATCCATAAAAATGTTGAACATCATTTCCAACGATTGATTCATGCGGATGATGTAAAGAGCATCTCCAGGTTGGGCGATATGCACGCTAACAATTCTTGTACATTATTGCTTGATTATGGAGATAAAAAGTTAGTATATAAGCCCTATGATATCCCATTTTTAACACTGGTTAATAAAATACAGGGTATATTAAATTCATCGAAAAAATTTTGTTTTTATTCTTTGAAGTTACTTTTTCAAAATGAGCATGGTTCATATGTTGAATATATTGAAGATGAAGCACCTGATGATTTAGATAAATATTCATATCACTTTGGGGCTTTGATTTTTATCCTCACATTATTACGAGGCACTGATTTTCATTCTGAAAATATTTTTTGTAAGTCATCAATTCCCGTTATTGTAGATTATGAAACATTTTTCTTTCCACATATTAATGGAATCAAAGAATATAGTGTTGAGGCTACTTCATTAATCAAAACAAAAAATAATAGCCAGACCTTAATGCATAAATATAAGTTAAATATTAATAGAATTTTTGACGGAATTAACGATGCTTTTTTACTAATTGACAGAAACAAGGCTCAAGTAAACTCATTTATTGAAGAGTATCATCATTTGAGAGCTAGAGTAATATTTAAACCTACGGCTTATTATTTCAAAATATTGGAAAACAGCACTCACCCTGTGTTTTTATCGAACAAAAAATACCGTATGCAATATTTACATGAGTGTTTGGGGGGAGGAAAAACTATGTTTTCTTTCTTGTTCAAGCATGAATTAGAAGATTTATTGAATTTCAATATCCCAATATTTTATTTTGAAAAAGGTAATTTATACTCATCTGGAATGAAATTAATTGAACAAAATCTATTAAGCTCTTCATTAAAACTAATCATAAATGAATTAAAAAATTTAAATTTTTTTAAAAACAGGATAATAGAGGTATTAAAGACATTATGAATCCACTTCCCAGCTATAAAGTTATTGTGCCCATTGCAGCAGTTTATGCTTTATTGTTATATGTTCCTACGATTGATGCATTGGCTATGATTCAATGGTCTTTTTTTTCATATCATATGAAATTTAGTATTGCTGTATTAATATTGCCCGCTATTTTTCCCATAGCAGATTCAATAACAGAAGTTTATAATAAAAAAATTGCATATTATGTCGTTTTTTCTTCGTATGTATCGATAATTTCCATGTCATTTTTGCAGTATTTTTTATTATCTCATTCTCAGAACAAGAGTTTGTTTAACTTTATGTTAGCGCCCTCAATTATTGTTACGATTGCGGGAACTGTTAGTTATGTTGTAACCGCATACTTTAATATTCATTTGCTTAATAAGCTAAAAATAAAGATGCGAGCCAGGCATTTTATATTACGAAGCCTGATTTGCTCATCTATTTCTGGATTACTGATGTCACTGCTCGTTCAATGTGCATTAAATTATAAAACAGGCTTTTCCAATTCACTCAATATTGTTTTGTCCTCTTTCATTATAAAGCTATTGGTAACAATACCGTTCGTTTATCTGGCAAAATTTTTAGTCGTGCTATACCGCTATGTCGATAAAATTGAGTGTGAGTCATTTAATAAAAATTTATTGTTGAATTCAAATTAGGTTAGAATTGGAAGATTATGAATTTATATGAGCAATCTGCAGTAGAGATAATAAGAAAGATAAAGTCGAAAGAGATTTTAGTATCAGAATTAGCAAAAGAGTTTATTAAAAGGATAAAAACGGTAAACCCTACCATCAATGCAATTCAACAAGTTGACGAAGAAAAAATTTTATTTGATGCATTATTAGCAGATAAAGCCCAGTATTCAGGTAATCCGTTGGGTAAACTATTTGGTTTACCCATTTCAATCAAGGATGCTTTTCATGTAAAAGGATTCAAATGCAGCAAAGGTAGTTTAGGATTGTATGAAAAAAAATCCACTTTTGACGCGTTAGTTGTTGATCGGATAAAGAAGGAAGGGGCTCAAATCTACGGTATTACTAATACTTCGGAATTATTGCTTGCTTATGAGTCTAATAACTTAGTTTATGGCAAAACAAACAACCCATATGATTTAAGCAAAACCGCTGGAGGGAGTAGCGGAGGGAGTGCGGCTATAGTTTCAGTTGGTGGCACGCCTGTAACTATTGGTAATGATGCAGGAGGCAGCCTTAGACAGCCCGCACATTATTGTGGCATTTGTGCGCACAAACCAACTTTTGGCTATATTCCAACAACAGGTAATTTTCCTGTAGATGGTTTCGGTCTTGCATCTCAGTTAGTGTCTATTGGCCCTATGGCGCGTTATGTAGAAGACTTAATCTTAATGATGGAAATAATTTGTGGTGGTGATGGGTTAGATCCCCATGCTTTGCCCATCAATTATAAAAACAATAAAGTTGTTGATTTAAGAGAATTGAAAGTTGCATACTTTTATGAGAATCCTTGTGGTACCTCGCCTACCGAAGAAACAATTAAAGCGGTTGATTTGGCGGTTGATACATTAAAACCATATGTTAAAGAAGTTAAAGAAATATATCCTTCAATACTTGATGAAGTATATCGTCTGCACTATGAAATGTTCATACTTGGTGGTGATTCAGGAAAAGGTTTGAAGCACTTAATTGCCTCATTTAAAAATAACAAAATTTCTTTTTTAACTGAAGAATTTTTAGAATTAGCTAAAAGCACCCATTTTTCAGTTATGGAATTGAGACAAAGGTTTGTTGAGTTAGAGCGGTTTCGCCATAAAATGAATTTATTTATTAACGACTATGATTTGATAATTACTCCCGTTTCATCAACACCAGCAAGAAATCATGGTGAAACATTTGCCAATGTCAGAGATTTTGGTTATATTACTGCCCATAATTTGACTGGTTGGCCAGCAACAGTTTTACCTTGTATTTTTTCAAAAGAAGGCTTGCCAATTGGAGTTCAATTAGTTGCGAAGCCATGGAACGATCATATTTCATTGAATGTTGCATTACAGTTACAGAAATTAATTGGGGTATTTCCTGTCCCTGAAATTATTTGATTTTGGAAAAATAAGGGTTGTATATGAGTAATAATGAATTAAATAATTATGAAGAGCTTTTAGCCCTATATAACGGGCTTCCAGAAATTGTTCATTTTGATGACAGCAACTATCATATTGATCTTTCATGGATTTTTTCATCTGCCTAATAAATTTTTAATAAGATTACTAATATGAAAACGCAACCGGGTTCAAATGGGTATGAGTTACCAACTACCAACCCTCCAAAGGAAGAGCAATGAAATCCATCAGCTTATTCAATAAAGTTTTGCGTCCGGTTGTGAATTTTGCGAATTATTATTATCAACAAAAAGCAAGTGAACGGGGTTTTGAGTCAGTTAGGTACAGGATAATTTCAACGCTTGAAGATTATAAAAAAACAAAACAGATTCAACTCTCATTCAAAGATAACCCAGGGGATTTGCTTGCGCCAGTTTCTATTGAACATATTAAAGGAGAAACGGATATTATTAGCAGTATGCATCCGGTAGATGTTAATTCCATTAATGATCTTTATTATTTAAATCAGGATGAGATTATTGAGATCAACATCGAGAATGATCATATTTTAGCACTAAAAAAAGATGGTAGCCTGCAACATTATGATATTTCACAATATTTTGATCCAAAATCTGTAGCCTCCACACGGCTGTCCTATATGGTAGGGTATATGCAGGCTGAAAAATTTTTGAAGGATGCATATTCCAGTCAGTATGACGAAAAAGATTGCTATAAAATTATTGCTGATAATATTTCAACCCTTGAAATACAGGATATCAACAGCGAGCAACGTTTTTTAAAGAAGCCCTTGGATATTTTGCATTCAAAAGAATATAAAAAATTTTCCAAAGATGATATTTGCCGTATTGGCTTTATTTGTGGCCAGATGACCACACTGTAATATTTTGAGTGGTTCCTTATTTTTGTATCAAGGCAACTGAGTCTTTATTTAATCGGCTTGTCAGCAGAATCTATAGGTGGAGGAAAGGTCTTCAAGCTTCCACGTCAAATGGTACTGTCGTTGCTATTCTATTTTTCACTGCTATTATGAGATACATTAGACCACATCATATTCCCTTGTTCAGAGGCTAATCGAAACCAATTGACCGTTTGCTCTTGGCGAAAGTATTTACACCTCGTTTAGCTTCATCAATCATATTGTCAATGGCTTCTTCAGATTCTGGTTTTATCTGTTGTTTTACAACCGCTTCTGAACTAAAGAATCTAATTGAACTGGAGCTGGCAGGGCTATTATTTTCTCTAGAGTTACGTTTTGCTAAAAATAAAGCTGGGGTTTCTCCACAATAAACTTGCATCTCCGGCATTTTTTTTTCATTATTTAATAAAAATAGTATTTTTTTTCGAACTGCTGCAGATGTATATGTGCCTTCCATTGTTTCAAAATTTTTAACAATATCTGTTAAAAGTTTTCCACAAAATCTCTGAGATTGATAATAATATTTTCTTAACAGATCAAAATTAAAGTCAAATATTTCTTTACTGATTTCTTTTTCCATGGATTGATAATAATATTTTCTTAACAGATCAAAATCAAAGTCAAATATTTCTTTACTGATTTCTTTTTCCATGGATTGATAATAATATTTTCTTAACATATCAAAATCAAGGTCAAATATTTCTTTACTGATTTCTTTCACCAGGGATTGAAGTTTACGGTTAATATCGTGATGAGCCACTGTATTTTCTGCGGGTAGATATTCTTGTGCATACAAAAGACAGCGCAAGAAGAAATTCAGTGTGTGAATAAGATCTATTCTCTCACCGTTTTTATCATTTACAAGTGGATAAGACATCTTACAGTATTGATAAGCCAGCTCACCGGCAATTAATTGATATTTCTGCTTTATTTCCTTACTTAAATTGGGGGAATTTTTCAGGGCATGGTGATAAATCTTGAAAAAATACTTATGGCCTTGGATATTGGAATCATGTCTTAATTTCTGCAGCTTATTAACTAGTACTGCAAAACCTTTAAGATTCTCGAAAACATCATGCTGCAGCTTTATACTATTGATACGCTCAATTGAGCCACTAGCAAAAGTAAAATGTTTCATCATAATATTAAAACTTACAGTGCCGTCATCAAAGCCGTTTTGGTATCTGTAATCGACGCCTCTTAAGGCATCAAAACCAACAATAACTGTAGGTAGTTGTTCTTTTTCGAAAATGGCTTTATTTAAATAGTGGGGTTGAACTTTGAAGCCCATTATCCTGGGTTTTTTATCGTATTTACTTGACTTTTTTAGTTCTGAATAGTCAGTTATTTTATTTTCACTGTAAATGCTAAGTAATAACTTTATCCAGTCTGACTGCTTTTCTTTTGGTAGATTGACGGGTGTTTCCATGTAAAGACATACTTTGGTTGTGTCTTTCTGATGGGCAAAATAAAAAGTTGGAAAGGCTTCATAATGCCATCCCATTGCTTGCAGTTTCTCCCTTAGCTCGATATTGGTTTCAATATCTTTCTTTTGAATAAAATCAGGGACAGGTTGTTCTAGGTTCAACAAATTCTTGATATTATCATAATTGGGGATACTGACATGTGCCAACAGATGATCGGTGATAGTGTTGTGTGTTACCAAAGAGGAGCTTGAAAAGAAGGGCTGTTCGCCGATGCTTTCAAGGTATCTGTTAACTGCTTGCGCTACTTGTCCAGTAGTCCCACTGCAGTCAAAAATATAATCAGCTTCATAAATTGACTCTTTGCCGTTTTCTTTTTTAGTAACAGCTCCTTTGGGCTGATTGTCTGTCGCCCCATGAATTCCGACAAAAGTCTCCTTGACAAAGCTTAGCCCCTGTGTTTTCAGTGATGTGTGCAGAAAACGTTCCAGTTCTTTTATATGGCAAGCAGAAGAAACACTTTCCATACTTACACCGGTCATTTTTCCTACACTTTTAAATATTAAACTAAACAGATGGCCGGGCCGTGTATATTCCCCCGCGCGAGGATCAATGATGGTGATATTATCTTTTTCTACAGCATTATTTTTAATCAAACGTGCTGCTGTGTATAGGCCTCCCGGCCCTGCGCCAATAATTACGATTTTTTTCATTAATTCCTTTCGGTACGGCTATTTATCAATCATGAAGATTATAAATTATAAAGATTAAGGGGGCATTAAGAAATGCAAGGAAATTTTGAAATCCGAATTGCCTCAAATTACTTGTTGCCGAAGAAGTGGTTAAGGCGCATTGCTGGTTACCCATAAAAACAACGGGGCGTAAAACGAACAACAAACCTTTTCATTCTCTTGTGAACCCTGTTGCTTCGAACGAATACCTTCCCGGCTGTCGATAACCCAGTGCCGTCTTGGGAAGCAATGTACAGCAAAATTTACAGCCTTATTTTCCATACCCATTAATCCAAGAATAATGTATCCCCTTGATGCGCTGCACTTATCAAAACACGCTCGCTAACAAGCAGCATCTAAATCATCAATAAGATCTTCGTTGATTGTCAAACGCTGATTATCAAGATCTTTTGGTTCAATCCTTACGTTATAGCGCTGGTAAAATCTGGAAGCAATTTCGCGTTTTAATGATTTTAACGCCTCTATATCTGTATGTCCTTTCGCAAATAATAACCAGGATTCACACTCTTCTATATATTGATTTAATAATGTGTCATTGTTTATTGTTTTCATTTTTTTACTTATTTTTAGTAACTGTTCAAGTTTACCTACCAATGAGGCATGACTTGTTACATTCATATTACTCATATTATTTCCTTAGTGGTATAGTTTTAATCCAATCTTCCGGCACATTTTTCCAATCAATAAATACTTGTGTTTTTCCTCCAAACAATGCGCCTCTTTGTGGCCCAGCAACACCTTCTAAACCACTTAAAGAGCTACCTTTAGGAATATCCATAATGAAAATATTAGACATATTATTCCACTCTCCATGAACAGCATAATCCATACGCCATTGTAGCTCAGTAGATGGAGGTGCTTCAGTGGCCCAAAAGGCGCCATTACGGTCACCAATCCTATAAAGCCTAGTTCCTTCAGGGTAATATTTTTCTACTGCATGACCATTTTTAAAAGTATTTAAAATATTTGACTTGGCTTCAAAAGAATTTAATTTAGGTGATTTTACATCCGCTATAGTAACCACTTTATTTGGAACACCAACTGCCCTCTCATCAAACAAAGAAACCTCAGAACGTTCCAAACTCAAATCCTGCCTTAATGCAAGTGAATCTTCAAGTCTGGCTGCTTCCTTTGAGGCTGCATTGACCTCGGAGTACCTCAAAGCAGAATAACCAGCATCTTCAGCCCGATAGAATCTCATCAAGCTAACACCTTCTCCAACTATGCCGACCAAACCCAACCCCATATCAGCATAACCTGCTACTTTTGGAGACATTCCCGTGAATGACAGGGCTTTTTCTGTAAGGTTCTGTGTATAATTTCCTGAGAAAGACTGCTTGAGTCCGGCCGTTATATCATCTGCTCCATGTAACCCAACCAAAACACTTAATGGACTTAATGTTCCACCACTCACGCTGGCCATAAAGGCCGCTGATAACATTTGGCCAGCACCTCCGGCGGCTCTTAATAGCCCCGTTCCTCTGATTTTCAGGTCATCCCAGACATTCTCACCCAGCTCCGTGCCAAAGGAGTATAACCCCTTGCCCACATGATAGGCTAATTTAGAATAACCTAACGCCTCTCCATGCTCTGACGTAAAATCATTCACCGCTTCTTTTGCTGAGTCATAAAGGTCTCCAGCAAAAGCCATCAAACTAAAGTCATCTACCGACGAATACAGTTTATCAAAATCTGAAACACTCGGCATCGCATCTTCGTTTAAAAATCCCGTGTCCTCAGTGACAGGAGCAACTGCTTCCTCCTCAACCTCCGCCCGGGTCATGGCTGCGGTTTTTGCTTTTCCTGTCTGGCTATGCTCCTGATAGGCGCTTAGGGCTGAACTGCCAAAGCTGCTGGCAATGATGCTCGCTGCGTCAAAATGATTGCCCATGGCCAATGCGTTGATTCCTCCTCCAGCAAGGCTTGAAAGCTCCGAGGAAACCATGCCGTGAGTGGGTTCATGTCCATCAAGCCATCCTTTGGCCTGCGCTGCTTTATTGCTTCCCAATAATCCGCCTGTCGCTCCGGCTCCGCCAAATTCGGCCCAGTTGAACTTGCCTCCCTCGATGGCCAGGGTTCCCAGCTGGCTTGCGCCGTCGGTTTTTCACCGAGAACATGAATCAATCCACATTCCTATCCCTTATCCTTGATGCGCTTCGCTTATCAAGGCTTATTATACCTTAGCCATTCAAGCTTAGGGGACTCCAAAATTTCTTCAGATACAAGTTCTTTGTTATCAGAGTTGCACTTTGGGCATCTTGATCCAACAGCAATAGAAAATGTATTTCCTGAACTAGAGTGTTCTTGGATAGCTTTGAAAGCCACCTCAAACTTCCTAGAAATAGACATATTTATACTTTGGTTTTTTTTATATCCTGGAACAAGTTTTTCTACCAAATCCAAATAACCGCCCACTTCAAAAGTTGGTAGCTACCTGATTTCTATTCCATTGTCTTCAATAAATTTCACCAACTCATTACCATTGGAATAAAGTTCATTGAAAATATTTCCACACACCCTGCATCGGTAAACATCTTTTCTAATCGAATACGATGAGGGAATGTTTGCATTAATCCAAGCAGACTTCATTTATTTACTCCTATTACGCGTACTCGAGTTGGATCAAATATTATTGTATTTATACCACCTGATACACGTCATATGCGTTAAAGCCTTCCGTACCAATATAAACAGTATTTAAAACCGTTATGCTTTTGCTAACAATTTTATAAAGCTACGCCTGCTATACTTCAGTAGAGGACAAGATTTCCCAACGTAAGGATACTCCCACCGATTTTGTTGAATTGATCCACTGTCATCTCTTTGTTGACAACGCCTTCGCCCCCACAGCAGGGGCATGAATAAATTACTTGAGGTGGATGATACTGACGACGGAATTCCGCGAATGAAGTTCCTGCTGGTGGGTCATCAAATCTCTCTATTCGCAAAATATGGACCATTCGGTAATCAGGTTCATTAAGCTCTTGGTTTATGCGTGGGGGCAGATCATTGTTATAGTTCGATCTCAACGCCTTCCATTCATCAATGTTTACCTCAAAAACTGCCAACTTATAAGAATTACAGCACCCTGCAGAGCAGAGACCTATAGCATCGGTATCTGTCTCAACCTCAAACGCGAACAGAGGAATAGTCGCATTACATGCTGCACATGAAATTAGCTTTACCGATCCTGTAATTTTTCTTAAATTTGAGTTCATCGCACACCCTTTTTACCAAATAAAATTAGATTCACACCGCCATCAGCTTGGGCAGACGGCGCAATTATTCCGCTATATCCATTTTTTTGCGCGAAAGCTCCGAGTTGCTGTGTTACTTCATAGCGCCATACTTCAGTCCCGCCTGTTCTCGTCAGGTCATTTAACGAAATACCTAACTGCTGACGCTGAGCAGGACTGCTTAGATCAAGCAAATTTTCTACCGATGATCTAGAGAATGAGTGCAAAGTCCGATTGATCAGCGAACTTCCATTGTTCACGAACTCTGCTTCAACGGTTCTGGCATTAGAGGCAAAATAGAGTCCTCCTTGCCCTGGTGCTGTGTATCTTCCATTAGCATTCACGCTATAAGAAATGTCTAACGCATCTCCGCCATCCGGGACCGCGCGATACAACGTTCCCTCGAACGTAACACCATTCGAAACAACCTTCGCCTCCGAGTATTTATACAAAGCAGAATAAGATGCATCTTCAGCCCGATAGA
>FYBJ01000210.1_pt1 | contig 34377 bp, 43 predicted proteins | sample 1134611 | NCBI WGS metagenome assembly FYBJ01 (sample SAMEA104116008, study PRJEB20421) | marine metagenome | isolation source: marine
GGTTTTTGCTCTGGCTGCAATACGTTAATGATATGCTCTTTTTTCTTGCCGCGCGTTAATGCGAGCTTTACCGATAACGGCTTATTAATGTCTGACAGCGCACTAACACGAATACCACCAACAGCTTGACCGGCATAAACAACAGTCGGATCGCAAAATAAACGCATTTGTTTGCCTATCCAATGATTGCCATCTTCACCCCAAGCGGCAATTAATATTCGACGCACGGTTTTACATGGCTTGAATGGTCGGCCATCATCACCTTGATAGTTAATGACAACAGGGTTTTCCGCGTTGCCACGTTTAACGCCTGTCACTGTAATAACTCGGTCGGTACCAACTAAATCATCTGCGTTCAACTGGTCAGATTTTGAAATTATTGTATTGCTTAAGTCGCTAATGTCGTTCATAGCTGCACCCATTCCATTTTGTGATCATAAAACCCAACACAACCACCGATTGAAAATGCCATAGTTCCAGGTGAACTTAAATATAGAGTCTCACCGCCAAGCAAACCGCCCACACATTTAAATGGATTTTTTCTGTTGGTTTTTACCTGTCTTTTCCGTTGGGAAATTAAATTAGGTTCTTTTCTTAGGTTTGTAGGTTTACGGTTGCAAACCATGCCCGTTAATCTTGGCTTTCTCATTTTTTATCTACCTTTTTCGCGTCTTTAATTGATTGTTCTATTAAATTTATTGGCTTCCCTTTGTATTTACCTTTTGAATAGCTATCACTAGCAACCATTGCGTAGTTACGAGCTACATTTTGACTAACTCCAGAATTTAAGCAGCCTTTTAAAACTTGATCGTATATAAATGACTTATTCATCTATTCCACCTCACTCACTTCTACTTCACCAAACATTGGGAAAGATTCTTCAAACAGCCACTTATTGCTTTGATAACAATCCGCGTATTTGCGTAGGTTAGTTAACATCTCTTCCCAAAATCCAAGTTCAATTAGTTCGCGCTTGGTAATAGTAAACACGCCAACAGGATAGCGGCCAAGCGACACTGATTTTTGTAGCACTGCAAACCGATATGTTGTTAGTTCGCGACCATAGAATTTGCTAGCCACGTATAACGAGTAGGCAGCGTCATGGCCGTAGTTAAATTTAAACAGAGGGTTTATCCAATAGCGGTCGCTGCGCCAATCTTCTAAGCTTGCGGTTGTTTTTAAGTTGGTCAACATACCATCAAGCTCAATGCTGTCTAAGTCGGGGCGAATCTTTAAATCAAGATTAAACTCATCATCATGAACAAATAAGCATGATTCAATATGGTTAACAACTGTGGTTGCGCTGTTAAATGCTGGGTGCGCTATACCGCTGGCCTGCATTAACTTGATTTGCTGCACTTCGCTTTCGGTTAATACAATTTTGTCGGGGTTGTCTTCGATTTCTTTGCTAAATGTTTTGGTATTGCGACCTAACACACTTGACACGTAAACTTGTTCGTCAAACTTCTCTGGCTCCAAAATTGCCGTATGCAGCGCTGTACCAAAAACAGCGGCTACCGCTTTGGTTACATCGCGAGGTGCTTTTTGCGCCCACACAACATCGCTAGGATTGTTCGCCATCATTAACAATGTTGAATTGGCTACACCGTCATGAGCGCGATAATCTTCTGGTGTTAGGATTTTTCTGGTTGGTTTCATTGTTCTACCTTATATAAAAGAAAACCCAGCGTATCATTGCTGAGCTTTTGTACATATCCGACCAGTTAATTTGCTGTCGTTTCTCGCCCACTTTTAAATTTGCGCCGATTGATGACGCTAAAACCTTTATCATTTTTGCGGTGCGTAATGTACTCAGGGCAATCAAACATAGCTTTGTTGCGTATTACGTTTTCTATCGATTGATTGCGCATCATGGGTTGTTGGAATTTATAGCCATTGATATGTTGCTTAACAAACCCATACCACCGGCCCTTTTCGTGCGGCTGTTTACTGGCTATATCGTAGTATTCCTTGGCTACTTCTGGCTTTTCAATGCCGTTGTGGTAATAAGTGCTATCAAGCTGATACGTAACTAACAGCTTTCCTGTTTGTGTGGTACCGAAGTGCATAGCAATAACCGGCTTATAATCCGCTTCAGTGTACGCTTTTCTTATTAGCGCCTTGTTTGGGTCAATCATTATTGCATCACACTTGCGGCAGGTTCTAGCGCTTGGTGCGTTTTCAGCCCCGCATACACCGCATTCATTACTTTTAAAAAAGTATTCGCAGCGGCCATCGTCACTTGTTGCATCAACGCCAATGCAACGAATCGCGAAAATGCTATTGCTTGCGCTGCATTTAGGGCAAATCAAGTCTTGGTCGTTTTGTCTGGCTTTTTCTGCCGCCGCGCTTTCAACTATCGGATCGTGTATATCACCAAACGATTCCATTGTGTCGGTATAATCCAACACTAACCCATCACTTTTTGTTAAACCTTCTTCCAGTTGATAATCTTTTAGCGTTCGCAACACCCTACCAATCAACTGTATTAACAACACTAGCGAACCAATACGGCGCAAAATAACACACGTATCCCACAGCGGCACATTTACCCCAGTTGTTAAACAGCCGATTTGCATCATGTACTTAATCTCACCGGTTTTTGCTTTGGCTAGCAATTCACGGCGTTTTTTGGTACTGGTCTTATCGGTGATTATCCCCCATGTGCCAGCGGGTAAACATTCGGCTACCTGTTCGCAATGCTTTAAGCTAGCGCAAGTGATTAATACACCGTTTCGGTCTTGAGTTCTGGCCACCACTTCTTCCATGATTAATTGGGTTTTGGTGGTTTCCTTTGTGATTTTTCGACCCATTGCTTGCAATTCTTTCTGGCTGTAATCGCTTTGCTGTTCAGGTTTTGAGCGATATTCACCTAAGTCATACGTATGTGCATCATCACCGAAGCCAAAAACAGGTGGCACAAGGTAGCCAAGTGATACTAGTTGATAGGTAGTGACCGTTGATAATTCTGCTTTCCAGAATCCGCCAATTATTGATTGATTTTTACGGTAAGGCGACCCCGTATAGCCAATAATGCGTAATTTAGGGTTAAGGGTTAGCATATGCCTGATGATTTTACCGTATTGGGTTTCGGGTTGTTCCAGCAATGCATCTTGCCAATCAACCATATGGCACTCATCAATCAGCAATAAATCAAAGCGCATGTTTTTAAAATCGTGCTCAAGCTCGTTCGCAATGGTTCTTTCTGTGCCAAATACGACAGGGTAATATGTTGAGCGCCGATTCAGGCTTGCGCTGTATATCGAGCACTTTTCACCAATCAAACGATAATCATCACTGTTCTGTTCTATTAACTCACCTTGGCGAGCGACAACCAATACGCGACCACCTTTTCTAGCCACATGCCTGGCATCGAAAGCGATTGATATTGTTTTACCTGCACCCACAGATTGGTTATGTATTGCCGGATCGTTTGTTTTGCGGCAGTGCTCAATTGTGGCTTGATGTGCCGGTTCTTGATATTCGGGACGTAGGGTAATCATAACTGCACCTTCTTAATTAATTTCTCACCATCCCACTGTAACCAATCCATTTCATACGCTAGGTAATCATCATCACGGCTTGTCAATGCGGGTTTCAGTTTCCATTCTTCATTATTCCATTTGCACATATATTTCAAAATCGCGCCTGTAAAGCACACAGCGACGTTTAAATTGTAAGTTGATGCAATCGTATTGCCTAACTCATAACTCGTTACGGCGATTGCGCTGGGCTGCTTATTTTTGATAATCCAGTATGCTCCGTTGTAGCTACCTGCACCGGCTAAGAATAATTGGCGGTTTACGTGATACATATTGACCAGTTCGCCGCTCACCGTTTTGATGGGTAAATAAATCTGCTTGCCGTCCGCGCTTGTGTACGTGCCGTTTTCGCCTAGCATGGTAGATTCTATGCATCGCTGCGCTAATTCTTCGTCCTGCTGGTGATCGGGTGGTAATCTATGCCTGACTAAGTGTCGTTTTTGGTTCTGCTGAATAACTTTTAATGGTTGGCATTCAATGTCTGCGCCTAGATACTTCGCGGCTTGCGCAAAATCCCAACCGTGATACTTCATTAAAAAATCCAGTACATCGCCATTTTCACCGCATCCAAAGCAGTGGTAAAATTGTTTTTGCTCGTCAACGCTAAATGATGGGGTTTTTTCGCCGTGGAACGGGCAGCAACCGAACCAGTTTTTACCCTTTTTTTTAAGGTCAACAAACTGCGCGATAACATCGACAATATTAACCTGCTTTTTTAGTTGGATTGTGTCTATCATTTTTCTACCTATTTTAATCGTGGGTTAATATAAATATCCTGCCCTTCAACATGGCAATAGCCTAAGTCTTGCAGGATGGGTAAAAGTTTATCTTTCAGTTTTTTGCGTAAATTCGTCATGCCCTTAAACGGTTTGACGTTTTTGATACCGCTTTGGAATGAAGCAATCGAAACCTTTAAGCGCGCATTATTGCCGCTAGCAATATTGGTCAGCTTATCAATGACTTTGTTAACCTCCGTTTCATTGCCCGCGTAGCCTAGTCTATTAGCCGCATCAACAAACGTTTTACTTAGCTCTCTGAATATACCGATTGCCATAATTACCGTATCATCATCAATAACCAGTGAGCGCTTTCCGCCCTCTTTCCAGTTTTCACATATATGCAGTATGGCGGCTAATTTTCTAACCTGCGTTTCGTTTTTACCTAAAAAGCCAGCGAACAAATCTTGTGAATAGTCACCATCTTCACCGAGCATGCTTTCAAATTCTACTTTACAGTTGATTAGCCATTGCTTTGCATCTTTAGAAAATGTTAGGTGGACTTCGGGCGATGACACTATGTTGTCAATCATCACCTCGTATTGGTTGATTAAATTATCGTTAACCTTTTTTGTTTTACTTAAATCTCTTTTGCCTAGCAGTGAGTTTTCTGCCAGCAATAAAAAGCGCTCTGACAGACCAGAGCCATTCGCACCCGCTTCAAGTATCGTATCGACCGTATCGTATTGAGCCAGCACCGATATAACGCCAGTAAATCGACCATCACCACCTTCACGGCTTACCCTTGCAGAAGAAACTGTGCCATGTGTCCACGCCTTTAATATTAAGTCGCTATTCTTTTTACTGCTTGAATCACCATACACCGCACCAAGCACTACGTTTGCGGCCCCTGCTTCATCACTGACAATGTTGAAATAACACCCTTGATGGATTGCTTTCGCTTCGAGCGCCTCAACCGTTGTATTGGTTATTGTTGGCGTAATATAGGGAATTTCAGCTAAACGCTTTTGCACTTTGTATAATTCATCTAGGTCTTGTTCGCATTGGTCTTGGCTGGCGGGTTCATCACTAGCACCATATTTGCTAATTGATTTTTCCAGCCTTTCGGCTTTCATCTGTAAAAGTCTGCGCTCTTTTTCCGTCCGACTGTTCATTTCCCTGTAGGCTTTATCAATCGGATCGAACAGATAATCATACACACCGCTTTTACCTGTTGATGGGGGCTGCGCAGCGACAACGTAAATATTGGGGCGTAGTGGCTTGTCTTTTTTAAATCCCTCAATTCTGAAATTACGCATTGCAGCAGACACACAACCAAGCGCAAACAAGTACGCCGTGTTTTTGGGGAATTGAATGGACTCAGCCACGCTAGACACAAATGCCGATAACAACTCACCATTACCTCGCGTGTATATATCTAGGTTAGTGGTCATTATACTGGGGTTAAATTCTTTTATTTCCGGCCATGCATCAACGTGTCGTATTGCGCTATATTGCTGCGCCTTTATGGCTGCAACATGGCTTGGTATACCTTCCTGCTCAGCGCGGTCTTTTATATCTTCGACGGTCGTACCGCCAAAAACATGAAAGCCGCTCATTATTGAACCCTGCCTATTACCACCTTGTCGCCATGCCGTTTAACTTTAAATGATTCGCTGCTTGCCGATGAATAGCGAAACACTGCAACGCGAATCGAAGTTATCGAATACTTATGCGGTACTATTGCCGCTTCCCCAACTTCTAATGATTTGCATATTTCCGCTATTATCTGGCTTTGACTTTTTATGTCTAACCCAAAATCAGACAGCGGTCTTTTTTCAATTTCCATAACTAAACCCTTTGTAAATTAGGTTTCAACAATTACACATTAGAACAATGGTTACCAATAATAAACAGTGATGAACAACTATAGATTTTGCTGATAGACATAATAGGCATGAGTGGGCAATAAAGTGGGCGCATTGTTGCCCACGCTGTAACCCCCGTCATTACTGGATTTTAGCTATTTGTGGGCAAAATGGGCATATACGTCCATATATAAACCTGAAAAACCAGAACCACACACAAATATAAAATATATACATACATATAAAAACTAGCCCATTTATATATATATATTATTGTATCCCTTTATATACGTGGGCTGTAGCGTGGGCATGTTTTTGCCCATAAACTACCCACAATAGGCACATTCACAACTAAACTGGTAAGACCACCTAAACCCGTAGATTTGCTATTCTTGTAAGGCTAATTAATAAACAAGGTAGAACGATGGAGCATATGTATAGCAATAAACCTGACTTTTATGATTTGAATCATGAATTGACAGTCTATGAGGAAGAACAACCGATAGGTTACTGTTATTGGTCAAGTAAACCTATCTTTGAAGGTGATGTGTATCGCTATGATGCCGAGACTGAACAGTATGTTTGTGAAGAATGTTTCGCTATGGAGGATGAATTTTTAAAAACGTGCTAAATCAAGCAAATAGTTACGATTACAAATTGTTGCCTTAATTAATTTTTTCGATTATGCGAGCTGTGCGCTAGGCGGGTTAGACACCCGCTATTTTTTTGGCTATTATTCAACCATTCAATTGATTGAGTTTAACTGATGGCCTTAGTCACGCTACCTACCCGCTTTTTGCCCGATAAGGGACTCACTTGGATTTCGTGGGCGTATCCTCGTTACGCATATCCAGGCCTGTCAGTAGACTTCAAGATGACCGGCTACGACTGGTACAATAGACAGATACGTTGGAGTCTTGTAAATACACCAACTACTGTTAATCCTGCAACCATTAATAAAATTACGGGTATCATGGATTGGATACCCGATTTCACTGAGAACTTTAGCGATTTTGAATTCACGGTGAGAATGACGCTTGACGGCGCAGAAACTGTTGATTACACGTTCACAACCACTGTTGACCTCACTCGTTTTATTTTCTGTGATTGGAATTTAGGCGTAGATGAAAATACCGACCCGTTAAGGGGTTCAGAGTTCGCACCTTACCAAAGTGTTAGGTATGCGCAATCAGAAAGGGCTGTTGATGGACAAGGTGCAGTGTTTATGATTCGTGGCGGGACCAGTAACGAGAGCTACGTTTACACTACTAATTTCGGTACAGACACCCCTACAGGTGCATTCACGCTTAATACGGCTGATACACCAATCTTAACGCGTAATTATCCTGGCGAAACCGTTATCAACGATTGCCAAGGCTTAGGTGGCTCATATGTTGCTAACTGTCCATTCTCAATAATTTACAATCTCACTGCGAATAATATTGGTAGCAGCGGTATAGGCATGTGTGTCACTAGCGACGCAATGGGTATATTGCTAAGTGCAAATAATAACGACCAAGTGGGCGGCGTTAATCCTTCAGGGGTTCGTTATCAAGCTGGCTCTGTCTTGCATTCGTGTGATTGTGCTGACAACTACGATCGTGCAGCCGGTAACAATTCACAAGACTACATAGGGTTCTTGACGTCTGGTACAGGTGATGCGTACCTTATCGATTGTATATCTCGCGGTCCAAATTCAGGCACGATAAAACAAACGTGTGGTATGCGAACAAAAGGTCCAGCCGATTGGGATGCTACTACTGCACAAGGTGAGTATAAAACATTATTCCATCGCTGCGTAGTTACTAACCCGTTAAGCTCTGGCTTCAGTGCTATACACTTAAATGCTGGCGACAGTTTCCGTTGTGGTGTTGTTGTATTTGATGGCGCACCTTATCGTAGCACAGCCGGTAATCTTGAATCAGGCCGACCTGCTAATAACACAATCACGCAATCGCTCTACTATGTATCGCAAGATAATTTGTGGTGTTCTGATGGCGTGGTTAACTTCTCAACGATTTGCACAAACACCAACCGCTGTTTGATATACGATGATGATTATTTTACTGAGACTGGCTTTAACCCGTTTAAGATTGACTTGCCGTCATCCGGTTTAAGCCCTACATATGCCGGTTTCGATTTCCAACAGAACACATTTTACGCGCCTGCTGAATCTGATATATTTGCCACTATTGAGGGTACAGGCTATTTGTATGCCGAATTTAACGTACCCAGCACTGGAGAAACAGATCCGGTCGGTGGTACTGGTAATGTTGTCACAGCTATCCCTGCAAGTGTAAGCAAAGAGGCAGCCGGAAAGAATTGGTCGTGGGATGGCGCGACATTAACGGAGAGTGAAATCGTGACTACTCAGTTTAATTTTAGGCAAACGTTAGCGTATGTAACAGATGATCCTGGTCAAATAGCAGTTGTGCAATTCACCAATTACCCAACAGTTAACGGTGATTTAACGTATGGCTGGACAGTTCCAGCACCTACAAGCCAATACCGAAACAGAACCGCAACAAATCCGCCAGAGTTAGCAGGTAGTAACTTAATAAATAACACCAATGGAACGATGATATTTGCTACTAATTCGGGTGATGGGGAGTTCAATATCCGATTAGCTGCCGGTGATGGGTTATTTGCTGGTACGCAATTTGTCGCTATTGTTGAGATTGATGGCAGTCAAAATGAAGTCAGCGTGCTTGCTACCGTTGCTGACAATGTGGCCAAAGCAGGCAATGAGTGGATTGATGCAGGCGGAACAATCAGAACCAGTACAACAGATTGGGAAACTAACAACGAACAAATCACCGTCACAGTATCAAGCGGCAATCATTTAGGTGTGCGACTTGGCGACCCAGCAGCTACTGCTGGTAGCGCCTCTTCGTTGGCTCATTTCTCATACGAATCAGTTGCAAGCCCCGACAATGGCGCGTATGTTAAACCGATTGTAAAAACCAATTATGTAAATCCAATTGTAAGGAGCATTATAAATGGCTAGTTTTTTAATGGCGGATTCAACTCCGCGAACCAACACAGGAACAAGCAAGCGATTTGTGTTTGCTTGTGATTTTAGCGTATCTACTGATTTGCAAATCAAAACCGTCAAATCAACAGTATTTATTACGGTGCATACATTCAGTGCCGATGAAGCGGTTGAAGCTTTAATACCAGGCGGCGCTGAGTACCAAATTGTTGGTACTAGCGAAGTGACAGCTAACTACGATGCCTAAATATAAACCGCACCATGACAAGCTAAGCGCCAGAGATAAGCGCGACCATTTTTTTCATGAGTGCGGTATTGTAAGGCAAAATACCGCTAGTAGTAATAACGATCTATACCGTCAAAACTATGACGCAATATTCAACAAAAGCGCCCGAGAGGATACCGCCAATGACAGCGACAAAGAAGCCGAAAGACACACGGACAGCTAAGCAAAAACGCCGAGCTATCGACCAAGAAGAATTACGCCGTTACCTTGCTGAGCAACAGCATATTGTGCATATACACGAGATATGCGACGAATTGAACGACGAATCGGTAGCTATGGATTCGATAACAGTTCAGCGTAAATCAAAGGTGATTGACACCAAGCTGCGTTTATTAAATAAATACCTTCCCGACCTTAAAAGCGTTGAGATTGAATCGGGCGAAAAAGGGTTTAGTATTAACGTGGTAGCGTTCAACGAACAGCAGCAAGGTTCAAATGAGTGAAGTCACGTTACCGCATAACTGGTTTCCGCGTCCGCACCAGTTACCGTTTTTCCAAGCGATGGATTCAGGCAAAAAGCGAGGCTGCCTTGTATGGCACCGCCGTGCCGGTAAGGACAGTGCGTCACTAAACTTTGCAGCCAAAAAAGTATTTGAGCGTGTCGGTAATTATTGGCATTGTTTGCCCAAGATTGCCCAAGCACGCAAAGCTATTTGGAACGGCGTGGACGGTCAAGGGCGCAGGATCATAGACCAAGCATTTCCCAAAGAAATACGCGCTAAAACGTCTGAACAAGAAATGATGATCACATTCATCAATGGTTCAACGTGGCAATTGGTTGGCTCTGATAATTATGATGCAATGGTTGGCTCTAACCCTATTGGCATTGTCTTTTCTGAATACTCAATCGCAGACCCTAACGCATGGTCATACTTCCGGCCAATGCTTGCCGAAAATGGCGGCTGGGCTGTGTTCATCTATACGCCGCGCGGTAAAAATCACGGCTATCAGCTTTACAACATGGCCAAGAAGAACGACAACTGGCATTGTGAGTTATTGACGGTAAATGACACCAAGCGCGAAGATGGTTCGCCGGTTATTGGCCCCGATATTATAGAAGAAGAACGTGCCGAAGGGATGAGTGAGGAAACCATTCAGCAGGAATATTACGGTTCATTCGATGCACAAATACCTGGTGCAATACTCGGTAAAGAGATTCGTAAGGCTTATAACGAAAAGCGCATTAACGTATTCCCGATCGACACATCATTACCTGTTGGGACTGCATGGGATTTAGGTCATCGTGATGCAACAAGTATATGGTTTTGGCAGGCCGTTGCTGGCGAAATACGCTTAGTACATTACTATGAAAAGAACATGGAAAAGCTGGACCACTTCATTACGTACATCAAAGAATGGTCGTTGGCTCACGGCGTTAGCTACAAACTTGGTAAGCATTTAGGGCCGCACGATTGCGAAGCTATGCGACTAGGGCAGAATAGCAGCGTTAAGCAGCAGTGTATTGCTGCTGGTATCAACATGCTTGCTACAAAGCGCCCACAAACAAAGCAGATTGGTATAGAGGCGGTGCGTAAGATATTCCCACGATTGTGGATACATGAAACTGAATGTGAAACTGGCATAGCTTGCTTGAGCGAATATCAATACGAATGGGACGATAAAAAGAAAATGTTTAAAGACCAACCTTTGCATGATTGGGCTTCTCATGGGTTTGACGGATTACAAACGCTAGCATTAGGCTGGAACGAATCATACAAGCAAGACGCACCAAAACCTAAATCATACACGGCAAAGGTGGCCGTGAATGTCTTTTAGCTATGTCGTGTTTGAACCGGCTCAAGTGCATTGGGTTAGACACTTTCTTGATAGCTCAATAGGTCATTGTTATATTATTGAACCGCACAACGGCAAATGGTTGGTTATCAATAAAAGCTATTGCAGTTTAGATATTTTTGTGATTGATGATTTAGGTGATAGAATCAAAGGCAAGCGCGTGATAAAAGTTGAGCGCAAACCGTTGCATGGCTATGCTGTCATGCTTAATACGTGCGTAGGTTTGGTAAAATCGCGCATAGGCATTAAATCTGCTTTAGTGCAAACCCCAAAGCAGCTATACAAGTATTTAAGGAGTCAACAGCATGGCCGGTAATCCAGCAAAATCAGAAAAGACAGCGGAAGAACAAGCGCTTGAGCGTAGACAGCGCACAATGCTAGATGAAGAAATAGCAGAAACAGAGCAGCAGCTAAAATCACTGGCTCGCGGTACGCTTGGTCGCAAATCATTATTAACTGGAGCGCCAACCACACCGGCTCAAGCAGCTTCGCGCGGTAAGCCATCCATGATACCTGGCAATAGTTCTGGCATTAACGCTAGTTCACAAAGCGGCAGCGGCACGAGAAGCGCAGCGGCGGGTGGAGCAAGAACAGCCGCAGGTGGAGGCGTAGTCAGATGATTGAGCTGCCCCGCGACATTTCAGCGCCAGAAAAGGTTCAGCCACGGTTTGACAAGGCTTTTACCTATGGCGATAAGTGGTATTCATTAAACAGTGATTTGTATGAATATTTTCTACCTAACCGTAACTTGTTTGACGACCAAGAAGAAGGTCAAAACAAGATGGATAAAATATTTGATGGCACTGCGCTTGAAGCAATCCAAGAAGGTGCCAACAAGCTTGTTTCTAACGTTGCGCCACCTTGGCGTCGCTGGGCTAAAGTTGAAGCTAGCGAAAAGCTAAAAGAAAAAATCGGCGACCAATTTGATGAAGATACATTACGCGAAAACCTTGACGAACAAGCAAAGATAGCGTTCGATTATTTACATCGTAGCAATTTCGACTCAATGATATTTGAAACATTCTTGGACCTTTTGATAGGCACAGGAACTATTCATATCGACGAAAATTTTGGCGCTGATGAGTTTGATAACCCTATCAATTTCCGCTCTATGCCAATTAAAGGCGTCGCTTATGAAGACGGCCCAAATGGTGATGTTGAAACCCATTGGATGAAATACAAAGAAAAAGCCCGTAACATAGAGCGCAAGTGGCGCGGGTTTAAAGCCAGCCCTGAAATGAAGGCCAAAATCAAAGACGATCCTAATTGTGACGTATCTTTGTGTGGTGGTGTTGTTTACCATGATGGTAGTTATTACGGCCTATTGTGGGTTAAGGGTGAGGATAGATTTAGTTGGACGCAAAATTACGAATATTCTAGCCCATTGGTTACTGAACGTTGGAGTCGTGCTGCCGGTGAAAATCGAGGTCGCGGGCCTGCTGTGCAAACTTACCCCGATGTTCGCTCGCTTAACAAAGCCAAAGAATTCGTGTTACAAAAGGCTGCTATTGATTTAGCCGGTATGTACACGGCCGTTGATGATGGCGTAACAAACCCATATAACATTAGCATTAGTCCTGGCGTCGTAATCCCTGTGGCAAGTAATGACCGTGGCAATCCAAGCATTAGCCGCTTAGACACCACTAACGATTTGCGTCTTGCTCAATTTGAAATTGTTGAGTTGCAACAGTCTATTAAAAAAGCATTCTTTAATGATTTAAGGGATCCTGATGGGCCAGTAAGAAGCGCCACTGAAGTAGCCATTGAAGCGCGCGAACTTACTAAGCGTATTGGCTCAAGCTTTGGTCGCATCAACAACATGCTAAGCAAAATACTTAAACGTGTATTTTACATCCTACAAAAGAAAGGTCTTGTTGATTTTGGTGAGTCAGGTTTGTACGATGGTTTTACTACCATTAAATTCACCAGCCCATTAGCAACCGCTCAAGACCAAGATGATTTGCTGGCAGTGCAACAAGCAGTTGAGTTTACCGCAATGACTGCTGGGCCTGAGATGGTTCAAGCATCTTTTGCGATTGAAAAGTTCGGCGAGTATTCAGCCAAGAAAACAGGAATGGATCAAGAACTCGTTCGAAGCGAAGCTGACAGAAACGCAGCATTGGCAGCAGGGGCGCAAGCAGAAGCCGCAGAAATGCAGCAAGGACAGGCTCAATAATGAGTTGGAAAGAATTAGAACAAACCGAAGAACAAAAGCAGGCGTTTGCAGATTCGCAAGCGCTTGTTGAGCAAGAAGCCAAAGAACTGGCTAAAAAGTTCTACCGAGTTTTTAACAGTGATGAAGGTAAGGTTGTTTTCCAGCATCTTTACCAGCGTTTTGTCACTGATAATCACACACCGTTTAGTAGTCCCAATGTCAATTATGAGGCAGCATACCGAAACGGTGAAGCTGGCTTGATGAAGTACATAGCAAGCCAAATCTCAAAAGCAACACAACAATAGGTGGTAGTTATGGCCGCGAATAGCGATACCCAAGACGCACACGAAGAGTTAAAGCAGAAAGCAAAAGCCTTGAAGATAAAAGGCTGGCACTTGATGAACCCCGAAAAACTAATGCAAAAGATTGCTGAAAAGACCAATGAGCCTGAGCCGGTCGCAGAGGATAAGCTTGACGTTTATCTTGGCGAGTTTGGCAAAAAGTACCTTGAGTCTATTGGCTTTGATTTTGATTGGTTTGCATCAGTCGCAACACAATACCGCATTGATAAGTTTGAATACTTGCACAAGTTCCGTGCATTTAGGGCTTATCGTGGTGGTAAGCATGTCGACTGGATTACAATTAATGATTTTGGCTTGTGTAATGGCAAGCGGAACATGGTTGAAATTTTACTTAAACATAGCGAGCCATCGAAAGACCGTCGCGTGTTTGATTTTAATTGGAGGGTTTAACAATGCTAGAAGATAGCAATTCAGTAGAAGAACAAAACGCAAACGCTGGCGGTGAAGAACAACAAAGCATGATTGCTGATAGTGGGGATGCTAGTTATTTTTTGATGGAAGGCATAGCTGGCACCGGTGACGCACCAGAATGGTTTCTTGGCGAGAAATACACCAGTGTTGCCGAGCAAGCAAAAGCCTACACTGAGCTAAATAAAAAGTTTGGCAGCTTTACCGGCGCACCTAAAGACGGCTACAAACTGCCAGAAGGGTTTGATGCTGAAGACGCTTTGGCACAAGAGGTTATTAAGTTTGGCACTGATAGCAATCTTAACCAAGAAGGTTTTGATAAGCTTATGGAGCTCGCCGCTACACAAGCGCAAGTTACGCAAGACGTTAACCATGAAGCTGAAATGCAAAAGCTGGGTGACAATGCACCACAGCGCATTAAGCAGCTTGAGGTATTCTTGCGTGATAAAATGGGTGGTGATTACGACAGCGTGCGCGACATGATTACCGATGCCAACGGTGTAATGCTAGCTGAAAAAATCATGAAAGCAATGCAACCCGCATCGTTACCTATTGATGGCGTGGAAGTGCCAGGCAAACCAACATGGGCAGACATTGAAGCCGAAATGTATCGGACTGATGAGAACGGTCAATCATTGCGCAGTGTTGATCCTAATCACGAAGCGAAAATACAAAAAATGCTACGAGAGTATGGGGGCGACAAACCAAACATTAGAACGTTTGGTTAAATGTTGCGCTTTGTCTGATAAAGCGCTATATTCGCTTTAACGGATACCCATTTCTACCTTGGCCCGTTGATTTGGTTTTTAAGGAAACCTTTCAACGGGCACTTTTCTTAAAACCTTAAAAAACTGACTTAATAACTCTATTTTTTGAGGATATCAAAATGAGTAAACAATTATCATCTGTAGCAGTTCAAGAATTTGACTCTATGGTAAAGCACGCCTATCAAGGCATGGGGCTAATTCGCCCAGCGGTAACGGTTCGCAATAATGTTGTTGGCGACCAATACAAATTCCGCCGCATGGGTAAAGGTTTAGCAAACCAAAAATCAACCGCTGATCTAGTTACTCCTATGGACGTTGAACACCAGTTCAAAGTGGCAACACTTAGCAACTGGAACGCACCAGAGTACACCGATATTTTTGACCAGCAAACCGTAAACTTTGATGAGAAAAACGAGCTTTCGCAAACTATTGCAGGCGCGTTAGGTCGTCGTAATGACCAATTAATCATCGACGCAATGGACGCTTCTACACCGTTCACTACACCTGTAGGCGCTGCCGGTTCTAACCTGACAATGGCTAAGCTAATCGCTGCAAAAGTCGCACTTAAACGTCAAGGCGTTGGTACGCGTGACTTGTTCGGTGTTATTGAGGGTGAAGGTCTTGGTGGCTTGTTGAATGACGAAAAAGCTACGAACAGCGATTACCAGAACGTTAAAGCTTTGGTTAATGGTGAAATTAACACCTTAAACGGCTTTAACATTATTGTTCTTGAAGATCGCGATGAAGGCGGTTTGACTGAAGCGGCAAACATCGTTGATTCTTGGTTCTTTGCGCGTGACGCTGTCGGTCTTGCAATTGGCTTAGATATGCGCACCGATATTGACTGGATTGCCGAGCGCACCGCATGGTTATGTAATGGCATGATGAAAGCTGGCTCAGTCGTTCGTGACGAAGGCGGTTTGGTCAAAGTTCAATACGATAAGACTGCATAAGGAGAATTAAATCATGGCATTTTCACGTAATGGTTTAACTAAAGTTGGTTCTGGTACCAACGAAGCGCCAAGCGTTTGGTCTTACACTTCTGAAGACCCAATTGGGACGGTTAACACGTCTGGCTATTTTAATGATGCATCTGCCGAGCTTAAAGTTCGCGATTTGATGTTTATCACTGATAGCGCAACACCAACAGCTAGCATTGTTATTGTACTCAGTAACACTGGCGGCGTCGTTGATGTATCAGATGGATTAACAATTCCAGAAACAAACACCGACTAATAAAAAGGGGCTTCGGCCCCTTCTTTTCACAGGATTAAACTATGGCTAGCAAGATAGATTTAATTAGCGCCGCATTAGTCCTAATCGGTGACACACCTATAAACACGCTTACCGGAAATGACCGCAAGCAACAAGTGGCCGCAGCTATTTACGATGGCGTAGCTCAAAACGAATTAACCAAGCATCGTTGGGGATTTGCCCGAAAAAAGGCGCAATTATCGCTAACGACGGATACGCCAGTTGACCAAGAATGGCGTAGCATTTATCAAATGCCTAGCGACCTACTGGTGCTAACAAAGCTTTACCCAAATTGTAATTATCAAGTGTTAGGCAGTAAGGTTTACACCAATATAAGTAGCGCGCTTTATTGCGACTACATTTACAACGTACCGGAATCAGAATGGCCTGCTTATTTTTCTAAAGCTGTTGAATACGCACTTGCAATTGATTTCGCTACCAGCATTCGTGATAGTTCAACTATTCAGCAAAACATGGCCGCACTGTATGAGACAACGGCAAGAAATGCGCGCTATCAAGATAGTCAGCAGCATCCACAAACGGCAATTCAAGATAGACCGTTTATTAATGTGAGGTTTTAATCATGGCTTTTAATCATGAAACATTGGTTAGGATTGGTGGGCAACCTCAAGCATTATCAGTGTATACATATAAAACAGGCGATGCATTATCTGCTGTAACAGCAGAAAATTATTTTAAATTGGGATTTATCAAGAATGATGATCTAGTTAATTTATTATGCGCAGATGGCGTTTATTTATTAAAAGTTGTAGATGGAACGGCGACAGCGATCGCTGATTTTAATATTGGTGATGCTTCGGGTTCATTTATCTTTGTATCATCAAAAGATGATTTGCCAGACCCTGTTAATGGTGTAATTACGCTAGAGGCAGAAAAGACTTATCTATTCATTGGGGATGTTGATTTACAAGGCGATAGAATAGTAACTGAAGAAGATGTATGCATATTAGGACCAAGTTCAGAAAACGCTTCATTAACAAGCACGGGACTAGGGAGTGATTGGCTAATAACCTCAGATTGGACAATGCCTGTACGTCATATATTATTTAAGGATGTTGATAATTGTATTGGCATCAACTTACTAAACAACAGTACAGATACAAATCTTGCCTTGGATTGGACCGGCGTTAATTTTCAAGGATGCAATGTCAACGTTCGTGCAGGCGATATTGATAATTTTATTTTCGATAAAGGCGCAATCCTTGGCTCTGGATCGTTTCAATTCTTTGGCCAAGCCGGAACGATCGGTATAGCTAATTCAATATTTATTGGCGACGGCTCTAGCTATGCGGCCATTGAAATTGAAAGCACCGCTAACATAACCAGAAGATTTAGAACGATATACAGTTCATTTGTTGCGTTTGGCAGCACAAATGCAATAAGCGTTGATCCATCTGCAACCATTAATAACGAATCATATATTTTAGATACTTGCAACTTCAGCGGTGGTGGCACATATTTAGCAGGCGTAGATAGTACAGATAATAAGTCATTATTTGTTAATAATGTTGGTATACCAAATAGCTCTGATATAAGCCAATATTTCATGAACGGTAATGTTGTCGCAACGACAATACTAGCTATAGGCGCTCCTATAAAAGCAGCTGGATCAACAACATCTTCTATTATAACTAGCAAGTTTACAAATTCAGATAATAGGGCTACATACAATGGAGCTTTAACCAAATTCTTTAAAGTGTCCGCGTCATTATCTCTAACATCAGGGAATAACAGGCAACTGTCAATATACATTGCAAAAAACGGAGCTGTTATAAATGATAGCATTGTTAATGCGACCGCATCGGGCAACGGCCGTTCTGAGAATGTTGTATCTCACACGCTTGTTGAATTGACTGCTGATGATTATGTTGAGATTTTCGTCGCAAACGAAACTGACACGCAAAACATTACTGTAACTGATTTGAATGTGATTATTGAATAATGGCTAAAACGCGAACTATACAAACAGCATTTACTAGCGGGGTTTTATCCCCTTTATTGCTAGGTCGTGTTGACTTGCAGCAATATTACAATGGTCTTGAGGTTGGCGACAACATCGTTCTACTTCCTCAAGGTGGATTGCGTCGAAGACCTGGTACACAGTACATTGACGAAGCATTGCCTATAATGAATCGCAATACTACGCTGCCTACTATGCCAGAAGGTGGAACACCAGCGGATATAAACGACGGCGACACCACCACTAGTACAACCACAACAACAAACATTGGAACGCTCGACCCGTATGTAATTGCGCAGTATGACTTTGGCGCCGCGCTTAATGTTGAATATTTTGATATCCGTGGTTTTGCTTTGACTGGATTGGCTAATACAACAAACGAAGTTGTAATGCAGCATAGTGACGATGGCGTTACATGGGCAACATTTTATAGCTTTACCACTGTAGGCAGCAGCGCGCAGGATTTCCGTGTGCGTGGCAATGTAGATAAGCAGTATTGGCGCTTAGCCAAGATTGGCGGTACTGACTTAGGTACTAATAAGTTTGTGCTTACGCAATGTGCGCCATACGTCAAAAGCAGCACATTAAGCGATGTCAAGCTAAAGGACTTTTCAGTAAGCACTGATAATCACTACTTGTTTGTTCTGACAGATTTGAATTGCCGCATTTACAAAAACGATGTTTATCAAGCGGATGTTCCTACACCGTTTTTATCTAGCGAAGTAAAAAACATTCGTGACGTGCAAAGCGAAAGCGTCATTTTGTTGTTTCATGAAAATCACGCAACCGTGCGCATTACTAATCTTGGCACGGATACAGACTGGTTTAACGACTTGGCACCTTATATCAATGTCCCGCAGACTGATTACAATGATAGCCTAAGTCCTACGCCGGTTGATGAAATTCAGGATATTACATTTAATAGCTTTACTGTTGGCCAGCAATTTCAAATAGACGTTGAAGGGATCCTGAGTAAAACCATTACTTTTGCAGGTGATGGTAGTGCAGACCAGCAAGCATCGACCGCAGAAAATATTCGTAAGAATATGCAGGACATGCCTAATTTTGGCGATACTGGTATCGCTGTAGCGTTTACTAGTGGCAACACGTTTAGAATTACAATTAGCGGTGAAAGTACAAAAGCATTTGAATTGTTTAGTGGATTTCCAACAACTGGTGCGGCTAGCGATAATATCACTTTTGCTAAAGTCCAAACTGGCTCACCACGTAAAGAAGATGTTTGGAGCGAAACGCGAGGATGGCCTAAGACTGCTTGCTTTTATGAAGGTCGCTTAATCATTGGTGGCACTAAAAGCAAATCGCAATCAGTGTTTGCTAGCAAATCTGGTCTTGCCTTTAATTTTGAGATTGACGAAAGCGACGACGACGATGCAATATTTGCGACAATTAGCAGTCGAGAGTTAAGCGAAATTGTCGACGTATTCCCTGGTCGTAACTTGCAAATATTTACTGCAGGTAGCGAGTTCAGTGTATTACAAAGCCCAATTACTCCGCAAACTTTTAGTATCGCACCACAAACCAGTCATGGTAGTTTTAATTTAGAAGCTAAAGAAATTGACGGTGCAACATTGATTGTCGATCGCAACGGTAAAACGCTGCGTGAATATGTGTATAACTTTAATGAAGATGCTTATATAGCGAATGACATCAGCGTGTTATCGCCTGAATTGATTCAGCAGCCAAGGGATTTAACCATTCTTGGCGGCACACAATCGGACGATGCAAATTGGATAATCATTATAAATAATGATGGCAATGCGGCAGTTCTTAACACATTGCGCAGTCAAGACATTAACGGCTTTACGCGCTGGACAACTAACGGTGAATTAGAAGACGCTAGCACAGTAGACGATGATGTTTACTTTAGCGCAAAGAGAGCTTTAAACGGAATTGATAAACGTTACATTGAAAAATGGGATTTTGATTTTTTTGTCGATAGTGGGCTATCATTTAGCTATGGTTCTGAAACGTCAACTATAACAGGTCTTGAACATCTCGAAGGTAGGACTGTTGTAGTTCGCGCAGATGATTACGATGCAGGCACTTACGTAGTAAATGGCGGCTCTATTACGCTTAATAACCCAGCGCTTAATGTTCAGGTTGGATTGTCATTTTTAAGCCAGTTTAAAAGCATGCCATTAGCTACCAATGTTGGTAGCGGCATTAATAGCAATCGCCTTAAAAAGCTGGTAAGAATGAACATCTATACATACGAAACGCAGGGGCTGCAAATCAATGGGCAACAAACGGACGTTAGACAGTTTGGTCAAGCGCCAAATACACCGCTTGATGAAGCACCATTGACGCGCACAGGCATTATTGCTGATTTTTATCCATCGACTGGATGGGAACGAGGCGTATCACCTTTGATTAGCCAATCAAGCCCAATGCCGTTTACGGTGTTAAATATAGAATACGAAGTGGAGTCAAGTTAATGGCGATTTTCACAATAGTGGCAGCGGGTGCAGCTTTGGCTGGTGCCTATTTGCAAAAGCAACAAGCCGATGTGCAAGCGGCAGAAATTGAACGCCAAGCCGATCAAGAGCGCATTGCCGCAGAAGGTGAAGAGTTACGCCGTCGCCAACAATTAAATAAAGCTTTAGCCGCAAACGTTGTTAGCCAATCCATGAGCGGTATAGCTGGTGAAGGTACGCCAGAAAGTATAGCGCTAGAATCTGCCAAACAAATTAGTCTAAGCGAAAGTACGGAGCAATTAAGCGACAGATTGCGACAATCTCAATTAAAACGTCAAGCTAAAAATATTCGTTCTGCTGGCAAGCTTGCAGCAGGCAGTACGCTATTGCGTGGAGCTACGCAGATTTCACAACTTGGTGGGGGTCAGTAATGGCGCAAAGACGCATTGATTTTTTTGGAAGTTTCCAGCCTACCGGAGCCGATCCAACTGCTACAGCGAAATACCAAGCGTTAGCGGGAATTGCTAGCACAGTTCAGCAAGGCGCTATAGCTTTTGGTCAAGAGCAACAAAGAGAGCAGCAGCGCCAAAACGAATTGCAAGAGCAACAAGATGTATTGCAGGCACAGAGAGAGGCCACACAGCTACAAACCGACGAGGAAGGGCAAACGGTTGCACCTGAGTTGCGCGACCCCTTGACGCGTGCTGGTGAAGCTTTTAACGAAATAGCTATTAGTGCTTATCGTGCTGATGTTCGCCGCCAATCAAAAGAAACGTTAACACGGCTTGGTCAAGAATATGCCAATGACCCTGAAGGTTTTGAGTTAGCAGCAGATGCTTATCGGCAGGGGATAACGCAAAACTTACCCCCTGAGTTGCAATTTCCTATTGACGAAGATATTAAAAATTCCATTACTGATAGGTTTACTCGATTAAGCACTGATATGTTTAATCGAGAACGGCAATCAGGGTTGGCAACGATTGCCGCCAGCATGGAAGATATCAATGATGATATCCTTAATCATGCGCGAGATGGAAATCTAGAGGCGTTGCAGCGTGACAGTGCTGAGTTATTCGCCTTGGAAGAGCGCGGGATTGCAAACGGCTATCTTGACGCGTTAGCAGTTGCTACACAAAGAGAGCAACGAGCAGAGCAGATAGAGCGCCAAAAAATTGTCGGCGCCCTGTCTCGTATATTTGAGCAGCCAAATCTACCAGAAGAAAATATTACCGAGGCCCAAGCGTATATCGCAGAGCAAACCGCTAACTTTAGTGAGGATTTATCACCCGATCAGCGTGACGCAATCACAAAAGAATTAAACGTAGCACTTGCGCAACAGGTAAACAACGCACAACAAAAAAGCGTAGAGCAGCAACAGGCGGAAGCGGTAGCTGTAAATCAATTAAAGCTTGACGCTAAATATAATCGTCGTGGTGGCCAAGAAATTATTGACGATGCTTACCGTATGCATGCTAATGGAGTGTTAACTCAGGCTGATTTATTTCGCATTGAAAGCGATGTCATTGAGGGGCAGCAGAATCAATTTAATGAAAGTCAGCAAGACCAAATTGTTATTGAACGTTTGCGCGGTAATGACTCCGTTATCGTCGACAAAGGTCAAGTTGACGGTTATTTTGAGCGCCACGTTTTACCAGCACTTGGTAATTTAGAGCCTGCACAAGCAATTGCTGAGATTAGCAACTTTAGTATTGCTACCGGCATTGTGCCAAGCAGAGCCAAACAGATGATTGCTAATGGCATCTACAGCGAAAATCCCGAAACCATTTTAGCAGCAGTTGAAATGATTGACCGCATCAGCGAAGTGCCAGGTTTAGAAATCGGCTTGAATGCTAACCAAGAAGCGTTTGCAGAAGTGGCCGCAGGCTTGTTAGGTGTCACTACGCCAGAAGAAGCAATTAGACTTGCGCGGCAACAAACTGACCCAACAAAACAAACACAAGTCGAATATCGTCAACAACAGTTACGTGATGAAGATATTGATTACGTGGAAGCGGTTGGTGATGTATTTAATGGCTTTGGTGAACCAAATGTTGATGAGGGTAATATGTTCGCTATGGCTGGCGAATATGAAGATTTAATTACCAGCTATTTTATAGAAACTGGTGATTTCGGTATTGCTGAAGAAAAAGCCACTAAACGTATGCGTAAAAATTGGCAGCACAGCACATCGTTTGACCGTTGGATGAAATACCCGCCAGATACTTATTATTCCGTTGCTGGTGATAGTAGCTACATTAAGCCGCAATTAATGTCGTGGGTGAATCAAAACACTGTTGGCCTTGACGTTGAAGATGCTATTTTAATCAGTGATAGTGAGACAGGGCGAATGGTTGCTAATGGCATGGCACCTGATTACTTGGTTGCAATCATTGACGGTAACGGTGCAGTTATTCCGGTTATTGCTACAGACCCTGAAACTGGCCGTCAAGCCATGCAGCGTTATGCGCCGGATAGGGTTATTCAAGAAGAGCGAGTGCTGGAGCAAAACCTTGCTCAACAGCTTGAGAAACAAAAAAGAGCAAAATCCATGGTTGAAGCAGAAAAAGAAGCCCGAATGGTTGATAGCTTTACGAGTAGATACTAATGCCAGCAACTAGACTAGACACAAGATACGGAATGACTGGTACAGAATTTGTGCCGGACTTAGATCCTATTGTTGATGAAACCCCAACAGATTTAGGCGAGGTATTTACTGCTGCGTTTAAACGTGAAAACACAATAGGCAGTTTAATTGCTTTTGAAGGTGGCTTACCAGACCAACGCAAGGACAGTGATTTTAATCCTTGGCTAGCAATGACCGAGCGAGAAAAGCTGAGTGAGTCTTTCTCGCTATCAGCATCATTGGCTGATAATGAAGATGAATTAAACGCACTGCGTCGGCAAGTAAAAAATGAACAGCGTAACGCGCAAATTCTAGATAGTGCAGGTGCATGGGGTGTTGTTGCTAGCATTACTGCCGGTGTGTTTGACCCTGTGAATTTAATACCTATTGGTGGCGCAGCGGTTCGCACCTATAAAACTGGTAGTAGCGTCTTGCGTAGCGGAATGTTAACAGGCGGTGTTGCGCTAGGTTCAACGGCAATTAGTGAAACCGCGCTGCATCAAACGCAGATTGAACGCACGTTTACAGAATCAGCGGTTAATATGGCTGGCGCTACTATTTTGGGCGGCGCTTTGGGTGTTGTTGCGCAGCGCATTGGTTCGCCAAAAATACACGCGGAAATTGAAGGTTCAATGAATGTAGAGCCTAAGATTGCAGCAGGTGAAGATAGCGTTGGTGCTGCGCGTGTAGATGGTAATGTTGGTATTCGTGGTCGCGTTGCTTCGGCAATTACGAAGGCTTTGGCGTTTGATCCGCTATCAAGAACGCTTACAAACGAAATTCCAACAGCAAGATTGATTGCAACTGAGCTTGCAGAAAATCCTATCGAGATGGATAAGTTTACAGGCACTGCCGTTGAAAGCTTAATTAAAGCGCATGAAGGCAAGTATGTTGCATCCAATGAAATTCACCTTGCACAATACGCTGACCTGCAAAAAGAGCTTGGCGGCGTAACAGGTGTACGTCGAGCTTACAATCGCCAAGGCATGAGCCGCAGTGAGTTTAACGAGCTTGTTGCAAAGCAAGTCAGAAACCCTGACAACAAGGCACCTAAGCAAGTAAAGCAAGCAGCTAATGCATGGCGCAATGAGCTTTACAACCCAATGAAAGATTTGGCTATAAAAGCCGGTTTATTGCCTGATGATGTGGACGTATCTACAGCGGTTAACTACCTCAATCGTAGTTGGAATCGTGAAAAGATGATACGTCGACGACCCGAATTTATTGACACGGTTAGTCGTTGGTTGGCTAATCAAGATATAGATGAAATTAAAGCTGGAACCGATAAGGGCAAAGCAGCGGCAGCGAGAGACCTTGAAGATATCGAATACCAAGACATCGCCGCACAGATTTATGAACGCATTGTTAGTTCGCCAGATGGTCGATTGCCATATGATTATAAAATTGGTGAAGGCAGTAAAAGCTTTCCTAGCCCTAAAGACCAAAAGCTGAAAAGCCCTTTTAAATCTCGGTCCTTTAATATCCCTGATGAAATGGTTGACGATTTTTTAGAAAACGACATTGAAAGGTTAGGCGCAAGATACTTGCAGCAGATTTCACCCGACATTGAATTGACTGCTCGTTTTGGCGATATAGAAATGAGTGATTCGTTTAAGAATTTACAGCTATCATTTCGTGATATATCAAACCGTATTACTGACCCAAAAAAGCAAGCGGCTCTGCAAAAAGAATACGACGAAGCCGTTAGGGACTTAGCAGCTATGCGAGACCGTATTCGTGGTGTTTATGGTATGCCAATAGATCCCAATAGTGCATGGGTTAGAACTGGTCGCGCAATACGCAATTTAAATTACATGCGTTTTATGGGTGGCGTCGTTGCTTCGAGCATTCCAGATATTGCCCGTACGTTTACAGCCGAAGGTTTTGCCAATACGTTTCGGTTTGGTCTAAAGCCGTTGTTAACCAACTTAAAGCAATTTAAAGTCAGTGCCGCAGAAGGCAAACGTTACGGTATCGGTAGCAATGCTTTATTTAACCGCGCCGAAGTGCTAGCTGACATTGCTGATTACACGCAAGGCGGTACGGCTATCGAAAGAGCATTGCAAAGCGGCGCGCAAGGGTTTAGCAATATAAATATAATGAACCAGTGGACCGTAGGCATGAAGCAGCTTCATGCAGTTACCATGCAGAACAGTGTTATTGACACGTTATTAAAAGGTAATGGTGGTGCTAAGTTTTACCGGCGTCTTGAGCGCTTAGGAATTAGTCGCGATCAGGCTGATGACATTACCGGCCAAGTGCGCAAGTATGGTGACAAGGTTGACGGCGTACATATTAGTGGTGCAAAAAAATGGGATGACCCTGACCTTGAGCGCGTTTGGGGCGCAGCAATTCGAAAAGAATCTGACAGGGTTATTATTGTGCCAGGTCAAGAAAAGCCTTTGTTTATGTCTACTGAAATGGGTAAGACGTTTATGCAATTTCGCTCATTTATGTTTGCCGCAACTCAGAGAATGTTTATCGCCGGTATACAAGGACAAGAGGCTAACTATTTTGGCGGATTCTTAATGCTGGCAAGCTTTGGCATGTTAAGCACTGCGTTTAAAAATTGGGATGCAGGAAGGCAAACAGATTTAGACCCCACGGCTATGGTTATTGAGGGGATCGATCGGAGCGGTGCGCTAGGTATGTTGATGGAAGTTAACAATACTATGGAAAAGCTAAGCGGTAATGGTTTGGGGATACGCTCTGTATTTGGCGTTAGCCAACCAAGCAGCAGATATGCTAGCCGTAGTGCAGCAGAAGCATTTCTTGGCCCAACATTTGGTAGCTTCTTTAGCACTGGCGCGAGAGTCCTTGGCGCTGCTGGCGGCGATTATGACTGGACAGACTCGGACACTAGAGCGGTGCGCCGATTATTGCCTTATCAAAATTTAACGTTTTTGCGTCAAGCTTTTGATAAGATGGAACAACCAATAACAAATTTTGTTACTCAGTAGGTGAAATATGACTGTTGCAAACACTACTAGCCGGAACCAATACACCGCAACAGCGGGGCAAACAGCGTTCCCTTACACTTTCGAGGTTATAGAAACTAGCGATTTGGCTGCATTAAAAAATGGGGCTGCGCTATCAGAAGGTACCGACTACACACTAACAGGTGTAGGCAATGAAAACGGTGGAACTTTAACGCTTGTTGTTGCTGCAAGTGCTGGCGACATTATAACTATATACCGAGATATGGAGTTAAGCCGGACGACAGATTACCAAGAAAACGGTGATTTTCTAGCATCTGAAGTTAACGAGGATTTTGACAGGCTATGGTTGGCTTTACAACAAGTCGGCGATAATAATACTCGCGCGTTGCGAGCTAGTGAAAGCGACACTGTTTTAAATGAAACCAATACTATCATTGCTGATATTGCTACACGCGCAAGTAAGACGCTAGGCTTTGATGCTGATGGCAGATTGGCATACAACAGTATTGCCATTCCGCAAGGTGATATGAAGTTTTACAGCAATAGAACATTAATGATTGCTGATACAACGCTTGAGCCAAATGATATAGCTGTTGTTACGAGTCCGGTTATTAGTTTTTACAATATATCCAGTAGTGGCGCGACAGATGGTTTTGTTAACCTTGAATTAGATAACGGTAATAAAGCTTCGCTAATTGCTAATGGCGTGTTAAATATCAAGCAGGCTGGTGCGGTCATGGATGGCACCACTGATGATAGCGCAGCAGTTCAGGCCGCATTTGACTCTGGCATTTTAAATATTGTAGTGCCTGAAGGAACATCAATTATATCCGTATCTGTGCAGCCAGCAGAGAACCAAACTGTAACTTTCTATGGCGAATTTAAATTAAAGGGCGGATTAAATACAGCTAGCGGAAACGTGCCTAACTCGGTGTTATCAGTCATTCGTGATAACGTCACATTGGTAAACCCTAAAATTGATGGGAACAGACAAAATACTGTTGATGATGGTGGTCAGTCTGGTGTTTATTCGTGTATTGCTGCGTATGGCTCTACTGGTAATGACAACTTACGTATCCGTGGTGGGGTTCTTAAAAACGGCATTCACAACTTATTACAAGGGACAAGCCGCAACGGATTAGTTGACGGAACTGTCATGGAAAATTCAGGCGAGCATAATGTTTATCTGAACGAGACGGACGGCATGGGTGGTAGTGTAGGCAGTCGGTTTACGTTTCAGAATTGCGTGCTTAAAAATCCATTTCTCGATCCAGCACTTCATTCTGAGGGCCATTATTTCCAATGCAGAAACAGCAAGATTGTTGTTATTGATAATTGCACAGGTTCGGGTGCCGGTTCGGGTGGGGCAAGTGCGCCAACGTTTGCCGTGTTAGCGGAAAACTTAGATGAGCTAATTGTCAATAAATCAACGTTTACCGACTTAACCAACAGAATTTTATTTATTGATTCTGGTAAAGCGACTATTTCTAATAGTAGTTTCGATGTCCTGTCGGGGATTGCCACGCTTAGCATGATGACTGCTACTGGTGCTGAGGAAGTTACATTTGATAAATGCACCACTAATGCATATTACCAAAATGTAAACCTTGGACCTGATAAGCTAGTATTAAAAGATTGTGATTTTACGCACGTTACAACGTTTGCTATCGATATGGATGCTGATATTAAGGGGTGTACTTTTAATGGCAGTGGTACCGAAACATGGATTGATGTTTCTGCCGGTGTATCTGATATACAAGGCAATACTTTCAAAGGCAGTTCTTTTAGGTTGTCAACGTCTGGTGATGGTTCAGCAATGATTCAAGGTAATAAATTCCCTGAGGTGACTACAGGCTCATACCATATTCAGATCGCATCAACCACTGGCTGGGCGCAGGTTATGGGTAATAATTTACCGCTATCAACGTCAACAGCAACTATTCGCGTATCTGGCGCTGTCACGACTGAAGTAATTGTTGGTGGTAACTATTTACCATCTGGCACTATTTTAGACCTAAGTACAAACGCTGTCTTATACGGTAACGTGACGGTATAATTGTGCTACACTATTTTTAACAAGCAACAGTAAGGTTTGATTATGACTACTAAAACTAAAGGCAAAGATAAGAAAAACGAACAATCACGGGCTAAGAAAACCAAATGATAGTTTGGGATTGGGCTTTGTTTTTTGCGTATATCTGCGCATTAGGCTTTTGTAAAACAAGGACAGCGGTAATTGGTGCCGCTGTTTTTGTGCTTGCTAATGCTTATTTATATAGCCCGCTTTATGACATAGCTGACGCATGGGCCAATCACTTTGTGGTTGCTACGATTTACTTTGCGTTTTCTGCTCTATGTTGGTGGCTCACACATTCAGGTAAAACAGCTATTGCGTTATTGTCGGTAAGCATGGTGAATGTGGTTGCATCTTTTGACTACGTTTTTTACCGATATGAACAAACGATTGTTAGCGATAATTGGTTGTTGCTAATAATTTCAGCGCATGCACTTGTGTTGTTTTCGATATTTAAAGGACGTAAAGATGGAATACGACAAGGTACGCGCAATAATAGCGCTAATATCGCTGGTGATCCTGATAGTCAAGCTGTATATAAGCATTAGAGATGGTCAAAAAGAATTAAGGCAACTACAAAATGATACAGATAGCAATCAAGGCTCTGAACGTAATAGGCGATCAAAGTAATTTATTTACATATAAGTTAATAGCAATCTTTGGTTTTAGCGGGATAGGCATTACAGCAACAGCCAATGTTGCAGGTGTCGCAACTCCGCCTAACGACGATATATCTATTGCAGTGATAGCGAGTATAGTAAGTATTATTTCAGGCATTTTGTTTATCATGCAACGCGCTTATACGATGTATCTTGATTACCAAAAGAACAAACGTGAAACTGAAGCGCATGAACGTGAAATGAGCAAAGAGGAATAATTATGTCCTTCGATCCAATTGGCGCATTATTTAGTATTGGTGAATCTGTTATTGAGCGGGTTTGGCCTGACCCAAAAATGCAAGCCGACCAAAAGCTTAAACTTGCAGAACTAGCTCAAAACGGCGACTTAGCAGAGCTTGACGCATATGTCAAAGGGTTGATGGGCCAGCTTGAAATTAACAAACAAGAAGCGAAACACAAATCTATCTTTGTTGCTGGTTGGCGTCCTTTTGTTGGATGGGTTTGCGGTGTTGGTCTTGGCTGGAACTTTGTTATTCAGCCGCTATTTAATTGGGTGGCGTTTAGTTTTGGGTTTGACATCTCAAACGCACCCGAACTTGATATTACAGAGCTATTGACATTACTTGCTGGCATGCTCGGTCTTGGCACTATCAGGATGAGAGAGAAGCAACAAGGCGTTGCTTCTGATAGTTTGCGCTCTAATTAAGCTGTATATGCGGCCCGTCACAAAGAGATTCCCAAAAGCCGCCCCATTCTATTCGATAACCCAAATCTGACGCTGCCTGCATGTGTAGTGCTGCAATAATGGCTAGGTTTTCGTATTCGTAGTTTGCTTTTCCATCAATGTAAGCAAAGAAATCAATTGCGCCACCTTCTTGGTGTGCACTAATTTCGTCAACGCCGTCAATGTATGTAACAATCTTGCCAGGTTTGGTGCGTCCTATAGCGTACAGTTCTTGTTGCTGCTCAGTGGTTCGCTTGCCGCACGAATAACCCCAATCTGGTATTTTTGCGCTAGGATGCGCATGATTGGCTAAATACTGCGCATGAAAGCATATATCTTGTAAGATGCTTTTAACGCTGGCTAAATGACTCATTGTTGAATTGCCGAATTTGTAGTTTCTGTTCATTTTTCTAAACTCTCTAAAATATATTTTAACTCTTGATTCTCTTCAAACAGAGAGACTATTAAGCGCATATGCAATAATGAGGTTACTGATTCCCTGATTTTTTCTTCACGGATGCCACCCCTGCAATACACCCACCCATAACTTAGGGTGTGCTGCCAATAATAAGCACCGTCCCAGTGCGTGGCTTTTTTAGGGGCGCTACTCAAAATATGTTTCAATTGCTCAATTGTTTCTTTGGTTATTGGTGTGTTCATTGGTTAGCCTTTAATGTGTATCTTAATTTCCGGCTCAAACGGAAGCTTAAAACCTGGCGTTAGCATGTGACCAAAGAAGCTCATTAACACGTGCATTTGCCATGTGGACCATCCGTCAACCTCTTCTGGCGGCTTGTACTTAGGCTTCTTGGATAGATGCATATACAACTCTTCATGCGGCCGTTTATGCTCCCTGTGGCCAATCTCAGTCAATCTGACAGAAACGCAATGATTCACGTTAAACAAAAGCTCTACATCTTCTTTAGTGGGTTTGTCAGTCATAACTAGCAAGCTCCTATACAGACGGTTACAAAACTAAACAACCAAATAATTAGCTCAATAAAGCCCCAGCCTATAATTCCGATAACACTGATAATTACTATCAATTGAGATTTATTAGGGCCTATTTCTCCTATTGGTCCCATCACTCACCACCTTCAACAATGTCATCAGCAGAATAAACAAAATCCCAACCGTAGAGCTTATTAACAGTAGGGTCTGAATCAACAGGGTCAGGACCGTGTACTAGCTCCTCCTCAACAAACCTACGTTGCACAGCAACCACAACACGAGAAGAGAAAAGCCCAGTTCTAACTTTTACTGGTACATATCTATATTCATTAAGCCATTTACGTGTTTTCACTATTTGCTCTCCTTAATTTCGCTTCTATTTTCCCATTTTAAAAAGATTGCCTTTAACTCTTTTTTAAATTTATCCATTTCTACTGACTCTGCTGCTGACTCTGCTGCTGACTCTGCTGCTGTCCATGCTGCTGAGCTTGCTGCTGACTCTACTGCTATCCATGCTGCTGAGCTTGCTGCTGTCCATGCTGCTGTCCATGCTGCTGAGCTTGCTGCTGACCATGCTGCTGACCTTGCTGCTGACCATGCTGCTGACTCTGCTGCTGACCCTGTTTCAGCGGTCGGATTTTTCAAATAACCAACAATCAATTCGTAATCGCTTTCTGGACAGTAAGGTTTTATTTTTTCAATATTAATGAGCGCGACTTTACACCCAAAAACTCGCAAGTCATATATTTGTCGGTCGTCTAGCTTGTTGTAAATATTTTCGATTAACCACCAAACATCATTCCAACCATTGCTATCTAAGCATTGACTAAAAGTGGCTTCTTTATCGCCGTGAGCTTGAACGAAAACTTCAAGCCCTTCTTTACAAGCTTCTAAATTAATCAACTCTTTTTTATTTGTTGATGTTTTCATTATTCACCTACCTTGTTCGGTAATCCTTGTTCTTCTAGCCAATCGCCAAAACTACGATTATTAAAATTACCTTCTTTCACATAGTCTGAGTACATCTCATTTGCAGCTTTAATTTGCTCTGGTGTGTATTTCAGCTTGGGGCGGGTTGCAATAATCAGCTTAATATCGTCGTTGTAAACATTGTGAAGCCACCCTGAGTAGGTTAGATATTCTCCAAGATGGTTTACCCACAATAAGCTATATCCTACTTGAGCAACATGTACAGCACCTTCTGGCGCTTTGCTCCAATCAACATCCAAAGGCTTAGCGGCTAGTTTTTGTTCAAGCTCTTTGATTTTCTTATCGGCCGTAGAAAGTGCAGATTGAAAGTCAAAATCACCATAAACAGTGTCACCCAACCCCAGCCGCTCAAACGCTTGTTCGGGGGTGATTAGTTCGCCGATATCAGCGTAGTGCAGATGACCATCGTCAAATCCTATGTACTGAAGCCTATTAATTACATTCCCATAAACCTGCTTCAACCGCTCTTTCTGCGCTTCACTACATTGTGCTATTTCTATGTACCAGTTATTCATACTGATTTAACCCACTTAATTGGGTTATTGCCCATTTGGCTATCGCTAAAGATATTAATCGCTTCTTCAAAGCTTCTTGCGTAAACCAGAATGGTCGAAACCTTGCTTCTGCTCTCGTCATAAAATTTAATTTTGTAAGTGTTCACAATTCACCCCCGTTTTTGAGTTGCTTGACACGAGCCACAATCAAATTGTGCATGTCTTTTGAAAGGTACATGTCTTGTTTAATTCGATTAATAATGACGTAACACTCGTCCTCTCTGGTAGCCAAGTCGCGCTGTGCTAGTAGCTGCTGAGATTGTTCAAAAGATGTTTGCTCGATAAACTCAGTGGCAAGTTGAACTGCATCTTTAACGCTTGATGTTTCTGCTGCTTGCTGAGAAACGTCTAAAGCTCTATCAAACTCCAAAGCCATTACATCAATCTGCGCCTGCTGCTGTTCGAGCATGTCTAACATTTCATTTAAGCAATCGGCTCTAACCTTGCCGCGCCACTTCTCTATCTGTTCTGCGTTAGTCATTTGATTCACCTCTAATGCTATCACGAAATATATTCTTACCCACTTTGCAATTTATGATTTCAATTGTACCGGCCCATTGCTGGGCTTCTTCAGGTACAAATACTACATTTAAAAATCCAGTTGTTTGTGGGAAATCCTCCGACCATCCATCGAACTTTTTAATTGGCTCCGGCGATTCATCCCATACATCAGGACCAGCAATAAAATGCGTCTCGGTGTATCTGCGATGGATAACAAATACATCTTTCTTGGTGAACAGTCCTGTCTTAACAACCATGGATTCGACTTTGTATTCATCGTGCCAATAACGCTCAATTAACAAATTAGCTTTACGCTTGTATGTTCTCCTAGTCACTCGATTATCTCCACGTCGTAGTCGGTTAATGTTTCTATTAACTCGGATTCAAGATAATTATGAGCATTTTGCGCCAAGTCTTGATTGGCATATTCAGCGCCTTGAATAATCATGTTAATTATATCTTCAGCGTAGTGTTTAATGTTTGCTACATAATTAGACCGACTGATAACTTTTCCGTCCGGCATTTTAAGTCTGTGACCAGTCTTAAGTAATCCAATAATTGTGTTAAATTCCTTTTGAGTGATTGTTTTTTTAAAATTAAATAAATGACTTCGCTTGTATACTTTCAATTCCATTTCTTTCTACCTTGTTTATTGTTGAGCTTATAGCGTAGACGAATATGCATCAAAAACATATCCGACCAGTGAGATGATTATCAAAGTTGCACCGCTTAATGCCATTCTCCCGTCGTTTTTACCAACATCCTGATACAGTGCGCATTTAACAAGCGTAAGAAAAAATACAAACAACCCTATTAAAAATGCTAATCCCCACATGGTTTATCCTCCTTTAGTTTTTTGAACCTTTTTGCGTCTTGGGTTCTTTTTTCTTTTCTTCTTTTGTTTTTTCTCAAATAATTGTTGCACACGCTTTTGTCGCTCATGCTCTAATTCCTCGCGCGTAATTGGCAACTTACCAGTAGCAAGCATTACTAACTGTCTAGCATTCATAGGCCCACCATTTATATACAAACCTGGCAATGCTGTTGACGTGCATTTTGCTGTATATCTGCTCTATGTGCCAACGGACACACCGCAACGTCTTGCCGCTTTGCCTGGCGATTTCTTTTCCGCACAAACCTTTGCAAAGGTACTTACTTGCAATCAAATACTCGGTTTTGCTAAGTTTGTTTGCGCACTGTTCTCTAAATTCTGTCATTGCTGCAACTCCAACCAATCATTAAACGCTTGCTTTGCAGCCTCAAACCCTAACGCATAACAAGCTATTGCGCCCTCTTCATGTGCCGCAAGCAAATGCTGTATTTGCTCGTCCGTTGTGCTGCTTTTGGTGTGGTTCGTCCGTTTCATTTCCAGTAACAGCGTTGGATTGCCAATCACAACAAAATCAGCAAACCCTTTAGTCAAGCCTATCACTTTATCCATTCTGACTTGACCCCATGTTCGCTTACCTTCGTTTTTAACATGGGTAATTAAAAATCGGTATTTTTTGTGCTGGTATACAACCCAATTAAAAAAGTTTGCGCTTTCAAAATCTTCCTTTGGTGAAGGCCCACGGTAATCGACGTCGCCATAAACAGGTATGCAAGACGGTATTTTTTTTAGATTCATTCGCCATCATCCATTAAATTATTCGGATCAGTGTTAGCTGCCTTTTCAATATCGCGAATGGCTTTGCGCTGTTCATCGCTAAGACTTCTAGTTGACTGACATTTGTTAATAATCTGCTCCGCGGTTAACTCGCCAGCATGTATTTTTTGTTCAGCACTGGCTAGCGCCTTTTTAAAACCGTCTGGTGTATAAGGTGGTTTTTGCTCTGGCTGCA
>FYBJ01001440.1_pt1 | contig 34309 bp, 32 predicted proteins | sample 1134611 | NCBI WGS metagenome assembly FYBJ01 (sample SAMEA104116008, study PRJEB20421) | marine metagenome | isolation source: marine
GGGATCAAGCTGACCGAGCCGGGAGGGGGCCGCCATGGATTACGAAATCGTCGAAGCCGAGGAATTCGGTGCGTCCCTGCGTGGGGTCGGGATCAATATCCTGGTGCGCGACGTGGCGGCAGAAGTGGCGTTTCTGACCAAGGTATTCGGGATGAAAGCCTTTCAGCCGACACAGGATTTCGCGATCATGACCTATGGCGACGCGGTGTTTCAGCTGCACGCCGACGGCACCTATCACTCCAACCCGCTATTGTCGCTCCTGCCGGAGGCGGGCGCGCGGGGTGCCGGGTGCGAATTGAGGCTCTATGATACCGACCCCGATGATGCGGCCGCTCGCGCGAAGGCGCATGGCGCGACGATCCTGCAACCGCCCGCCGACAAGCCGCATGGCCTGCGCGAGACCTATATCCTGTGCGACAACGGCTATGCCTGGGTCGCGTCGCGGCCGTTGTGACACCATGACCAGGCTGCTTTCCTTCGGGCATGGGTACTCGGCGCGTGGGCTGGCGCGGCGGCTGGTGCCGCGGGGCTGGACAATCTGGGGCACGACACGGTCCGCGGACAAGGCCGAGGCGTTGCGTGCCGAGGGGATCGTTCCGGTGCTGTGGGGCGATGACCTGAGCGAGGCCTTTGCCGGCGCCACGCATCTGTTGATCTCGGCGGGGCCGGGCCCCGAGGGCGATCCGGTTCTGAACGCCTATGCCGAGCAGATCGCCGCGCTTGCACCCCGGCTCGACTGGGCGGGGTATCTGTCGACCACGGGAGTGTATGGCGATCACGGCGGCGATTGGGTGGATGAGACCAGCGCGCTGACCCCCTCCACCCGGCGCGGCCGGATGCGGGTCGAGGCCGAAGCTGCCTGGTCGGCGATCCCCGACCTGCCGCTGCATGTCTTTCGGCTGGCGGGCATCTATGGTCCCGGGCGCGGACCCTTTGCCAAGGTGCGTGCGGGGACCGCGCGGCGCATCATCAAGGAGGGACAGGTGTTCAGCCGCATCCATGTGGACGACATCGCCCAGGTTCTGGAGGCCTCGATCGCCCGGCCCGATCCGGGAGCGGTCTATAATCTCTGCGATGACGATCCCGCACCGCCTCAGGACGTGATCGCCCATGCCGCCGGGCTGCTCGGTTTGCCGGTTCCGCCCGCGATCCCCTTCGAGAAGGCCGAGATGTCGCCCATGGCGCGAAGTTTCTATGCCGAATCGAAGCGTGTGAGAAACGAGCGGATCAAGGATGAGCTTGGCGTCACGCTGCTGTATCCCGACTATCGCGCCGGGTTGCAGGCCTTGCTGGCGCAGGACGCGGACTGACCTTGCCGTCTGCCCCGCCCCAGAGCGCGCGGGCGAAATGGGCAAACTCGGCGGCCTGATCGTCGAACCGGGTCACGGGGATCGGCGCGCGGATCGTCTGGCCGATTTCGAGTGCTGCCTCGATCTGTTCGCGCAACGGGCCGGGTCCGGCACCGATGGGGATCAGGCGCATGTGATCGCGGCCGGCGTGCTCGGTCGTGCCGCCGCTGTCGGTCTGGATCACCTGGATGCCCCTCGCCAGGGCCTCGCGTATGGCAAGGCCGAAGGTTTCCTTCCATTGCGAAGGAAATAGCAGCACGTCGATCCCGGCATAGAAGCTGTCCATGTCGTTTTGGCCGAAGCGGGGGCGAACCTGCCAGTCGCCCGGCAGGTCGTCGAATTGGTGATCCGTCCACCAGCTTGCGTCCGTGCTGCCATCGACGAGGGTGACACGAAAATCCCCGCGCTCCAGCCCGCTGAACGCGGCGCGAATGTCGTGCCAGCCCTTGAGCCGCGCGGGCCCGCCGAGATAGCCAAAGCTCAGCCGTGGGTCGGCTGCGCGGCGGGCCTTCTGATCTGCGAAGAAGGTCGGCCCGGGCGGATGAACGCCGTTCTGCCATACCACTCCGCGCCCCGGGGCCAGGCCCGAAGTCTCGCACAGATCAAGCGCGAAATGGCTGGGATAGGTCACTATGCCGGCCATTGCGGCCTGTCGCATCAGCACCCCCTGCCGGGTCCGCAGCCCGCTCATCGACGGCACGCAGGCGCGGCAGGCCCGGGGGTCGATCGGGGACTGGCCGCAAAAGGTCTGATCGGGGCGGATCATGAATTGCCGCGGGCAGACCCACCAGTAGTCATGCACGCTGAGTACCACGGGAATATCCCGCGTTGCGGCGGTTTCGATGACGCCAGCCCCCATGTCCTGTACACAATGTACATGCAGCAGGTCCGGGGCGAGCGTATCCACCAGCCCGCCCAGAACCTCGGTCACCTGGGGGTTTGCATAGGCCTCGACCGCGCGCCGGTGCGGCGGCAGGGCGATGAGGTAGCTGTCGATCCCGTCCACATTGCTGCGGGTCACCGAATAGGGCAGCAGATCGTCCCGGGCCCAGAGCGACAGGGCCGAGACCCGCCAGCCGGTCTGGCGGCGCAGGGCCCGCGCGACCTCTTCGGCCACAATCGTGGCGCCGCCATAGGTATTGGGCGCAAAGAAGACGTTGCAGATCAGGATATGCCTGTCCGTCATGCCGTCACCCAGCGGATCAGCTCGGGGTCGGCCACATGCGCCGGAGCGGGCCCCGAAACAGTCCAGCGCTCTTCGAGCCGCGCGCGGGCGGTCCTGCCCATGGCCCGAGCGCGGTCCGGCGCAGATGCCAGCGCTTCGAGCGCGCGTTGCCAGCCATCGAGGCCGGCCGCGACAAAGCCGGTTTCGCCATCCTCGACGACGGACACGGCATCGCCCACCGGATCGGTGATGACCGGACATCCTGCCGCGAAGGCGTCAAGCGCCCGCACGCCGCTCTTGCAGCGGTTGAAAAGATCGTTGCCCAGGGGCAGCACCGCGCAATCGGCCCGGGCCAGCCGCGCGAGATAGCCCGCGTAGTCGGTGAACCTGTGCCACTCCACCTGACCCCGGACCGCAGCGGGGAGCCTGCTCTTGTCGAAATGCCCCAGGATCATCAGCCGCCGCGCAGGATCGGCGCGCAGAAAGGACATGACCGGCCCGGCGATGCGGGCAAAATCGGCCTCGTGCCCGCGTGACCCGCTGGCAAAGGCCAGCCGGAACGTGACGCCCGAGGTCCCATGCTCGGGCGGGCGGAAGGCCAGCGTGCCCGGGTCGGCGTAGTTACGTCGCAGGAACACGGGCCTGCGCGTGAACCCGGCCGCGTGCCGGGCCAGGGCGGGCGTCGAAACGCTGATCGCGTCGCTTGCGTTCATGACATCGAGATAGCCGGGCGCCTCGGCCATGAAATGCGCGCGCGCGGCATCGTCCAGCGCGGCCATGTTGCCATAGGTGGCATAGGCGGGCACCGAAAAGAGCGGATCGTCTATGTCGTAGAGCACCGGCAGCCCGAGCCGCCGCGCCTCGTAGAGATACATCGACACCTGCGGGCCCGCCGCGAGCCGGTAGAGCATCAGATGCGTTGCCTGTTGAAGCAGCGCCACCGCACGCGGCACGTCTTCGAAATGCGCGAAATCCAGCGCCACGCCCTGGGCGCGCCAGAATGCACCGGCCTGTTCGACCCGGTACTTGCGGCATTGCGGCAGGTTCAGATCGCCGATCAGCGCAATCCGGGGACGGCGGCGGTGCCCCGGCTCGGGCGCGCAAAAAGCGTCGCGTTTGGCGAGGTCCGTCCAGACCCCTGTCAGGTAGCCCGTGCGACCAGAACCGCGCCGCCCATGACGTGGCAGGCCCACCAAACCTCGGCCGCGCCCGATCACACGCCTCAGCACGAAGCGTGCGGCCGTGCGGCAGGCGACGGCCATGCCCAAATCGCGCCGGGTCTGGCCGAACTGGCGGAGCAATGCGCGCAGGCGGGACGGTGACGTCACGGAACACCTCTCAGGTCTTTGACCCGCATGTCATGCCACAGCAGGGCTTAAGCCCGGGTTTACGTCCATCCGCTAAGACTGTGACCGTGACAACGGGGCCGGGTGCCGGGACAGGCCGAATCGGATCAGCAGGATGCGCAGACATGACCACCGCCCGACCGCCAGGCTGTCCATCCTGATGGGCACGCTGAACGGGTCGGGCTTTCTGAGCGAGCAGTTGCAGAGCATCGCCGAACAAGGCGGCGTGCGCTGGGATCTGACCGTGTCGGATGACGGCTCGCGGGACGACACGCTGGCCCTCGTCCGCATGTTCGCCGATCAGCATCCGGGGCGTGTCCGGATCGTTGCGGGGCCAGGCGGCGGGTTTGCGGCCAACTACCTGTCCATGCTGGCCGCCCTGCCTCCGGCACCGGGGCCTGTCGCCTTGTCGGACCAGGACGATGTCTGGTTTCCGGGGCGGCTTTGCCGTGCGCTCGATATGTTGGGCGTGTGCGGGGAGGGGCCGGTGCTCTATTGCGCGGATCGGCTCTTGTGGGCGCAGGATCGCGACGTGGCGCGGCCCGAGCGCCGCGGCGCGGTGCGCCCGTCGTTTCGCAATGCGCTGATCGAGAATATCGTCGGCGGCAACACCATCGTTCTGAACCCGGCCGCCGCCCGTTTGGCGCGCGCCGCCGCACCGAAGGCGGGCGGTGTCTTTGCGCATGACTGGTGGCTTTACCAGCTGATCTCGGGCGTGGGCGGACAGGTCATTTTCGACCCGGAACCGGCCCTTCTCTACCGTCAGCACGCCGGAAATGCGCTGGGTGCCGGGCTGGGTGTCCAGGCGTGGATCGCGCGAAAGACGGGTGTTCTGCGCGGCGACTTCCGGGCAAAGGTGGACCGTCAGGTCGCAGCGCTCGACGCGGCGGCATCGCTCCTGACGGCAGAGAGCCGGTTCGTCCTGTCGCGGTTTCGGGCGGCCCGGCGGTTGCCCGCGTCCGAGCGTGTGCGGGCGCTTCGGGGTCTGGACCTCTATCGCCAGACGCGGTGTGCCACATTGGGGTTCTGGGGGGCCGTGGCACTTGGCCGGGCCTGAGGCAAAACCCCGCGTGCTCCTTTTGGGGGGTGATGGCGCGCTGTCGGGGGTTCCGCGCCACCTGACATTGCTGTGCGAGACACTTTCGCCGGGGGCCGACATCACCGTTCTCAGCGACAGGGATCTGGGCGGCTATGCCGCGCTGCGCCGACAGGGCGTTCGGCATCATGAGGTGGACGGTATGCGCAACCGCGCCGGACCCGGGACGCTGTTCCGATGCTGGCGCAGCCTGCGCCGGCATCTGGATCGCGGACCCTGGGATGTGATCTGGCTGCACGAGCGGCGGCCTGCCCTGATGCTGCGCATTGCCATGACCCTGGGATTGTGGCGACCTTCGGCTGGTCCGCGGCTGGCGCTCAGCTATCACGTTATACCGTTCGATCCCGGGCACCGCCCGCTGCTGGCCGTCCTGTCACGCCGGCTCGAGCGCTGGCTGTTGCGCTGGGGGCCGCCGATGCACCTTGTGTTCCTGACGCAGGACATGATCCTGAGACTGGGCAAGGTCGTGGGGGACAGGACGCTGGCGCGTCATCATCTGCATGTCCTGTCCAACAGTTCCAATGTGGGGGTCATGCCGTTCGGGCCGGGTGCCGTGCCACGGCGGCGCGACATGCGGCACCTCGTGATCACCGGCCGCGCGGGCTATCAGAAGAATTATGAACTGGCCGCCCGTCTGCTGTCCCATCTGCCGCAGTCCTATCACCTGACACTGTGCGGGCCGGGCACTGACGAGACGCGGGCTCAGGCGCGCATTCTGCGCGGTCTGGCCCCGGTTGCGCAGCGGCGCATTGCCTTTGCCGGGCCGGTCAGCGATGTGCGTCCCCTGCTGGCGGACGCGGATGGCTATGTGCTGACGTCGCGCTACGAAGGACTGCCCATCGGGGCGATCGAGGCGTTCGAGGCCGGTCTGCCGCTGATGCTCAGCCCGTTCGAAAGCGCACCGGAAATGGTCGCCTCGCACCCGATGGCGGTGCTCCTGTCGCTTGCGGATATGGACCGCGATGCGGCACGCATCGTCGAACTGGTCGAGACCTATCGGCAGAACAGGCCTGCTCATGCGGCGCGCATTCACCGGGCCTGGGCGCGCAAATACCCATATGATCTGTGGCAGGTGCAGGCCCGCAGGCTTCTGATGGACATGCTCAGGCAGGATACGGCGCGCGCCTGAGATTGATCGCGTGCCGGGTCAGCGCGGCATCAAGATCGTCGTAATAGGTCAGTTGCCCGTCTTCGAGCACTGCGGCCGCGTCGCACAGGCGCCGCACCATTGGCTCGGAATGCGATACCACAATGGCGCCCGCACGCCGGCGCCGATCTTCGAACAGCGCGATGGATTTCTGGCGAAAGGCCCCGTCGCCGACGGACGTCACTTCGTCCACGAGATAGGTGTCAAAGGGAATGCCCATCGACACGCCAAAGGACAGCCGCGCCTTCATCCCGGCGGAATAGATGCGGAAGGGCATTCTGAAATGTGATCCTAATTCGGCGAAATCTTCGACAAACTGGACCAGTTGATCCGTGTCGACACCATAGATGCGCGCCACGAAGCGGGCGTTCTGTGCGCCGGTCAGATCCGGGTGGAACGATCCCTGGAACCCCACCGGATAGGAAATGCGCCCGCTTGTGATCACACGCCCCGAACCGGGCCGCGTGGTCCCCGCGATGATGTCCAGAAGCGTGCTCTTGCCCGCGCCGTTGCGCCCCAAAAGGGCGACACTGCGCCGGGGCGGAAACGTGATGCTGACGCGGTCAAGCACCGTGCGCGCGCCCTCGCCCTTGCTGACAGCGAACCGCTTGGAAACATTCTCCAGACGGATCATCGCCTAACGCCGGTCGCGCAGGCTGTAGACCACCAGCACCGCGATCACCCAGAAGGCGAGGGCAAAGAGCGTGGCAAGAGCCAGGATGACCTCACGCTCGGGATATTCGGGCGCCTCGGCCAGTGTTGGTCTGACATGCGCGGCCAGGTAGCGGCTCTGCCGCTGCGCCTCGGCCCGGGCGGCGTCATAGGCCGCCAATCCGGTGGTATAGGCCACCTCGGCAAACTCGCGATCGACGATCAGTCCCTCGTATTCGCCCACCAGGTCGGCAAAGGCCGTGCCCGCGCTGCCATCGTCGCCAAGGCCCAGCTTGCGCCGTTCGGCCGTAATCCGTGCCTCGATCACGCGCACGCGCTTCTTGGCCTGCACAACACGCGGGTCGTTGTCGCGCGTGGCCTCAAGCAGGAGGTCCAGTTCGATCAGCGCCTCGGCCTGCTGGCCCTGAAGCGTTGTCAGAAGACCCATGCGGCTGGCTGTGTCGATGCCGGGATCGACGATCTGGTTGCGGTTGCGGTATTCGGTCAGTGCCTGCCGCGCCCCCCTGAGCCGCGTCAGCGCCTGTTCGAGATCGTCACGGGCGTATTTGATCGCATCCTCGCGCGCCACGGCGGAGAGTTCGTTGATCATCTCGGTACAGGCGGCAAAGAGAGCCTCGGCGATCCTTTGCGCGTCGAAGGGGTCGAAGGCCAGGATGCGCAGGTCGATCATGCCGGTGGAATTGTCATAGACGATCGTCACCTTGCGCAGCCAGTGATCGCGCAGGTCCTCGATCGTGCCCCCCGGGGCGAGCGTGAAGACCGGGTCCAGCGGAAAGCGGTCGCGTGACCATATCTCTCGCAGATCGACCTCGTCATCAATGCGGCGGATCAGTTCCTGCGACGTCAGGTAGGCAAACAGGATGTCCGTATCCGACGAGCTTGACCCCGAAAGCTGAGTCACGCCGCCCAAAAGCTCGATCGCCGAGCCGCTTTCCTCGGTCCGGACAGAAAAGCCCAAATTCGAGGCATACTGATCCTGGGCCCGGGTGTAGAGATACCAGCCGATGGTCCAGATCGGTGCGGCCACCAGCAGGCAGAAGCTGAACAGCAGCAGCCGGTGCCGCAAGCGAAGGCGCACCCGGCCGGCCGGCGGACGAACGACAGCGCGCGTGCCGGGCCCAAGCGTGGCATGTGCCGTCATGGTCCGATTTCCCTCATCATGCAGAGACCCTAGCCAGTCGAGCTAAAGGATTTCTTAAATTGGCCTGGATATGCCTGTGGGCAGGAGGTCCGTCCTTGGCATTGATCCGACGGCATATCGGCTGGTTCGCAACGCCTCGCGCGATCCTGGCGCTGATCCTGCGCGAGATGATCACGACCTATGGCCGCTCGCCCGGTGGCTATCTCTGGGCGGTGATCGAACCGGCGGCGGGCGTGGCGCTGCTGACGGTGATCTTTTCGGCGGCCTTTACCGCGCCGCCGCTGGGCACGAGTTTCCCATTGTTCTATGCCACCGGCATCCTGCCGTTCCTGATGTTCAACGACGTCTCGCAAAAGCTGGGCCAGACCGTGCAGTTTTCGCGCGCCTTGCTCAAATACCCGCGGGTGACGTTCCTCGACGCGCTTCTGGCGCGGTTCTTTCTGAACGTGGTGACGCAGATCATGGTGGCGTCGGCAATCCTGGGCGGGATTTTCCTGGCCTTCGATCCCAATGTGGTGATCGATGCGCCGCGCCTGGGGCTGGCCCTGGCGATGGCGCTGTCGCTGGCCGGCGGGATCGGGACGCTGAACAGCTTCCTGACACTGGCCTGGCCGCTCTGGTCGACGATATGGGCCATTCTCACCCGGCCGCTGTTCATCGTGTCGGGCATCTTCTTTGTCTTCGAGGCCGTGCCGCGGCCCTTTGACGATGTGCTGTGGTTCAACCCGCTGATCCATGTAATCGGCATGACGCGCGACGGCATCTACCCGTTCTACCAGGCCAGCTATGTCAGCCCGGCCTATGTTCTGGGCCTATCGGCGGGGTGTTTCATTGCGGGGCAGTTCTTCCTTTGGCGGTACCATCGCGACCTGCCGTTGCACTGACCCTTGTTCCGCCCCCTATTCGGCGGCGATACCAGCGCTGCCCTTCGTCCATGTCGCGGGGAGCGTGAAACCCTCTTCTTCGACCGCGCGGTGGATACGGGCGATGTCGTCGGCAAAGAGGTCGACGAACCAGGCGGGCATGGGACGATGCGCGGATTGCGTGGGGCGATGGGTGAGCAGCGTGTCGGGATAGTCGAAGGGCGCAATCCCCAGAAAGCCCTCGATGTCGCGCAGCATGGCGCGTTCGTCGGCATGGATGTCCTCGTAGAAAAAGGCGCGCCACTGATCCGGGGCGAGACCGGCCTTCAACCGCCCGAGCACCGCGCCATATTCGCCATTGTCCCAGATGAAGGGCTGACGCGCGAACGCCTCGCATTCCGCAGGGGCCCAGCGATCCAGAAGCGCCAGTTGACCGGTGACCTGGAGGTGAAACTTCACGTGGCTCCAAAGCCGCGCCAGCGGGTCGCGCATCGTGAACATCACCCGCAGAGTGGCGCAATTGTCGGATATGCGCGGCCAGGCCCGGGCCGGGACATGCGCGGTGAGGTTCGAGAAATCACAGGCATAGCGGTGATGTCGCCGCATCTGGAACAGGCCGGCGTACCAGTGGTCATCCACCGGCCCGTTGAGATAGGCGCTGACCCAGTGCAGATTCTGTCGAATGCGGTCGATATTCGCCTTGTCAGGATCGAATTTCAGCAGATACCGCTCGCGCGCGTTGCGCAGGCGATTGGCCTCGCCGAGCTGTGCGGAATTGACATAGCGGTGATAGAAGTAGTGAAGTTCCTTCTCGGGTGTGAAGAAAAGCTCGGGGTGGCGTTCGAGCACGGCATAGGCCCAGGTTGTCCCGGCCTTCATAGCGCCGATGCCCAGGAAGAGATTGCCAAAAAGCTTCGGGTCGGACACCGCAGCACCTCCGTTGATTGGTGCGCAGCCTAGCGCCCGCGGGTTAAGCTTTGGTGTCCGGTCGTCGGAGTATCAGAACAGAAAATCCAGAGCGTCCAGATCCCCGATGTCGACATTCAGAAGCAGGATCGAGTTGCCCCCGCCGGTATCGATCAGCACGTCATTGCCGGTCTGCGTCATGCGGTTCGGGCCGAGGTCCGACATGCTGCCGATCGCCGAAACTGCCGACAGGTCGATCCTCTCGAAATCGTTCGTGGCGTCGAAATCCTCGATCACGTCATCGCCCTGGCCGTCCGCAAAGACGAAACGGTCGGCGTTGAAATCACCGGTCATCGTGTCATTGCCGGTGCCACCAATGATCGTGTCGAACCCGGCGCCGCCATGTAATTCGTCCCGGCCGGACCCGCCGATCAGACTGTCATTTCCGGTGCCGCCGAAGAACCGGTCATCACCGTCACCGCCGTCGAGGTAATCATCCCCCGCATCGCCAAAAAGACCATCATTGCCGGCCCCGCCATAGGCGATATCATCGTCGACCCCGCCAAACAGCCGGTCCAGCCCGTTGCCGCCCAGAAGCGTGTCGAACCCAAGCCCGCCATAAAGGTTGTCTGCCTGGTTGCCTCCGTCGAGGAAATCATTGCCTGAGCCGCCTTCGAGGTAGTCATAGCCGCCTTCGCCATAAAGTGAATCGTTGCCCGCGCCACCGAACAGGCCATCAACCGTGATGCCGAAATTGGTGCCGCCGCGCAGCAGGTCATCGCCATCACCGCCATGCAGACGATCGGCTGTTTTGCCTCCGATGATCGTGTCGTTTCCATTGTCGCCATAGAGGTTGTCAAAGCCCGCATCCCCCTGGAGCCGGTCGTCTCCGTTGCCGCCGCGCAGGATGTCGGCCTGGTCGCCGCCGATCAGTACGTCATTTCCTTCGCCGCCCTCGATCGTGTCAAACCCCGCGTCGCCAGTGATCGTGTCGTCGCCCTGGTCGCCGGTCAGAAAGTCTTCGGAGCGTCCGCCAGACAGGATGTCGTTGCCTTGCCCGCCCGACAGCGTGTCGTTGCCGTCTTCGCCGCGCAGATTGTCGTTGCCGGACTGGCCCATGACGTCTTCGTCCGCGTCACCGCCTACGAATTCGTCACCACCGGTGCCGCCGACGATTGTGCCGCTGGTCACAGTGGGTGCCAGGCGCCCGGTTTCGAGGATGCTGTTCTCGAGCAGCTCGTCGCGGTCAAGTGGCTGGCCCGAGGCGGTGCGGATCTCGACCACCTCGTCGCCATAACGAAGCTCGGCCCCCCAGGAGCGCGGGAGCACGACGATCTCGTTGCGGTCCCACAGGCCGGGAAGCCGCGTAAGGTCCAGCTTGTCCGTGCCGGGCACAAAGTCGGTGATCACGTCCAGCACCCCGTCCGGGGCCATCTGGAACACGTCCTCGCCGGTGCCACCGGTGAGCGTGTCGGCACCCGGGCCGTCGATCAGCAGGTCATCGCCCGCGCCGCCGGACAGGAAATCGTCGCCCTGCAAGCCCTGCAATATGTCATCCGAGCCACCGCCCGACAGGGTGCCGCCGCCCGCATTGGCGGTCGCCGTCAGCCCGATGTCGAAACCGGTCGCGGTGTATTGCACGAGATACGGCGCCCCCTGGGTCGATGCCCAGATGTTCAGGTCACCCCCGACCTCGGCCAGGGCAAGATCTGTGATCCCGTTCAGGGGCGCGGACAGCGCTGCGGGCGCGGTGTCGATGTGATGCAGTTGCCCGCCGGGTGTCAGGGTCAGAAGGCTGATGCCCCGGTCCGATCCGGCGGCGGCCACGAACACGCGGCCGTCAATGGTGATCGTCTCGATATTGGCGGCATCGGCAAAGCGCGTGTCGCGCGTGTCCAGGAGCGTGTCGGTCAGCGTGAGGTCGCCATTGAAAGCCACTTCGAAGACCGAAAGCCCGCCCGATCCGGAGGCGGCCACCAGCACAAAGACCTTGCCGCCCACTTCGACCGTCTTGATCGCGATGGGGCGGGCCAGGGCCGCGCCGACGCTGTCGTCGGTCATCTCATCGCGCAAGGTGACTGTACCGTTGCTGTTGATCCTCATGCTGACGATCTTGTTTTCCGTCGCGTAGGCGGCAAAGGCGAGGCTTTGTGATCCGTATTGCAGCGTGGCCACGGCGCTTGCGCGGTCGTCGAAACCCGCGGTTCCGCTCAGGATGCGGGTCGAAGTGATCTGTGATCCGCCCGAAAAGTCCAGCAGGGTCAGCCCCCCGCCCCGCAAGGCACCGAGACCCCATTCGGTATCGCCACCCGACTCGAGGATCGACAGGGCGCTCAGCTGTCCCAGGTCGGTCCCCGGGGCATTGAACATCGTCACCGACCCCAGCCCCGCGCCGGTCAGGGATACGCCCGCAAGATCGCCGTCCGCGAGGCCCGCGAGCATGACCCTGTCCTGCCCGTTCTGACGTATATAGGCCAGGTCCGTGCTTTCCAGTTGCAGGAAGGACGGCGCGATGTACCATTCGTCCAGGGCATTTGGAATGCCGGACGAGATGGCGAACGCCGTCAATTGACCATCCCCGCGCGTCGAAGACAAGAGAGTGGGGCCGGCCGGTCCATCTATGACGAGAAGGTCAGTGACCCCGACCAGAGCATCTTCGCTGATACCGGAAAGCGCTCCAATCGCATCCAGGCGTGCTTGAGCCATAGTCTTCCCCAATTGTGTTCACTCACCGGGGTCAAACTTGTCACCAAGCAGTTAACAGTAGCTTTTGTGAATTGGGCGTAAAGGTGACCTGCCCATGCAATTTGAATCAAGCCGGGGAGCGGCTGCGGTGGCGCATCAATCAGGTGACAGGCCCGACGCGCGTTGCTATCAGCGTGGCGGGGACCCAAGTCCGGAGGCGCGCAGTGAAGATCGAGAAGACCGCCTTGCCAGACGTGCTGGTGCTGACACCGGCGCGGCATGGTGATGCCCGTGGGTTCTTCAGCGAAAGCTGGAACCGACGGGTTTTGGCCGAACACGGAATCACGACCGAGTTCGTGCAGGACAACCATTCGCTGTCGCGTGATGCGGGCACGGTACGGGGGCTGCATTACCAGGCCCCGCCCCATGCACAGGCCAAGCTGGTGCGCTGCGGGCGCGGGGCGCTGTTCGACGTTGCTGTGGATGCGCGCGTGGGGTCGCCGTCTTTCGGGCAATGGGTGGGCGTTGAGCTGAGTTTCGAGAACGGCAGACAGCTGTTGATCCCCGAAGGCTTTCTGCACGGGTTCGTCACGCGCCTGCCTGACACCGAAATCATCTACAAATGCTCGGACCATTACGCCCCCGAGGCGGATGGGGCCGTGCGGTTCGATGATCCCGACCTGGGCATCGACTGGGGCATCGACACGGGCGCGGCGATCCTGTCGGACAAGGACGCAAAAGCGCCGGGCTTTGCCGAAGTCCAATCGCCGTTCATGTGGGAGGGCTGAGCGATACGCATTCTGGTCACAGGCGGGGCGGGGTTCATCGGGTCTGCTGTGGTGCGCCATGCCATCGCACAGGGCCACGAGGTGGTGAATGTGGACGCGCTGACCTATGCCGCCTGTCTGGACAATGTGGCCAGTGTGGCCGATGCGCCGGGCTATGCGTTCGAGCATGTCGACATCCGGGACCGGGCCGCGCTGGACCGTATCTTTGCCGCGCACACCCCCGATGCGGTGATGCATCTGGCCGCCGAAAGTCATGTGGATCGCTCGATCGACGGCCCCGGTGCCTTTGTCGAGACCAACGTGATCGGCACCTACAACATGCTCGAAGCGGCGCGTGCGCACTGGGAAAGGGCGGGACGGCCCGACGGGTTCCGCTTTCATCACATTTCGACCGACGAGGTCTTCGGCTCGCTCGGCGACGAAGGGCGCTTTTCCGAAACGACGCCCTATGATCCACGCAGTCCCTATTCGGCCTCCAAGGCGTCGTCGGATCATCTGGTGCGGGCCTGGCACGAGACCTATGGCCTGCCGGTGGTCATGACCAACTGCTCGAACAATTACGGCCCCTATCATTTCCCCGAAAAGCTGGTGCCCGTGGTGATCATCGCCGCCCTGGAAGGGCGTGGGATTCCGGTCTATGGCAAGGGCGAGAACGTGCGCGACTGGCTTTTTGTCGAGGATCATGCCGAGGCGCTTCTGACCGTTGTCGAAAAGGGGCGGGTGGGGAGAAGCTACAACATCGGAGGCGATGCCGAGCGGCGCAATATCGACCTTGTGCGGCTCATCTGTGCAGAACTGGGCAAGCTGCGCCCCAAGGGCCAGCCCTACGAGGACCAGATCGCATTCGTCCCGGATCGCCCTGGGCATGATCACCGCTATGCCATCGACGCGCGGCGTATCCGGGACGAGCTGGGCTGGCGGCCCTCGGTGACGGTCGAGGAGGGCATTGCGCGCACCGTGGGCTGGTATCTCGACAACGAGAGCTGGTGGCGCGCCCTGATGTCCCGTGACGGTGTGGGTCAGCGGCTGGGGAGAGGCGCGGGATGCTGACCGCGCATCTGCCCTCGGGCTATGTGCTTGGACGGATCTGGCCCAGTCCGGGCGCCTGGGTGATACCCGCTGCCCTGATCGGAGCCATGCTGCCGGATCTCGACATGTTCTGGTTTTACTTTGTCGACGAGCGCGCCATTCACCATCATCGATACTGGGTCCACATCCCGTTTTTCTGGGTGGTTGTCGCCCTGGTCGCGCTTCCAGTTCTGGCCTGGCGTGGCTGGCTGGCACCGGGGCTGGCCTTTTTCGTGGCCATCGCGCTGCACCTGGTTTTGGACAGCATCGGCGGCGACATCCTCTGGGCGGCCCCGTTCAGCGACCGCTTCTTCAGCCTGGTCACGGTCCCCGCGACGCAAAGCCATTGGGTGCTGTCGTTCATCCTGCACTGGACGTTCCTTCTGGAGCTGGCAGTGTGGGCTGCCGCCTTCATTCTCTACCGGCGAAAGGCGCGATCATGACGCTCTTGGTCTTCGGCCGCTCAGGGCAGGTCGCACGCGAACTGGCCCGCCATATCCCCGAGGGCATGTCTGCGCGCTTCGTGTCGCGCGACGAGGCGGATTTGGCCGATCCGCTGGCCTGCCTTGCGGTCCTGAAACAGGCCGCGCCGGATGCGGTGATCAATGCCGCTGCCTATACCGGTGTCGACCGCGCCGAGGACGAAGAGGCGCTGGCCAGGCGGATCAATGCCGAAACGCCCGGCGTGCTGGCCATGGAATGCGCGGCGATGGGGGTGCCTTTCGTACATATCTCGACCGATTACGTGTTCGATGGCTCCGGCGACACGGCGTGGCTTCCCCATTCCCCGACGGCGCCTCTGAGCGCCTATGGGCGCTCGAAACTGGCCGGCGAGGAGGCGGTCCGCGCGGCAGGCGGCGCGCATGTCATCCTGCGCACCTCATGGGTTTTTTCGGCGCATGGGTCGAATTTCGTGAAAACCATGCTGCGGCTGGGGGCCGAGCGGGAAACCCTGACCGTGGTGGCGGACCAGATCGGTGGACCGACCCCCGCCGCCGACATTGCCCGGACCTGTCTGACCCTTGCCCGTTCCTTGGTAAATGGTGGAAAAACAGGTACATATCACTACTCCGGGGCGCCGGATACTAGCTGGGCAGGTTTCGCGCGCGAGATATTCGCGCAGGCGGACATAAAGACGCTGGTCCAGGACATCCCGTCCAGCGCCTTTCCCACGCCCGCCCAACGCCCGTCCAATTCACGCCTCGATTGTGCTTTACTGGAGCGCGATCACGGCATCCCGCGCCCGGACTGGCGCGCGGGGCTGAGGGACGTGTTAAGGGAGCTTTCATGACCCAGCGCAAGGGCATCATCCTGGCCGGTGGCACCGGCTCACGGCTGCACCCGATCACCATGGGTGTGTCGAAACAGCTCCTGCCGATCTATGACAAGCCGATGATCTACTACCCGCTCAGCGTGCTGATGCTGGCCGGTATCCGCGACATTGCCGTGATCACCACGCCCGAGGATCAACCGCAATTTCAGCGCCTGATGGGCGACGGCTCTGCCTGGGGTCTGTCGCTGACGTGGATCGTGCAGCCCTCGCCCGACGGTCTGGCGCAGGCCTATTTGCTGGCCGAGGATTTCCTGGGTGGCGCGCCTTCGGCGATGGTGCTGGGGGATAACATCTTTTTCGGCCACGGGTTGCCAGAGGTTCTGGCCGATGCCGATGCGCGCGCCGCAGGTGGCACGGTGTTCGGGTATCACGTCGCCGACCCGGAACGGTACGGTGTGGTTGAGTTCGACGCCGATTATCGCGCCGTGTCCATCGTCGAAAAACCCACCAAACCGGCCTCGCGCTATGCCGTGACGGGCCTCTATTTCCTCGACGGTACTGCCCCCGACCGGGCCCGCAGCGTGAAACCTTCGCCCCGTGGCGAGTTGGAGATCACTTCGCTTCTGGAAACCTACCTGAGCGAAGGCGCGCTGACGGTGAACCGCATGGGCCGCGGCTTTGCGTGGCTCGACACCGGCACCCACGGTTCGCTTCTGGATGCGGGCAATTTCGTGCGGACATTGCAGGACCGGCAGGGGTTGCAAGCGGGCTGCCCCGAGGAAATTGCCTATGGCCAAGGCTGGATCACCGCCGAGGAGTTACGGGCGCGGGCCGAGCTATTCGCCAAGAACAGCTATGGGGAGTATCTGATGGGGTTGCTGGGGTAGCCCTGCGGCCTCTTTAGCCAACCAGCCACAACGGATCGAAACGCTGAATCCGGACGCCTGACACCTGACCTGGAAGCCCCGGATCACGTCCGGGGCGGGTGGCGTCTTGGCAGATCGCACCGCGCCCTTGCACGCCCCCGTCCCCTTTGCTTTAACCGACCGGTACTATTTCGGAGGCCGCCATGGTCGACATCGCCACCCGTGTCCATAATCACAAATGGAAGATCGACCCGATTGTCCGGTCCCTGATCGACACTGATTTCTACAAACTGCTGATGTGTCAGTCGGTGTTTCGCAACAAGCCTGACACGGACGTGACGTTCAGCCTTATCAACCGCACCAAGTCGATCCGGCTGGCCGGGATCGTGGACGAGGGCGAGCTGCGCGAGCAGCTCGATCACATCCGCAGTCTGCGTCTGACCCGCGGCGAAAGCACCTGGCTGCGCGGCAACACCTTCTATGGCAAGCGTCAGATGTTCACGCCCGAGTTCATGACGTGGTTCGAGGATCTGCAACTTCCGCCCTATCACCTCGAGAAGCGCGACGGCCAATACGAGCTGACCTTCGAGGGCAAATGGCCCGAGGTCATGTTGTGGGAAATCCCGGCGCTTGCCGTGATCATGGAACTGCGCAGCCGTGCGGTGCTGAACAAGATGGGCAAGTTCGAGCTTCAGGTGCTGTATGCCCGCGCCATGACCAAGCTGTGGGAAAAGGTCGAGCGCCTGCGCGAGGTCGATGATCTTCGCATCGCCGATTTCGGCACGCGTCGCCGGCATTCCTTCCTCTGGCAGGACTGGTGTGTGCAGGCCCTGAGCGAAGGGCTGGGAGAGACCTTCGTGGGCACCTCCAACTGTCTCATCGCCAAGAATCGCGATATGGAGGCGATCGGCACCAACGCGCATGAACTGCCCATGGTCTATGCCGCGCTGGCCGACAGTGACGAAGAGCTGGCCCGCGCGCCCTATGAGGTGCTCAGCGACTGGCACGAAGAGCATGACGGCAACCTGCGCATCATCCTGCCCGACACCTATGGCACCGAAGGGTTCCTGAAGAACGCCCCCGACTGGCTGGCCGGTTGGACGGGTATCCGCATCGACAGCGGCGACCCCGCCACCGGGGCCGAGATCGCCATCCGGTGGTGGAAGGAGCGCGGCGAGGACCCGACGCAAAAGCTGATCATTTTCTCGGACGGGCTGGGCGAAAAGAAGATCATGGACCTGCATCGCCAGTTCACCGGTCGCGTGCGGGTGAGCTTTGGCTGGGGCACCTTGCTGACCAACGACTTCCGGGGGCTCACGCCGGATGACAGCCTCGTGCCGTTCAGCCTGGTCTGCAAGGCGGTCTCGGCCAATGGGCGACCCACGGTTAAGCTTTCGGACAACCCGCGCAAGGCCATGGGGCCGGAGGCGGAGATCAAACGGTACAAGCGGGTGTTCGGCGTGGGCGAGCAGGAGGAATTGGAAGTGGTGGTTTAGGGCGGGTGCCTACCCGACGCACCGTCACCCGAACCGGAGTTTGGCCGCGACGATCATGAGCATTGCGGTCGTGGAGAAGATATTCGCCGCAATCAACGGCAGGTCACTGATCATAAGCCCGTAGAGCAGCCAAAGGGACACGGTCGCCAGGAACATCAGGTTCGATGGCAGCGACAGCCCGGACGTGTCGCGGCTGGCCCATGCTTTCCAAGCTTGCGGTATCCAGCAGATGGTCCCCAGAAGTGCGGCCAAGTAACCGACGTAAATCGCCATGTCAGCCCTCGACATGCTGTCTGAACACCGCCTCGGCCCGTCCCCAGACGCCCTCGCCAATCGCCCCCAACCCCATCAGCGACGGCAAGAGCTGGCCTGCGAAATCCTCGGAACTTTCCAGCGGCAGGAGCGAGGGCAGGTTGTCGATGGCCATGATGTCCAGCGGCGGGTCCTGGGCCACGCGGACCACGGGAACCTCCCATGTCGTGGCCGCGGAATAGAGCGGTATGGGGTTGTAGTCGCTGTCCGGGTCACAGGCCACGTCGCCGATCACGGACAGGGCGCGGGGGGCATCGACCGCCGCGCGCGGCACAAAGACAGGCGTGCCGGGGCGGGCGAGGATGCAGTTGAGAAACATGTCATGGGCGAGGATTTCGGGGAACGGCCCGCCATGGGCGGTTTCCTCCATGTCCCAGCGGGTGACGGTGACGCCCATCGCCTCGCACAGGTCCGCGGCTCCGGTGCCCACGCGGCCCCTGGAACCGATCACGATGGCGGTGGGGCGATTGCCGCCCAGCTCCTCCGCGAGGGATGTCAGCAACGCCGCCTTGTCAGCGAATGTCGTGACCGGTGCGCAGTTTGCATCGCGCGCCTGTGCCGCCCAGGCCAACAGCGACACCGCCGCCCCGGCAAAGCCCGCCCAGTAACCGAATGCGGCCACGCGGTGGCCGTCTTCGTCCACGAGGTATTCAAGATCGTAGAGCGAACCGCCGCCCGCCCTGAAGCGGTCCAGAAGCGCGCGCCCGGAATGCTGTCCCTTGAAGGCATGTCCGAACATGATGTGGCGATGCCGCAGGGCCGTGCCGTCCTCGGGCAGTTCCTTGAGGCCGAAGATGATCGCGTTGCGTGGCGCATCGGGCCAGCTGTGTTCGGGCGCGATGTCGCAGCCCGCCGCGCGGTAGCCGTCAATCGGCACGGCGCGTTGCGCGCTTTGCTCGACGGTCACCCGCATCCCGGCCTCGATCAGCGCCGCAGCGCCTTCGGGCATCAGGCCCACGCGCTCTTCTGACGGGCGCCCTTCGGCGCGCACCCACAGATGCGTCATGGATCAGTACCACCCGTTGTCATGGGCGTGCAGGATCGACGGCAGCGCTTCCATGGCCTTGCGGAAGGTCAGGATGCGCGGAAAGGCCGAGACATCGACCCCGTCGCCTTCGAGCCAGGAACAGACCGTGTAGAGGTAGAAATCCGCGATAGAGAGCGCGTCACCCAGGACAAAAGGTCCGGCCAGCGCGTGTTCTTCAATGAACCGCGCGCTTTCGGTCATGGTCCGTGGCACCTTGGCGGTCATCCCCGCCCTGGCCGCGTCATCATCGGCCCAGCGGTGGCCACGCATCTTGTGGGCGTGGTTCACATGCATTGTCGAGGCCAGGTAATACATCACCGCCCGCATCCGCGCGGCTTGAATTGCGTCTTCGGGCACCCAGCCGCGCCCCGGCACCTGAACGGCGATCCACTCCAGGATGGCCCCCGTTTCGGTCAGGATTTCCCCATCCACCACCAGCGCGGGCACCCGCCCCTTGGGATTGATCGCGTGATAGGCCGGTTTGGTCTGTTCACCGCTGGCGAAATCGAGCTGAACAAGCTCGTGCTTCAGCCCGGCCTCATGCAGGGCAGTGGCAACGGCGATGGAAATGGTCCTGGGCGCGAAAAAGAGTTTCATGGCTGTCTCCTGTCAAATGAACGTGCGGGCGTGGGCGCGTTCGGGCGCGTCCAGATGCGGGGTGGCGTTGAACGTGGCCAGCATCAGCTGACCGTGGATATAATGCAGCCGGTGCATGGACGAATTCATCACCTGCAACATGACGGCTGTCATGGCCCTGGTGTCCAGGGCCAGAACGATGCTGAGCACCATGCCGATCACCCCGCCGGAGGTGACGGCCAGCGTCCGCCCGCCCCCCTCGCACAACTCGTCCAGAAGCCCGCGCACCCGGGCCTCGAAGGTTTCGAACGGCTCGGGGATGCCCTCAAGCGCGCCCTGCGCCCAATAGTCCATGACCTGCGGCATGTAGCGTGCGAACTCGGCCGCCTCGGCAGGTGCCGGCAGGCCGAACTGCCGCTCGACCGCGTGGGTCAGCTCGAAATAGCTCAGCTCATTCAGCCGGTTGTCCTGCTGGTGCGCTGCGTATCCCATCGCCTGCGCCGTCTCGACCTGCCGGGTGAGCGAGCCGCTGATCACCCGGTCGAAATGCGGATTGGTGGTCCCCATATGCGCACCCAGCCAGCGCGCCTGCTCGCGCCCCAGCTGCGAGAGCTGGTCATAGCTGACCTCGTCGGTGGCATGGGTATTCGCCTGCCCGTGGCGCACAAGGATGATCTCGCTCATGCGGCGGTCCGCCCGGCATAGGCGTCCATCGCCGCCAGCACTTCGCTCAGCTGTCTGCGCGCACCGGTCTGGAGATATTCCATGGCCCTGAGCGACGCCTCATGCGCGGTCAGGTCAGAGCCGCCGACGCAGTCCTCGATCACCCGGCAGAAGTAATCCGACTGATGCCCGTCGACAAAGGTGTAATGCACGCAGACATCCGTGAGCCCGCCGGTCAGAAGCAACGTGTCCACCTTGAGCCCTTTGAGCAGGATCTCGAAATCCGTGCCGAAAAAGGCCGAATAGCGCCGCTTGCGGATGAGGTAGTCGGTGGGGCGGAAATCCAGCACCGGGGCGCGGATTTCCGTTTGCGGGTCGCCCTCGACGCAATGCACGCCTTCGACCCCGTCCAGTTCGCGCCCGAAATCGACGTGATCGGGGCGATGTACCTCCTGAATGAAGATCACCGGAATTCCGCAGTCGCGCGCCCTGGCAATCGCCGCACCCGTGCGGGCCATGTTGTCGTCGAAATGCGGCATGGTTGGAATTGGCGTGGCCCGGTCCGTTGAATGCAGGTCGCCCTGGATGTCGATGACGATCAGGGCTGGTTTGCCTTCGATCAGCTTGCGGGTTGGCTGGGTCATCGCGGCTCTCGATATGTTGCGGTTTGCGCGGGCACCGTAGCCGCCGTGCACCGGGGGCGACAACCCCGTTCCTACTCTATCAGCTCTGCCCTAAGGCGCGTGGAAACGGTCCACCGGGATGACGGCGATGGGTGTCAGCTCGACCAGAAAATCCGCGTGACCAAGCCCTGCCACCATAACGGAAGTCGACGCCGGCTCATGGCCGGGTTCCAGAAACGCGGTCCGCACCTTTTGAATTGCCGAAAGCTGACTGCGGTCGGTGAAATAGGTTGTTATCTCGACGATGTCGGCCAAGGTGCCGCCGACCTCGGCCAGAAGGGCGCGAATATTTTCAAAGCACTGGCGAGTCTGGCGTTCGATATCGCCCTTGCCGACGATCTGTTCATCGGCGGACCACGCGACTTGCCCGGTCAGGTGGATTACAACCCCGTCCCCCTGAACAATGCCCATCTGGAAGCCGCGTCCCCGCGCACGCCAGACAGTATCGGTTTCAAACCCCTTCGGCATAGGTCACGTTAGCGTATGCGGGCATGAAATTCCAAGGTCTCGACTGCTTGTACCGCGCTCTGTACCTTGGCGACGGAAAATCGCGTTGCCGATGCGAAACCTGCGGCGACGATCATGGCGCAAAAAAAGGTCCAGATGTCGTGTTTCGCGGACTCCCATTCCTTGTCCCATGGTCTATGGTAGCGCGAACTTGAGGAGGCGCGCGGCATGTCCGACATGGTGAAATTCACGCTTGATGGCAAAGAGGTCGAGGCCAAGAAGGGTCTGACCATCTGGGAAGTCGCCCATGGCCGCGGCCTGGTGATCCCGCATCTGTGTCACAAGCCCGCACCCGGCTATCGCCCCGATGGCAACTGCCGGGCCTGCATGGTCGAAGTCGAGGGCGAGCGCACGCTTGTCGCGTCCTGCATCCGCGAGGCCGACGACGGCATGGTCGTCACCACCAATTCCGCCCGCGCCACAAACGCCCGCAAGTTGGTCGTGGAAATGCTTCTGGCGGACCAGCCCGCGCCGGAAGACGCCCACGACAAATCCAGTCACCTGCAGGACATGGCCCGGATGCAGGGCGTTTCGGATAGCCGGTTTCCCAAGCTCGAAGAGGGACGTATCCCGCTCCTTGATGACAGCCATGTTGCGATGAGCGTCAATCTCGATGCCTGCATCCAATGCGGTCTGTGCGTCCGCGCCTGCCGCGAGGTTCAGGTCAATGATGTGATCGGCATGGCGGGTCGGGGCCATGATGCCTATCCGACCTTTGATTTCGCCGACCCGATGGGGGCCTCCACCTGCGTGGCTTGCGGTGAATGCGTTCAGGCCTGTCCCACCGGCGCGCTGATGCCGTCCTCGGTGGTTGATGAGAACCAGGTGGGTGACAGCGCCGATTATGACAGCGAAGTCGAAAGTGTCTGCGCCTTCTGCGGCGTCGGCTGCCAGATTTCGATCAAGGTCAAGGATGGGCGCGTCAAATATGTCGAGGGCATCAACGGCCCGGCAAACGAAGGGCGCCTCTGCGTCAAGGGCCGGTTCGGATTTGACTACATCCACCACAACCACCGCCTGACCAAGCCGCTGATCCGGCGCGCTGATGCCCCCGGGAAGGGTCTCAACGTGAACCCCGACAACTGGGCCGAGTTCTTTCGCGAAGCCAGCTGGGACGAGGCCCTGGACGTGGCCGCGAACGGGCTCAGGGGCCGGGGCCGCGAGGTGGCGGGCTTCGGCTCGGCCAAATGCACCAATGAAGAGGCTTATCTCTTTCAGAAATTCATTCGACAGGGCTTTGGTCACAACAATGTCGATCACTGCACGCGGCTGTGCCACGCCTCGTCGGTGGCCGCGCTGATCGAGAATGTCGGCTCGGGTGCCGTGACCGCGACCTTCAACGAGATCGAGAACGCGGATGTGGCCATCGTGATCGGTGCCAACCCGATCGAGAACCATCCAGTCGCGGCGACCTATTTCAAGCAGTTCACCAAGCGCGGCGGCAAGCTGATCGTGATGGACCCGCGCGGCGTGGGCCTGCGTCGCTTTGCGTCGCATATGCTGCAATTCCGCCCCGGCGCGGATGTGTCGATGCTGAACGCGATCATGCACACTATTGTCGAGGAAGGTCTCTACGACGAGCAGTACATCAAGGCCTATACCGAGAACTGGGAGGCAGAGAAGGCGCATCTCAAGGACTTCTCTCCCGAGAAAATGGCCGACCTCTGCGGTATCCCCGCCGAGACGCTGCGCGATGTGGCCCGCACCTTTGCCACGGCGAAATCCGCGATGATCTTCTGGGGCATGGGTGTCAGCCAGCATATCCACGGCACTGACAATTCGCGCTGCCTGATTTCGCTTGCCCTGATGACGGGCCAGGTGGGGCGTCCGGGCACCGGGCTGCATCCTCTCAGGGGTCAGAACAACGTGCAGGGCGCCTCGGATGCGGGCCTGATCCCGATGTTCCTGCCAGATTACCAGACCGTCACCGATGACGGCGTGCGCAGCGCGTTCACCGAGGTCTGGGGGTCCGGGGATTTTTCGAGCGAAAAGGGCCTGACCGTGACCGAGATCATGGATGCGGTGCACGAGGGCCATATCAAGGCGATGTATGTGCTGGGTGAAAACCCGGCCATGTCCGACCCGGACGTGGAACACGCGCGCGATGCGCTGGCCAAGCTTGATCACCTCGTGGTGCAGGACATCTTTATCACCGAGACCGCCAACTATGCCGACGTGATCCTGCCTGCCTCGGCGCTCTACGAGAAATCTGGCACGGTCTCGAACACCAACCGGCAGGTTCAGATGGTACGGCCTGCCGTGGCGCCTCCGGGCAAGGCAAGGGAAGACTGGTGGATCGAGGTCGAACTGGCCAGGCGCTGTGGTCTTGACTGGCGCTACACGCACCCTTCCGAGGTTTTTGCCGAGATGGCGATCAACATGCGGTCGCTCGACAACATCACCTGGGAGCGGCTGGAGAGGACCGCCGTGACTTACCCGTCGCTCAGCCCCGAGGACCCGGGCCAGGCAGTTGTGTTCGGTGACGGCTTCCCGCGCCCGGACGGACGTGCCAGGTTCACGCCGGCCTCGGTGATTGCCCCGGACGACACGCCGGATGCGGAGTATCCGATGATCCTCACCACAGGCCGGCAGCTGGAGCATTGGCACACCGGTTCGATGACCCGCCGGGCCAAGGTTCTGGACGCGGTCGAACCCGAGGCGAACTGTTCGATGCACCCCTCCACCTTGCGCAAGATGGGCGTGGAGCCGGGCGGTATGGTGCGGCTGACCACCAAGCGCGGCAGCATCGTGACCATGGCCCGGGCGGATCGGGCCGTGGCTCCGGACATGGTGTTCCTGCCATTTGCCTATGTCGAGGCGGCGGCGAACATCCTGACCAATCCGGCAGTGGACCCCTATGGCAAGATCCCCGAGTTCAAGTTCTCGGCGGTGAAGGTCGAAAAAGTCGAGGACCAGGTCGCCGCGGAGTAATCGAATTCTTGCAGGAATTCGGACCGGAAAGCTGCAATTTTCCGGCTGCTCTGCGGTGATGGACCGGCCGCCCCTTTTCAAGGTAGGGTGCTGGGGAAACCCGCAGGAGACGGGCGTGATCCAACCTGAGGCCCGATGGCAAAGCGACGCAGGACAACCAAGGCGAAGAAGAACCCGATCCGGCGCGCCGTCGCATGGATGCGGCGGTGGCTGGCCTGGTTCATTTCAATCACCTTCATCGTGATTTCCGGCACGCTTGTGGCACATGCGTTCCTGCAGCCCCCGCAAACGCTCTACATGAAACAGGAGAAACGCCGCCTGGGGTCCATCCTCCACGAATGGGTTCCCATGGAGCGGATCGCCCCGGTCATGGCCCGCTCGGTCGTGGCCGCCGAAGATGCCAATTATTGCGAACATTGGGGCTTTGACATGCGTGCCATCCGGCAGGTCATGGAAAGCGGTGAGACACGCGGTGCATCCACGCTGAGCCAGCAGACCGTCAAGAACGTCTATCTCTGGCACGGCCGAAATTATCTGCGCAAGGCGATGGAGGCCGCGATCACGCCGCTGATGGAGGCACTGTGGTCCAAGCGCCGTATCCTGGAGGTCTATCTGAACATTGCCGAGTTCGACGAGGGTGTCTTTGGCATAGAAGCCGCGGCCCGGAGCTATTTCGGCGTGAGCGCCGCCGATCTCAGCCCGGTACAGGCGGCGCGTCTTGCGGCGGTCCTGCCATCGCCCAAGACGCGCAGCGCCAGCAACCCCACGGCACGGTTGCGCAAACGCGCGGCCCAGATACTCGATGGGGCGGCCACGATCCGCCGCGACGGGCGCGCCGCCTGTTTCGAGGATTGAAAAAGCGACGCATTGCAGGCATTGAAGGTCAAACGCATATCTCAGGTAACAGTTGTTCGATGGCCAAGCTCTATCACGTTCCGCTCTCCCCTTTCTGCCGCAAGGTCCGTCTGAGTCTTGCCGAGAAGAAGATCGAGTGTGAACTGATCGAGGAACGCTATTGGGAGCCGAGCCCCGATTTCCTGCGCCGCAACCCGGCCGGCAAGGTGCCTGTGCTGAAGATCGAAGGCCGCACCATGTCGGAAAGCGCCGCTATCTGCGAATACATCGAGGAGAAGTATCCCGAACCGTCGCTGATGCCCAAAAGCGCCGAAGCGCGCTTTGAGGTGCGTCGGCTGGTGAGTTGGTTCGACGACAAGTTCCACAACGATGTGACCTCGAAGCTGCTGTATGAGCGGGTCAACAAGAAGGTCATGGGACAGGGCTTTCCCGACAGCAAGAACGTCAAGACCGGGGCCAAGGCGATCAAGTTTCATCTCGATTACATGGCATGGCTTCTGGATCACCGGCGCTGGCTGGCGGGCGATGTGATGACGCTCGCGGATTTTGCGGCTGCCGCGCATCTGAGTTCGCTGGACTACATCTCGGATGTGGACTGGCATCGCTCCGAGACGGTCAAGGACTGGTACGCCAAGATCAAGTCGCGGCCCGCGTTCCGCTCGATCCTGGCCGACCAGGTGTCCGGATTTCCGCAGCCGGGGCATTATGCCGACCTGGATTTCTAGAGATTCGTGCCTTCGGCGAGGATATTTTTCGCCAGAAGAAGCATGAAGGATCGCCTGATCTCGCGGGCTCTGGAAGAAGGGTTCGACCTGGCGCGGGTGTGTCGGCCCGGGGACGTGCCGCAGGTGCCCGGGCGGCTGGCCGCGTTTCTGGAACAGGGGCGGCACGGACAAATGGGCTGGCTGGCCGAGCGCGCCCATTGGCGGGGCAATCCGGCGGCGCTCTGGCCCGAGGCGCGGTCGGTCATCATGCTGGGCGAAAGCTATACGCCCGAGGGCGATCCGATGGCGACGCTGGAGCGGCGTGAAGCCGGGACCATCTCTGTCTATGCGCGCAATCGGGACTACCACGATACGCTCAAGAAGAGGCTCAAGCGGCTGGCGCGCTGGCTGATTGCCGAGGCGGGCGGCGAGGTGAAGGTCTTTGTCGATACCGCGCCCGTTCCCGAGAAACCTCTGGGAGAGGCCGCGGGGCTGGGCTGGCAGGGCAAGCACACGAACCTCGTGAGCCGCGATCTGGGCAACTGGTTCTTTATCGGGTCGATTTTCACCACGCTGGAAATGACGCCCGATACGCCCGAGGTCGATCATTGCGGGAATTGCCGGGCGTGCCTGGATGTCTGCCCGACGGACGCCTTTCCGGCACCTTATCAACTGGATGCGCGACGCTGCATTTCCTACCTGACGATCGAGCATCACGGGCCGGTGGACGAGGCGTTGAGGCCGCTCATGGGCAACCGCATCTATGGTTGTGACGATTGCCTTGCAGTCTGTCCCTGGAACAAGTTCGCGGTCGCGGCGCGCGAGATGAAGTACCATGCGCGGGACGATCTGACTGCGCCGTCGCTGGAGGCTTTGGCCGGGCTGGACGATGCCGGGTTCCGGGCGCTTTTCCCGGGCAGCCCGATCAGGCGGATCGGGCGCGACCGGTTTCTGCGCAATGTCCTTTATGCCATCGGCAACTCGGGTCTTGTGCGGCTGAGGGTCGCGGCGCAGGCGCATCTGGACGATCCCGACCCGACAGTAGCGGATGCCGCGCGCTGGGCTGTGAAGCGGCTTTCGGATGACGCAATCGCGCTGGACGCGCAGGCAAAACCCGCTACACCCGCCGGAACGAAACGCGGAGGGTGAAGGATGGCGTTGCTGCTGGGCGTCGATACGGGCGGGACCTACACGGATGCAGTGTTGATGCGGAACGAGGAGGCGGTGATCGCCTCGGCCAAGTCCCTGACGACACGGCATGATCTGGCCGTCGGTATCGGCGCAGCCGTCGAGGCCGTTCTGAGTCAAAGCGGCATCGATTTGACCGAGATCGGCATGGCCTCGCTGTCGACCACGCTGGCCACGAATGCCCTGGTCGAGGGGCAGGGCGGGCGCGTGGGGCTGGTCTATGTGGGTTTTCGCGAGCGTGACCTCGAGGCGCATGGGCTGAGCGCGGCGCTGGCCAGCGACCCGGCGCTGGTACTGGCCGGCGGGCACAACCATGCGGGCGGAGAAGCGGCGGCGCTGGACCGTGGGGCACTGGCAGAGTGGCTGGCCGTGGATCGCGGGATTTCGGCCTTTGCCGTGGCGTCGCAGTTTGCCACGCGCAATCCCGCGCATGAACTGGCCGTGGCCGAGATGATCCGCAGCCTGACCGGGCGCCCGGTTTCGTGTTCGCACCACCTGTCGGCCAAGCTGAACGGGCCGAAACGGGCGCTGACGGCAGTGCTGAACGCGCGGCTGATCGGGATGATCGCCCGCCTGATCGACAAGGCCGAGGGCAAGCTGCGCGACCTGGGCATCGACGCGCCGCTGATGGTGGTGCGCGGTGACGGGGCGCTGATCAGTGCCGAGCAGGCGCGGGAGCGGCCGATCGAGACCATCCTGAGCGGACCGGCGGCCAGCATCGTGGGCGCGCGCTGGATGACCGGGGCCGAAGAAGCGCTGGTGTCCGACATCGGCGGGACCACGACGGATGTGGCTGTACTGCGGGACGGACGGCCCGCGATCGATCCGGCGGGCGCTCAGGTGGGACCATGGCGCACTATGGTCGAAGCCGTTGCGATGCGGACCTCCGGCCTGGGTGGCGACAGCGAAGTGCATGTCATGGATGCAGGTCTAAAGGGTGGCCTGACCCTGGGTCCCCGCCGCGTCGTGCCGGTGAGCCTGATGGCGGTGGATGCGCCGGACGTCGTGCATGTTGTCCTGGACGAACAGCTGCGCAGCACCACGCCGGGAGAGCATGACGCGCGTTTTGTTCGGGCTGTGCCGGGCGTCGAGGCCGGGGGGCTTCCGGACCGGGATGCGATGGTCCTCGGGAGGATCGGCGACACGGTTCACGCTGTGGGAAAGGTGCTGAAAACCCGGATGGAAGCGCAGGCGCTCAAACGGCTGATCGGCCGTGGGCTGGTGCAGGTTTCGGGGGTGACGCCCTCGGATGCGAGCCATGTTCTGGGGCATCTGGATGCCTGGGACGGACCGGCGGCGCGCAAGGCCCTGGAGTTGATGGGGCGCAAGCGGCTGGGCACCGGCAACATGCTGGCGCAGGAGCCCGAAACACTGGCGCGGATGATCGTGGGTCAGCTGACGCATCAGACCTCTCTGGCCCTGCTGGAGGCCGCAATTGCCGAGGAAAGCCAGGGGTTCGGCGAAGCTCCGGCAACGCTTGCCCGGCATGTTCTGTTGCAGCGGGGGCTGGACGGGCATCGCGGGCTGGTGCGGCTGGATGCGGGGCTGAACGTGCCGGTGATCGGGCTGGGGGCCTCGGCGCATACTTATTATCCGGCGGTGGGCAAACGGTTGGGGTGCAACATGATATTGCCCGAACATGCCAGCGTGGCCAATGCCATCGGGGCGGTCGTGGGCCGGGTCACGATCCGGCGCAGCGGCACGGTCACCTGCCCGGCGGAAGGGCGTTACAGGGTACACCTTGAGACCGGTCCGGAGGATTTTTCACAAGCAGAACAGGCGCTTGGGCGTCTTGAGGAGGTTCTGGACTCCGAGGCGCGGCGCGAGGCCGCGGCCGCGGGGGCGCAGGACCTGCGTGTGCGGGTTGAACGCGATTTGCGCACAGCTCCGGCGGAGGGGCGCGAGGTCTTTATCGAGGCCTCGGTCACGGTGAGCGCCTCGGGACGGCCCCGGATCGCGGGGTAAGGCCGACGCAAAGGTTAACGGACCGTCCCGAACGTCGGTATTACGTCGGTATCACGTCGGTATTGCATCTGTGCCATGCGCCGGAGGACGGTTGTGAACGCCGCGTTCGGCAGGTTGGCCCCCATCCTGGAGCGAGACCAGCCAATCGCGCACATTTTCCGCCTCGGGGCCGAGCGGTGCCGTGGCGGACCAGACGAGGTAGAACCCCGCCCCGGTTGCCCAGGCCCAGTCGTCGCGCGCGGCCAGAAGGCCCTGGGTGGTGAGGGTCTCGGTCGTGTGCCGCCAGCCCAGGGCAAAGCCCTCGCCCGCCATGGTCGCCTGAAGCACCAGCGCGTAGTCATTGAGCCTGAGACCCGATGCCGGTTCGGCGAAGCGCAGGTTCCAGTGGGCGAGGAAATCGGTCCATGTGGGCCGGTCGCGCACCGGTTCCTCGAGATGGATGAGCGGCAGGCTCGCCAGATTGGCGATGGAGCGCAGGTTGACCGCCGCCGCCATCACCCGCGGCGATGCGATGGGGGCGATCACCTCGGGGGCGATCAGGTGGCTGTGGCAGCCGGGCCAATTGCCCATGCCCCGTCTTATGCCAAAGCTGATCCCCTCGGCGTCGATGTCCGGCTCGCGATCCGAGGTCTGGAGCCGCAGATCGACATCCGGGTGCGCGGCATGGAACCGGGCCAGCCGCGGCACCATCCAGTAATGCGCAAAGGCCGTGGAGGTCGAGATCGTCACATGGCTTTGCGTTGCGCGATCCGCCAGCGTGCGAGCCGACTGGAAAATGCGATCGAAGCCCGCTGAAACGTCAGTAAACAAGCGCTCGCCAGCCTGTGTCAGGGTCACCGAGCGATGCGCGCGGGCAAAGAGCCGGGTGCCCAGGGCCGCTTCGAGCTGCCGGATCGAGGCCGAGACGGCAGGCTGCTGGACGTTGAGTTCGCGCGCCGCACGGGTGAAGGACCCGCTGCGCGCGGCGGCCTCGAAGACCAGGAGGTGGCGCGGGGAGGCCACGAGTTTCCACAGCTCTTGCATAACGTCAGATTATCCAAAGCCATGGAATTTACAAGGATCACGATCCGCCGTTCACGCGGTAGATTGAGCCAAGGTCAGGCGAGAGTCAGGGGGAGGGAGGCACATGGCCAGACGGGCCCGTTCGCGCCGCGACACACGCGATGCCGCGCAGGGGGTGGCCGCGTCGCCTCATGTCGTGCGCCGGCTGCCGTTCTTTGACGTGATCGACGAGGAGACGATCATCCGTCTGGAAGGGCAGGTCGATTGGCTGATCGAAAACATCGGTCTGGAGTTTCGCGAGGACGAGGAGGCGCTGCGCATCTGGCGCGAGGCCAGCGCGGAGGTTCAGGGCACGCGAGTCAGGGCGGATGCACAATGGATCCGTGACCTGTGCCGCAAGGCACCCTCCGAGTTCACCCAGGTCGCGCGCAACCCGGAGCGGAGCGTTACCATCGGCGGCGCCAATCAGGTCTTTGCGCCCATCTACGGCGCGCCCTTCGTGCGGGACCTGGAGGGCGGGCGGCGTTATGGCGACATGGAGAGTTTCGGGAAACTGGTGAAGCTCGCCTATCTGCATCCCAACCTGCACCACACGGGGCTGGTGATCTGCGAGCCCTGTGACATACCGGTGAGCCACCGGCATCTGGATATGGTCTATGCGCATATGCGGCTGAGCGACAAGCCGCATCTGGGCGCGATCACCGAGATGAGCCGGGCGCAGGACAGCGTGGACATGGCAGAGATCCTGCATGGGCGCGAAGTGATGGAACGGCATTGTGTGATCATGGGCAATGTGAACACCAACTCGCCCCTGCTGGTGGACCGGGTGGTGACCGAAGCCATCCGGGTCTATTGCGGGCGCGGGCAGGGGATCGTCGTGGTGCCGTTCATCCTGAGCGGTGCCATGGGGCCGGTCAGCACGGCGGCATCGGTCACGCAGGCCATGGCCGAGGCGATGATGTGCTGTGCCTTTTCGCAACTGGTGCGGCCCGGAGCGCCCTTCGTGCTGGGCAATTTCCTGTCTTCGATGAGCCTGAAAAGCGGCGCGCCGACCTTTGGAATGCCCGAGCCGGTGATGTCGAACTATGCGATCGGGCAGATGGCGCGGCGCGTGGGGCTGCCCCTGCGTTGTGGCGGGTCGTTGACGGCGTCCAAGATCGAGGACGCGCAGGCGGCGTATGAAAGTGCCGACAGTATGCAGTCGACCGCGCTGGCGGGGGCGCATTTCGTGCTTCATGCGGCGGGCTGGCTGGAAGGCGGGCTGTGCACCGGTTTCGAGAAGCTGGTGATGGATGCCGACCGGCTGGGCAGCTATCAGAAGCTGTTGGGCGGCCTGGATGCCAGTGACGAGGCGCTGGCGCGCGATGCCTATGCCGAGGTCGAGCCGGCGGGGCATTTCCTGGGCTGCGGGCATACGATGCGCAACTACCAGACGGCGTTCTACGAGCCCGCCCTGAGCGACAGCGAGAATGTCGAAAGCTGGGAGGATGGTGGTTCCAGGGACATGCGCCGGCGCGCTTATGAGCGGTGGAACACGATGCTGGAGGGCTATGAGGCGCCAGCGATAGATGTGGCCGTGGATGAGGCGCTGAAGGACTATATTGCCCGTCGCAAATCCGAGATTCCTGAGGCATGGTATTGATCTGAACCGGCGGAAGGGGGGCCAGCCCCCCTCACCCCCCGGGATATTTGTGGCCAGAAGAAACAATGGAGGCACTCATGAGCGCGGCGGATCGGTTCAATGACGACATTTCGGAGCGTATTGAGGGTTTGCGCGCAGACGGGCTCTACAAGACCGAGCGGGTGATCACGTCGATGCAGGGAGGCGAAGTGGCGCTGGCATCGGGGGATCGGGTGATCAACCTTTGTGCCAACAACTACCTCGGCCTGGCGGATAATCCGCAAGTGATCGCGGCGGCGCATGAGGGGCTGGACCGGTACGGGTTCGGCATGGCGTCGGTGCGGTTCATCTGTGGCACGCAGGAGGAGCACAAGGCGCTGGAGGCGCGGATCGCGGGATTCCTGGGCAAGCAGGACAGCATCCTCTATGCCGCCGCCTTTGATGCGAATGCGGGATTGTTCGAGACGCTGCTGGGGCCGGAGGATGCGATCATTTCGGACGCGCTGAACCATGCAAGCATCATCGACGGGGTGCGGCTGTGCAAGGCGCAGCGGTATCGCTACGCAAATTCGGACATGGGTGATCTGGAGCGCTGCTTGCAGGACGCGCAGGGCGCGCGGCACCGGATGATCGCCACCGATGGCGTGTTTTCCATGGACGGCTACTACGCGCGGCTGGATGAGATATGCGATCTCGCGGATCGGTATGACGCGCTGGTCATGGTGGATGACTGCCATTCGACCGGGTTTGTGGGCCCCACCGGGCGCGGGACGGCCGAACGGTTCGGCGTCGAGGCCCGTGTGGACGTGATGACCGGGACCCTGGGCAAGGCGCTGGGCGGGGCCTCGGGCGGCTACACCGCGACGAGCGCGCCGGTGGTGGACTGGCTCAGGCAGCGGTCGCGCCCCTATCTTTTTTCCAACACGCTGGCGCCAGTGATCGCGGCGGCGTCGCTCAAGGTATTCGACCTCCTGGAGGACGGCGCGCAGATGCGGGCGCGACTCTGGGAGAACGCGGCGCATTTTCGCGAGCGGATGGGGGCGCTGGGCTTTGATCTCCTGCCCGGAGAACATGCGATCATCCCTGTGATGCTGCGCGATCCGAAGCTGGCGCAGGAGATGGCGGCGCGGCTGGGCGAGGAGGGGGTCTATGTGACGGCCTTCAGTTTTCCGGTGGTGCCGAAGGGGCAGGACCGTATCCGGACGCAGATGAGCGCGGCGCTGACCCGCGAGATGCTGGATCGGGCGATTGCGGCCTTCGGGAAGGTCGGGCGCGAATTGGGGGTGATCGGGTGATCCTGCCGTCGATCATCGAGGCGATCGGCGGCACGCCGCTGGTCGAGTTGAGCCGGGTGCGCAAGGCGCTGTCGCTGGAGGGGCGGCTTCTGGCCAAGCTCGATTACCTGAACCCCGGGTTTTCCAAGAAGGACCGCGCGGCACGGGCCACGATCGAGACGGCGCGCGCGAGCGGGGACCTGGCCGAAGGGCAGGTGGTGGTGGAACTGACCTCGGGCAATATGGGCACCGGGCTGGCCATTGTCTGCGGCGTGCTTGGGCATCCCTTTGTCGCGGTGATGAGCGAGGGCAACTCGGAAGAGCGCGCGCGGATGATGCGCGCGCTGGGGGCCGAGGTTGTGCTGGTGCCGCAGGCCGCAGGGTCGAAGCCCGGTGAGGTGTCGGGGACGGACCTCGCGCTGGTCGAGGACGCGGCACAGCGTATAGCGGAGGAACGGGATGCGTTCCGGGCCGATCAGTTCCGGCGGCCTGCGAACCGGGCGGCGCATGAGCACGGCACGGCACCCGAGATTTGGGAGCAGTCCGGCGGTGTGATCACAGGCTTCTGCGATTTCGTCGGCTCGGGCGGAACCCTGGGCGGAAGTGCGGCGTTTTTCGCACCCAGAGGCGTGCGCTGTTATGCGGTGGAGCCTGACCGACCCGATCACCCGATCCAGGGCGGGGGGTATGACATGCCCGCACTGACGCATCTGAAAATGGCCGATTTGGCTGGAACAGTGACTGTTTCGGGCCGGGAGGCGACCGAAGCCGCGCAGATGCTGGCGCGCTTTGAAGGTATCTTTGCCGGGGTCTCGGCCGGTGCGAACCTGGCCGGGGCTATCCAGCTTTTGAACGGGCCCGAGCGCGGTGGCACGATTGCCATGGTCATGTGCGACAGCGGCCTGAAATACCTCAGCACCGATTTGTGGGGATAGGACATGCAGAACCAGATGAAAGCCCTTGTCAAAGCGCGCCCCGAGCCGGGGCTGTGGATGGAGCATGTGCCGGTGCCGGAGCCCGGCCCCAACGATGTGCTGATCAAGGTGAAGAAATCGGCCATCTGCGGCACCGATGTGCATATCTGGAAATGGGACGAGTTCAGCGCCAAGACCGTGCCCGTGCCGATGGTCGTGGGCCATG
>FYBJ01001467.1_pt1 | contig 34280 bp, 28 predicted proteins | sample 1134611 | NCBI WGS metagenome assembly FYBJ01 (sample SAMEA104116008, study PRJEB20421) | marine metagenome | isolation source: marine
CGTCAGATGTGTATAAGAGACAGTCCTATAGCTGGTAGAGCCGCCCCGGCCCCCAGCCCTTCGCCTCCACCCCGGCGAGCTTCAGCAAATGCCACAGCATCGCGTGGTTCGAACTGATCATCGGCACGCCCGTCTCGGCCTCGACCTGCTCGATGATCCCGAAAGTCTGCAAATTCGTGCAACTGGCAAAGAGCGTCTCCACCCCTTCCGCCTCTGCCGCCTCCTGCAGCGCCTCGCGGGTGCTGGCCTCGGAAATCCGCGCCACCTTCGTGTCGTCGCCCTCGCCGAAACTCACCTCGCTGACCACGTCAAAACCGTTCTCGCCCAAAAGCGCCACCATCGGGGCCACCACCTCGGCCACATAAGGCGTCACCATACCCACACGCCTGGCTCCCAGCGCCCCGAGTGCGGCCATCACCGCGCTGATCGGGTTCGTCACCGGCACGCCCGGATGGGCCGCCTGCACCAGCCGTTCCACCTCGCCCGGCCCGATCACGGTCGAGGCCGAGGTACAGCCATAGGCGATCCCCGTCAGGCGATCCGGCAACAGCGCCGCCGTCCGGGTCATGTCGCCGGCCATGCCGCGCAGGGTCTCGGGCGTCACCGCGTCCACGAAGTTGATCCGCGAATGCATCAGGTTCACGTCCCGCCCCTGCAACACCGACCGCGCCTCATGCTCCAGCGTCGTGTCCGTGCTCAGAACGATCAGGCCCAGCCGAACGGCACCGCCCGCGCCCTCGTTCATCACGTAATCTCTCATGATCCCTCTCCCGGTTTGCTCAAGGTTCCCCCCGACACCGCCGCCCGCACGCCGGTGGTGCCCGGACAGGAGGTGGGCAGCCCCCGCGCCACCCGCACGGCCAGATAGCCGAAGGCCTGCGCCTCCAGCATGTCGCCGTCCAGGCCCACATCCTCGACCGGGACCACCGGACAATCAAGGGCTGCGGCCAGCATCTCCATCATCACCGGGTTCCTGCGCCCGCCCCCGGTCACCAGCAGACGTTCGGGCGGGCTGGGGCAATGCTCCATCGCGCGCAGCACCGCCGCTGCCGCCATGCCGGTCAGGGTCGCTGCCGCATCGGCGTCGCTCAGCTCCCGCACCAGCCCGATCATGTCGGAAAAGGCATTCCTGTCCAGCGACTTGGGCGGGATGCGGTAGAAATACGGCTCATCCAGAAACAGCTCCAGGGCGCCCTCCACCACCTGGCCGCGCCTGGCCAGCCGCCCGTCGCGGTCGCAGGGCTCGCCGCGCCGCTCCATCATCAGATCGTCAAGCGGCGCATTCGCGGGTCCGGTGTCAAAGGCCAGCAGGGCGCCCTCCTCTTCGGGCCGTGCCTTTGCCGGGTCCACCCAGGTCAGGTTCCCCACGCCCCCGAGGTTCAGAAACCCGACGGGCGCGTCGGCCCCGATCCACTTGGCACAGGCGAAATGATAAAACGGCGCCAGTGGCGCGCCCTGCCCGCCCAGCTCCATGTCCGCGCTGCGGAAATCCCACACGACCGGCAGGTCTAACGCCCCGGCCAGCGCCGCTCCGTCGCCCAGCTGATGCGTGCCCCGCCCGCCCGGCTCATGCGCCAGCGTCTGACCGTGAAATCCCACGATCTCGGCTCCGTCAAAGCCGCCGAGCGCGGCCACATGCGCGCCCATCACCACGTCGAAGGCCGCCTCCAGAGCGTCTCCGGGCCAGCGCCCGAGGGCCTCGGCCAGCACCGCGCGCTCCTTGGCCGCATAGGGGTGATACACGGCCTCGCCAAAGCCGAAAATCGTCTCGCCATCGGTCTCGATCATCGCCGCATCGACCCCGTCGAGCGACGTGCCCGACATCGCCCCCAGAGCCCGATATGCCCGTGCCTTCAACATGCTCTTTTCCTTGGGCCTGCCCGCCCCTATACATGCCGCGCAAACAGATGCGGAACAAGCCCTATGACCTACCATCCCAAATCGGATTTCATGACCGTCATGATGGAACGCGGCTTTCTCGCGGACTGCACCGACTACCAGGGGCTGGACGATGTGCTCAATGCGGGCGTAACGCCCGCCTATATCGGCTTTGACGCGACCGCCAGGTCGCTGCATGTGGGCAGCCTGATCCAGATCATGATGCTGCGCTGGCTCCAGAAAACCGGCCACAAGCCGATCACCCTGATGGGCGGCGGCACCACCAAGGTCGGCGACCCCAGTTTCCGCGCGGATGAACGGCCCCTGCTGGACGATGCGGCCATCCAGGCCAATATCGACGGCATCGGACAGGTCTTTTCCGCCTACATGACCTATGGCGACGGGCCGACGGACGCGCTCATGGTCAACAATGCCGAATGGCTGGATCAGCTGAACTATATCGAGTTCCTGCGCGACATCGGGCGGCATTTCTCGGTGAACCGGATGCTCAGCTTCGAAAGCGTGAAATCCCGCCTCGACCGCGAGCAGTCACTGTCCTTCCTGGAATTCAACTACATGATCCTTCAGGCCTATGACTTCATGGAGCTGAACCGCCGCTATGGTTGCCGACTCCAGATGGGCGGCTCGGACCAATGGGGCAACATCGTGAACGGCATCGATCTGACGCGCCGGGTGATCGACGGCGAGGTCTTCGGCCTGACATCCCCGCTCCTGACCACCTCGGACGGCAGGAAGATGGGCAAAAGCCAGGACGGGGCGGTCTGGCTCAGCGCCGACATGTGCAGCCCCTACGCGTTCTGGCAGTTCTGGCGCAACACGACCGATGCCGATACCGGCCGCTTCCTCAAGCTCTATACCGAGCTGGCGGTGGACGAATGCGAACGTCTGGGCGCGCTGTCAGGGCAGGAGATCAACGAGGCCAAGATCGTCCTGGCCAATGAGGTCACCGCGCTCCTGCACGGGACCGCCGCCGCAATCGCGGCAGAGGCGACCGCGCGCGAAGTCTTTGAAAAGGGCGGCGTGGGCGACGACCTGCCCACCGTGGAACTGACGCCCGAAGAGATCGGCGGCGGCATCTCCATCGTGCAGCTCATCGTGCGCGCGGGTCTCGCCAGATCGGGCAAGGAGGCCAAGCGGCTGATCGCCGAGAACGGCGCGCGCATGGACGATGCGCCGCTCACCGATGCGGGAAAGATGGTGGATGCCGCGGCACTTGCCTCTCCGATCAAGCTCAGCGCAGGCAAGAAACGCCACGCCCTGATCAAACGCGCCGACTGACGCGGGCGAAGTGCGGAAAATGCGCATTTTCCGGACCGTTTTCCGCGCGGAAAACGCGCCCGGCCCGACTGACGCAAACCCGTTTTCGGCCCGTTTCGGCCGGTTGAGATTGCCCTGAACGCCGCGGGCCCGGTTTACCGCCCGCCGCGCCCGGCCAGCGCATCGCCCAGCACCTCCAGCACCGCCTCGCGCGGCACATCGCCCGTGACAAAGGCCGCGCCGATCCCGCGCGCCAGCACGAAGCGCAGCTGCCCGTCGACCACCTTCTTGTCCTGCCCCATGAGATCAAGCAGCGCCTCGGCCCCCGGCAACTCGCCGGGGATGTCTGCAAGGTCCACTTTCATCCCCATCTCGCGCAGATGCGCCCGCACCCGGCCCGGCTCCTCCTGAGAGCACAATCCCAGCCTCGCCGACAGATCAAAGGCCAGCGCACAGCCGATCGCCACACCCTCGCCATGCAGCAGGCGATCCGAATAGCCGGTCGCCGCCTCCAGCGCATGACAGAACGTGTGCCCGAGGTTCAGCAGCGCGCGATCCCCCTGCTCGGTCTCATCGCGTTCCACGATGTCGGCCTTCATCTGCACCGAATGGCGCACCGCCTTGATCCGGGCCACCACGTCACCTTTGACCGCACTTGAACCGTGATCCTCAAGCCATTGAAAGAAGTCGGCATCTCCAAGAAGGCCGTATTTCACGACCTCGCCGTATCCCGCCAGGTAATCGCGCGTCGTCAGCGTCTCCAGAACCTCGGTATCCGCCAACACCAGCGACGGTTGATGAAACGCGCCCACCAGGTTCTTGCCATGGGGCGAATTGATGCCCGTCTTGCCGCCGACCGAGCTGTCCACCTGTGCCAGCAGGCTCGTGGGGATCTGAACGAATCGCACGCCCCGGCGCAGGATCGCGGCGGCAAATCCAACGAGGTCGCCGATGACACCTCCCCCGAAGGCCACAACTATGTCGCGCCGCTCGACCTTCTCGGCCAGCAGCCACTCGACCACCTCCTGCACATGGCCCCAGGATTTGGTTGCCTCCCCCGCCGGCAAGGTCAGCGCCACCATCTCCAGCCCGCCGGCGGCCAGCCCGGCGCGCAGGCTGTCGAGATGCAGCGCGCCCACATTGGCATCTGTCACCACAGCCACCCGCGACCGCGCCGTCAGCGGCCGGATCAGGGCTCCGGCGCGCGCTATCAGTCCCGGCCCGACCAGAACATCGTATGATCTGTCGCCAAGGTTCACATGCACTGTCTCGGTCATTCCTGCGCCTCCAGAACATCGGGCCGGGCCAGCAGCGCCTCGATCACATGGCCGGTCATGGTTTCGATGGAATACTCGGGCCGCGAAACGACGCTCAGATCGGCCAGCTCGTAGAACGGCACCCGCGCCTCATAGAGCGCCCTGAGCGTCGCAAAAGGATCATCTGTGCGCAGCAAAGGTCTGGTATCCTTGTGCTTTACGCGGCTCCACAACAGGTTCAGATCGGCATTCAGCCACAGCGACACGCCCTTTTGCGAGATCATCTCGCGGTTGCGCGCGCTCAGAAAGGCGCCGCCGCCGGTGCTCAGGATGCCGCGTTGCGTCTCCAGAAGCCGCCCGATCACCTCGGTCTCGCGATTGCGGAAAAACGCCTCGCCGTCGCGCTCGAAAATCTCCGCGATGCTCATCGCCGCGGCGGCCTCGATCTCGGCATCCGAGTCGAGGAACGGCACGTCCAGCCGGGTCGCCAGAGCCCGCCCCACTGCGGTCTTTCCGGCGCCCATCATGCCGACCACAACAACGGTCTTTTTCAGATGCCACGCCTGCACGCTCGGCACTCCCCCGCCAAAAGCCTGTCTTTTTGCCTTCAATGACGTGATCTTGCTCAAAAGGCCATATATAAGTTTGACAAACACCGAGCACAGGCAGGCAGAACGATCGTGGGAAAACTCATCAAGTGGCTGATTTACCTTGTCATACTGGCAGGGATCGCGTTCGTCGCCTATGCGTATCTGGGACCGTTTTTCGGGGCGGACTTCTCGCCGGACACGCGCGAGATCAGGCAGGACATCATTCTTGAGACGCAGTAGCGCCCCAATTCTCGGGCTCCTCCTCGCCCTGCCCGCCGCCGCGCAACAGCCGCTCTCGGCCATAGACTGGCTGGATGATCCCGTGCCGGTGACCTCTATCGCTCCCATTGACGAGGCCCCCGTGGCGACCGGCGTGGCGCTGCCCGATGTGGTGGTGATGCCGCTCGATGGCGCGCGCCGCGATGCCGTGGGGCTCCTGCCCGCGGCCGTGACAGGACTGCCGCCGACGCTCTGGACGGCCAGCCGCGAGGCCCGCCTCCAGGACCTCTGGGCGCGTGCCAGCGCCGAGCCGCTGCCCGCGATCCAGGCGCTCTACTACACGCTGCTGCTGGCCGAGGCCGAACCGCCCGACGGCGATGACGGGGCCTTTCTCAAGACCCGGGTCGAGACGCTGGCGGGCTTTGGCGCGGTTCAGCCCGCCCACGCGCTCCTGGCGCGCGCAGGCCCTGAAACGCCGCTGCTGTTTCCGCTCTGGTTCGACCTGTCGCTGCTCACCGGCGATGAGGGTGCCGCATGTACAACGCTTCGCAAGCGCCCGGAACTACACAAGAAATACGCGGCGCGCATCTTCTGTATGGCGCGGGATGGCGATTGGCAGACGGCCGCGCTCCAATATGACACGGCCCGCACGCTGGGGCTTCTCACGCGCACCGAGGACCGGCTTCTGGCGTTGTATCTCGATCCCGATATGGTCGAGGATGCCATCGCCCTCGCGCCACCCTCCGATCTGGGACCGCTGATCTTTCGCCTTTACGAAGCCGCCGGCACGCCGCTGCCCACGCGTGGCCTGCCGCGCGCCTTCGCCACGGCGGATCTGGACAATACGTCAGGCTGGAAGGCCGAGCTTGAAGCCGCCGAACGCCTGACCCGCACCGGCGCGCTCTCCGAGAATCGCCTGCTCGGTCTCTATACCGACCGCAAGCCCGCCGCCTCGGGCGGTATCTGGGACCGGGTCGCCGCCGTGCAGGCCTTCGATGCCGCCGCCACCGCGCGCGACCCCGAGGCCATGACGCAGACGCTGAACCAGGTCTGGCGGCACATGCAGTCGGTGCATCTCGAAGTGCCCTTCGCCGCCATCTATGCCGAGGCGCTGCGCGAGACGACGCTGGACGGCCCGGCCGCCGCGCTGGCCTGGCGCATCTCGCTTCTGGGCCCGGATTACGAGACCGCCGCAAGCAAGGCCCCGCAAGGCCGCGACGCGCGGTTCCTGGCCGATCTCGCCCGGGGCAATCCCGCCGAAGAGGGCGCCACGACCCGACTGGAAAGCCAGATCGCGCAGGCCTTCACCAACCCGCCACGCCCGGCGGCCCAGCACGCGGACCTGCTGCGTGACGGCAAACTGGGCGAGGCGATCCTGACCGCCGCCACCCTGCTGGACAATGCCGGTCCCGAGGATTACGCCGCCGTGACCCGGGGTCTGGCCACGCTGCGCGCCGTCGGGCTCGAGGACACGGCCCGGCGTGCCGCGCTGCAGCGGCTCCTCCTGGAACGCAACCGATGAGCGTGCATCCCTGGATACCGCTCTTTCTGGAGGCCCAGTCGGCCGAGATGGGAGCGTCTGAGAATACCTTGCTCGCCTATGCGCATGACTTGAAATCATTCTCGGAATGGATTGATACAAAGGGGAAATCCATAGAGTCAGCGGATCAGAAAGACGTCACCTCCTATCTCGTGGCCTGCGACGCCGAGGGGCTTGCCCCCGCAACCCGCGCACGCCGCCTCTCGACCATCAAACAGCTTTACCGTTTCGCCTTCGAGGATCGTCTGCGCGCGGACAATCCCGCGCTCAGGATCAAGGGGCCCGGCCGCTCCAGGGCGCTGCCCAGGACCCTGTCCGAGGCCGAGGTGGACCGGCTGCTCGAGGCCGCGCGCCGCCAGGGCCGCAGTTCCGGCGACCGGATCCGCAACACCTGTTTGATGGAGCTGCTCTATGCCACCGGGATGCGGGTCAGCGAACTGGTCTCCCTGCCCGCAGCCGCGACGCGCGGCGATCCCCGGATGCTGATGATCAGGGGCAAGGGCGGCAAGGAACGCATGGTGCCGCTCTCCCCGCCCGCGCGCGTCGCGCTGGCCGAATGGCTCGCGCAGCGCGACGCGGCCCAGGACGCGGCGCGCGAAAAAGGCCAGCCGCCCTCGCCCTTCCTGTTTCCCTCCTCGGGCAGGCTGGGCCATCTCACGCGGCACAGGTTCTACGTGCTGATCAAGGAACTCGCTGTCGCGGCGGGCGTGTCACCGCAAAAGGTCACGCCGCACACCCTGCGCCATGCCTTTGCCACGCATCTTCTGGCCAACGGCGCGGACCTGCGGTCGATCCAGACGCTTCTGGGCCATGCCGACGTGGCCACGACCGAAATCTACACCCATGTGCTCGAGGAGCGGCTGAAATCGCTGGTGATGACCCGTCACCCGCTGGCCGATGACGCCGACCGCCGCAACACGCAAGGCAACACCTCCTCGGACGGCCAGTAGCCGGTCTCCAGCGCCCGCTCATAGCCCTGCACCAGCCCCGCCGCCCGCATCGCCCGCGCGGCCCGCGCGTGGTCATAGTCGAGCGCCTCGATCCGCGCCTGCCCGCCGTCGAGAATCGCAAACCTGGTCTGCGGGGTGCCATCGTTGGGCGGCAGGCCGATGACGCCGGCATTGATCCACTCGACGCCGGCGACACGCCGCATGAAATCAACGCCGCAATGCCCTGAAACAACGGCATCAACCGGTCCTGCGGCAGCCTGAATGGCCGCCACTTCCGCGGCGAATTCGGCCTCATCGCTGACCGGCCACAGAAACCGGCTCACATCCGTGGCCCCGCCATGGATCACCGCAAGGTGCCGCCCGGCCTGTTCAAAGGTGATCATATCCGGCAACACGGCCATCCAGGCGCGATCCTGTGCGCCAATGGCGGCATCGGCATGGGCGAACCAGCCCGCCGATAGAAGATCGCAGGTACTGCCCGCCGCGAACCCACAGCCGCAATGATCCCCGTAGGCGCCCAGCTGCCGCTCCACATTGCCCGCCACCACGGGCATTCCGGCCCGCCGCACCAGCGCCACGCAATCCGCGGGATCGGCCCCATAGGCCACAACGTCTCCGGTACAGATGCACCGCGCGGACGGCACCCCCAAGGCCCCGGCCCGAGCCATCACGGCCTCGAGCGCGGCCAGGTTCGAATACGGCCCGCCGAACAAAAGCACCCTGCCTTCGATCACGCCCAGATCCAGAATGTCCATGCCGCCCCCTTGAAGCTGACTGCGCCGCGCATCATAACCCATGTCCATAAGGAGCAAACGCAAACGATGGAACTCACGAACCTGTCACTGGACACCGCCTTCTGGATCACCAGCGGCGCTATCCTGGCCCTTCTGGTCCTCTCGGCCTTCTTCTCGGGCAGCGAAACCGCACTGACGGCCGCCTCGCGGGGCAAGCTCAAGGCCCGCGCCGAGAAGGGCGACAAGGGTGCCGATCAGGCCTTGGCGATCACCGATGACAATGAACGGCTGATCGGCTCGGTCCTGCTGGGCAACAACCTGGTGAACATCCTCGCCGCCTCGCTGGCCACGGCGCTCTTTACCCGGCTCTTTGGCGAAAGCGGCGTGGCGCTGGCGACGCTGGTGATGACGCTCCTGGTGCTGATCTTCGCCGAGGTGCTGCCCAAGACCTACGCCATCACCAATGCCGAGGCCGCCGCCTCGCGTACCGCGCCGATCATCTCCGTGGTGATCCGGGTGTTTTCGCCGGTCGTGGCCGCAGTGCGGGTGCTGGTGCGCGGCGTGCTGCGGCTCTTTGGCGTGCAGACAGACCCGGACAGCCACATCCTTGCGGTGCGCGAGGAGATCGCCGGCGCGCTCTATCTTGGCCATTCCGAAGGTGTGGTGGAAAAGGAAGACCGCGACCGCATCCTTGGCGCGCTCGACCTGGGCGACCGCGCTGTCGAAGAGATCATGCTGCACCGCTCGCAGATCGAGATGATCGACGTGGACGACGAACCGCAGGCCATTCTCGAACAATGCCTCAAGTCCAGCCACACCCGACTGCCCATCTACCGCGAGGACCCCGACAACGTGATCGGAGTGGTGCACGCCAAGGACCTGCTGCGCGGCATGTACAAATTCGTGCAGGGGGCCGATGCCATGGGCCCGGCGCTGGCCGGTTTCGACATCTGCGACATTGCCAAGAAGCCGTATTTCGTGCCCGAAACCACCACCTTGGACGACCAGATGCGCACCTTCCTCAGGATGAACACGCATTTCGCGCTGGTGGTGGACGAATACGGCACGCTTCAGGGTCTGATCACGCTCGAGGACATTCTCGAAGAGATCGTGGGCGAGATCACAGACGAGTTCGATGCGACCGATGACGGCATCTATCGCCGCTCGCCCGAAGATGAACTGGTGGTTGACGGTGCCATGACCATCCGCGACCTGAACCGCGCCACCGACTGGAACCTGCCGGATGACGAGGCCAATACCATCGCCGGGCTGGTGATCCACGAGGCCCAGATGATCCCCCGGGTAAGCCAGGTCTTCATCTTCCACGGCTTCCGATTCGAGGTGGTGGAACGCAAGGACAACCGGGTGACCCGCCTCAAATTGCGCAAGCTCGGCTGACCGGATCCCCCCTGTATCGGCCTTTCAAGAGCCCGACGGCGCCCGATCAGAAAAAAATATTCGCGGCCCCGCGCGTCCTGGCGCGGCAAAATCCGTGTGCACAGGCCCCGAACTCACGCGGTTCGTGAGCGTTGAAACATCCATCGGACTCCGCGCTCCGCAGGCGCTGGAAACAGCGCCCATGCCCTGCCCCGGGACCTAGCCCATCAACAGGATTTCGGGTTCGGGACCAGATGCCTTGTGCCCTGGCTCCCGCTCAACCCGCCCCCCATGTTCCGGATATGGCGCGGCGAAAATTGCCCTGATCCCGCGGGATTCGATCACGAAATGATCACGTCCGCTCTCTCCGTTTCGTGTTGATCTTGTGTTTTGAAATTCGGCCCCGGCGCTTCCAGTTTGGTGTCACAGCAAGACGACACACCGTCGCGATGCTCACACAGACAAACCCGAGAAAGGACACCTGACATGAAAACGACTTCCAAAACCTTCGCCGCCCTGCTGGGCCTCGCCACTGCCGTCGCCCTGGCCGTTCCCGCCAGCGCCAAGGATGGCACCGGCGCCGAACGCGGTCACGAGGCCGAAAAGGTCTCCACCCAGGGCGTTGCAATCAGCTCATCGGGCAGCATGTCCCTCATCAGCGGCAGCCCTTCGGGCTTCCCCGAACGGCAGGGCCGCTGATCCCCGCCACCCCAGGGCCTGTCGCATGATGCGGCGGACCCGCGGTAAAGAAGGAAACCGGGCCCCGAGGGCCCGGTTTCAACCTTCGCACAGAGCTGCCACGCGTCGTCACTGGCTCAGGCGCGCAGCTTTTCTCCCTTGGGATCAAAGGGCGGCTCGTGCAGGATCGTGGCGCCATGGGGCTGGCCCAGGATCATCACCTCGACCCGGTCCCCCGCCTGCGCGGTGCCGGATTTCACGTATCCCAGCGCCAGGCTCATCCCCACGGTATAGCCATAGGTGCCTGACGTCACGCGCCCGATCCCCTCGCCATTCAGGAAGATCGGCTCGCCGCCCGTGGCATCCGCGTTCGAGGCCGTCACCGCATCCTCGTCGACATGGATCAGCACCAGGTTCTCGCGCGTGGGCGCGGCCAGCACCTTCTCGGCGGCCGCCTTGTGCAGGAACTCCTTGTCCATCTTGCAAAGGGCTTCGAACCCGACCTCGTGCGGGAAGTATTCCGGGCTGTATTCGCGGCTCCACGACCCATAGCCCTTCTCGACCCGCATCGACATCAGCGCCCGCCCGCCCACCGGGCCCGCGCCGAACTCGCGGCCGGCCTCCAGGAGCGCGTCATAGAGCTTGGCCTGATCCTCGGTCCTGCAATGCAGCTCCCAGCCCAGATCACCGGTGAAACTCACCCGCAGCGCCAGACACTGCACCCCCGCCATGTCGAGCATCCTGGAGCGCATGAAGGGGAAATCCTCGGTGGCCAGGCTCTCGTTGGTCAGCCGTTGCAGCATCTCGCGCGACCTGGGTCCTGCCACGTTGAAGCCGCACATGTCCTCGGTATGGCTCTCGAACGTGGTCCCTTCGGGCAGCGGCACCATGTCGAAGAACCGCTTGTGATAGCGCTCCGCCATGCCCGAGCTGACGACCCAGAACTCATCCTCGGCCACCCGCGTGACCGTGGCATCGCCCGCGATCCCGCCATGCACCGAGATAAGCGGCGTGAGACAGGACCGCCCGATCCCCTTGGGCATCCGGTTGGCGAACACGCTGTTCAGCCAGTCCGACGCGCCCTCGCCCTTGACCCGGTACTTGGCAAAGTTCGAGATGTCGATGATACCGGCGCGCTCGCGCAGCATCCTGCATTCCTCGCCCACCGGCCCCCACCAGTTCTGGCGGGTGAACCCGTTGGTGTCCTTGGCGCCCGCCTCGCCGGCGAACCACTGCGGATGCTCCCAGCCGTAGTTGAGGCCAAAGACCGCGCCCATCTCCTTTTGCCTGGCATAGACGGGCCGCGTGCGCAGGGGCCGCCCGGCCGCGCGCTCTTCGTTGGGGTAATGGATCGCGAAACGGTGCGAATAGACATCCTCGACCTTGGCCTTGACGAAGTCCTTGTCGTTCGCCCATAGGCCGAAGCGCGCCACGTCCCAGGGGAACATGTCGTATTTCATCTCGCCATTGATCATCCATTCGGCGCACATCCATCCCATGCCCGCCGACTGGCTGAAGCCCGGGATGATCCCGCCGCACAGGAAGTAGTTCCTGAGTTCCGGGATCGGCCCCAGGATCACGTTGCTGTCCGGCGACCAGATCATCGGGCCGTTGATCACCCGCTTGATCCCGGCCTCCGCGGCCACCGGCACCCGGTCCATGGCGCGCATCACGTTCTCCATGATCCGCTCCAGATCGTCGGGGAAAAGGTCATGGGCGAAATCCAGCGGCGTGCCGTTCTCGGCCCAGAACTTCATATCCTTCTCATAGGCCCCGATCAGCAGGCCCTTGCCCTCTTGCCGGAGGTAATACTCGCCATCCCGGTCCGCGACCGAGGGCAACCGGCGGTCCATCGCGTCGATCTCGGCGATGGTCTCGGTCACGAAATACTGGTGCTCGGTCGGCTGCAGCGGCAGCTCGATCCCGGCCATGGCGGCCACTTCCCGGCCCCAGAGGCCCGCGGCATTGATCACCCATTCGGTATGCACGTCACCCTTGGGCGTGCGCACGATCCAGGAGCCATCCGGCTGCTGCTCGGTGCCGGTCACGGGGGTAAAGCGGTGGATTTCCGCGCCGCGCTGCCGCGCACCCACCGCATAGGCATTGGTCACGCCGCTGGGGTCCACATTGCCCCCGTCCGGCTCCCACATGATGCAGCGGATACCGTCGAAATTCACCAGCGGATGCAGCTCCTCGGCCTGCTCGCGGCTGATCTCGCTGAAATTCATTCCGTAGAGCCGGGCCTTGGCCGCCTGCAATTTCAGCTGATGCTCGCGCGCCTCGGTCTGCGCGAGGTAGAGCGATCCGGGCTGAAACACCCCGCAGCTCTGACCCGTCTCGGCCTCCAGCTCGTTGTAGAGCGTCATCGTGTAGTGCTGCAGACGGCTGATATTGGCGCTGTCATGCAGCCCGTGGATGTTGGCGGCGGCGTGCCATGTCGACCCGGAAGTCAGCTCGTCGCGCTCCAGAAGCATGACATCGCTCCAGCCCAGCTTGGTGAGGTGGTAAAGGATCGAGCAGCCGATTACACCGCCCCCGATCACGACTGCCTTGGCATGGGTCTTCATGGGTGTTTCCCTCAGGTGGTCCGTTTGCACGCAGAATGCGCGCTGGTGGTCGTTATGAGTGCCGGTTCCCGACACATCGCGTCGCGCGTGGACAATTCTTCGATCCAATACCCGGTCCGCGGGGCGGTTCTGCCCCGGGGGCGTCAATTTTGGTTTAGTTTTGGATCATCAAACCCCCCTTTTATCAGCCCAAATATGAACCAATAAGCGGACCACTTGTCAACCACAATTCTGCACCCGGCATCACTTCGGCAGGTCTTTGGCGGCGCGGCGGCCATTTCCGGCGCCGCCCTGCAAGGGCCGGGCCGGATCGGACGCTGATGACCCCATTGACTGCCTGCGGCTGACCGGGGACCATCGCGACACAGGGCGGAAACTTTGCATCATGCGACCTGTGATGTCGTGTTTGGACGTGCCATCCTGCCGGTTCCCGTCAGTCTGGCCAAATTGCACACCAGACCCCGACATCGGACCCAACGAAGGAGGCATCCCATGAAAACCACCACCCGTGTGGCCGTGATCGGCGGCGGCGTCGTCGGCTGTTCCGTTCTCTATCACCTGACCAGGCTGGGCTGGTCCGATGTGATGCTGATCGAACGCTCCGAGCTGACCTCCGGCAGCACATGGCACGCGGCGGGCGGGTTTCATACGCTCAATGGCGACACCAACATGGCCGCACTTCAGGGCTATACGATCAAGCTCTACAAGGAACTCGAGGACATCACCGGCATGTCCTGCGGGCTGCACCATGTCGGTGGCGTGACGCTGGCGGACAATCAAGACCGGATGGACATGCTGCTCGCCGAGCGGGCCAAGCATCGTTACATGGGGCTGGAGACCGAAATCGTTGGTCCCGAAGACATCCGGAAGATCGCCCCCGTGACCAACACCGAGGGTATCATCGGCGCGCTTTATGATCCGCTCGACGGCCATCTCGACCCGTCGGGCACCACCCATGCCTATGCCAAAGCCGCGCGCATGGGCGGCGCCACCATCGAAACCCATTGCAGGGTGACCGGGACCAACCCGCGCGCCGACGGCAGCTGGGACGTGGTCACCGACAAGGGCACGATCCATGCCGAACATGTGGTCAACGCCGCGGGCCTCTGGGCGCGCGAAGTGGGCGCGATGGCGGGTGTCTATGTGCCGATCTACCCGATGGAGCATCAGTATCTGGTCACCGAAGAGGTGCCCGAGATCGCCGAGATTGTGGCGGACGGCGGCGAGCATCCGCATGTCATGGACCCGGCCGGCGAATCGTATCTGAGACAAGAGGGCAAGGGCCTGTGCATCGGCTTCTACGAGCAGCCCTGCCGGGCCTGGTCCATCGACGGCACGCCCTGGGAATTCGGGCACGAGCTTCTGCCGGACGATTTCGACAAGATCGAGGACAGCATCGCCTTTGCCTACAACCGCTTCCCCGCGCTGGAAAAGGCCGGTGTCAAATCGGTGATCCACGGCCCCTTCACCTTCGCCCCCGATGGCAACCCGCTGGTCGGGCCGGTGCCGGGGATGCGCAATTACTGGTCGGCCTGCGGCGTGATGGCGGGGTTCAGCCAGGGCGGCGGCGTCGGGCTGATGCTGGCGCAATGGATGGTCGAAGGAGAATGCGAGCGCGACGTGACCGCCATGGATGTGGCGCGCTATGGCGACTGGATCACGCCGGGATATACGCTGCCCAAGGTGATCGAGAACTATCAGAAGCGGTTTTCGGTGGCCTACCCGAACGAGGAACTGCCCGCCGCGCGCCCTTTCCGTCAGACCCCCATGTATGACGTTTTTGACAAGCTTGGGGCGGTCTGGGGGCATCAGTTCGGGCTGGAGGTCGTGAACTATTTTGCCCAAGGCGACGAGCCGCGGTTCGAGACCCCGTCCTTCCGCCGCTCCAACGCCTGGGAGGCGACAGCGCGCGAGGTCAGGGCGGTGCGCGAGGCGGTCGGCATCAACGAGGTGCATAATTTCGGCAAATACCTGGTGACGGGACCGGCTGCGCGCGCCTGGCTCGACCGGATCATGGCCGGGCGCATCCCCAGGCCGGGGCGGCTCAGCCTGACGCCCATGCTCTCGGCCAGGGGGCGCCTGATCGGGGATTTCACCGTCTCCTGCATGAGCGACGAGGCGTTCCAGCTGACCGCCTCCTACGGCGCACAGGCGGTGCATATGCGCTGGTTCGAGACCAACGAGGCCGAGGGCGTGAGCGTCCAGAACATCTCGGACCGGCTGAACGGATTTCAGATCGCCGGCCCCAGGGCGCGCGACGTGCTGAAGGCGGTGACGCGCACCGACATCAGCGACATGCGCTTCATGGATCTGCGCCACGCCACGATCGGCCAGGTCGACTGCACCGTGCAGCGGGTCAGCTATACCGGTGATCTGGGCTATGAGATTTACTGCGATCCCATGGCGCAGCGCAGCCTGTGGACCACGCTGTGGGAGGCGGGTCAGGATCACGGGATGCGCCCCTTCGGAATGCGCGCGATGATGTCGCTCAGGCTCGACAGGTTGTTTGGCTCGTGGCTCAACGAGTTCTCGCCCGACTACACGCCCGGCGAGACCGGCATGGATCGCTTCATCCACTGGGGCAAGACCGCAGATTTCATCGGGCGTGGCCCGGCCGAGACCGAGCGCCAGGCGGGTGCCGCGCGTGCCCTCGTGGCCTTCGAAGTGGACGCCGCGGACGTGGACGCGCATGGCTATGAGCCGGTCTGGATCGACGGCACGGTGCAGGGTTTTGTGACCTCGGGCGGCTATTCGCACCATGCGGGCAAGAGCATCGCGCTGGCGCTGATCCCGCGCGACAAGGCCGAAGACGGCCTGTCTGCCGAGATCGAAATCCTCGGGCAAATGCGCGCCGCAACCCTGATCACCAAACCGCTTTTCGACGCGGATGGCACGCGTATGCGCGGCTGATGATCTGATCCAAAGGAGCGCGCTGACGCGCGCGCAGGTTTGTCCGCCTCCGGCGCGGCGCGTGTGGAGAGGCGACGCTTCCCGTCAGGCGGATTTGCGCTTGGCATCTGGCGCGATGCCTCCGGCGGGAGTATTTTGGGAAAGATGAAGGATGTGACGATCATCATTCCCGCCGCCGGGGCTTCATCGCGCATGGCCGGGCGCGACAAGCTTCTGGAGGAGGTGGAGGGTGTCCCGCTCCTGCGCAGGCAGGTGCTGCGGGCGGCCGAAACCGGCTGTGAGGTGATCGTGGCCCTGCCCCCGGGCGGCCGCGCCCGGCTGGCCGCGCTGGCGGGGCTGGATGTGCGGGGACTGTCGGTGCGCGATGCGGAAGAAGGCATGGCCGCCTCGCTGCGCGCGGGCGAAGCTGCGGCGGCACCGGGGGATGCGCTGATGATCCTGCTGCCCGACATGCCGGACCTGACGACTGAGGACCTCGATACCCTGCTGCGCGCGCAGGCGGTGACGCCGGGGCGCGTGTTTCGCGGCTCCGGCAGCGGCGGCGTGCCGGGCCATCCGGTGATCCTTCCGGCGCGGTTGCGGGCGCGCGTCGGCGCGCTTTCGGGGGATGCTGGGGCGCGCAACGTGATCGCGGACGAGGACGTGGGGCTTGTCCCCTTGCCCGGTCGGCACGCGCTGACCGATCTGGACACGCCCGAGGCCTGGGCGACCTGGCGCGCGGCGCATGAGTAGGACGGGTTTCGCGGTGCTCCGCCGTGTCAGGCGCGGCTGGCCCCGGTGATGAGCACCTCAGCCTCATGCGACTTGAGCGACATGCGCGCCGCCTGAAACGCGTCGCGGCCGACGGCGTCACGCAGTTCGGGGAAGAGTGTCAGAAGCTCCTCGCGCTGCGCCCTTTCCACCGCGCGGATCGCCTCGTCGCCCGGCTGGAAGCTCTCGCTCCATGCGCCATCGGCCAGCAGAACCTCGTGCCGGTCGCACATCACATGCAGGTAGGTCACACCCTGCGCGCCGCGCATCCGCTCCACGCCGTCAAGCCCCGTGAGATGCTTGGCCGCGACCAGCACCTCGCGCTCGCCGAACATCAACCCGGCCATGTCATTGGCGATCAGCATCCGGTGATTGGGACTGACCAGCATGTCACGGTCCGGCATGTCCTCGCCCAGCGCGCCGCGGCGGATCAGCACCGGCGCCAGCACCGGCGCCTGCTCGAGCGCGCGGCGCGACAGAACCTTCTGCCCCGCCCAGCACAGCTCGCGAATGCCGTTGTCGCGGGTGATCACCTTGTCGCCCGCGCGCAGATCCTCGACCGGGCGGCACCCTTCGGGGGTTGCGATCCTGGTGCCCGGCGTGAAGCAGATCACCCGCTCGATTTCCGAGAATTCCAGAACATGGGTGATGTTGCCTGCATTGTCGATGTACTCCACCCGGCCCGATTCCGGCCCGGTATAGACGATGTTCTTGAGCGCGTAATCCACCCGCAGCACATCGATATCCGAGCCATCCGCATCCTCGCCGCCGACGACAACGTCATTGCCGGGACGCTCCAGCGCAAAGAGGTCGGACTGCGTGCCGCCCTCCATCGTGTCATTGCCCGGCCCGCCGGTGATCGTATCCTCGCCCGCGCCGCCCAGGATCGTGTCATTGCCGGTGCCGCCCGACAGGCTGTCATCGCCCCCCTGGCCCAGCATCAGGTCCGAACCGCCGCCGCCGAGGATCGTGTCGTTGCCCTCCTCGAACGGCGTCACGACCGGGTCGTCAATGAGATCGCCGCTGAAGCTGAAGCCCGATTGCGTGCTGCGCGTCTCAAGCGTGAACTCGATGAACTCGCGGTTCTCGAACGAGGCCGAGAACCAGGCATCCTGATCGCTCGGGCTGTTCTGCTCGGTGCCTGCCGCGGTGACCGTGCCGCCGCTCTGTGAGACGGCCACCGAAGTATCGGCGGCGGTGGCAAAGCTGGTGAAGCTGCCCGAATCGATGGTCACCGATTCCCGGTCGCCCACGCTGTTGCGGTCCAGATCGTTGACCGTGGCCGTGGAATTCAGCGCCACCGGATCGCCCGTCGCCGGGTCAAAGAACTCAAGCCGGAAGCTCGCCGTCTCACCACCGAACCCGCGCCCCGACCCCGCGCCGCTGTTGAGCAGGATTTCGGCACCCGTGCGCCCGCTGATGTCGACATTGAGATCGGGATCGCTGACACCGGTGAGGATCAGCCGACCCCAGACCTGGGTGCCGTCCTCCAGAGTGGCCACGTTGCGATAGACCGCGACGTCGTCCACTTGCGCATTGTTGTTGCCTGATGAGCTGTCCGAGACCAGATTGCCCCGCGCGATGGTCAGCGGGCTGGCATCCAGCCCGAACCCCGTGCCCTCGCCCGCATCGCCGTAAAGCGTGTCGTTGCCGCCACCGCCATCGATCAGGTCGTCATCGCCCTCGCCCGAGATCAGGTCGCGGCCGCCAAAGCCCTGGATCGTGTCTTCTTCGTTTGTACCGACGAGCGTGTCATTGCCGCCCGTGCCCGGAATATCCGCCATGTCGAGGCCCCCACCAGTGAAACACGCACCACCCGAGCAGCCGGGTCCCCAAGGCGCGTGGTAAACAACAGATTACACAATGGGCGCATAGCACGCGCCACGCAGCCGCGCCATCAAAACGCTGCGGAACTGCGCGGGAGACCGCTGATTTGGGGGGGAATGTTCAGGCAGAGTTGTCAAACGCGAAACAATCCCGGCGCAAGACCGAGATTGTCACGACGAAACCGATATGGCCCCCGCAACCGATTCCGCAGACCGGCCCGCGGGGGTGCGGGCCGATCCGGCTGCAAAGGGTTTACTTCGTGAGAAGTCTTGCTTCGTGTTTCTTGAGCGAACGACGGGCCGCCTGGTAGGCGTTGATGCCCTCGGCGTGACGCAGCTCGGGGAAGAGCGTGAAGATCTCCTCGCGCTGCTCCTCGTCCATGTCGCCGAGCGTCTGCTCGCCGGGCTGGAAGCTTTCGGTCCAGGACCCGTTCGACAGGACAACCTCGTGCTGATCGAACATGAAGTGGATATAGGTCACCTCGTCCGTATCGACATGGTCCACACCCTCGAGCCCGGTCAGATGCTTGGCCGAAACCAGCACTTCGCGATCCTCGAAATAGAGCGCCGACTTCTCGTTGTTGATCAGGCACCGGTGGTTCGGGCTGACCAGCAGGTCGGTCTCGGGAAGGCCCCGGCCCAGCGCGCCCGCGCGGATCAGGACAGGCTTGAGCTGAGGCGCCTGCAGAAGCTCTCTGCCTTCGAGGTCGCGGCGGCCGATCCAGCGGATTTCCTGCAGACCGTTGTCGCGGGTGATCACCTTGTCGCCCACCTCGAGGTCCTCGACGCGGCGCTCGCCCTGCGGGGTCGCAATCATCGTGCCCGGCGTGAAGCAGGGGATGATCCGCTCGATTTCCTGGAAGGTCATCGTGTTGGTCACGTTGCCGTCCATGTCGAGGAAATTGACGCGGCCCGAGATCGAATCGCCATCCGGGTCGACCGTGCGATCCACGATTTCGAAGTCACCGGCACCGGTCAGGTCCAGCGTGTCGAAATCGTCCCCGCCCGAGCCACCATCGGCATTGTCGCCATCGGCATCGTCGGCATTGTCGATGATGAACGTGTCGCGGTCGTTGTCACCGGACATGTCGTCGGCCCCTGCGCCGCCGATGATCGTGTCGTCATCGGCACGGCCCTCGATGATGTCGTCACCGTCGCCGCCCATGATCTCGTCGTCGCCGTTGCCACCCTGCAGGGTGTCATCTCCGTCGCCGCCGTCGATCACGTCGTCACCGTCCTGGCCACGCACCGAGTCGTCGTCGATACCGGCATCAATGGTGTCGTTGCCGGTGCCGCCGAGGATGGTGTCGTTGTCATCCTCGCCGAAGATCAGGTCGTTGCCGGCGCCGCCGATAAGCAGGTCATCGCCATTGTCGAGCTCGGGGTCGGTCGCATCCGGGATGTTGGCCGCCGGGTCGTTGACGCCACCGAAGATGGTGTCATCGCCCTCGCCGCCGCGCACCGTGTCGGAGCCTTCGCCGCCGATGATGCTGTCATCGCCCTCACCACCGGTGATGCTGTCGTCGTCCAGGCCGCCATCGATCACGTCATCGCCGTCGCCGCCGCTGATCGTGTCCATGTCGTCGCCCGTGGTGATCGTGTCGTCGCCGGCACCGCCAGCCACCAGGTCACGGTCGTCATTCGGCGTCGGGTCCTCGGGGACCACCGCGCCAAAGCCGTCATCGGGCAGCGGGAAACCGGGGGACCCGGGCATCCCTACCGGGGCCGAGGTGTCGATCAGATCGTCACCGCCACCGCCAAGGGCCGTGTCATTGCCCGCTCCACCGTCGATGGTGTCGTCCAGGCCGCCACCGATCAGGCTGTCATCGCCGGCACCGCCGACAAGCGTGTTGTTGCCGTCGTCGCCGCGCAGGGTATCGTCACCCGCGCCGCCGTCGATGCTGTCATCGCCATCGTCGCCGCGCAGGCTGTCATCGCCCTCACCGCCGCGGATGTCGTCGTCGCCTTCGCGGCCGCGCACCGTGTCGTCGCCACCGCCCGCTTCGACGATGTCGTCCTGCGGGCCTTCGCCGGGCAGGATCGCGTCGCCTGCGTCGATCGTGTCGCCATCCGGGTCGCCGGTATAGCCAAGGTCGATCAGCTCGCCATCGTCGGTGCCCGAGACGATGCCGTCAGGTGCAGCGCCCACGGCGACGGTCACCGTGGCGGTGTCAAAACCGCCCTGACCGTCGGTGACCGTGTAGCTGAACGGGTCGTCGCCCGTGAACCCGGGATCGGGTGTGTAGGTCAGCGTTCCGTCGCCATTGTCGGTCACCGTGCCGTTGGCCGGCTGGGTGAAGCTGTCGATCATCAGCGGATCGCCATCCGGGTCCGTGTCGTTGGCCAGAACCGGAATGATCACGGCCGTGCCCGACGTCGTGGTCGGCGCATCATCGACCGCGTCCGGGTCGTTATTGGGGTTCGGCAGGATCAGGGTCTCGATTTCCGTGAAGGTCATCGTGCCCGTGGGCGCGCCCGTATCGGGGTCCAGGAACTCGATGATCCCGCTGGTGGAGTTGCCGTCCGGGTCGGTCGTCTGGCTGACCACGCGCAGCGGACCGCTGTCGCTGAGGTCCAGCGTGTCATCATCGTCGCCACCGTCGCCACCATCGGCCATGTCACCGGCGTCGCCGCCGATGATCGTGTCGGCACCGTCGCCGCCCATGATGTCGTCGGCACCGCCGCCGCCGGACAGCTCGTCATCGCCACCTTCGCCCAGCAGGGTGTCGTCACCCTCGCCGCCGCTCAGCGTGTCGTCGCCCTCCGCCACTTCGGGGAAAGCGTCGTAATAGACATCCGTCACCTTGATCCCCGAAAGGTCGGGGCCGTTCTGGCTGTGTTCGATGATGATCTCGCTCACCGGGCCGGGAATGTCGACCAGGATCGAATATTCGGCCGCCGTGTCTTCGTCATAGCCACCATTGCTGTCCGCGGTCTCCGCTCCGGCCACGCCGTCATTGTCCAGCAGCGTCACGTTGGACCCGCCGGTGAGGTTCACCGTGATCGGGTTGCCGTCCGCGTCCAGCGCGGTGATGCTCACCACCCCGTCGCCGTCGATGTCGTTCACGCGGAACGAGACATTCTCGACCGGGTTGGAGAAGCCCAGCGTGTATTCGGACGAGATGCCTTCGCCGCCCACCACGTTGTCCAGCGAACTTGTGGAATTGGCCGGACCGCCATCGGTCACGATCCCGTCCACATTGTGGAAGTTGGTGGCGAAAACGGTGTCGTTGTTGTTGCCGACCGCGGACGAGGAGAACGTCACGTCGACATTGCCGGTGGTCAGGGTGAAACCGTGCAGAACGTCCTGGTCGTCGATGCCGGGGGTGCCGTCCACCCCATCGGGATCGGGCGCTTCGCTCCAGCGGAAGACCTCGCGGCTCGCGATATTGTCTTCGATGTCGCGATCACCGGCCAGCAGGTCATTGCCCTCGCCGCCTTCCAGATCGTCGTCACCCGCGCCGCCGAAAATCTCGTCGTCGCCCGCGCCACCGTCCACGGTGTCGTCGCCATCGCCCGCATTGATGATGTCGTCATCACCAAACTCGCCCGCCAGGGACGCGTCGCCGCCATCCACGCGGTCGCCATCGCCATCCGGGCCGGTCGCCGGTGTGATCAGGTTGTCGGTATCGTCGCCTTCGACGACGCCTGGTCCAAGGTCCGTTCTGTCAATACCCATTGTCTTCTCCTCACAAAAGGCCCTTCCCCGGACCCGGCCGCTCACGCGGATTAAGTTTTTGCCGCCGACGATGCAGCGGTCAGACAGCGACCTGCACGAACCTCGCAATTGTGATGAGGGGAGATGAACCCACGCGCCTCTTGACGTCGCGGATCCGGCAGGCTTCTGCCTGCATCTTAACCGTGTTCCACATGTCGCCTTTGACGCGACATAGCGGTCACACGTCTCCCGCATCACCTGATGCGTTGTCCGTGTGGCCGCCCCCGTGACCAAACATCGCCCCCCAGCTGGGCCTCACTTTTTTAGGGGAGACGAAAGCGCGGCAAAAGAGAAAATTGGCCGAAAAGTGTTCGCAATGGTGCCGAACCGGCCCGAATTGCGGCACTTGCATGGCGCCGGGCACACACGCCAGAAGGGATTGTTTCCAATGCGGCAATTCACCGGACGCCTGATTGCACCTGCATTTGCTGTGCTGCCGGGTTTCGGGGCAAAAGGGAAAATCAACCATAGCGGGCGCGATTGTTTCGCAAATCGAAACCAGTGCTGCGGTTAACCTCAGGTAAATTTTGTCATCTTCGAGGCAAAATTATGTTTTCCATACCCGGTCCAATTTCCCACGATCCGGCGATTTGGTGCCCTTTTGGAAACGAAGCTCCCGATTCGCGGGCCGGTTCCCGCCGATCTGGCCATCTCCTCCCGGCGGCGTCCCGTCACATCCGGTCCCAGCGCCAAGAACGGCCATTCTCCGCCGCTCTGATCACGCCCCCGACAACACGGTTGGCCAACCTGGGCCCCCGGACCGTTCGCCCCCCAGACAGGCAATATGTGCCAATGCCCGGGCCAATTTCCACCTCCCCTGTTAGGTGCCGCAGCCCATCCAGATGCATGGCGCCCGAACCACAAACATCTCGGACCCAAACCCTCCGGTTCCGGGCTCGATGATCAGCGGCTCTGCGAACAAGGCTGTCCTTCGCTGAATTTTTGTGCCTACTCTCCTGCATTCCACACAGTACATCCGATCGGAGGCGCACATGACTTTGCAGATAATTGGAGCCGGGTTTGGACGCACGGGTACGGCGTCTTTGAAAGTGGCACTCGAAATGTTGCTTGGGTCGCCGTGCTATCACATGAGCGAAGTCCTCGGAAATGCAGGGCATGTCGATCAGTGGCTTGACGCAGCCAGCGGCAATCCGGACTGGGACTCCATATTCGGAAACTATGTGGCAACAGTTGATTTTCCTGCGTCAAACTATTGGCGGGAGCTTGCGGACGCCTACCCCGAAGCGAAAATCATACTGTCTGTTCGCGAGCCCGAAAGCTGGTTTCACTCCACCCAGAAGACAATCTTCAGCAAGGACCTTCAGGCGCTCCACGCGGGAACAAAATGGGGCAGGATGGTTCAGGCCACGGTTCACGAGCACCTCGGCGGTGACGTCAATGACAAGACAGCTACCATCGCTGCATTCGAGGCACATAACGCACGTGTCGCAGGGGCTTTCGATTCCGATCGCCTGCTCAAATTCAATGCCAAAGACGGCTGGGCGCCCCTGTGCCGGTTTCTGGAGAAACCGCAGCCCGATGAAGCCTTTCCACACATCAACGCAAAAGAAGAATTCAACGGGGTATTGGACCTGCTGGGTTCGCCAATGGGCCCCGGCGTAATGAACGGAGATGGTATGAACACCCAATCCGCACATGACGACTTCTTTGACAAAACCTGAAGCGTTTCGCCTCAAATCCGAAGCATTCGGTCAAGGCCGAGCGCGTACAATAGCCGATACGTTGCGCTGCGTCGGGCGGGCCACAGAGCAAGACATCAGCGTTTCACGCGTCCCGCCTTTGTCCGATATCTCGGGACAAAGGCGGGACGCTTCGGCAAGAAACTGGTACCCAAGGCCGGACTCGAACCGGCACGGCCGCTAAGCCGGCGGATTTTGAATCCGCTGCGTCTACCATTCCGCCACTTGGGCCTCGCAATGCGTTCTAGCCAAAGCCAAAGGCCGCGTCCAGAGCAACCCTGCCCCTTGACCGGGTCGCGCGCCCGTGGTCTGAGACCCGCAAACGAACAGGACCGATTCATGCTCAGACGGCTCTACGACTGGACCATCAGCCTCGCCGAACACCCCCGTGCGCTCTGGGTGCTGGCGATCGTGGCCTTCATCGAAAGCTCGGTCTTCCCGATCCCGCCCGACGTGCTGATGATCCCGATGATCCTCGCCCGGCCCTCCCGCGCCTGGGTGATCGCGGGCGTGGCGCTGGTGGCGTCGGTGCTGGGCGGGCTTCTGGGCTATGCCATCGGGGCGCTGGCCTACGAGTCCCTGGGTCAGCCCATCCTCGAGGCGCTCGGCAAGGCCGACAAGATGGAGGCCTTCAACACGCGCTTCAACGATTTCGGCTTCTGGGCGGTGCTGACGGCGGGCGTGACCCCCTTCCCCTACAAGGTGATCACCATCATGTCCGGCTGGACCGGGATGCCGCTGGTGACCTTCATCGCCACCTCGATCCTGGCCCGGGCGCTGCGCTTCTTCCTCGTGGCCTGGCTGCTGTGGAAATTCGGCGCGCCGATCCGGGACTTTATCGAACGCCGCCTGGGCCTTATGTTCATCCTGTTCGTGATCATCCTCGCCGGAGGCTTCTACGCGGTGAAATTCCTCTGATGCTGCCCAGCCGCAATACACTGATCGGTCTTGCCGCCGGTGGATCGCTTGCCCTGATGCTCGGCGCGCTCGGGTTTCAGCACCTGGGCGACCTGGCCCCATGCAAGATGTGCATCTGGCAGCGCTACCCGCATGTCATCGCCGTTGTGATCGGCGTGCTCGCCATTGCAATCCGGGGCCCGCTGATGCCGATGCTCGGAATGCTGGCGGCGCTGACCACATCCCTGTTCGGTGCCTTTCACGCGGGCGTCGAACAGGGCTGGTGGGAAGGCCCCACCACCTGCTCCTCGGCCTCCGGCGCGGGGCTTTCCGAGGACGAGTTCTTCAACAGCATCATCAACGCGCAGGTCATCCGCTGCGACGAAATCCCGTGGCAGATGATGGGCCTGTCCCTGGCCGGCTGGAATGCGGTGATCTCCCTCGGCCTGGCGCTGCTGTGGTACCTGGCGCTGCGCCGGTCTTGACCGCTGCGCCCCGCGGGTCCTAGCGTGGTCCCATGCGCAATCTCGAACCCCGCCACTACACCTGCCCCGACATCCACCGCACCGATGTCGCGCGCATCTTTTCGACCAGCTGGCAGCTGATCGGCCCCGCCTCGCGGCTCGCGGCGCGCGGCGACTACATCGCCACCGAGATCGCGGGCCAGAAGGTCTTCGTGATCCAGGCGCGCGACGGTCTGCGCGCCTTCCGTAATGTCTGCCGCCACCGCGGCGCGCGGCTCCTGCCCGAAGGCACCGGCCGCTGTGCCACCATCCGTTGCCCCTATCACCAATGGGTCTGGGGCGAGGACGGGTCGCTGCTGAACGTGCCATGGTGGGGCGACGATCCCGATTTCGAGATGTCCGACTGGGCGCTGGACACCGTGGAATGGCAGGTCTGGCGCGGCCTGCTCTTCGTCGCCATCGCCCCTACCCGGACGTTTGAGGCCCAGCTTGGCGACCTTGCCGCCGAGATCGCCGATGAACCCCTCGAGACGTTCCACTGGGTCCACGAAGAGGTCCTCAGCTTCGACGCCAACTGGAAAATCTACACCGACAATTTCGTCGAAGGCTACCACATCCCCGGCATCCACCCCGGGTTCCACGCGGCCATCGAGTTCGACCGTTTCGAGACCACCGCCCATGACGGCATGGTCCGCATGACCGCCCCGCCCCGCGAAGGGCTCTTCTACCGCGGCAAATGGCTCTGGATGTGGCCCAACTGGACGCTGTCGCTGTTCGACGGCGGCATGAACACCTCGCGCATCAACCCGGTGGATCACCGCCGCACCGAGCTGATCTACAATTTCTACTTCGCCGACACGAGTGCGGCCACCGAGGCCGCCCGCCAGAAGACGATCGACGACAACCTCGCTGTCATCCGCGAGGATTTCGACATCTGCCTGCAGACCCAGAAGAACTACGACAGCGGCGGCTACCGCGCCGGCCCGCTCTCCCCGCGCCACGAACAGGGCGTGAAATATTTTCAGGACCGGCTGCGCGAAACGGCTGACTGAGACCCCGCCCCCCAACCATCCGGCATGATCACCCCATGATCCACGCGCCCCGCAGGGCGGGGTTCACCCCGCCACACGCCGGGCCAGCCACGCTCACCCGCTGGCCTTCCGCGTCCTGAGCCGCAGGCGCGTCTCGCTCGACACCACGCCCACCAACCGCCGGTTAAGAACACCCGACGATCCGCGCGCGCCGTAGGGCGGGGTTCACCCCGCCCCACGCCGGGCCAGCCACGCTCACCCGCTGGCCTTTCGCGTCCTGAGCAGCAGGCTCGTCTCGCTCGACACCACGCCATCGAACCGACGGTTAAGAACACCCGACGATCCGCGCGCGCCGTAGGGCGGCGTTCACCCCGCCCCACGCCGGGCCAGCCACGCTCACCCGCTCGCCTTTCGCGTCCTGAGCCGCAGGCGCGTCTCGCTCGACACCGCGCCCTCCAACCGCCGGTTAAGAACACCCGACGATCCGCGCGCGCCGTAGGGCGGGGTTCACCCCGCCCCACGCCGGGCCAGCCACGCTCACCCGCTCGCCTTTCGCGTCCTGAGCAGCAAACTCGTCTCGCTCGACACCACGCCATCGAACCGCCGGATATGGCTGATCACCTCGTCCATCTCCTCCAGCGTCGCCGTGCCCAGCTCGGCGATCACGTCCCAGCGGCCGTTGGTCGTATGCGTGGCGCGCACCGGCGTCAGCCCGCCCAGCTGGCGCAGGATCCGGTCCGTGCCGCGCCCCTCGATCCCCAGCATCATCAGCCCGCGCACCGGATCGCGCGCCGCCTCGTCGCGCAGCACCACCGTAAAGCCCACGATCTCGCCCGCGCGGCTCAGCCGCTCGATCCGGCTGCGCACGGTGGTCCGCGACACGCCCATGCCCAGGGCCAGCTCGGACAGCGACGCCCGCGCATTGTGCCTCAGCGCCGAGATCAGCGCGCGATCCACATCATCCATTTCGGCATCCCTTGCATCCGATTCGAACATTCCGCTTCCCATACGTGCAAAATGACGGCTTCCAATCAACCCATTTGCGCGCCACCTTGGCCAAACACGCGAAAAACGAGGGTCTCTCCATGACACATTGCATCCTGATCGGCGCACCGGTGGATTGCGGCAAACGCCGCCTGGGCTGCCTCATGGGGCCGGATGCCTATCGCGCCGCGCGCCTGCCCAAGGCGCTCATGGACCTCGGCCACAGCGTCACCGACCGCGGCAACCTGACCCCGGCGGATCATGCCCGCGATGACGAGAACGCCTTCCTGCACAAGCTCAACGAAACCATCGGCTGGACGCGGACGCTGATGCAGGCCGCCGAAACCGAGATGGCCAACGGCCTGCCCATCTTCATGGGCGGCGATCACGCGCTGGCGCTGGGCACCGTGCCGGGGGTGGCCGCCCATGCCGCGGCCCTTGGCCGCCCGCTCTTCGTGCTCTGGGTCGATGCCCACACGGATTATCACACGCCGCAGACGACCGGTTCGGGCAACCTGCACGGCACGCCCGTGGGCTATTTCACCGGCCGCGCCGGGTTCGACGGCTTCCCGGCCATCGAACACCCCGTGCCGCTGGAAAACATCTGCATGATCGGCCTGCGCTCGGTCGATGCGGATGAGCGCGCCGCCCTCGAAGGCACCGCCATGGCGCGCCACGACATGCGCGACATCGACGAACGCGGCATCGCCCGCCCGCTCGCCGATTTCCTGGCCCGCGTGCGCGACGCAGGCGGCCTTCTGCATGTCTCGCTCGATGTTGATTTCATCGACCCCGCCCATGCGCCCGGCGTCGGCACCACCGTTCCCGGCGGCGCCACCGTGCGCGAGGCGCATCTGGTCATGGAGATGATCCACGAAAGCGGCCTGCTCAGCTCGTTGGACCTCGTGGAACTCAATCCCTTCCTCGACGACCGCGGCCAGACCGCGCACCTGATGGTCGACCTCACCGCCTCGGCGCTTGGCCGCCGCGTCTTCGACCGCGAAACCCGCGCCTTCCGCTGAGGACAGACAGATGAGCGTCCAGGCCCCCGAAGCGGTGGTGATGATCCGCCCCAACCGCTTTGCCCCCAACCCGCAGACCGCGGGCGACAACGTCTTCCAGTCCGAACTGAACCTCACCCCGGACCAGACCGCCGCCCGCGCCCGGGCCGAGTTCGACACCGCCGTGGACACGTTGCGCGGTGCGGGCGTCACCGTGCATGTCTTTCAGGACGACAACGACGACACCCCCGATGCCGTGTTTCCCAACAACTGGTTCTCGACCCATTCCGGCGGTCATGTGGCCATCTACCCGATGTATGCCGAAAACCGCCGCCGCGAACGCCGCGCGGATGTGATCGAGATGCTCAAACGTGACTACCGCGTGCAGGAGGTCACCGACTATTCGGGGCTGGAACCGGACGGGCTCTGTCTCGAAGGCACCGGTGCCATGGTCATCGACCATATCGGCCGGCTGGCCTTCGTCGCGCGCTCGCACCGGGCCGACCCGATCCTGCTCGAACGTTTCTGCACGCGCTTCGGCTATGAACCCATCGCTTTTGACGCCTTCGACCGCTCCGGCGCGCCGGTCTATCACACCAATGTGCTGATGGCGGTGGGCACCCATGTGGCGCTGATCGGCACCTCGATGATCCCCGACACCGCGCGGCGCGGCGAAATCCTGCGCCGCCTCGCGGAACCGGGCCGCGAGATCGTGGCCCTGACCGAAGACCAGATCCGCGCCTTCGCCGGCAACGCCATCGAACTCCGCACGCCCTCGGGACTGATCCTGGCGCTCAGCCGGACGGCGCTCGACGCGCTGACCTCCGATCAGACCGCCGCCATCGCGGCCACCTGCCGCCTCGTGCCGCTCAGCATCCCCACGCTCGAAGCGGCCGGCGGCTCGGTCCGCTGCACGCTTGCCGGCATCCACCTCGCGCAACGCTGAAGGAACGCAGACATGTCCACGCCCGCACCCTCCGACAAGGCCCTCGTGCCCTTCGTCTCCGTCGACAACATGATGCGGCTCGTGCACCATATCGGCATCGAAGAGATGCTGATCGGCCTCGCCGACTACATCGAGGACGACTTCAAACGCTGGGAGCTTTTCGACAAGACCCCGCGCGTGGCGTCCCACTCGGATGTCGGCGTGATCGAGCTGATGCCCACCTCGGACGGCGAGGCCTACGGCTTCAAATACGTCAACGGCCACCCCAAGAACACCAGGGAAGGGTTGCAGACCGTGACCGCCTTCGGCCTGCTGGCGGATGTGGACACCGGCTACCCGGTGCTGCTGACCGAGATGACCGTGCTGACGGCCCTGCGCACCGCCGCCACCTCGGCCATGGTCGCCAGACACCTCGCCCCCGAGGGCGCGAAGACCATGGCGATGATCGGCGCCGGCGCTCAAAGCGAATTCCAGAGCCTCGCCATGAAGGCGCTTCTGGGTGTGGAACACATCCGCCTCTACGACATCGACGCCGGGGCCACGGAAAAGGCCGCGCGCAATCTGTCCGGCATGGGGCTGACGGTCACCGCCTGCAAGACGGCCCAGCAGAGCATGGAAGGCGCCGAAATCATCACCACCTGCACCGCCGACAAGCAGAACGCCCGGATCCTGACCGACAACATGGTCGGCGCGGGCGTGCATATCAACGCCATCGGCGGTGACTGCCCGGGCAAGACCGAACTGGCCCCCGGGATACTTCACCGCTCGGATGTTTTCGTGGAATACCCGCCCCAGACCCGGATCGAGGGTGAAATTCAGCAGATGGAGGAGGATTTCCCGGTCACCGAAATGTGGCAGGTGATCCTGGGCCGGAAGGCCGGCCGCACGTCCGATCGACAGATCACGCTATTCGACAGCGTCGGCTTTGCCATCGAGGATTTCAGCGCGCTGCGCTTCGTGCGCGACCATATCGCGGGGACCGATCTCTTTCTGGAGCTGGACCTGCTGGCCGACCCGGATGATCCGCGCGACCTCTTCGGCATGCTCCTGCGCGCCGCCCCCTGAGCGCCTGCGGCACGGTGTTCACCCAACGGCGGCGGCGCTGCGCCTCGCGCCGCAAGGCAGCCGCATACCGCAGCCGCAGCCGGTGGCATATCCATAGAAGTACCGTCATCGGTGACCCCTCTTGAAAAAATGCCCCCGGACCCTGATCTGCTGGAGAAGATGTGAAGGGTCCGGGGGGACGAAACGGTTGGACCGGACAGGCCCTGGCCGAAACGGTTGCGCCTCAACGCGCGCGCTCCGGCGCAGGACACCTGCCAAGCCTGTCTGTTAACCGTCCGTCGACGCCGGGATCAGGCCCTGTTCCTGTGCGGCGACCATTTCGGCATCATCGACGGCCCCGTCACCGTTCGCGTCGATCTGGCTGAAGGTTTCGGCGCTCATGTCGGGAAAGACCGCCTGGATTTCGTCAATGGTCATGAGACCGTCACCATTGGTGTCGATCTCGCTCACCCCGTCGCTTGCGGCAATGGCCGAATTGGCCATCAGGCCCATGCCGATGAGAAGCGCGATGTATTTCGTCATTGTATCTGTCTCCTTGTCAAAGCGTATCAAGATGACCCTGACCCCCGGTTCGTTGCGAAACCCGCCACGGCGCTCCTGCGCAGGACGCGTTCCGATCATCTGTGAAGGTCCTGGACTGCCTCGATGCGCCTTTGGTCCTGTTTCAGACGAAGGCAGCCGGTCGCGGCCTTCACGTAACAGGAGGCCTGCGGGGCGTGTTTGCGTCCGCTGCGGCGCGGCACGGGCGGCGGTTCGCCCAAACCGGGGGGCAAAATGCGCGCGCAGTTGCCGACAAGGCCCTGTTTGCGGCTATCGGCGGAAAACCCCCGGGTTGCGGGGCGCTTGGGCATGATCCCAGACTGCGGGCGAGCACTCATCCCGCGCACCGCCGATGCGCCTCCGAGGACCCGCCATGCCCCGTCCCGCCGAAAACCTGCCCGATACGCTGCCCGACACGATCGCCGCTCTGATCCCCGATCTCACACGGCTCGCCCGGTTCCTGGCGGGCAACCGCGATGCTGCACAGGACCTTGTGCAGGAAACCCTGCTGCGGCTCCTGCACCGGCAAAAGACCCTGACCGAGATCGACGACATCCGGGGCTATGCCCGCACCATCCTGCGCAATCTCTACCGCCGCTCGCTCAGGTCCACGGGCGAGGAAACCGTGGCGGACCTGCCCGAGATCGGCGCGCCGCCCGAGGCCTTCGCCGCCATCGCGCTGCACGAGCTGCTCGAGATCATGACCGGCCTGCCCCCCGAACAGGTCGAGGTGCTCAGCCTCGTTCTGGACGGCGACACCAGCCCGCGCAGCATCGCCGCCCGCACCGGCCTGCCCGAAGGCACCGTCATGTCCCGTCTCGCCCGCGCCCGCGCCCATCTGCGCCGCCAGCTGGGCCTTGCCCCCGGCGAAAACGTCTCGAACCTGTTCTGAACCCGGACCAAAGCCCTGTCAGCCGGCCCTGCCTTCATCTTTCCAAAAATACTCCCGCCGGAGGCACGCAAATCAGGCGCATAGGTCAGAGCTTCGCGGAAAGGCTCAGCCCGCCTTCCTGGCCACCACGAACCAGCCGAAGCATTGCAGCTCGGCCGTGCCCCGCGCCATGCGGCCGCCGTCGCCGCTGGCCGCCAGCCGCACCCACAGGCGGGTGAGGTTGGTCAGGATCATCAGGACCGGATCGGCAAACCACGCACCGAACCTGCGGCGGACCTTGCTCACCCGGCCCAGCTCCTGATCGACCACGTCGAAGAACCCGCCATTGGCCGTCAGTTCCGTGACCTCGAAGCCCAGCCGTTCCAGGTGATGGCGATAGAAATACTGCGAAAACCCGGTACAGAAATGATAGGGCGCGAAATGGGTGATCGAATTGAAGGGGGCTGTCAGGATCATCCGCCCGCCGGGGCTGACCAGCCGCGCCATCTTCTCGACCGCGCGCACCGGGTCGACCACATGCTCCAGCACCTCCGAGCAGAAGACCGTATCGAAGGTCCGCTCCTCGGGGATGTCATAGAGATCACAGACGAAATCCAGCTGGCTGGTGTCCCACTGATCGGTGTGCAGCCCCTTGCCATCGCCCTTGCCGTCATATTCCGCGATGTCCTGCGCGAGATAGTCCAGGTGATCGCAATGGGGCTTGTAGGCGCATTCGCCGGCCCCCACGTCCAGCAGGCTCGTGCCCGCGGGCAGCGCCTCAAGGGTCGCCTTGATCCAGCGCTTGCGCGCCGCGTCGTTTCTCAGTCGCTTCATGGGCGTTGGTCTTTCGGTTCTCTCACTCTCCCTTGCCACAAGCACCGGGTCGAAAGCGAGTCCCAACCGCGCCGGGCCATCGTCAGCCCCGGGATGGCGTTCAAACCGGAATTCTCGGGCGCTTTATGGTGGCCAGGTCCTCGTAGAGAATGAGCGATGCACCAACGTCACCCAATCGCCAGCCCAGGTGGGGGGCTGGCGATGGCCCGGCGCCTTCGGCGCTGTTAACGGGCCAGCATCTATCAAGGCGTTGCACCCTCACAGCCCCAGCGCCTCGCGCCGCGCGGTGGCAAAGCCCTGCACCAGCCGGTCCGCGACCAGCGCCAGGATCGCCATCGCCGCCCCCGCCGTGATGCCCAGCCCCACATCCGCGCTGCCCAGGGCGAGATAGATCGACTGGCCCAGCCCGGTGGTGCCGATGAGGGCCGCGATGACCAGCATCGCGAACGCATAGAGGATCGTCTGATTGAGCCCCAGCAGGATCGTCGGCGCCGCATAGGGCGCGCGCACTTCGCGCATGATCTGCCAGGGCGTGGCACCCGACGAGGTCGCCGCCTCGATCAATTCCTCGGGCGTGTTCACCAGCCCGTGCCGCGTGTAGCGGATCATCGGCACGATCGCATACATGCAGATCGCCAGAAACGCGCTGAATTCACCCAGCTGAAAGAACATCAGCACCGGGATCAGGAACACGAAGAGCGGGATCGTCTGCAGCATGTCGCAGATCGGCCGCACCACACGCCAGGCCATCGGACTGACCGCGCAAAGCAGGCCGATCCCACCGCCCAAAATGGCACAGGCCAGCACCGAAACACCCGACAGGTAGAGCGACAACAGCGCCCGGTCCCACAACCCGCTCAGCAACAGCAGCGCCATCATGGCCACGCTGAACGCCGCCAGCCGCGCGCCCCCGGCGCACCACCCGATGGCCCCCACAGCGATCAGCAGGAAAGGCCAGGGCAGGTCCGTCACGCCGGTTTCAATGACCCCGGCAAAGATCATCAGCGTCAGCCCCCCCACCACGCGCCCCGTGGCGATGAGACCCAGCGCCAGCACCGCGGCCCCGGCAAAGAACCACAGGCTCATCGCCCCGGTCCACTGGACCCCCCAGGTAAAGGGCAGCACCGCGCCGTCCAGTCCGATGCGCACCGGCAGCAGGCCATAGAAAACGGATGTGTTCTTGATCGCGTCGAACGTGGCCGAATTCTCGACCAATATGGTGGTCAGCCCACTGTCCAGCCTTGCCTTGACCGGCTCCATCAGCGCGATGTCACCGGGCGCGACCTGCCCCCAGGGCAACAGCGCCATGACGATCCCCGCCGCGACCACGGCCAGCGCGATGCGCGGGTCATGCCGCTTGCGGTGATTGGCCATGTGCAGGCTCATCCGGTCGATCACGATGGCAAAGACCACGATCACCAGCCCCGCCAGAAGGCTCGGCCCCAGCTGCGCCTTGCGCATGGTCAGAAGAACCTCCCAGCCGATATCCTGATAACCGCCGATCACGGCGGCGATGATGACCATGCTGAGAGCGGCCATCAGACTCTGGTTCACACCGACCATGATCTGCGTCTTGGCCGAAGGTATCTCGATCAGGAACAGCTGCTGCAGGCGTGTGCCGCCCGACATGATGGCGGCCTCCTTGATGTCGCTCTCGACCCGCTCCAGCCCCAGCA
>FYBJ01000112.1_pt1 | contig 34188 bp, 36 predicted proteins | sample 1134611 | NCBI WGS metagenome assembly FYBJ01 (sample SAMEA104116008, study PRJEB20421) | marine metagenome | isolation source: marine
CGGATTCTCAAACGCCTGGTGAAAATTCCCTATGTTGGTTTGTGTAATATCGTCACCGGCGAGCCGCTGATAACCGAGCTGTTGCAGGATGATGTGACCGAGGTGCGATTAGATCAGGTTCTGACGGATCTGTTGACCCATCCGCAAAGCCGGCAGCGCGCTGAAAAGGTTCAGCAACAGGTACGCGAGGCGTTAGGGCCGGCTGGTGGTGCCGATAATGCCGCAAAATTGGTGCTGCAACTTATCGGCGAAAAAGCCTGATGCTGATTGCCGGTGTTGATGAAGTAGGCCGCGGGCCGCTCGCCGGTCCGGTGGTCACTGCCGCTGTTATCCTTGACCCTGCCAAACCCATTGCTGGCTTAACCGATTCCAAACAGCTCACTGAAAAACGTCGTGAGGCGCTGGTGCCGATAATTCAGGAGCATGCACTAAGTTGGGCATTGGGCCGCGCTGAAGTCCATGAAATCGATGAGCTGAATATTCTGCAGGCGAGTTTACTGGCGATGCGCCGCGCAGTAATGGCTTTGCCTATCGCCCCGCAAAAAGTGCATGTTGATGGTATTCATCCGCCGGATGTGCCGTATCCGGTGGTAACGATTATTAAAGGTGACTTACACGATCAAGCGATTGCAGCAGCATCGATTCTGGCTAAAGTTGCCCGCGATCAGGAAATGCTTGATTTGGCGCAACAATATCCGGGCTACGATCTGGCAAAGCATAAAGGCTACCCGACCGCAGCCCACCAGCAGGCACTGATGCAGTTAGGACCGTCAGCCATTCATCGTAAATCTTTCAAGCCGGTGCAACTGGCATTGCAATTGTCATCAAAATGCAGCTGAAATTGCTGTTAAAACCTGATGGCATGGTATTATTCGGCGCTTATGCTGTCATTCAACAACTTTATAAATAAAATAAAACAAGTCAAAGCCGGCAAAAAAAGCCGTGCGGCTGCCTCTGGTGCGCCGCCGCTCATCGTGCCACGGGCCGATCATAATATCTCTCGAAAACTGATAAGTCCTAGTGCCTTAAAAGTGCTGAATACCCTCAGAGAGGCAGGTTTTGAGGCTTATCTGGTGGGTGGCTGTGTCCGTGATTTGCTGCTGGGCTATGAGCCCAAAGATTTTGATATTTCCACCAATGCATTGCCTGAACAAGTGCACAAACTGTTTCGGCGCAGCCGGCTGATTGGCCGCCGATTTAAGCTGGTACATGTGCGTTTTGGTCGCGATGAAATCATTGAAGTGGCTACGTTCCGGGCACCACCGGAAGCGGAAAATCAAATCGACGGCCGCATCATGCAAGATAATGTCTACGGCACGCTGGAACAAGATGCCTGGCGCCGGGATTTCACCATTAACGCGCTGTATTACAACATCGCCGATTTCACTATTGTCGATTACACTGGCGGTATTGCTGATTTGCAGCAGGGACTGATTCGGCTGATTGGTGATAAAAAAGTCCGTTACCGCGAAGATCCGGTGCGCATGCTGCGGGCTTTGCGGTTTATGGCCAAACTCGGTTTGAAGCTGGAATCAGAAACGGAAGCTTTGATTAGCGATTTGGCACCGTTATTAAGTGATATTCCACCGGCACGGTTATTTGATGAAACGCTGAAACTGTATATGAGTGGGCAGGCGGCGATGACCCACGAGCTGCTGTGTCATTACGGTGTGTTTGATTATCTTTATCCGCAAACCGCCGCACTATTACATCAGCAGGTTGATGATTACCCGCGCACCTTACTGATGAAAGCGCTGCAAAATACCGACAAACGGCTGGCAGATAACAAACCGGTGACACCGGCATTTTTATTTGCCGCATTGTTATGGGAACCGCTACGTCAACGCTGGCAACAACTGAGTCAGCAAATGCCTGAGATTCCGGCGATGCAGCGGGCTGCTGGAGAAGTCCTTGCTGAACAAATCCAGACGGTCGCGATCCCTAAGCGGTTTAGTCTGGTCACCCGTGATATCTGGACATTGCAGCCACGCCTGACGCGTCGGCAGGGCAAAAGGGCTTTTGCTTTATTGCTGCATCCCAAATTTCGCGCTGGATATGACTTTCTGGCATTGCGGGCTGAAGCCGGTGAACCGTTGCAAGAATTGACCGACTGGTGGACACAATTCCAGCAAGCGTCAGCTATTGAGCAAACTGAAATGGTCAACGCGCTGGCTAAAAATGATGGTGAGCCCAAGCGCCGGCCGCGACGTCGCCGGCGTCGTAAACCGGCCGCCAAACGGGAAGATTGATGCTGGCGTACATTGGCCTTGGCAGCAATCTGGAAATGCCTGCTGAGCAGATAAAAAATGCATTAGCGGCTTTACAGCAGCTGTCAGCGACTAAATTACTCAAAGCGTCATCCTTGTACAGCAGTCCGCCGATGGGGCCGCAGGACCAACCGGATTACATCAATGCGGTAGCCTTGTTGGAAACAGCACTAAAGCCGCATGATTTACTGGATCAGCTGCAAAAAATTGAACAACAGCATGGCCGCCAGCGTAAACGTCACTGGGGGGAACGCACACTGGATCTGGATATCTTGCTCTATGATGCGCAAATGATAGAAGATGAACGCCTGAGTGTGCCGCATCCGGGGCTGACAGAGCGGGCCTTTGTGGTTTATCCATTGCTGGAAATCGCCGGTGATATCCCCATTCCGGGGCAGGATAGTCTGCAACTGATCGCTTCACGTTGCCCGCGGCAAGGATTACAAATAGTGGACCAGCATCAGCCATGAGAAATTTGCCACATCATTATATTGTTGTCGAAGGTCCGATAGGCGTCGGCAAAACCCATCTGGTGAAACGGTTGGCTGACAGTTTTGGTGGCAACACTTTGCTGGAAGCGCCTGAGCAAAATCCGTTTCTGGAAAAGTTTTATCTGCATCCCAAACAATCGGCCTTACCAACACAGCTGAGTTTTTTGATGCAGCGAGTTAAGCTCGCTCAGACACTGCAGCAAGATGACTTATTTACCGCACTGCACGTCGCTGATTTTATGCTGGAAAAAGATCGGCTGTTTGCCCAGATATCATTAGATGATGATGAGTTGGCGCTATACAACATGGTCTACGACAATCTGACTTTGCATCATCGCACACCGGATTTGGTGATTTATTTGCAGGCACCACTGCAGGTTTTAAAGTCACGTATCAGTCAGCGCGGTATCAGTTATGAACAGCATGTTGAAGACGCTTATTTAAAACGACTGGCGGATGCCTATGCCGACTTTTTTCATTATTACGATGCTTCGCCGTTATTGATTGTTAATGCCGAGCAGATCGATCTGGTTAATAGTGAAGCCGATTATCAGCAACTTTTGGATCAAATTTGCACGCTGCAAAGCGGCCGTCAGTACTACAATCCGTTACCGGTAAAAGAAGCTAAAGCATGAGCCGTTTATCGTTAAGCAGTTTGCGTAAAATGAAAGCGGCCGGTGAAAAAATTGCCGTGCTGACCGCTTATGACGCCAGTTTTGCCCATGTGTTAGAGCAGGCCGGGGTTGAAGTGATTCTGGTGGGGGATTCACTTGGGATGGTGATTCAGGGCCAGGAAAGTACGGTGCCGGTGACGGTGAACGATATGGTTTATCACAGCCGTAATGTGGTGCGGGGCAGTGAAAAAGCCTTTGTTATCGCTGATCTGCCATTTATGAGTTATGCCAATATTGATCAGGCGATCAGTAACGCCGCACGGCTGATGGCCGAAGGTGGTGCACAAATGGTTAAGCTGGAAGGCGGCGCCGCTTTTGAACCTATTATCAAAGCACTGACAGCGCGTGGTATTCCGGTGTGTGCGCATTTAGGATTATTGCCTCAATCCGTGCATCGTCTGGGTGGTTATTTTGTTCAGGGTCGTGAAGCGGATGCGGCTGAGCAAATGTTGCAAGATGCCAAATTACTGGAGCAGGCCGGCGCCGATATGCTGGTGTTGGAGTGTGTACCGGCGGCGCTGGCGGCCAAGATTACCCGCTCAATTAACATTCCGGTGATTGGTATTGGTGCTGGTAAAGATTGTGATGGTCAGGTGTTGGTTTTATACGATATGTTAGGGCTAACACCGGGCAAGCGGCCGCGTTTCAGTCATGATTTTCTGTCTGATAACGGTCATATACCTGCGGCCGTCAGTGCTTATGTCGAAGCGGTAAAAAAAGGCGAGTTTCCAGCCGTCGAGCAACAGTTTTAATGCAAATTGAAGATAGTCTCAGTGGCCTGCGCGCCCAGCTGAAAATCTGGCGGCAGCAAGGTCACACCATTGCCTTTGTGCCCACCATGGGCAATCTGCATGACGGGCATTTGTCACTGTTGAAAAAGGCCCGGACGCTGGCTGATAAGGTTGTCGTCAGTATTTTTGTAAATCCGCTGCAGTTTGATGATGCTAACGATCTGGCCAATTATCCCCGTACATTGAAGCATGATATTAACAAGCTGACCGTTGCTGGTTGTGATTTGTTGTTTACGCCGGATAACAAAGTGATGTACCCAACCGGGCTCGATTTTCACAGTTTTGTGCATGTGCCGGGGATGGATGACAAACTTTGCGGACTGGAACGTCCCGGGCATTTTGATGGTGTTGCTACCGTGGTCAGCAAATTATTCAATATGGTACAGCCCGATTTGGCAGTGTTTGGTGAAAAGGATTATCAGCAACTTTTGTTGATCCGCAAACTGGTTGCGGATTTTAATCTGCCAGTGAAAATTGTCGCGGCGCCGACCTGTCGGGAAGCGGATGGGCTGGCGATGAGCTCACGCAATCAACGGCTCAACGTTACACAGCGTCAGCTGGCAACGATGTTGAATCAACAGTTAACGCTTATTAAACAGCAACTTGAGCAGGGTGGCTACGACAGTGCAGCACTCTGCGACAAGGCAATTGCAATATTGAGCGAGGCGGGTTTTACGGTGGATTATCTGGAAATTCGCCGCGCGGAAGATTTAATGCTGGCGGATATCAGCAAAGATCAGAAACTGCGCATACTGGTTGCTGCCAGGCTCGGTGAAGTCCGGCTTATTGATAATATGGCAGTCAGCTTGTCGGCGCGGACTTAAAAAGCGATAATACGCGGTCTTCTGTAAAGATTTGTTTGCCATGCAACTGACTCTGTTAAAAGCTAAATTACATCGTGCCTGTGTGACCCATTCTGAGCTGGAATACGAGGGCAGCTGTGCGATTGACGGCAAACTGTTAGCCGCTGCCGGTATTCGTGAATACGAACAAATTCATATTTACAACGTCGCCAACGGCGAGCGGTTTGTCACTTATGCGATCCGCGCGGAGGACGGTTCCAACATTATTTCCGTCAATGGTGCTGCTGCGCATAAAGCATCGCCCGGCGATCGCATCATAATTTGTGCCTATACCGCACTTGATGCTGATGAGCTTGAAAACTTTAAACCGACGCTGGTATATCTTGATGAAAATAACGATATCACCCATATGCGTCACGCCATTCCGGTACAGGCGGCTTAAAACCAACTTAAAGCTGTTTTGATATAGGTAGGCTATTGTCGAAGCCATGGTTTTGTCACATTGGCTGACTAACCACTGAATCCGTCATCAGTTTGTCATCAAACCGTTATTAAACGGTCATAACGCTGCTCTAAGCTATTGTTTATTCAATAGCCAAGAGCACGTTAATGCTGAATATCGAACAAGCCGTTCAACAAAAATTCCCCAAATTTGAACACAGTAAACCGTGGTTTAAAAAATCGACGCTTAGCTTTTTACGTCGCATCACTCACGAGCAGGAAGTTAACCGATTCCTTGAGCAACACTCACAACTGACCGGTTTTGATTTTATCGATGAAGTGCTGGATTATTTTAATTTCAGCTACAGTATTTCCAACCGTCACCGCCACAATATTCCGGCAACCGGCCGGGTTGTGATTGTCGCCAATCACCCCCTCGGTGCGCTGGATGGCTTGTCGTTGCTAAAAATGGTGGGTGAAGTCCGCCGTGATGTAAAAATTGTCGCCAACGACATGTTGCTGAATTTTTCCGCGCTTAGTCCGCTGTTTTTGCCGGTAGATAACTTGTCAAAATCCACCCGTAAAAGCAGTGTTGGCAACATTATCGACAGTCTTAACCGCGATGAAGCGGTTATCGTGTTTCCTGCCGGTGAAGTTTCACGGATCCGGCCCAGTGGCGTCCGTGATGGCAAATGGAATAGCGGTTTTCTTAACTTTGCCAAAAAAACTAATGCGCCGGTATTACCTGTGTTTGTCGGGGCGCGTAATTCCTCATTATTTTACAGTGCGTCGATGGTTTATAAACCGCTGTCTGGCATGATGCTGGCGCATGAAATGTTTAATAAAAACTCGAAAACCATCCAGATCTGCGTGGGTGAGCCGATCCCGTATCAGCAAATTGAAGCATTGCCGCTGGTTAAAGCTGAAAAAGCCAAACTACTGCGCCGGCATTTATATCGTCTCGCTAAAGGCAAAAAGCCACTGCTGAAAACCGAAAATACCATTGCCCACCCACAGGACCGCCGAGCCATAAAGCAAGAGTTGAAATCAGCGAAATTACTCGGCGAAACGGTGGATCAAAAAAAGATTTATTTGTTTGATTATCTGCCTGATTCAGCAGTGATGCAGGAAATCGGCCGACTGCGGGAAATGACCTTCCGGCATGTTGGCGAAGGCACTGGCAAAAAACGCGATTTGGACCAATATGATCGCGATTACCGGCATCTGATTTTGTGGGATGAACAGGAGTTAGAAATTGCCGGTGCTTATCGTATCGGCGAGGTGGCGCGCATTCAGCAAAACAACCGGCAGATTTATTCGGCCGAGTTGTTCGACTATCACCCCGCTATGCAGTCTTATTTTGCCAAAGGTATTGAGCTTGGGCGTAGTTTTGTCAGCCCGAAATATTGGGGCAAACGCAGCCTCGATTATCTGTGGTATGGCATTGGTGCTTATTTAAAACAATTCCCTGAAGTACGATATTTATTTGGCCCGGTCAGCCTCAGTGCCAGTTATCCGGCATTTGGACAGGCACTGATTGTTGAATACTACCGGCGTTATTTTGCCGATTATGAACAGTTAGCCTCGGCGCGTTCGCCTTATCAGACCGATGCCGAATCGCTGGCACGAATTGATAACTTATTCACCGGTGATGCGGAAAACGACTTCACGCTGATGCGCGAACAACTGGCACATATGCAAGTGACGGTACCGACGCTTTATAAACAATATGCGGATGTTTGTGAGGCTGGCGGTGCACGGTTTATTGATTTTAATATTGATGCTAATTTCGGGTTTTGTATCGACGGATTGGTGATGGTTGATTTACAACAATTAAAACCCGGCAAACGGAAACGTTATTTAGGTCAATAATCAGCGGCCATGACAGCGTTTGAATTTATCGCCGCTGCCGCAAAAACAGACGGCATTACGCGATATTTTTTCAGCAGGCAGTAAATCACCATCAACATAAAGCCAGCGATCATTTTCAAAGACAAATTGTGAGCGTTCATGTAGCTGGCCAATGGGTTTATCGTCATAAAAAGCGATAAACTCCACTTCAGCAGTATTCTGATGTGCTTTAAAGTCGATAATTTTTAAACCCAGCCACTCGGTGCGCTGACAGGTTTCTTGTAATGTTTGCCGGTCATCGGTTTGCCGTTTATCCGGATGCAATGTGTTGAGCAAATAATCAATATCGTGCTTAACAAAAGCGCTATAACGTGAGCGCATCAATGTCTCAGCATCAGCGGCTGTTTGTTGCCTAAGATGTATCGGCTGGCAGCAATTTGCATAGGATTGATCGCGGCCGCAGGGGCAGTTTTCATTCATCACAATTGAATTTGCATTAAATCCGGATAGCGCAACTGGTAACCCAGCTGTTGTTTAACTTTATCGTTACTGACGATTTTGTAAGCACTACTGTCACTGTCGGCAAAATCCGGCGCGGGTTGTGATAATAATTGGCGCGCATAGCTGTAAAACTGCCGTTTACTTGGGTGTGTGTCTGCGCTGGCGTTAAAAACCTGGCCCCAGGCCTGCTGGCGAATTATGGCATCTATAATGCCGATCACATCATCAAGATGAATAAGATTCACCGGTGCATCAGGTTGTTGCACTTGTCTGCCATGGCGGAAGAAATTACCCGGATGACGCCGGGCATCAATCAGACCGCTGCAACGTAACACCGTGGTTTTGAAATGGTGTTGTTGTTGAAAAAGTTGCTCGATCTGAAATAACACGCTGTCTGGATTTTCAGCGCCTTCGTCTTCACTGACGGCACGTTGCAGGTTTTGATACACCGAACTGGAACTGACCAGCAAAACCTGTTTTACCGGTGAGTCAGCAACTTGTTTAATCAGATTTTGAAAGCTATGCAGATTTTTTGAGGTGATATTGATAATCATGGTTTCAGCCTGAAAAAAGGCTGCCCAGTGATTTTGTTTATCAATATCGATCAAAAATGCAATGCCGCCCGCAGCTTCTATTTGCGGGAAACGCGACAATTGACGAGTTGAGCCAGCGACTTGTAAATGCCGCGACGAAAAATGTCGAATCAGCGGTAAACCCAGCCAGCCGCTGCCTAAAATACTGATATCAAAGCCATGCATAATGTTATTGTAATGTATTGGTTAAAAGCTGTGACAAGCAGATCACCATCGCGAACGATGATAAGTGATTGAGGTCAAAATTTTTCACGGCAGGAGTATGCAATGCAGCGTTATTTAGTGATGATTTTCGCAGGTTTATTGCCGCTGACAGCGCAAGCGGGTGGTTTCCTCAAAGACGGTGACCGGTTACTGGTGCAAACCTCTGTCGCCACCTGGCATTACAATCCTGAGCCATACCACAATAACCATCAGCGTCTGATTAATCTGGAATATTATTTTGCGCCGGAAGTTCGGCCGTTTAATAAGGATTTCGGCGACTGGCGTGATGATGTCTATTGGCTAGCTGGCGGCGCAACATTCAAAAACTCATATGATCAGCAAAGTCAGTATATTTATGGCGGCGGCCGATACGATATGCCGGTCAGCCAATTCAGTAATATTTACGTTAAAGTAACTGCTGGCCTGTTACATGGTTATCGCGGTGAGTTTAAGGATAAAATCCCTTTAAATAATGCCGGTGTGGCACCTGTTATTTTGCCGGCGGTCGGTTGGCAGTATCGCCGGGCAAATGTGGAACTGGTGCCGTTTGCTGCTGCAGGCATGATGATGAACGTTGGCTGGGTGTTTGATTAAACTCTCAGCCAAACTGCTACGAGCAACGTCATTCTTATAAAGAAAACCTGATCAAGCGTTGCTAACTATCCCGACGCTGAATAGTGCCCAGTATCCAGTCGCCGACGTAAATTCATCAGTTTTCAGCGATCTAGGTCGAGCTTATCAAGCCATCGCTTGATTTTTTGCAGCGTGGATCTCAGCTTTCAGCGCATCATCAATGTTCATTTGCCGCGCCAGTTCATCAAGATAAGCTTTTTCCATAAAGCTTTCTTCATCAACCATCAGCAGGCTGGCTAAATACATTTCGGCAGCCATTTCAGGCGTTTTGGCATGATTGGCCACTTCTACCGGATTCACCGGTTTTTTCAGCTCCTGATCCAGCCACTGCTGTAATTCCGGATCATTGGTCAGGCCAGTCACCTGTTCATCAATCAACTGACGCTCACGATCATCGATGTGGCCATCCGCTTTGGCAGCACCGAGCATAGCGACTAAAATAGCCTGACTATGTTGTTCAGCTTGGGGTGCCGGCAGACGATCAACGGTTTGTGGCGTTTGTTGTGGAGCGTTGCTCTGATTTTGCTGCCAGTTCTGGTAGGCTTTAAACGCAACGGCGCCGAGCGCGGCTACACCGCCATATTTCAAAACGCCACCACCGATTTTGCGGGCTTTTTTATTACCGAGCAGCAGGCCAACTGCGGTGCCAGCTAGAGCGCCACCACCGGCACCAGTCAGAAACTGGCTGATCTGGCTTTTATCAATGCCTTTACCGCCGGTTTGTTGCTGTAAAAACTGATTACCGGATTGCAATAATTTATCCATCAGACCACGGGTATTCATTATTTTGATGCTCCATAACAACGGATTGACTAAAAACATGTCTATGACAACGTCTGGCCGTAAAAGTCGCCAGCCTTTTTACCTGAATTTACGATAACCGCTGATAATTAAATGAACATGAATTTTGCCAGACAAACCGGTGCCAGCAGTGTGATGACCATAATTTTCTGGTTACTGCTGATGGCGTCGCTGACGTTATTCTTCAATGGCTATATTGCAGAACGTGATAACCCCAACCGGCATCTGGCGAATATGGCTGTTGATGCTGACAGTGAAGTGGTGCTAGACAGAAACCGTGCCGGTCATTATGTGGCACCCGGTTTTATCAATGGTCATGAAGTGACGTTTTTACTCGATACCGGTGCCACCAATATCAGCGTGCCCGCCGGCATTGCCGAAGAAGCCGGACTAGAGCAGGGCAGACCAGCCATGGTGGGCACCGCCAATGGTGTCATTACCGTTTATCAGACGCGTCTTGATACCGTGCAACTGGGCGGTATTATCCTCAGTGATATTTCAGCGAATATTAATCCGCATATGCCCGATGAAATTGTTCTGCTGGGTATGAGCTTTATGAAGCATCTGGAAATGACCCAGCGGGATGGGACCCTGACGCTCAAGGTGCCTTAATTTTTTTGCACGGCAAAGAGGTGTTCAAAGCTTATTTTTTAGCTCTGTGTCTCTGTGGTTAATATCTTGCCCCCATCCTAACCTTCCCCCGAAAGCGGGGGGAGGAACCATCTTTCATCTGCGGTCATCTGCGTAATCTGCGGATAAACGCTTTAAATTAACTAAGGCAAGAAACCACTAGCCGGCATTTTTATAGCGCTGATGCAAAATACCAACCCGCTCGACATAGACTTCGGTTTCAGCATAAGGCGGAATGCCGTTATAGCGTTTTACGGCGCCGGGTCCAGCGTTATAAGCCGCCGTGGCCAGTTTAATATCACCGTTAAAGGTTTCTAGTAACCAGGCCAGATATTTGACGCCACCTTCGATGTTTTGTCGGGCATCAAATGCGTTTGTAACGCCCATATCTTTGGCTGTACCGGGCATCAGCTGCATCAAACCTTGTGCGCCTTTATTGGATAACGCATTCACCTTAAACGCCGATTCGGCATGAATAACCGCACGAACCAATGCCGCATCAATTTTGTATTTTTCAGCCAGTTGTTTGACTTCATCACGATATGCATTGGTATTAAGCGCAATTGAGTACCAGTCGATTGGCGAATCCGGATTACAGGCATAACAATCGTAGCGCAGCACTTCAAACTCACCAGCCAGCGGTTTTTGATCGGAAAACACGACGCCATCACCGGCATTATTAATGGATTTGTAAATGATAGTTTGCCGGCTGCTGTTGGTGATTTTGTGCTTGGGCACATCGGCATTAGTGAATTCTACCGAACCATCAGCGTTGGTGATGGTTCGGATTTCATTGGCACTGAGGCTGCCAGCCAATACTACAGCCAGCAGACAAATCAGCCAGCGGATGTTGTTACCAGTATCGACCACTGCTGCCAATCACGATAACAATCAGGCCAAGGATCAGGTTGGCACGGACAAATTTGCGGATTTTGTCCAGCGCATCAGCACCGGTGATCCAGTCATGTTCAGCGACCGCCCATTTCAATTTGCGGTAAGGGTTAAAAAACACATGCATAAACAGCAGCATCATCAGAATGCCAAGCAACAACATAACGTGGACATGTGGGCCGACGCCATCCATGCCGCCAAAGCCACCAAGCATGACAATCATGGCAATACCGGTAATGATGAGTGTGACAATGCTGCCCCAAATCCATGGAAAGAAGCGGCCGAAAATATTCAGCCAGAGTGGTAGACGTTGTTCTGGTGTCAGCATCGTTGCTGCTGCAGGTCGTAAAAACATAAAGGCGAAAAACAGACCGCCGACCCAGATAACACTGGCCAGCAAATGCAAACTTACCGCGATTCCCATAATGTTTTTCCTCTTATTTGCTGACGGTTTTGATTGGAATGCCGGCAATTCGTTGCTGCCATTCTTTGGGGCCGGTTTCATGGACTGAACGACCTTCGCTATCAACGGCGACGGTCACCGGCATGTTTTCCACATAAAATTCGCGTATTGCTTCCATGCCTAACTCTTCGAAGGCAATCAGCCTTGATGATTTAATCGCCTTGGACACCAGATAAGCAGCGCCGCCCACGGCAATTAAATACACTGAACGGTATTTTTTAATCAGCTCAACAGTGTCTTCACCACGCTCGGCTTTACCAATCATACCCAGCAGGCCGGTTTTAGCCAGCATCATTTCGGTGAATTTATCCATCCGCGTCGCGGTGGTGGGGCCAGCTGGGCCGACAATTTCATTTTTGACCGGATCCACCGGGCCGACGTAATAAACAAAACGATTATGAAAATCGAGGCCATCCGGTAATGAATCACCATTAGCAATTAAGTCGGCAATTTTTTTATGTGCAGCATCACGACCAGTCAGCAAATGGCCGGTGAGCAGTAAAGTATCGCCTGGCTGCCATTGCTGAATATCCTCAGCGGTGACGGTATCGAGGTTGATATGGCGGGTATTTTCAGCCGCTTGCCAGGTGATTTCCGGCCAGTCATTTAATGACGGCGGGCTAAATTCAGCAGGGCCTTTACCATCAAGCACAAAATGCAGGTGACGGGTCGCTGCACAGTTGGGGATCATGGCGACTGGCAAAGACGCCGCGTGGGTAGGGAAGTCATTGACTTTGACATCCAGCACGGTGGTCATGCCACCTAAACCCTGCGCACCGATACCGAGTTTATTAACCTTCTCATAGAGCTCGACACGTAACTTTTCGGCAGATGTTTGCGGACCGCGCTCAATTAAATCCTGAATATCGATTTCATCCATCAGGCTTTGTTTGGCCATCAGCATCGCTTTTTCCGCTGTACCGCCAATGCCAATGCCGAGCATACCGGGTGGACACCAGCCGGCGCCCATTTTGGGTACCGTTTCCAGTACCCAGTCAACCAGATTGTCGCTGGGATTGAGAATGGTGAATTTGGCTTTATTTTCGCTGCCACCACCTTTGGCGGCGATATCGATCTCGACTTTATCGCCCGCAACTAATTCAACATTGACAATGGCAGGGGTGTTGTCGCCGGTGTTTTTTCGGCTGCCAATCGGATCGGCAACGATCGATGCCCGCAAGACATTATCCGGATGCTGATAAGCGCGGCGAACACCGTCATTAATCATATCTGCAAGTGGTCGGTTAGTATCCCACTGTACCTGCATACCGACTTTGACAAAGACATTGACTATGCCGGTGTCCTGACAAATCGGCCGCTGATTTTCGGCGCACATTCGCGAATTAACGAGGATCTGGGCAATGGCATCTTTGGCGGCCGGCGATTGCTCACGCTGGTAGGCCGCATACATCGCATCGATAAAATCTTTGGGATGATAATTAGCAATAAATTGCAATGCCCCAAAGATGCTATCAATCAGATCCTGTTCGCGAATCGTTGTCATCGTTACGCTTCCAGCCGCGCCTGAATGGCTTGCAGTGTGTCTTCTAGTTTGAATTCTGCGCTTTCACCCGTGCCACGATGTTTGTATTCAATCACGCCATTATCCAGCCCGCGTTCACCCAGGATCAAACGATGCGGGATACCGATCAGATCCCAGTCAGCAAAAGCCACACCAGGCCGCAGGCCGCGATCATCAATCAAGACATCAACACCGGCAGCCAGTAAGGTTTGGTAAATTTCTTCAGCTTTTTCACGCACCCGCTGTGATTTATGGGCGTTGACCGGCACCAGCACCACTTCAAATGGTGCAATGGCTTGTGGCCAGACGATGCCGCTGTCATCGTGATGTTGCTCAATGGCTGCCGCGACGACACGCGACACGCCGATACCGTAGCAACCCATAGTGACAATTTTTGACTGGCCGGTTTCGGTCAGCACCACGGCATTCATTTTCTGGCTATAGTTTTCACCGAGCTGGAAAATATGACCGACTTCGATACCCCGGGCGATTTCCAGCGTACCTTGACCATCTGGACTGGGATCGCCAGCCACCACATTGCGGATATCTGCAGAGGCAGGTTCTGGTAAGTCACGGACCCAGTTGACGCCGGTCAGGTGTTTTTCATCGACATTGGCACCACAGACAAAATCAGCCAGCTGCGCAGCAGCATGATCGACAATCAGCGGGACAGTCAGCCCAACCGGACCAATTGAACCGATATTGGCACCACAAGCGGCATGCACTTGTTCCGGCGTGGCAAAGGTTAACGGTTCTGCCACCAGCGGATGCTTTTCGGCTTTGATGACATTCAGCTCGTGATCACCACGCACCACCAGCGCAACCACACTGTTTTTTTCGGTACCTTCTACCAGCAATGTTTTAACACATTGGCTGGCCGGTACTTTCAGAAAAGCGCTGACATCTTCAATGGTGTGTTTATGCGGTGTGTCGATGCTTTGCATATCAGCTGCCGGCGCAGGGCGGGCGCTGGCGGACTTAACCGCTTCAGCGAGTTCGACATTCGCTGCGTAGTCACTGCCGTTGCTAAATGCGATGGCATCTTCGCCGGAGCTGGCCAGCACATGAAATTCATGCGAAGCGTTACCACCGATACTACCGGTGTCGGCCTGTACGGGACGAAAGTTAAGGCCAATGCGATTGAAAATATTGCAATAAGCGCCATGCATCTGCTCGTAGGTTTCCTGCAAAGACGCCTGATCCAGATGGAAAGAATAAGCATCTTTCATCAGAAATTCGCGCGCCCGCATCAGGCCGAAACGCGGGCGGATCTCGTCCCGGAATTTGGTCTGGATCTGATAGAAGTTTACTGGCAGTTGCTTGTAGCTGCGTATCTCCTGGCGCACCAGATCAGTGATAACTTCTTCATGAGTCGGGCCATAGCAAAAATCACGCTGATGACGGTCAGTGATGCGCAGCAGTTCGGGGCCATATTTTTCCCAGCGCTGACTTTCCTGCCAGAGTTCAGCCGGTTGTACCGATGGCATCAATACTTCCTGCGCACCGGCTTTATCCATCTCATCGCGGACAATGGCTTCGGTTTTGCGTAACACGCGCAGTCCCATTGGCAGCCAGGTATAGAGACCTGATGCCAACCGGCGGATGAGGCCAGCACGCAGCATCAATTGATGGCTGACAATTTCGGCATCGGCCGGTGTTTCTTTTAAGGTGGAGATAAGCAGCTTGGAAGTACGCATGAAAAAGCTAAAGTCCTGTGAATGGTTATTGTTTTTGGTGATGAGGCTGGCCGCAGGGGCCAGCCATGTTCGGTTAATTAAAAAGTGCTGTGATCCCAGCCCCAGTTTTGCCGTTCGCTGTCAGTCATGCTGATATAGGTACGGCTACCACTGACACCAATTTGTTGTTCGATCATGGAGCACAAGGCATTGGAAAGTGCTTTACGATCCGAGGGCAAACCCAGCGAGCGGTAATCGAGAATCGCAGTAGGCTCGGTGCTGCCACCAAACGACATAGCGGCTTTTTGCTCAACGGCCACCATCACGTAACTTTCCGGTTTACCGCTGGCCTGGGCGACGGTTTTGCTGGCGGCTTTTAACAATGCCGCTTCGTCGCTGATGGTCTGGTTGGTGACAATATTTAAATAAGGCATGGTCGTCTCCTTTAGTTACAGAATTCGTCGACTTGCTGTTGGTATTCGGCAATTTTTTCCTGCCGTTCTTCTTCCGTAGGCCGGGTGACTTCACCATCGGCATTCATGACCCGGCGACCGGGATTGTTCTGATATTGTTCAAGGTTATTTCGGGCTGTCTGGCAGTTTTCTTCACGAATTTGCTCAGCAGCCTCAGCTTCCTGTTCGGCTTGTTGGCGTTCAGCCTCAGCAGCGTCAGCCGCTTCTTGTGTCTCAATCAGTTCTTCAACCTGCTGCTGCGCTTTTTCAGGATCAATTGGTGGAGGGGGCGGGGCTTCAATTTGCTCTGCCGGTCGATCAGTCGGTGGTTGTTGCGTGTAATTAACCTGACCGTTTTCATCAGTCCATTTGTAAATTTCTGCCTGAACTAGAAATGGCAGGCTGCAAAGCAGGGCAAGACAGCAAACACGCAAATGCGGTATAACCATGGCCAATCCCCTTAAAATAAAATCCAATTCTACGCCAAAGCGCGCCAGCATCAAATGTTAACCAGCCCATCCAAAGCAGAATTCCATCATACCGTGAATCGGCCCGGCATCACGGTTTTAGATTGCCTGGCGGCGCATACGCCGTTATCCAAACAGCAAATTAAACAATGCCTTGCCAAAGGGGCTGTCTGGTTGCAAAAAGGCAAACAGCAACAACGCCTGCGGCGCGTCAAAAAAGTGCTGAATCCTGGCGAGCAGGTGCATCTGTATTTTGATCCACATATTCTGGCGCAACCAGTGCCAGAAGCTACTTTAATCGCTGATCTGAAGCGTTACAGTGTTTGGGATAAACCTGCTGGCATGTTGGCGCAGGGCACATTATGGGGCGATCATTGCAGTTTATTGCGCTATGCCGAGCAGTTTTTTACACCGCCAAGGCAGAGTTTTCTGGTGCATCGACTGGATCGTGAGGCCAGTGGCCTGATGTTAATTGCCCATGACAAACAGGCCGCTGCAGCATTATCAGATTTGTTTCAGCAGCGCAGTGTTAACAAGCTTTATCAGGTCAGTGTTATCGGCCGCCTGGACAGTAAAACATTGCAAATTGATCAGCCATTAGATGGCAAAACGGCTGGTACGCAGTTGACTGAACTTAACTATGATGCTGATAAAGATCAGTCATTTTTGCAGGTGAGCATTGATAGTGGCCGAAAACACCAGATTCGACGTCACTGTGCGGTCATTGGCCATCCGGTGGTTGGTGACAGTGTTTATGGCAAAGCAGATGCCACCGGCTTGCAGTTACGGGCGGTTTTGTTGGCATTTGAGTGTCCTTTGACCCGGCAGCGTCAGCAGTTTGCATTGATTGACAAGCCTGCGTGGCCGGCGTAATTTCAAATTGCGCAGTTGCGGGAGCAATTCAATGAGCGAAATTAATAAAACCTCCGCACCACCTTTAGCGGAACATCAACGTCGGGGCGAGCCAGAGCGCCGCAAAGATGTTCGCCGAACCGGCCATGATCGGCGTGAAATGTTTCGCTTTGATTTAACCAAAGAAGACCGGCGTGACGGCAAGGAACGACGTGGTAATGCCAAAGACAGTTGGGGCACCGACGATCCGATTTAATCGGCAAGCCGCATAATCCTCGGCAGATAGAGACTTTGCGTCAGGCCGCGTGCGAGTAAAAACAGCAAAATCGCGGCCCATAAACCATGATTGCCAAAGCCTTGTAAAACATACCACGCCGGTAAATACACGGCCAATGCGGATAGCAGCATGGTATTGCGCATTTCGCGACTGCGGGTGGCACCGACAAAGAGCCCATCGAATAAATAGGACCAGACACCGATAATTGGTGCGATGACCACCCACCACAAATACTGATCCGCTAATAACACGACTTCATCGATGCTGGTTAACAGCCGGATAATCAGTTGTCCGAAGCTGGCATAAACGCCCATAAACAGTAATGCCATCATCAGTGACCAGAATCCGGTCAGCAATAAAGCTCGTTTGAGCTGCGCCGGACTTTTGCGGCCCAGCGCCTTACCCGTCAGCACTTCAGTGGCATTGGCAAAGCCATCGAGTACAAAGGCCATAAAGGTAATGAAATTCAGCAAAACACTATTGGCCGCCAGCACCGTATCACCCTGACGTGCTCCCTGTGTTGTGAAAAAAGCAAAACACAGGATCAGCACAAAGGTACGGATCATGAAATTGCCATGAACCTCCAAGCCCTTGAATCCGGCACGAAAGTTTTGCCAGCGGCGGGCCAACTGCCACGCTTGCAGATTCACCCCGTAGCGGTTGAGCAGGATTATACCGACCACCAAGCCCAGATATTCGGCGATGACGGATGCCAGTGCCACACCATCGACATTCATGCCGAGGCCGTTAACCAGCAGCAAATCCAGCACAATATTTGCCACATTAATCACCAGGACCATCAACAACGCGGCTTTAGAGGCCTCGCGGCCAATTAACCAGCCGAGAATGGCGTAGTTGATCAAGGTTGCTGGTGCACTCCAGATGCGAATGTCAAAGTAGGTAGCGGCATAGTGTTCAACGTTATCCGAGCTGCTGACCAGCCATAGCGCCATATCGCGTATGGGTATCTGAATCGCTAGTAAACCGATAGCAATCAACACTGCCAGCCAGATCGCCTGAAATAATACGGCCTGCATGGCGATAGGATCTTCGCGGCCATAGGCCTGCGCATTAAGCCCGGTGGTGGCCATGCGCAAAAAACCAAAGCCCCAAAACACAAAAGTAAAAATCATGCTGCCAATGGCAACCGCGCCGAGATAATGTGCTGCGGATAAATGCCCGACCACAGCGGTATCCACCATGCCTAACAGTGGCGTGGAAATATTGGCCAGAATCATCGGGCCGGCAATTTGCCAGATCTGGCGGTGTGTGATGGTCGTTTCAGGCAAAAGTCAGTATCTGTAAATGGATGAAAAGCAGTTAGTCTACGATGTCCGGGCAGTAATGCGTAGCCACAAAAAAAGGCCATCCGGAGATGGCCTTTTCAGGTTAATGGACTAATCTCTATCAGACCAGCAGTGGTGCAATCACCAGACTGACAATGGCCATAACGTTGATGAGGATATTCATCGACGGACCAGAGGTATCTTTCAGCGGATCACCCACCGTGTCACCTACGACATTGGCTTTGTGTACTTCAGAACCTTTGCCGCCAAGATTGCCTTGTTCGACATACTTTTTGGCATTGTCCCAAGCACCACCGGCATTAGCCATCATCAGCGCCATCAACACGCAGACAATCAAGCCACCACCGAGCATGCCACCCAGTGCTTCCGGCCCCAAACCAAAGCCGATGACGATGGGGGCTAATACTGCTAACGTGCCCGGCAAAATCATTTTGCGTAAAGCCGCTTTGGTTGCGATTTCCACACAACGTGCCGTATCAGGTTTACCGGTCCCTTCGAGCAGACCGGGGATTTCACGAAATTGCCGGCGGATCTAATGGATCATGTCAAACGCCGCATCACCAACCGCCGTCATGGTCATAGAGCTGACCAAAAACGGAAAAATACCACCGATAAACATACCGACAAGCACAATCGGGTTAGTGATCAGCAACTGCAGATCACCGCCGCTTTCGGCATTAATGGTTTCGATATAAGCGCTGATAATTGCCAAAGCGGCTAGCGCGGCCGCTGAGATAGCAAAGCCCTTACCGATTGCTGCGGTGGTATTACCTAATGAATCCAGGGAATCGGTAATCTCGCGGGTTTCTTTGCCCATTTCCGACATTTCAGCAATACCGCCAGCGTTATCGGCTACCGGACCATAAGCATCAATGGCCATGGTAATCCCTACCGTACCGAGCATACCGACTGCAGCAATCGCGACACCATACAAACCGGCAAAATGGCTGGACACAAAAATAATGGCCGCAATCGTGATGACCGGCACAGCCACTGACTGCATACCCAGAGCTAAACCACCGATAATCACCGTAGCCGGGCCGGTTTCACCGTCTTTAGCCAGTTTACGAACCGGCGCACCGCCAGTGTAATATTCAGTCACCAGACCAACAATAATGCCGCCAATGGCACCAGCCAGGACGGCAAACCAGATATTACTGCTGGCACCAAGCATCTGGATCAGTACATAAGAAAGCAGAATAAAAATCACTGATGCGCCTAAGGTGCCAAAACGCAGCGCATCATCCGGATTTTTCGCTGAAAACGCTTTGACTGTCAGGATCCCGGCGACCGAACACAAAATGCCCAATGATGACAGGGCTAACGGCATAAACATCAGTGTTTGCTGATTGCCACCACCCAGTTCATTAATAGTCATCATGGTCATGGTGGAAGCAATGGCAATACCGGCAATCATCGCACCACAATAGGATTCGAAAATATCTGAGCCCATACCGGCGACGTCACCGACATTATCACCGACGTTATCGGCAATGACGCCCGGATTACGCGGGTCATCTTCGGGAATACCAGCTTCGACTTTGCCGACCAGATCGGCACCGACATCCGCGCTCTTGGTGAAAATACCACCACCGACACGAGAGAACAGGGCAACCGATGATGCCCCCATGCCGAAACCATGGATGGTATGGGCAGTTTCAGGATCACCACCAAACAGCAAATACAGAAAACCCAGTCCCAGCAAACCCATAGCAGCAACGGTCAAACCCATAATTGAGCCGCCGAAAAAAGCGATGGTTAAGGCTTCAGGTGCGCCTTGATCTCGTGCTGCGATAGCTGTGCGGACATTGGCTTTGGTTGCCGCATACATACCGATAAAACCGGCACTGGCAGATGCAATAGCACCTACAAAAAAGGCCAGCGCAGTGTGCCAGCCTAAATCAGAAAGCCCGAGGGCAATAATGCAAATCAGACAAAAAATCGCCAGCCTTGAATACTCTGCGCGCATGAATACCATCGCACCCAGATGAATTTGATCGCCTATTTCCACCACTTTGCCGGTACCGGCGGGTGAAGCTTTGACTTTGTTATAAATCAGAAAAGCGCTGACGAGTCCGAGAATACCCAGCAAAACCGGGACGGCATTTATTGACCACATAGGCTGACCTCTTTGTCTTAGAATTTAACTTACATTGAAAAAAAACATGCTCCTGAACAAGATTTCTTTTCGTTCATATCCGCTTTGTCGGAAATGGCAGAAAAACAAGTCCTTATGAATAAATAAGGAAATTTGGTTATACCTTTAACACTTCGGGCTGTAAAGTCAGCAAAGATAAGCCCCGGACAGGATTTTTTTACATGGAATGGCTAAGTTTTGCTTTTGCTGGCGTGTTTGCCGGTTTAATTGCGGGTTTGCTCGGTTTGGGCGGTGGTCTTGTGATTGTGCCGGTATTGGTGATGATTTTTACCTGGCAGGGCATTGCTGCAGATCAGTTAATGCACCTTGCGATCGGCACTTCAATGATGACCATTTGTGTCACCGCACTGGCCTCATTAACCGCGCACCAGCGCCAGCAAAATATTCACTGGCCTGTGGTCAGAAAGTTGGTTATTGGCTTGATGGCCGGTGGTTTTTTCGGTGCATGGCTGACAACACAATTATCAGCAGAGTTTCTGCAACGATTTTTTGCCGTCTTTGCATTATTAATGGCACTACGTGTTTGGGTGAAATTACCACATAGCGGTTTTTCAGCATGGTTGAAGCCTGTTTTTGCGACATCATTTGGCGGCATTACCGGCATCATTTCGGCATTTGTTGGGATTGGCGGTGGCACGTTGGTGGTGCCTTATTTATTGATGGCAGGTTTGCCAATTAAGCGGGCGATTGGCAGCGCGGCAGCTTGTGGTTTGCCGATAGCTTTGTCCGCCGTCGCTGGCTTTGTGATCTGGGCACCGGGCAGCGATTCAGACTGGCAAACGGGTTATATCTACTGGCCAGCATTTTTTGCCATCGCTTTGACCAGCAGCGTGTTTGCACCACTCGGTGTTAAACTTGCCAAACAGCTACCGGACAAATTATTCAGGCAGTTGTTTTCGCTGGCTTTGTTGTCGGTGGCGATTTATTTCTTCAGTCAATGACGGAGGTTTGTATGCAACGCTGGGAGTGTCAAATCTGCGGGTTTATTTATGACGAGGCAGTAGGCTTGCCGGAAGAGGGCATCGCACCGGGTACTGCCTGGGCGGATATTCCGGATGATTGGGTCTGTCCGGATTGTGGTGCCACAAAAGATGATTTTGATATGTTGCCGTTACCAGAATAAGCCATGATTTGAGTTTAATAAAAAGGCGTTTTCTTCTATAATAAGCGGATTTATCTAATCCGCACGGGGAGCGCTTAATCAATGAATCTGGACCGCGTCAGTTCTGGCAAAAATGTACCTGAAGATATCAACGTTATCATCGAGATCCCATCCCATTCGGATCCGGTGAAATACGAAGTTGATAAAGAAACCGGTGCTTTATTTGTTGATCGTTTTATGAACACGGCGATGTTCTACCCGTGCAACTATGGCTATGTGCCGCATACCTTGTCAGATGATGGCGATCCGGTGGATGTACTGGTGATTAGCCCTTATGCGCTGATCAGCGGTTCTGTAGTGCAATGCCGGCCAGTAGGTATGCTGAAAATGACCGATGAATCCGGTGAGGATGCCAAAGTACTGGCGGTACCGCACGATAAGATGTACGACGATATTGAAGACATCGAAGATGTTTCCAGTCGTTTGTTAGAGCAATTGGCGCATTTCTTTGAACATTACAAAGATCTTGAAAAAAACAAATGGGTCAAAATTGACGGCTGGATTAATAAAGAAGCTGCCAAACAAGAAATTATGGATAGCGTTGCGCGATTCAAAGCCGCGCCGGTAAAACCAAAATTTTAATTTGTTCCGATTACTTTCAGGCGGCGAGCTGATGCAGATCAGACTCGCCGTTTGTGTTTGTTCAGGCAGAAATTTATGTCGACATTAATTCTTCAGGGACCATCGCTGAATCAGACGGTTGCAGCCGAAGTGGCTTTAGCCGTTCACGGTGAACTGCTCTGGCAGGAAACCTACGCGCAAATTAAAGCGGATATATTGCCGGCAGAAATCAGCTTGCTCAGAGAGCGCTACAGCGTTGATATTAATTTGTTACCGGCTGATTTTGATGCAAAACAGTGCAAATTACTGGTCATGGATATGGATTCGACGCTGATTAGCATCGAATGTATTGATGAAATTGCCGATTGTCTTGGCATCAAACCACAAGTGGCAGCGATAACCGAAGCCGCCATGCGTGGTGAGCTGGATTTTGAAGCATCATTGCGCCAGCGGGTCAAATTGCTGGCAGGCTTGCCGGTCGAGATGCTAGAAACCGTTTATAACGAGCGGTTGCAACTCAATCCCGGCGCTGAAACGATGCTGGCGGGTTTAAAACAGCTGGGTATCAAAACGGCACTGGTCTCGGGCGGTTTTACCTTTTTCACAGAGCGATTACAAAAACGCCTGAGTCTTGATTTTACGCAGGCCAATGTCCTGGCAGAAGCAGACGGCAAATTGACCGGCGATGTGGTTGGTGACGTTTGTGGTGCCAAGGCCAAAGCGGATTTTCTGCTGGCCCGTTGTCATGAATTAAATATCCGGCCCAATCAGACCATTGCCATGGGCGATGGTGCCAATGATTTGCTGATGATGGCTGAGGCCGGACTGAGTATTGCCTATCACGCCAAGCCAACGGTGCAACAGCAGGCGGATACCGCATTAAATTATTGTGGTCTGGAAGGTGTTTTAGGCCTCTTGCAGCAGCCAGCAACACAGGCGTAATCTTGAATTATCAGCAGATGATCCCCATCTGCACACCGAATCAATTAAAGAGGTAACAACATGGATATTATGGAGCGGATCACACAGGCAATTGAAGGCAATCCTGTGATCTTGTTTATGAAAGGCACACCAGAGTTTCCACAGTGTGGTTTTTCCAGCCGATCATCGCAGGCACTGGCCGCATGTGGTTCAGAATTTGCTTATGTCAATGTACTGGCAGATCCGGATGTACGTGCCAATTTGCATCGTTATGCTGACTGGCCGACTTTTCCGCAGCTGTATATCAACGGTGAATTAATTGGTGGTTGCGACATTATTATGGAACTGTATGAATCCGGCGAACTCAAAAATCTGGTTGACGCAGCGACAGCGAGTTAATGATAAAAAATGACTGAGAAATCAGCACCAGACTGGGCAACGGGACACGGCTTTGCAGTCGCCCCGTCAAAGCCCGAACTGAAACAGCCACCCAAGTACCGGGTGATTATGCTGAATGACGACTATACCCCGATGGATTTTGTCGTCGAAGTATTGGAAAAACTGTTTGATATGGGCCGTGAGCGGGCCACACGTACCATGTTGCAGGTGCACACGGAAGGTCAGGCTTTATGCGGTGTATTTACTTTTGAAATCGCCGAGGCCAAAGTAGAGCAGGTCAACAGCTATGCCCAGCATCACGGGCATCCTTTACAGTGCACCATGGAGCAGGAATAACCGTGGCAGCAAGACAACAGGCGAAATGACGTATGTTAAGTAAAGAATTAGAGCACACGCTGAGTCAGGCTTTTAATTACGCCAGACAACGTTCGCATGAATTTCTGACCGTTGAGCATTTGCTGCTGGCTTTGCTGGAAAACGGCCAGGCACTGGCGGTGCTGAAAGCCTGCGAGGTTGATATTGCCGCTTTGCGTCAGGATCTGACCGACTTTCTTGCCGATAATTTGCCAACTTTACCGGAAGACACTGAACGTGAAACGCAGCCGACCTTGGCATTTCAGCGAATTCTGCAACGTGCTGTAATGCATGTACAGTCGTCTGGTGGCGAAGAAGTCACTGGTGCTAATGTGCTGGTGTCGATTTTTTCTGAGCAGCAATCGCAAGCGGTTTATTTGCTGCAAAAGCAGGATGTGACGCGGCTGGATGTCGTCAATGCCATTAGTCATGGCAGCATTGGTGAGGTTGCGCAGGAAACCAAAGCCGAAAAACCGCCTACCGAAGAAGGTGAGGGCAGCGGTGAAAATAAAAGTGCACTGGCCCTGTATGCCACAAATCTTAATGCAGAAGCCAAATTGGGTCGTATCGATCCGCTGATTGGCCGTGCCCATGAAATCGAGCGTACATTACAGGTACTGTGTCGCCGCCGGAAAAATAATCCACTGTTTGTCGGTGAAGCGGGCGTCGGTAAAACGGCATTAGCCGAGGGACTGGCCAAACGTATCGTTGCCGAAGATGTGCCCGAAGTACTGGAAGATGCTGTTATTTACGCACTCGACATGGGCGCATTGGTTGCGGGTACTAAATATCGCGGTGACTTTGAAAAACGCCTGAAAGCGCTGCTACGTGAAATCAAGCAAAAAGAACATGCGATTTTATTTATCGATGAAATTCATACCGTGATTGGTGCCGGCAGTGCTGGCAATAGCGCGATGGATGCCGCCAATTTGCTTAAACCATTATTGGCCAATGGTGAACTGAAATGCATTGGCTCAACGACCTATCAGGAATACCGAGGTATTTTTGAGCATGATCGGGCGCTGGCGCGGCGTTTCCAGAAAATTGATGTGCCGGAACCGTCTGTCGCTGAAACCATTGAAATTCTCAAAGGCCTGAAGCCCGGGCTGGAAGCGCACCATAATGTCCGCTACACCGCGGCAGCGATTGTGCAGGCAGCAGAACTGGCAGCCCGCCATATCAATGATCGTTATCTGCCCGACAAAGCCATCGACGTGCTTGATGAAGTCGGTGCTGCGCAGCGGATTTTGCCAAAATCACGGCGCAAAAAAATGATTGGTGTTGGCGATGTACAGCAGATTGTTGCCAAGATCGCCCGTATTCCGGCCAAAACCGTCAGCAATGCCGACAAAGACAATTTGCGTAATTTAGAGCCAAATCTGAAACACGTTATATTTGGCCAGGATGAAGCGATTTCGGCATTAAGTTCAGCGATTAAAATGGCGCGTTCTGGTTTGGGTCATCCTGAGAAACCGACCGGTGCCTTTTTGTTTGCCGGCCCAACTGGTGTCGGTAAAACTGAAGTGACACGCCAGCTGGCGCATATCCTCGGTGTTGAACTGATCCGTTTCGATATGTCCGAATATATGGAAGCCCATACCGTATCGCGGTTGATTGGTGCGCCGCCGGGTTATGTCGGTTTTGATCAGGGCGGTTTATTGACTGATGCCATCATCAAACAGCCACATGCCGTGTTGCTACTTGATGAGATCGAAAAAGCCCATCCCGATGTCTTTAATCTGCTGTTGCAGGTGATGGATCACGGTACGCTGACCGACAACAATGGCCGCAAAGCGGATTTCCGTCATGTAGTACTGGTCATGACCAGTAATGCCGGCGCACAGGAAATGAACCGTGCCAGCATCGGCTTTACCAAACAGGAAATGCATCAGAGCGACAGTACCGAGGCGCTGAAACGGACCTTCACGCCGGAATTTCGTAACCGTCTGGATGGCATTATTCAGTTTAAACCGCTCAGCCGTGATGCGATTTTACGGGTGGCGGACAAAGCGGTGCTGGAACTGGAAATGCTGTTGCAGGATAAAAATGTCACTATCGAGATTGATAATGACGCCCGTGAGTGGCTGGCGGAGCATGGCTATGATGTGCAAATGGGCGCGCGGCCTATGGCACGTCTGGTTCAGGAAAAAATCAAACGACCGCTGGCGGATGAGTTGTTATTCGGCAAGCTCAGCGAGGGTGGTCATGTTCGGGTCTTGCTCAAAGACAATGAGCTGAATCTGGATATCATCAACGAAACCGAATCCGTCTAAACCTGCATTTTTACCAGTTCGGTAGTAAACACTACCGGACTGGTCTCTTGCCAGACTGAATTCATCAGCATTTACTTATACTCAACGGTCATATCTGCAAGTTATGCACCTGTTTCACCTTTTCTTCACATCCGCTTTCAACAGATGTCTGTAACTGTTTGATTATCAAAAGGTGCAAATTAACTATTTGATTTTAATAATAATTTTAAAATTGGTTAATTTTTAACCATTTGGTGACCAAGTCAGCAATTTGAACAACTTAGCGAATTACGCCAATGTTAAACACAGACTTATCCACAGAAAATGTGGGTAACTTTACAGTAAGGTTACAGTCGTCTGGAAAGCCGTTGATTATTAGAGTTCAATACCTTTTTGAGCGCGAATGCCGGCCCGGAAAGCATGTTTAACATCATCAATACGGCTAACCGTGTCTGCGGCATCAATCACCGCCTGAGGCGCACCACGACCAGTAATTATGACATGCTGCATGGCAGGGCGGGCGGCAATATCTGCCAGTACCGTTTCGCTATCCAGATAATGCATTTTTAAGACAATATTTAATTCATCCAGCAAAATCACGCTGATAGTTGGATCTGCCAACATGCCTTTGACAATCTCCCAGCCTTTTTCGGCAGAGCGCTTATCCTGTTCCAGATTTTGTGTATCCCAGGTAAAACCATCACCCACCACATGGTAGCTGACCTGCTCCGGAAAACGCCGATAAAACGCCTCCTCACCAGTACTCATGGCACCCTTGATAAACTGCACAATACCAACACGCATATCATGACCCAGCGCCCGGGCAATCATGCCAAAACCCGAGGAGCTCTTGCCTTTGCCGTTGCCGGTGATGCATAACAACAGGCCTTTGTCTTTATCGGCTTGTTGGATTTGCGTATCGACAATCTGCTTCTGTTTTTGCATACGTTGCTGATGGCGCTGACTTCGATCAGTTTGTTCTTCATTCATTATTAAATTCCAAAAAAATGCGGGCCGTTAAGGCCCGCTAGATGTTGTCTAAAGCGTTATTTCTAAACCCATTACAGCAGAAATTCCACTGGCCTGAAAACCATAAGCCGGTTCGTAATTATGATCGGTGGCGTTTTCCAGTCTGCCAAACAGGCGCAAATCCTGGCTAAACTGATATTGACCGGTAATGTTGACAACGCTGTAACCGCCACGTTCTATCCGTGCGCCCACAGCATCAACATCCATGCGCTGACCGATGTAATTAATATTGCCGGTCAGCGTGAATTTGCCGGTAGGGCGATACTCTGCCAACAATCCAGCCTTATGACGCGGACGTCGTAATAATTGCCGGTCATCACCATCCAGACTCCGGGTATAGGTGTAATGAAGGCTTAAGTCTGTTTGCTGATTCACTGCCAGCTTAAATTCTGTTTCCAGACCTTCGATTTCAGCTTCATTTTCATTAATACTGGTGCTGTCAAAAGTTGGCAGAAACAGGGTCGTGATAAGGTCATCAATATCACTCTGAAAATAAGTGACAGCAGTTTGTAGCCGCTGATTCCAGAAGCTCTGATCCAAACCAATTTCCCAGTTTTTGCTGGTTTCAGCTTTTAAATCCGGATTGCCACGATAGGCATTGCCAAAATTACTTGGTGTAAAACCGAACAGTTCATATAAAGATGGGGCTTTGAAACCAGTGCCATAGGCTGCTCGCAGTCGGCTTTCAGGCGCTAATTGATAACTCAGCGTACCGCGATAAGTTGTTTCGGATTCAAAATCATCTGGATCGTCGTAGCGCACACCCAATGTGGTATTCAATGCCTCGGTGATTTGGATTTGATCTTGAATATAAAAAGCTCGGGTAGACCGTTCTGCCTTCGTTTCCTGAGTTTGGATAAATCCACCAAAATCACTGAAACCATCAGCATTCATTTTTTCTTTTTCATATTCACCACCAAGGCTTATCAGGTGGTTTTGCCAGAATCGTAAGTCGTTTTGCAGGCCGACTTTGTTTTTCTCACCACGATAATCAGTCCTATCCAGTGTTCCAAACGGATCGTTTCGATCGTTGCGGTTTTTACGATCAACGTCAGTGCGTTGCCATGTCAAAGTTGGCTGCCAGCGACTGTCCAGAAAGTTACCTTCAATGGCGCCGCCGATAAATAGCTGCCGGCTTTTATTAAACGCATCTAAATCCTCGGCGGTATTACCACTAAAATCAAAGCCGCCATCAATGTCGTTTTCGGTTTCAATCAGGCGTGCTGAAAAATCAAAATTCAGCTTATCGCTGGCCTGCCAGCCGAGACGTGTCGAAACGACGCCATTCTGATAACCATCGTCATCGCGTTCGCTGCCTGAGGCTAAACGTTTACGGGTAGCAATACTGTCGCCATCAGACTCAAAAAAGCCGGCGGTCGCTGCGTAGCTAAAATCACCGTTAGAACCGGAAAGGGCCAGTGCTTCATGATGCGTAGATTGATTGCCGGCTTCCAGTTTTGCGCGTGTTTTTAATTTACCGTCACCTTTACGCGTACGGATTTGAATAACTCCACCAATCGCATCGGCACCGTATAAAACACTCTGTGAACCACGCACTACTTCAATAGATTGCACATCATCCAGCAGGAAATTGGCAAAATCAAAGCCGCCGCTGGGTGTGCTCGGATCATTCATTTCAATGCCATCAACCAACACTAATGTGTGATTGGAATTACTGCCACGCATGAATACCGAAGTCTGCGAACCACGATTACCCAGTGACACCGTTTGTACGCCGGGCACATCCCGTAGTGCATCGGCCAGCGTAATAAATTGTCGCTTGGCGATATCTTCGGCACTGATAACCGAAACGGCGCTGCCGATTTGATCCAGTGGCGTAGGGGTGCGTGTTGCCGTAACAACCAACTGATCCAATTCGGTATCTGCGGTGTCGGCATAAACGGGATTAAAAACAGCCTGCGCGATCAGCAAGCTTAAAAGAGAACTACGATGGGAAAACATAATAAAACGCCTGTGTGCCGCTATCCAACCCGATAGCGTGAGCTGAAACACATGTGCAGCAAGGCGTTTTCCGATTGCATGAAACAATCAGAACAACACTCCTGTGCGCCCGCCGCGACATGAAGAATGTAACAGGCCGGTCTCCGGACTTACGAGTGCTGGTTAAACCAGACCACTGTCGCCTTCCCATGCAAATGCACAGTGGCTGATGACAGAGGCAAAACTCGTCTACCGTTGCGGGGGCAGTGACGGCATTGTTAAAAACGCACCGTCTTCCCGATTATCGTCTTCGCTAAGCAAGACGCACCTGAAACAAGGCGCAGACTATAGGAGCCGGTGATCGCTTTGTCAAACAGCGTCGGCTGAAAAAAGCATTACGGCTTTGCTAGGCGTAATGGGGTGCTATCCGGTAAAATCAGCTGATTTTCTGCATAAAAGAATCATCATGACTGAAGACTTTCGCGATAAAGGATTTGCTACCCGGGCAGTACGGGCCGGCCATTTGCGCACGCCGGAAAATGAGCAGTCCGAGCCGATTTTTCCGACCTCAAGCTTTGTCTTTGACAGCGCAGAGCAAGCGGCTGCGCGCTTTTCCGGTGATGAAAAAGGCAATATTTATTCGCGCTTTACCAATCCGACAGTGCGTACTTTTGAACAGCGTCTGGCCGCTTTGGAAGGTGGTGAATCCTGTGTGGCAACGTCTTCAGGGATGTCAGCGATTCTGGCGACTTTTATGGCGCTGTGCCAAGCCGGTGACCATATTGTTTCGTCGCGCAGCATTTTTGGTACGACGCGGGTACTGTTTGACAAATATCTCGCCAAATTTGGTTTACAAACCGATTATGTTGCCCTGACCGATTTAGCCGCATGGGAGCGGGCCATCAAGCCCAACACCAAAGCGTTGTTTCTGGAAACACCGTCGAATCCGCTCAATGAAATTGCCGATCTGTCAGCCTTATCGGCTTTGGCCAAAAAACATGATTGCCTGCTGATCGTCGACAACTGTTTTTGTACGCCGGCTTTGCAATTGCCGTTTAATTTTGGCACCGATATTGTGATTCATTCAGCGACTAAATATATAGATGGTCAGGGACGTTGTGTTGGCGGTGCCGTGGTCGGTGATGCGCAGCGCGTGGGTGAGGATGTCTACGGCTTTTTACGTACGGCCGGTCCAACCATGAGCGCATTTAATGCCTGGACCTTCTTAAAAGGCCTGGAGACTTTGGATCTGCGCATGAAAGCGCATTCTGAAGCGGCTTTGCAAATCGCGACCTGGCTGGATCAACATCCTAAAGTCAGTAAAGTGTTTTATGCCGGTTTACCCAGCCATCCGCAACATGATTTGGCTGCCAAACAGCAGTCGGCATTTGGCGGCATTATTGCGTTTGAAATTGCCGGTGGCCGCGAAGGCGCCTGGAAAGTGGTGAATGCCACGGAGTGGATTTCGATTACCGCCAATCTCGGTGATACCAAATCGACGATTACCCATCCGGCCACTACCACACATGGCCGTTTAACCCCTGAAGCGCGCGCTGAGGCGGGTATTTCCGATGGTTTGCTGCGCCTGTCAGTGGGTTTGGAGTCGGTAGCCGATATTCAGGCCGACCTGCAACGCGGACTGGATTTACTTTAAAAGTCATTTTTAATTGGCTGATAAATCGGCACAAAATCTGCATAAATACTGTTCCGATTTAACAAATGTCAGAATTTCGTCCCGATGCTGCGGGCTGAATTCTGCCAATGGAATGAAGTCTATGCGGCCAATTTGTCTGATCTTGTGGTTATTTGCAGCTTTTTTGCCGGTGTCGGTCGGCGCCGCGACGCCTGATGTGCGGGTGGTGATTGACGTTTCCGGCAGCATGAAAAACAACGATCCACAAAATCTGAGAGCACCGGGTTTACGGCTCCTCAGCGGTTTATTGCCGCCCGACAGTGCCGCCGGTGTTTGGACCTTTGCTTCGCAGGTCAACATGCTGGTTCGTTGGCAGCAGGTCGATAACAATTGGCGTGACAAAGCCAATAGCCAGTCTGAAAAAATCCATTCCCACGGCCTGTTTACCAATATCGAACAGGCACTTAAAAACGCCATTGCCAACGCAAAACAAGACAGCGACCGGCCGCGCAGCATCATTTTGTTATCTGACGGACTGGTTGATTTACAAGCCGGCGACGCCGCCAGTAAAACCTCGCGGCAGCGGATCCTTGACCAGTTATTGCCGCAGTTGCAAACACTGGGCTTTAAAGTTCACACCATTGCCTTGTCGGCCACAGCCGATCACGAATTGCTGGAACAATTATCGCTGGCCACCAATGGCTGGTACCGGCAAGTCGATACCGCGGATCAACTGGAAAGGGTGTTTTTGCATTTATTCGAGCAGGCAACACAGCGTGATAATGTGCCCATCGAAGATAATTATTTCAGCATTGATAAAAGCATCGAAGAAATGACGGTGCTGGTATTTCGCGAAGCAGATACCCCTGCAGCGACGCTGGTGCAGCCGGATCAGCGCGAACTCACCGAAAAAGACCAGAGCGATACACTGCGCTGGCAGCATGAAAAACACTACGATCTGATTACTATCGAACAACCTATGGCAGGTGACTGGTTTATTGATGCCCGCTTGGACCCTGATAACCGTGTCATGGTGGTCACCGATCTGCAACTGCAAATCAATGAACTACCTAATAACGTGCTGGTCGGTGAACGCTTTGATATGACCGCAAGCCTGACCGAAAAAGGTGAAGTGATTACCCGTAACGATTTTCTGCAACTGGTCGATACCGAGTTACAGCAGAGCAATCCTGAGGGCGAGCAAATCACCACAACCCTCGACCGACAACCGCAGCAGAGTGCTTTTCGCAGTGAATTGGGGCAACTGTTTGCTGCTGGCCGTAATGATATTGTGATCACCGCCAAAGGTCCGACCTTTGAGCGACAACAGCGCCAATCCATTAATGTGGTTGCTGTACCGCTGGATGTAGAAGTACATCAGTTAGAAAGCGAACAGCGCAGTCACAGACTCAGCATCACCGCCGATAGTGAGTTACTGGATACCAAGAGTATGCAAATAACGGCATTATTGAGCGCTGAAGATGGCAGTGAGTTTTCTTATGAAGTCATGCGTCAGGACGACAATCACTGGCAACTGACATTGGCTGAGTTACAACCACAGACCGATTATCAATTATCGCTGCAAATTCGCGGTCTGACCCCGGCTGGCCGCGATGTGTTTCTGATGCCGAAAACACTGACTATCAGCGATGATCAACAATTGGTCAGCATTGATTCGGATCTTACTGAAATTGAAGTGCCGGCCCAGACAGCAAACGAACCCCAAATAGAACTGGCTGAGCCGACTTCAGATAAACCGTTGTTTTCGCCCAACATGTTATTGTTAATGGGCAATGGCATTATTATTTTGCTGCTATTAACCGGCATCTGGTTATGGCGGCGATATCAGCGGCCACCGACGCCTGCGGAGATGTTGTAAATGTCTTTAACTGATCCTGTATTTCACTGGCTGGCTTATGAATTGGCAGCGATTTTTGCGCTGTTATGTATCTGGTTGTTAATTCGATTGGCAAGTAAAAACAAACAGTTACGACTCAATAGTGCCAAAGCCGTTAAGCTCATCAAACAAAAACGCGAAGGCCGCCGCCAGCAACTATCCGTGATCCTGCAAACCCAATATGGTCTCAATGGTGAATCGCTGGAAAGTGAAGTCAACGCGCTGCAACAACGCGAACGGGATCTGCATAAAAACTTGCTGAACCTGTTTGTCACCCAGGACGGCAAAACACTGAATGCCATGCCGGATCAAATGGAATCATTGCTCAATGCCGGTTTGGCATTAATGCCCCCCGCCCGTGAAAATGATCAGCAACGTCAGCAAATCCAGCAACTCGCTGCCGAAAATGCAGAGTTAACCGCCACTGTCAGCCGCTTACAGCAAGAGCTTGCCAGCCTTGCTGAAAACCCGCCAGAAACCCCGCCGGCAGAAGAAATCATTGAAACAGAAGCGGTGATAAGTGATGAGCCGGAAGTTGCTGAAATCCAACCTGATGACGAAATAGAAATAGCGTCTGACACTGAAAACCAGCTTTATTCCGATGAAGTTAACCAGCTACTCGATGGCTTTGAAGTTGAGTTGGCTGATGACGAGTTACCGGCCGAAGCTGAACCGGAAATGGCAGCGGAAGATTCTGCTGATGTCACCGAACTCTTTGATGATAGCGCTCAGGCTATAGAAACAGAGGCCGTTGAAACGGAATTGCCACAAGCAGCATCCGCCGAGCCGGCTCTCGATACTGAGGTGACGCAATACGATGAAGTCGCCGAGACCGCCGCCGAAGTATTGCCACCTAAAAGCGTTAGTCTCAGTGACTTTGCCAAAGATGGCTGGCAGCCGAGCGTACCGGATATTTATGGTAAGCAACCGCCGCAGCCTCCAGAAAACACTGAAATGGTTGCTGACGAAGAAGCAGTTGAGCCAGTTGCCGCTAAATCGCCAACCAGTCTCAAGCAGTTTATGAAAAGCGATTGGCAGCCGACAGTACCGCCAGTTTATGGTTTGTCGCTGCCTCAAGAACCGGTTGAAGAGATTGAAAACAACGCCAATGAAACCGAGTTGCTTTCAGCCTCAGAACCATTAGCTGAAACTGATTTTGCCGATGAATATTTAATGGCAGCGGATTCATCAGCTGCCACAGAAAATGCCCCGGTTTCTGAAGAATGGGTGGACTTAACAGAATTTGACCCCGCAATAAGCGAGGGCAATACTGCTGCCGAAGCCGAAGCCGAAG
>FYBJ01001706.1_pt1 | contig 34177 bp, 31 predicted proteins | sample 1134611 | NCBI WGS metagenome assembly FYBJ01 (sample SAMEA104116008, study PRJEB20421) | marine metagenome | isolation source: marine
ACCAGAAACAGGCCAAAGGCAATTGCAGAACAATAATAAGAGAAATACCTAAAAGAACGAACAGGGTCAAAACAGCCTGTTTACGGCTAATTTTACCCGAAGTAATCGGCCGTTTTGCCGTGCGTTCGACATGACAGTCAATTTTATAATCGGCAATATCATTGATAACACAGCCGGCCGCCCTCATGATCACTGTACCAGAAAAAAATAATACCAGAATGCCTAATGGAGGAACGCCGTCAAAAGCAAGCCAAAGCGCCCAGACCACAGGAAACCATAACAACCACATGCCGGCCGGTTTATGAAAACGCATGAGCTGCCAATAAGCTTGAAACGTTTGTCTGTTGAATCCAGACCTAAATAAATTAGTCATCGATACCCTGCTGAGAAAAAACGAGTGAATGTTCAAAAAGAATTTCACATAGAAAAAATTTTTCCTTTTCTTGAAAGCTAAAGGCCGCCAGCCGGGCCCATAGTCCACCCTCAAGAATTTGCTGCGAAAGTTTCGGCAGCCAGTTCTGCTCTTCTGAATATTCTGTCAAAGGATAATAACATAACGATTCCCTTTTTACCTTTGGTTGGGAATAAATCAATTCCGATAAGGGCTGGTGATGAAGACGCTGGAAAAATTCGGGGGCAAGCGCGTAACAGCTTTCCGGCACAAAGGTTCTGGCATACCAGCAGGGCATCTGCCGAGAAAGAATCAGCACTTCTCGTCTCAACAGTTTTCCTTCGACAATCCCGAGCTGTTTAGCTTCCCATTCATTATGCTCATCCCAGTCCATAGCCAATACATCAACCCGGGCGTCTCCGGTCAACTGTTGTAATTTTTCTGTCAATGCGGTCTGGCAGTTAAGCCAGTCAATCAGTTCATTGCTGACCTGGAACGGTTTATTCTGTGTTTTATTAAAATTATTCTTCATCATTTATTTCAATTCGCTTCAATCAAAGCAGCGATTGTGATCATTAAGTTACAATAAAAACACTAATTAACATAAAATCCTCTTTTTTTCTATATTTTGCCCTCTTGTAAGTTAACCGGCTCTTTAATAAACTGTGCAAAAATAATAGATAAAGGCTTATGTGAATAACAGCGTCAAAAAACAACCCTCCAGCCTGAAAATTTATTTCGGCACGGAAATGTGGGAGCGATATGGCTTTTATGTCGTACAGACACTGCTGGCCATTTATCTGACCGGCCATCTTCATTGGGAAGACAGCCGCGTTTACCCTCTTGTCGGCGCTTTTACCGCACTGACTTATCTTTCCCCCGTCTTTGGCGGCATGATTGCCGACAAGCTTCTCGGTCAAAAAACGGCTGTAATGCTGGGAGTCATCACACTCTTTGCCAGCTACTGCCTGCTCACCTTCCTCAAAACCCAATCAGCCCTTGCTGCAAGTCTCGCCGGCATTGCCGTAGGTACCGGCCTGTTAAAACCTAACATTTCTTCGCTGTTGGGCAATGAATACCCTGAGGTCTCCTCGCGCAGAGAAAGCGGATTTACCATCTTTTATATGGGTATCACCCTTGGGATTGTACTGGGAACTACCATTCCCAGCCAGCTTGAGCGTTTTTTCGGATGGCAGGTTGCCTTCGGTAGTGCTTTTATTGGACTATTTCTTGCGCTCTTCGTCTATGGATTTGGTCTTTATTTCTACCCCATCCATGATTACAATCCAAGTCCGCATCGCCTGTCGAAGTCCGTGCTGGCGTTAGTATCAATTGTTTTGTTGTGGATCATGGGTTTCTACATTCTATCCTATTCATCGCTCGCTGAAATTGTTTTTCTCTGCATTGTGATTCTTTCAACGGTATATATCATTAAGGCAGCCCGCAAGGCTGAAAAACAACAGGCCATTTTTAATTATCTGATTGGCCTGCTCTGCATCATTTCCGTTATTTTCTGGACATTTTATTTTCAGATGTTCCTGTCGCTCACCTTATTCATTGAACGTGTTGTTGAACCCCATCTTGCTGGATTATATTTTCCGCCGCCCTATTACGTCACCATTCAATCGCTAGGGATGCTCGGACTGGGTTTCTTTCTATCAAAAAACAGATCACAGCAGGATCTTAAAAAACAAGCATCAGGGATTGCAAAAAAATTCATTATTGCAATTGTTTTTACCTTTGTTGCCTACTCTATTATTTTATTAAGCTGTTATTTTACAGATGTTCATCAACCCATATCACCGCTCAACATTATCCCGGCCTATCTTATGCTGTCAGTAGCCGAGCTTCTGCTGTCGCCGGTCGGTTTATCGGCAATGACCTTTCTTGCAAGCAGGGATCAGGTCAGTACCATGATGGGAATTTTCTTCGTTTCATTAGGAATGGGCGGATTTCTTGCTGGAAAAATTGCTGATTTAACCTCAGTCAATCAACCTGAAAAATTAAGCCTTTCTGAACTGCATCTTCATTATACGCAATCGTTCCAAGAGGTCTGGATCATGTTGTTACTTTCGACTGTGCTTTGCTTTTTTGTATATTTTATTTATAAATTATTATTGAAAAGGGTTCAGTAGACTTTGATAATATTATAAATACTGGTATCATCTCTCTCTTTTCTAATAAATATGATTCATTAATGTCCAAAGAAGATAATTTAATAAAAGAAATCCAGCACGAGCTGGATGAGATGCAGGCCTACGACATTAAGGTTCTTGATGTCAGAGACAAAACCACCGTAACCGATTACATGATTATTGCTACCGGGCGTTCTTCAAGGCATGTCAAATCCACGGCAGAAAAAGTGCTTGAAAAAATGAAGGCAAAGGGCATGCCGGCAATCAGCCACACCGGTTTTGACAGCGGTGAATGGGCTTTGATTGATTTCGGAGACTGTATTGTACATATCATGCAGGGTCAAATGAGATTGTTTTATAATCTTGAAGAACTCTGGGGCGACGATAGAGCCGATGCTCAAAATTAGTGTATTGAGTATTGGCGGAAAAATGCCGGGTTGGGTCGATGCCGGCAGCGCCGAATATTCAAAACGTTTAAATGAATTTTGCCGCCTGCAGTGGATTGAACTTCCACTGGCCAAACGGAATAAGGGCGCATCCATCGATGCGCTTCTTGAAAAAGAGGCAGAAACCATTAAACAGCACCTTCCCAAAAGCGCAAGATATATCGCACTGGCCATCGACGGAAAATCCCGAACCAGTGAACAGCTTTCAAAACACCTTGAGCAGTTACAACAGATAGACAGCCATCTTTGCCTGATTATTGGCGGACCTGATGGACTTTCCTCCGAAATCCTTAATCTATGCCATGAAAAATGGTCACTCTCGCCCCTGACCCTTCCTCATCCATTAGTAAGAATCATTGTGCTTGAGACCCTCTATCGATGTTTCAGTATCCAGTTCAACCACCCCTACCATAAATAAACCTGGCAATTACAATAAGCTTAAGTATATAATTTTTTATTTTATTCATTAGAATTATGAGAGCATCATCAGCAAAGGAGTCACAACCGGCTCTTCACCAGGTTCAGCATTTTCGACTGAATCTGTTGATTACGCTGCTGGTATTACTGAGCTTTATCCTGCTCTTTCGTCTTGCTTATCTTCAAATTGCTGAATACAAAAAATTTCAAACCCTTTCATTAAAAAACCAGTTGAGCATCAATCCCATTGAGCCGGCAAGGGGTATTATTGTCGACAGAAACGGAGTTATGCTGGCTGAAAATATACCGGTCTATGTCCTTGAGGTCATTCCTGAACGAATAAAAAATCTGAAACTAACCATAGGACAGATTCAGCAACTGCTCCCCTCCATCTCGAATGATGATGTAGAGAGCTTCTACAAATTAAGGAGACAAAAACGCGCCTTTACTCCTGTCCCCCTTAAAATCCGTTTATCTCAGGAAGAAGTGGCTCTTTTCGCCGTTAACCAGTATCGATTCCCGGGTATCAGCATCAAAGCGCGACTGATACGCAATTATCCATTTGGCGAGTCCATGGCGCATATTCTTGGTTATGTCGGGCGCATCAATACCAAAGAACTGCAAAGCCTCGACTCGGCCAATTATCGGGCCACAAACTTTATCGGTAAAACCGGGCTGGAAAAATATTATGAAGATATTCTCCATGGTCATGTCGGTTATCAGGAAGTCGAAACGGATGTCAGCGGCCGGGTTTTAAGAACCGTCAATCAGCAAAACCCTCGCTCAGGAACCAAGTTGACCCTTAGCATTGATGCCAGAATACAGCAGGCTGCGCACGATGCGATGAAAGGAAAACGAGGCTCTATCGTTGTCATTGACACTCACAATGCAGATATCCTTGCTATGGTCAGCTCCCCGTCTTTCGATCCAAACCTCTTCGTTAACGGGATTAGCTCAAAAGACTACCAGAGCTTAATTAATGCGAAAGACAAACCGCTTTACAACCGTGCGGTTCATGGTACCTATGCTCCTGCATCAACCATCAAGCCGTTTATTGCTCTGACCGGACTTGATAAAAAAGTGATAACACCATCAACCAGCATCTATGATCCCGGGTATTTTAAATTCCCGCATGCCAGCCATATTTATCGTGACTGGAAGAAAAACGGCCATGGCATGGTCAATCTAAGACGGGCTATCACCACCTCCTGCGATACTTATTTTTACAGACTTGGCGACAGCCTTGGTATTTCAACCATTGAAGATATGCTCAGCCAGTTTGGCTTTGGCCAGCTTACTCATGTTGATTTAATCGCGGAATCCGCAGGTGTAGTACCCAGCGAAGCCTGGAAGAAAAAAAACATCGGCAAATCCTGGTATCCCGGAGATACTTTAATCAGCGCCATCGGCCAGGGATTTATGCTGTCAACCCCTCTCCAGCTGGCCAATGCCACCGCTGCGCTCGGCATGAAAGGCAGACGCTTCCGGCCTCATCTCTTAAACCGCATAACGGATATGGACAGCAATGAAACCCGGAAACTGAGCTCACTTGAAGAATACCCGGTGAATATAAACCATGAGGAACACTGGGATATTATTGCCGATACGATGAAAAACGTCATCCAGAGCCGTGAAGGAACAGGTTTTCGTTTCGGACGTAAAAGCCCCTATACCGTTGCTGCAAAAACAGGAACTGCCCAGGTTTACAGCGGTAAATTATATGAAGGCGTTGCTTATGAAAAAATTCCTGAGCATCTGAGGGATAATTCACTGTTCATCGCATTTGCGCCGATTAACAAGCCCAGGGTCGCCATTGCCGTGATCATTGAAAATGATTTTATAGCCCCCAATATCGCCAGAAAGGTGCTTGATGCCTATTTCAATCCCCCGGATTTAGAGAATAAAACATGAATTCAAAACCATCCAATCCAGCTTACCGCCTGACCATCAAATCACTCCATTTTGACTTACCTCTATTGGCGCTCGTTTTCGCCCTGCTCTGTTATGGGCTTTTAGTTTTATACAGTGCATCGAATGAAAATATGCAAATGTTGAGCCGGCAGTTAATGAGGCTTGGCTTTGCATTTTCTGTCATGACGGCCTTGTCCTTCATCCCTCCCCACAAATACCGCCACTGGACGCCGGGGCTTTATTTTTTTGCTTTGCTGATGCTGGTATTGGTTATGTTAATGGGTAAAATTGGAAAAGGCGCACAGCGCTGGCTTGATTTTGGTCTTTTTAGATTCCAGCCCTCCGAATTAATGAAGCTTGCGGTTCCCATGATGACGGCCTGGTACGTCAGTCAACTCCCTTCGGGATTAAAGCTTAAACCCTTGGCTATCGCCAGCCTTATCATTTTCCTGCCTGCAGCGCTTATCGCCAAGCAACCGGATTTAGGAACGGCAATCATGGTCAGCTTTTCAGGTATTTGCGTCTTGTTTATTGCAGGACTATCGTTCAGGTTGATTGGCGGCGTTGTTTTAGGACTGACTGCATTAGCGCCGATACTCTGGCATTTTCTTCATGATTACCAGAAAAAAAGGATTTTGACCTTACTTTATCCTGAAAGCGACCCACTGGGTTCCGGTTATCATATTATCCAGTCAAAAATTGCCATTGGATCAGGAGGATTATCAGGAAAAGGCTGGCTGCAAGGCTCGCAATCGCATTTAAATTTTCTTCCTGAGCATGCTACTGATTTTATTTATGCTGTGAACGGCGAAGAGTTCGGCTTTATTGGAGGCATTATTATCATTGTGTTAATGATGCTTATTGCGCTGAGAAGTTTAAATATTGCCTCTCATTGCCAGAATAGTTTTTCAAAATTGCTGGCCGCAAGCCTCGGGATGACCTTTTTCCTGTCTGGATTTGTCAATATGGGAATGGTAATGGGCATTCTACCCGTGGTCGGGGTTCCCCTGCCTCTGGTCAGCTATGGAGGCACTGCGATGGTCACTTTTATGGCCAGCTTCGGGGTTATCATGTCGATCAGCTCGCATAAGATTCTGTTTAACCGGCATTAGTACGGTGTTTGTATTCAGTAACCGCAGCCGGTCATCGGTAAAGATTTTAGTCTACGATGCCAGCGGATTCTGGCTTTGCCAGAAGCGTTTCAGTATTCGCGAGTTTACTACTCATTAGGGGCTGTTGAGCAAGTAGGCTGGCTCGTTTCGACCCAACAAGATCACGGGGATATGCATTTATTGCAGACCTCAAAAGCAGACAATATTAAGCACGAATAGAACACTTTTAACAGGAAACTTACCCCAACATCTCATGTTGGGGTAAGTTCATAGATTACGGTGCGACTGTGGGGGAGGTATCGTCACATGCAGTGATTACAGGATAGAGATGAGTTGAATTTTTAAACAACCCCTGGGAACTCGGCCTCACTGCCATTAAGTTAAGACCCTTTTCTTCGCCTACGTCCCGCGGCTCTCTTAACTGAATGGCAGTGGAACCCAGGCTCACTGGATAAAGCGGCACACCGCCCGTTCCGGATGGGTCTGCGTTATTTGAATGATTGCTGTCGTTACCGGGATGAATACTCGCCGCGGTATCCAGAATTTGCTCAAGCCTTGTTTGCAATTCTGTCAGTTCATTCTCTTTCTTGAGTTTTTCCTGTTTTAATTCACTAATCTTTTGTTCAATAGGGGAAATTGTATATTTTTCCAATGTATCGATTTCACAAGTTACAGCATCAATTTCAACTTGCTTATCAGAAATATCACTCGCTACAGCTTCACACCAGGACTTTGCAAGAAATTCCAAGCCAGCAAAGATGATAATCGTTAATATCGACAATACGGCAACAGTAACAGTCAGGGGAAATACGGCAGGAGCCGCCAGGCTGATAACACCGAACCACATCAGTGCTGAGCTGATAACAGCAGGCATTGCAACACAAAAGGCAATCAAAACGGTATCACTGGACATTTTTTCTGCGGACAATATCTCTCCCCATTCCTTTTCAGCTGAGGATCCTTCCTCGAGAGCGCCGTCAAGGCGTCTTTTCTTCTCACGCCAACTTATACCCATCTTGTTAAGTTCAGCGTTTTTTAGCTGGATATTAGCCTCAACCGCCTCAATGCCTTGACGAATTTGCGGTTCACGCTGCGCCATCTCCTTTTGAGTTTGCAGATACTTCCCCATTAACGCAGCAATCTTTCCTATCGCAACGAACTCAGAAGCATCGAGACCGGGTTTCAGCTTTGTCGAGTCTTGCATATACTCCAGAAAAAGCTCATACATGTTCCGTTCTATTTCCTGACGCAGACCTAGATAGCCATCATGAAGCTTATTGTCATGCTGGGATAATTTCTCAGTCAACATGTCATTACCTTGACTGCTTAAACAGTTTCGAACCATTTGAGTCCTCAACTCAAGGCTTAACGCGTCATTGGAATCCTGTTTTTTTTGCTCATATTCAGCGACCGCAATGCGTCGAGGTCCTATTGCCTTAAAACCAGCCTTACGCTCTACCCTTGTTTGAGGAATCGTGACTTCAATAAAATTTTTCCATTGGCTGATGCCTATTTTTCGATCCTGCAGCTGCCACGTTAACAATTGATTTTGTTCTTCAAATGGTTTAAGTTCAAAGATTTTTATCTCTAACGCATTTCCCAGTTGATTTGACAACGCTTCTGACTCCAGCCTGCTCGATTCTAACTGGGCTCTCATCTCTAAAAGATGCGTTATTTCATGTTGGACTGATTCCAGTTTGACCCTGTATTCGTCTAATGTCTCTCTAACCTGGTTGATACGTGCTAAAGTTGAGTGCAACCCTGTTTTAACCAACTTTAAGTCTCGATGTTTTTTCTGGACTTCTTTGTGTCGGCTCATCCACTTGTTATAGTTATCAATATCTATCCGTAATGACTCGTTTTCTTGGATTGGTTGCGAACGCTGTTTATTTAGAGAAAGGTTAGGTTGATTTAAAATACCTTCTTTTTGCTTGATAATTATACACAGTATTGCAATCTCATTATCCAACTGACTCTCAGGGAGAGCATTTTCAAGTTCTTTTTCTAACCGATGCTGATCTGCCATGAATCTCTGCTGGCACTGTTCAAGTTGTGAAAGAAACTGTTTTTTTAAATTAATTTCTGAATTAACATTCTTCAATGTCCTTTCTAACGTTCCCTCTTGCGTTTCATTGCTGCTTATTAAGCGAGAATAATCATCAACCTTTTTATCTGCAGCCTGTTTTTCAGACTGTAGTGCTTCTATCTTTTCTTGCCGTTTCGAGATAACACCGGCCAAATCAACAAGTTGACGCTCCAACTCCGAAGCTTTTTTTGCATACCCGTCAACTATCTCCTGACATTCTTTTAATAACTTCTCCTCGACTTCCTCCTGGTTCGTGTATTTTTCCATCGCCTTAGCATCTAAGTCTTTCTGCTCCTGGTATGAGCGCTCCAGGGTGGCAAACAAAAAATCAGTTTGCTTTTTCACGCGACTCTCGAAAAGCTGCCCGTTCATATTTTCCAATAAAGGCTCAATGCACTCCATTTTTATCAGATATTTTTTTAAATCAATAAATTTTATCCCTTTAACAAAATCTGGAAGCTGTTCTTTTATCAGCTTCACCGCCTCCTGCGTCAATGGTGAAATACTCGATGGATGAGCGGTCATGGAAAATCCTCAATCAGGTACAAATTAATGCATATTATATAATCATTGACTTCATTTTTCAATCAAAATCAAAATTAATCAGCTCCTTCGTCAATCCGTGAATCGTCATTGAGTACAATTCTTCATAGGGCGAACTTCTTACTGTTTTTAATTTTTCCAAGAGCAATGCCATGAATAATAATTTCAATAAGGAGAATAGTTCAAGTATGCCATCTTCGCTGATTTGTACTTTTGAGTGCTTTCTGCAACCTTGCTGAAAGCTCACGCTCGCATAAGCTTCTGTTTAACCGGCATTAGTATTGTAAAGAGTCGTTTAAAAAGGCGTATCTTTCTTCATAGTTATTTATCCATTCCATGATGGAGAGAAGAAAAATTAATTCCGAAAAGGGATCAATGCTTCAGAATCATCAGGTTCTATATTCGTATTATCTTTAAGAGATGATTCTGTTTTTAGTTGATGGCTCAGTGATTTAAAAAATCGCAAATTAACCCCGGCTTGCTTACAAAAATTCAAAATACTGTAGTTTGACATCCTCCTCGCCCTAAAGGACGAGGATTCCCGCAGCACTAGGCCACAAGTGGTTCAGGTTTCATCGCCGCGCCCAATGGCTCAGCTCCACCCGCTAACACGGCATGCCCTGCCGCTAAAATATTTTTTGCCGCATTGGTATCGGCATTCGATTTAAACCCACAGTTCGTGCAGCAAAATCTCTCTTGGGAAAGCCTCGATGCTTTATCTATATGCCCGCAGATAGAGCAAGTTTGACTTGTATATTGAGGTGCGACAGTAACCACAATACCTCCTCGCCACAGCTGTTTATATTCAAGTTGTCTTCTTGCTTCAAACCAGCCTTGATCTAAAATCGCGCGATTTAAACCCGATTTCGCTTTCACATGTTTACCAGGCTTCTCTTGGTTGCCTTTAGCAGACTTAGACATATTGGATACCTGCAAATCTTCAATGACAATCATTGCGTGGTTTTTGCTGAGCATCGTCGTCGATTTGTGCAGATAGTCTTTTCGGCAGTTGGCAATCTTTGAGTGCAGGCGCTGTATTTTTCTCTTTTCTTTCAACCATCCATTTGAAAATTTCTTCTTTTTTGCCAGTTTTCGTTGCCGTCGGGCAAGCTTTACCTGATGGGTTTTAAAACTATTCAAAGGCTCAATGTTTTTTTCATTCGACAGGGCGAACAATTTCGATATCCCCATATCCAAACCAATGTCGCTTGTTGACTCATGAACAGGGGGTTGAATTTCAATTTCCGTTTGAACACTGACATACCAATACCCAGAACAATAGCTAACAGTGGCCTGTTTTGGGTTTCCTTCGATTTTCCGAGAATCAAAGTAATTTAACCAGCCTATTTTAGGCAACCTGATTCGTGAATGACCCAACTCAAACTGACTCGGCTGAGGTATGCGGAAACTATCGCCAACTCCGCGCTTTTTAAATTTTGGAAAGCGCTTTAATGGCTGTTTTTTGTCAAAGGCATCCTTAATCGCTTTGTCTAAATCCTTTAGCTTTTGTTGCAGCGCACTAGCAGGCGCCTCTCCAAGCCATGACAGTGATTCGGTTTTTTTCCATTCAGGAAGTTTCTTCGCAAAACTGTTGTACCGTTCGCAAGGCTTCCCTTCATCCAAACGCTGCTTTTGCTCTGCTAATGTCTTGTTCCATACCTTTCGGCAGCAGCCAGCAAACTGACGCAAAACTTCTTCCTGCTCAGCGTTGGTTTTTAGTCTGAATTTAAAAGCTTTGCGTATTATCATGGCTTCATGATACTCTGGGCCTATGACTAATTCAAATGATTTCAGAACAGGAAGACACTGCGTTTTTAATCTACATGCGCATTAGTCGTCGCTTCGCGACGAGGCGCTTATATCCCCACCCTCGAAGGACGGGGTTTTACGCGCCATTTGATAAATAACGGCCTTCACACCTTTTTTTGCCAGAATATCAATAATATTTCCACAAATATCCCCCCAAAAAGAAAATTTACAGCCGAGTATTGCGACTTTCCTATTATTTAACTCCCCAATTAACCAAGAGAAATCACCATTGCCATACCACTAATGTCACCGCTTAATTTACGGGGATGCCAAAAAACGATGTCTCACAAGCCATTCATCGCAACAAGCTTTGAAACGGGCGCGAAGCTTTGGCGATGATGTTGACATGGACCATATTCAAGTAAAGCTTCCATATGTTTAGCTGTGCCATAGCCCTTATGGGCTGCAAAACCATATTGAGGAAATTCTTCATCCAGTAGAAGCAACTCCTCATCCCGTGTGACCTTGGCTAAAATAGAGGCGGCGCTGATTTCTGCAATCAATGCATCACCATTGACTACGGCCTCGCAGTGAAAACGCACTTCCGGACAAAATTTTCCATCAATCAAACAATGATCCGGCATGATGCTTAGTCCTTCCACGGCCCTTTTCATCGCCAGAAGCGTTGCATGATGAATATTCAATTCATCAATTTCATTCACCTCTGCCCGTCCAAGAGCAAAAGAAAGCGCTTCATTTTGTATCTGAACAAACAATGCCTTACGTTTTTTTTCAGTTAATTTCTTTGAATCATTCAGACCATCAATCGGATGCTTCAAAATAACTGCAGCTGCAATGACAGGACCTGCCAAAGGCCCCCTTCCGGCTTCATCAACACCGGCGATTATTTTTATTTCAGACATTGTTCGCTCCACTCGTTTTATTATTTTTGGCGAGTATACCCAATTAACTTCAAAGCGCAACAATGCAAAGTTGCTTTCTTGTTCAGAAAATGCGATCATGCGAAATTAATATCCACTGATAACTTAAATGAACAAAATTCGATGTGCTGTTATAGGCGTAGGGTATCTTGGACGTTTTCATGCCCAGAAATATAAAAGCTTAACGGACTACTGTGAACTGGTTGCTGTTTGCGATGCCAACCCAGAAACGGCTGAAAAAGTAGCCGAAGAACTTGGTGTTGCCGCTTATAACCAATACGAAGATATTCTTCATCTGGTTGATGCCGTCAGCATTGCAGCCACCACCAGCAAGCATTATGAAATTGCTAAAAAATGTCTTGAACAGGGTATTCATGTTCTCCTGGAAAAACCAATCACTGAAACCGTGGCCGAAGCAGAAGAACTTATCTATATCGCACGCGAAAAACAGGCAAAACTGCAGATTGGCCATCTTGAACGCTTTAATTCTGCAAGACTGGCGCTGGACGAACATCTGGATAATCCCCAGTTTATCGAATCCCAAAGGCTTGCCCCCTTTCAGCCGCGAGGTACTGACGTCAACGTCGTGCTGGATTTAATGATTCATGATATTGATTTAATACAAACCATGATCAAAAGTCCGATTGCGCATATTGAAGCTCAGGGCGCTCCGGTTTTATCTAATGAAATTGACATTGCCAACGCGCGGATTACTTTTGAAAATCACTGTGTTGCTAATGTCACTGCCAGCCGGATCAGTTTCAAGAGCGAAAGAAAAACCCGAATTTTTCAGAAAAACAGCTATATTTCGCTCGATTATCAAAATAAAAAATTCGCTGTTTTTGAAAAAGGTCAGGGCGAGCAATTCCCAGGCATTCCGGACATTGTGCGGCATGAGTCTGTTTTTGAGAACTCGGATGCATTAATGGAAGAAATTAAATCATTTTTGCAATGCATCAAATACAATACTCGCCCGATGGTGACCGGCGAGGAAGGCAGGGACGCTCTAGCAACGGCAGAGCAGATTACCCGACTCATTAACAAGAACCTTGTACGCCAATATGCAAAGGCATAAACATATCACCATTATCGCCGGAGAGGAATCTGGCGATGCACATGCCGCAGAACTCATTCGCCAATTTCAGAAAAAACACCCGAAGGTTACATTCAGCGGCGTGGGCGGCCGCCACATTGCCGGCACGGGCGCAGAACTCATCTGGGATTTAGCAAGCCATGGCGTGACCGGATTCACAGAAGTCATCAAACATTTTAAAACCCTCCATAAAGCCTACAGTAACACCAAACAACATTTAAAAACGACGCGGCCTGACCTGGTGATACTTGTTGATTGCCCGGGCTTTAATTTGCCTTTGGCTCGATATTGTAAAGAACAGCTGGGGCTGAAAGTGCTTTATTATATCAGCCCTCAGATTTGGGCCTGGAAAGCTGGTCGAATTCATAAGATAAAAAAATATGTCGATCATATGGCTGTTATTTTTCCTTTTGAAAAAAAAATATATGAAGACGCCGGCGTACCCGCCAGCTTTGTAGGCCACCCACTGGTAGAACGGATTGAAAAAGCATTATCTTCGCCAAATTCGATAGAAATGGAGTTTCCAGAAAATAAGCGCCTGATTGCCATGCTTCCCGGCAGTCGAAACCATGAAATAGAGCGTCACCTTCCCGTCATGGATAAAGTAATGCGTATGATACTTAAATACAATGATGATGTTCATTTTATTATTCCAGTTGCTGGAACCGTTAACCGGGCAAAGCTCGAGGCATTGATTTCAACTGAAAATATGCCCCACGTTTCCCTGTTTAATGATCATGCCATTGAGGTCATGAAACGTTCAGAAGCCATTGTGGTCGCCTCAGGCACTGCTTCTCTGGAAGCAGCCCTCCTGGAAAAGCCCATGTGCATTATTTATAAATCCTCATTTCTGACCTACCTGCTTGCATCCCAAGTCATTAAAATAAAATATCTCGGTCTTTGTAATCTCTTGTCGAATAAAATGCTGGCACCGGAGTTTTTACAATATGATTGTGAAGCCGATGCCATCTATCTTGAACTGCAAAAACTGCTTAACGATCAGCAACGGCGTGAGACCATCATCAAAAATCTCAGTCAAATGAAAAACGAATTATCAGAAAATAATGCCGACTGTACGCTACTGCACCTTGCTGAAAAGCTATTGACGGTAAATCCCATAAAATAAGCAAAAAAGACTGGCTATTAAAATATGCTTGATGTAGAATTTATCCTGCAATCGTCGCAATAAGTGACAGAGGACTTTAGTTTTAATTATCAATAAGGAAGTTAAGATGACTGTAATTGAAAAAACCACTTCTTCACAAAACGTATCTCAGGAGCAAGGACTACAGGATTTAGTCTATAATCTTGTGAATCGTTTTCTCGCTGAAAACAAAAACAAAAAAATCGATAATCTTTACGATTTAATCATTTCTGAAGTTGAGCCACCATTATTAGAAGCTGTTATGGAAAAACGCAGAGGCAACCAGTTGCAGGCTGCAAAAATGCTTGGCATCAGCCGTGGTACCATTCGCAAAAAACTGCAACGTTATTTCGGAACAAAATATTTCCGTCTTACAGAAGATTAATTCTTCAATTGACAAATGAGTCTTTTCCCCTGTTTAAAGATAGATTGGGAAAAGACTCAAATTCAACTCAAAACACGAACTGAAATTCATTCCATACTGGGTAGATAACACTTTACTTTAATGGCATATCTGAATTTTACGATTATTTCCCTTGATGCGATCCGCTTATCAAGCTTTACTGCCAGACCTGCAGATCTTTAACATTAAGATCTGCAGGTTTTATGATTAGAACATTATGCTTTCTCTAACAGGCTATTGACACGATTAACAAAATCAGCAGGATTATCCAATTGTCCGCCTTCTGCCAGTACCGCCTGTTCAAACAACATTAATGCCCATTGCTCGAATAATTGATCATCCTGTATATCATAAAGATTTTTAATCAATGGATGTTCAGGGTTGATTTCAAAAATAGGCTTAATCTGAGGCACATCCTGACCCGCGGCTTGAAGAATCCGCTGCATTTCCATACCCATGTCTTCCTCATCAGCCACTACGCAGGCCGGTGAGTTGGTCAGGCGATGGGTCAGCAATACTTTTTTGACACGCTCTCCAAGTACCTTTTCGATGTGCTGAATAACCGGCTCCATTTCTTTTTCTTTTTCTTTAATTTCTTCCTGGCTTTCATCTTCAAAATCGATTTTGCCTTTAGAAATAGACTGTAGTTTTTTCCCGTCAAATTCACTTAAATAACCGACCAGCCATTCATCGATCTTATCGCTCAGCAATAATACCTCAATGCCTTTTTTCCGGAAAATCTCCAGATGCGGACTGTTTTTTGCAGCATTGTGGCTGGATGCAGTAATATAATAAATTTTATCCTGCCCTTCCTGCATTCTGGAAACATAATCCTGCAACGAAACATGCTGCTCTTCATTTTCATCATGAGTGGAGGAAAAACGCAGTAATTTGGCAATAGTTTCCCGGTTGGCATAATCTTCAACGGGGCCTTCTTTCATCACCAGACCAAATTCATTCCAGAATTTCTGATATTTGTCTTTGTCATTGTCCGCCAGTTTTTCAAGCATGGACAGAACCCGTTTTACCGAAGCCGAACGGATGGAATCGACTTTTTTATTGTCCTGCAGAATTTCACGGGAGACGTTAAGCGGTAAATCGCTGGCGTCGATGATACCTTTTACAAAACGTAGATATCGAGGAAGAAACTGATCGGCATCATCCATAATAAATACACGTTTCACATAAAGTTTTAAGCCGTGTTTGTATTCATGCTGCCACAGATCGAAAGGCGCATGGCTGGGAACATACAACAGCGAAATGTAATCCTGCTTCCCTTCTACATGGTTATGCGCCCATAACATTGGCTCCTGAAAGTCATGGGAAATATGTTCATAAAGCGCTTTATATTCATCGTCAGATATATCTGATTTCTGCAAAGTCCACAACGCTGTTGCCTTGTTGATAGTTTCATATTCAACGTCTTTTTTGGCATCTTTTTAAATCCCCATGTTGCCAGAGCGGCAAAAGCTGCAGGCGCCCATTACTTTGATTTAACCGAAGATACTTCCGTTACTGATACCGTGAAACAGATTGCAGAAGGCGCTGAATCGGCTTTTTTACCTCAATGCGGCCTTGCCCCTGGCTTTATCAGTATCGCGGCAAATTCCCTTCTTAAAGAGTTCGACAGCTGCCGCAGTGCAAAATTAAGAGTGGGAGCGCTTCCGCAACGAGCCAGCAATGCATTGCATTACTCGTTGACCTGGTCAACAGAAGGCGTGATTAATGAATATGGTAATGCCTGTTATGGAATTGAGCACGGCAAGGACGCAGTGTTGACGCCTCTGGAAGGTCTTGAAAGCATCCAGATTGATGGTTGTGAATATGAAGCGTTCAATACTTCCGGCGGTTTAGGCAGCCTTGGCGAACTTTATTCTGGAAAAATTGAAACCATGAATTATAAAACCATGCGGTATCCTGGTCATTGCCAGAAAATGCAGGTTTTAATGAATGATCTTAAGATGAATGAAGACCGAGGTACATTGAAACGCATTTTGGAAAATGCCATTCCTAAAACCTATCAGGACATTGTTATTGTCTATGTCGCAGTTGAAGGAATAAAAAACAATGAACTGATTGAAAAAAGCTATGTAAAAAAAGTATATCCGACAACTATCCGCGGTCTTGAATGGTCAGCGATACAGGTCAGTACCTCGGCCGGCGTCTGTTCTGTTGTTGATATGGTTTTAGGACAATCCAACGAATACAAAGGGCTGGTACTGCAGGAAACATTCGAATTGAAGGATGTGCTTGCTAATCGTTTTGGCCAGCATTATGCATAAGAGGGGATTATGGATTTACTGAAAAAACTGGGAATTAACCCACTCAATGCCGGCGCTTACAGCGGCGCTGGCTTTAAAAGCGACATCAATGAACATCGTTTGACATCCTTTACCCCCATTAATGGAGAGGCATTGGCGGAAGTTTCTCCCTGCAGCCTTGCGGATTATGAAACGCTCGTGGAGCGAGGCCAAAAGGCTGCGGTTGAATGGAGAAAAGTTCCTGCGCCAAAACGAGGGGAGATCATTCGCCAGATAGGTCAGGCACTGAGGGAAAATAAAGATGCTCTTGGCAGCCTTGTTTCGCTGGAAATGGGGAAATCAAAACAGGAAGGGGACGGTGAAGTTCAGGAAATGATTGATATCGCTGATTTTGCGGTCGGACAATCAAGAATGCTTTACGGTAAAACCATGCACTCTGAAAGAGAGCAGCACCGTTTATATGAGCAATGGCACCCTTATGGTTTGGTGGGTGTGATTTCAGCATTTAATTTTCCTGTGGCGGTCTGGTCATGGAATGCTTTTATCGCGGCAATTTGTGGAAATGTCACCCTTTGGAAACCTTCTGAAAAAACACCGCTGACAGCCATTGCTGTTCACCAAATCTGTAATAAGGTGCTGGAGGCAAACGATTGTCCGGAGATTTTCTCGTTAATGATCCCTGAATCCCATGATGTCGCTGAAACGATGGTTGATGATCGCCGCGTTCCTTTGATCTCATTCACAGGATCGACAGCAACAGGGCGTAAAGTCGCTTCCAAAGTTGCAGCAAGACTGGGGCAATCCATCCTTGAGCTGGGTGGAAACAATGCCATTATTCTGGATAAATCCGCTGATTTGAAACTCTGTATTCCTGCCATCGTGTTCGGTGCTGTTGGAACGGCTGGCCAACGCTGCACAACCACCAGAAGATTGTTTGTTCACCAGTCAATGTATCAGGATGTTGTTTCCCGTTTGCAATCGGCCTATCGTCAGGTCACGATTGGCGATCCGCTGGATACTGCCAATCTGATGGGGCCATTGATTGATGAAGATGCCGTTAAAGCCTATCTGAACAGCATTGAGCAGGTTAAAGCCGCCGGAGGAGAAGTGGTTTTCGGCGGTAACAGACTGAACAAGCCAGGCTTTTTTGTTGAACCTGCTTTAGTGACCCAGGTCGAAAATCATTGGGAAATTGTGCAACATGAAACATTTGCGCCTATATTATATGTCATGTCTTATGAAAGCATCGAGCAGGCCATAGACTGGCAGAATGCCGTTCCTCAGGGGCTGTCCTCGGCGCTGTTTACTAACGACTTAAAAAATGCAGAGCGTTTCTTAAGTGCTGATGGAAGCGATTGTGGGATTGCCAATATAAATATAGGTACCTCCGGCGCTGAAATCGGCGGTGCGTTTGGTGGTGAAAAAGACACTGGTGGTGGACGTGAATCCGGTTCTGATGCATGGAAAGCTTATATGCGCCGTCAAACCAACACCATTAACTGGGGCGACAGTTTACCGCTGGCGCAGGGAATCAAGTTTAATCTTTAGGGTCGATACCTTTTCTGCCGTCATAACTATGGCGGCAGTTTTAGATGGAGAGTTATGATGGAAAAATCTCTGAATTTCAGGAAAATTGCCGTTTGCGGTATGGGAGTGATGGGTGCCCAGATTGCAGCGTACTGCGCCAGCGTTGGTTATATCGTTTATGCCTATGATCTGGCTTCGGAAAAAGGCGATAGCCAGTCTATCGTGAAAAAAGCGATAAAGCATCTGGCCAAAATGAAGCCTGCACCATTGGGTGATGCTGAAGCAGTAAGCCGGTTGATACCGAAAAATTATAAAGAGAACCTCCAGGATTTGGCCGACTGTGACCTGATCATTGAAGCTATTGCCGAGCGGATGGACTTAAAAGAGATGCTCTATCGGCAAATTACTCCTCATTTAAATAAAGATGCCGTTTTAGTTACCAATACATCAGGTTTAAGTATAAACAGTCTGATGGAGATGCTTCCAAAGGAATTGCATGATCGTTTTTGCGGAGTTCATTTTTTCAATCCTCCGCGCTATATGCATCTGGCTGAACTGATTCCTTCTGTCAAAACTTCTGGCCGGTTGATGGACAGGCTGGAAGGCTGGTTGACCTCCTATCTGGGCAAAGGCGTGATTCGGGCGAAAGATACGCCTAATTTTATTGCCAATCGAATCGGCGTATTTTCATTACTGGCTTGCCTGCATCATGCAGAAGCTATGGGGCTGACCCCGGATGAAGTTGATGCCTTAACAGGCCCATTGTTGGGTCGACCAAAATCAGCCACCATGAGAACGCTTGACGTGGTTGGTCTTGATACCATGCAACATGTTATTCATACTATGGAAACAGAATTAAAAGACGATCCATGGTATTCATGCTTCAAAATGCCTGATTGGATTAAAAAATTAATGGATCAAGGGCATCTTGGCCAGAAATCAGGCCAGGGTATTTATCGGAAAAATGCTCGTATGATTGAAGTGTTTGATAAAACTACCAATGAATATCGCCCAATTTCTGCATCTGTCAGCCCTGAGGTCATGACGATTATGCAGGATAAAAATCCTGAGAGCCGCATGCAGAAACTCATTCAGTCAGACGACAGACAGGCTAGGTTTCTTGCCGCCTGTTTCAGAGATTTATTCCATTATTGCGCATACCATCTGCAGGCTATTGCAGACACCTGCCGGGATGTTGATTTGGCGATCCGCTGGGGATTCGGCTGGCAACAGGGTCCGTTTGAAACATGGCAATATTCAGGTTTTGGAAAAATCACCAGCTGGTTACAGGATGAAATTAAAAACCATAAGAGCATGGCATCGGTTGAACTACCTGCATGGCTCAGTTCAATCAGCGCGTTTTATACAGAAAAAGGCGCTTTTTCACCAGAAACCGCAGATTATCTGCCGCGGAGTGAACTTAAGGTGTACCAGAAGCAATATTTTCCTGCCGCTGTTCCGGCATCGCCTGCAAAAGAATATACGACGCTCTATGAAAACGAAGGCGTGAAACTCTGGAATCTTGAAGATGATATTGCTGTCATGAGCCTCAAATCCAAAGCGAATACCTTTAATCTTGCTGTGCTTGAGGGAATGCATGAGGCGATGGATTATGCAGAGAAAAACTGTCGTGGAATGATTATTTACCAACAGAATGAGAATAATTTCAGCTCTGGTGCAAATTTAAAAGAGGTTTATGGGCTGATTGAACAAAACAAATTCACAGCGTTGAATGATATGATTGCCCATTTCCAACAGGCAGCGCTTCGCTTGAGATATAGCCAGCTCCCAGTGGTTGCAGCCCTTCGAGGCCGCGCTTTTGGCGGCGGTTGCGAGATGATGCTGCATTGCGATACGGTTGTTGCTGCTTTTGAATCTTACCCCGGACTGGTTGAAGCCGGTGTTGGACTGATTCCTGCAGGTGGCGGTTGTAAAGAAATGGCCCGACGTGCATCTCAATGGTCTCAACATGGTTCAGTGATGGATTACCTTGAACCTTATTTCACTCAGATAGCCATGGCTAAAGTCGCATCCAGTGCTACAGAAGCAATGAGTATGGGCTACCTGAAAGCATCAGATACTATCATGATGCATTCTGGAGAGGTGCTGTTTGGTGCAAAATCAAAGCTGGAACAGATGCTTGCTGCTAATTATATGCCGATGACGCCTGAAAAGATTAAGATTGCCGGAATTGAAGGCCGCGCCACTCTCCAGGCTGGACTGGTCAATTGGCTTGAAGGCGGTTTTATTTCCGAGCATGACTACTTCCTTTCCCTGAAACTTGCCAGAACGCTTTGCGGCGGCGACTTATATAAAGATACCGAAGTCGATGAACAATGGCTGCTGCAATTGGAAAGAGAGCATTTTATAGAACTATGTTCAACTGAAAAAACACAGCAGCGTATTGCTTACATGCTTGAAAATGGCAAGCCATTACGCAACTGATGACCGAATATTAGGGAGAGATAACCATGTCAGATATCTATGTCGTTGATATTTTAAGAACGCCAGTTGGAAAATCAAAAAGAGGCGTTTTCAAACACGTTCAACCGGTGGACTTGCTGGTACAATGCATGAAAACCTTAATGAGCCGCCATCCTTCAATGGATTGGCAGAAAATTTCGGATGTCGTCATTGGTTGTGCCATGCCGGAAGCAGAGCAGGGCATGAATATTGCCCGAATCGCAACCTTGGTGGCCGGACTGCCAAATTCAGTTCCTGCCATGACCCTCAACCGTTTTTGCACATCCGGCCTGCAGTCGATTGCCTCAGCCGTTGCATCAATGAAAATGAATGGTTCTGAATTTGCTATGGCCGGTGGTGTTGAATCGATGTCGATGGTTCCGTTAGGCGGAAACAGCTACTCCATTGCCCCATCAGTTTTTGATGATGAACATGTTGCTATCGCTTACGGTATGGGGATTACCGCTGAAAAGGTGGCAGAGCAATGGCATGTGACCCGTGAAGAACAGGATTTATTTGCGCTGGAAAGTCATAAGCGGGCGATTGAAGCACAGAAAAAAGGTTATTTCAAAGATGAAATCGCTCCCGTTGAAGTCATACAACGATGGCTGAATCCGGAAGAAAACGCTGTGGTTGAACGCACCCAGATGGTCACCGAAGACGAAGGCCCTAGAGCAGATACAACCTATGAAGCCATCGCTGGCCTGAAACCTGTTTTTGCGTTAAAAGGTTCAGTAACAGCGGGAAACAGTTCCCAAACCAGTGATGGCGCCGGAATTTGCCTTTTGGCCAGTGAGGACGCTGTGAAAAAGTATAATTTGAAACCCATGGCTAAAATGCTTTCTTTTTCTGTTGCCGGCGTGCCTCCTGAAATCATGGGCATTGGCCCTATCAAGGCGATACCTATGGCACTTGAACAGGCTGGATTAACCTTGGATCAGATGGACTGGATTGAATTGAATGAAGCCTTTGCCGCCCAATCTCTTGCTGTCATCAAAGAACTTAAACTGCCGAAGGATAAAGTTAATCCATTAGGCGGCGCAATCGCGCTGGGGCATCCGCTGGGAGCTACCGGCACCATCAGGGCAGCGACAGTCATTCATGGCTTGCGTCGGATCAAAGGGAAATACGGTATGGTGACCATGTGTATCGGAACGGGTATGGGAGCCGCTGCTGTTTTTGAAGCCTTATATTAATATTGTTGCAGACAGGGTTAATCCCACTGCCATTAAGTTAAGAGCATTTTCTTCGCCTACGTCCCGCGGCTCTCTTAACTTAATGGCAGTGAGGGTTAATCCCAGTCCGTAAGTTATGATAAAACGGCTTTTTTCCTGCGGTTAGCACACAAAGCACGAAACGCAGGAAAAAGGCTTTAACGGTAAGCTTTAGCAGAACGTCCTGATGTTCACTAATGGCTATCTTCCATCGTTATTATTGGGCCAGAGGATTGGCCTGAACCCCAAATTTTTCACAACGCTCCATCACTTTTTTACCATAAAAATTCCGTGCAATCACGTTGGTGATGAATCGATTGATCATGTCAGGTAAAAAAGGCATGGGCCGAAGGACGTCAATGATTAACACGACCCGAGGCGCACTGCTGTGGTTGATAACCTCATGAGGCCAGAAGTCGTCAAACATCACCGCTTCACCATTTTTCCATTGATATGGCTCGTTGTTGACAATGATTTGAGGAGCATTATTTTCCGGAACGTCAATCCCGAGATGGTAGCGTAAATAACCCAGATAGGGACCCTGATGTTTGGGGATGGATTTCCCCGGTTCAAGAATAGAAAAGAAAGCCTGCATCAATCCCGGGATGCCGTTTAAAACTCGATTGAGTTCAGGACAATGGGTTTTCGTCATATCCAGCTGATAACCCAGTAGATAAACCATAAATACATTCCAGTCTTTGGGGGTCGTATTAGAAATGTCAGCCTCACCGGGATCAATATCATGGTAACGAGGCAGATTCTCGCAATGGCTCATCAGCTGATTGAATTCTTGTTTTATTACTGAATAATGTTCTGTTACCCGGTTTAACTCTGGTATTGTTTCGTCAATATTAAAAAATACCGGCCGTTCTTTGCCAAGATAATGTTGATAAAACCGGTTTAATTTTTCTTTGAAATAATGGTAATCCATTGCTTTCAATCCTTACTGTTCTGAATTTATATGACTACTGCCGTTCGGCCGTATCGTAACAGAATTTTTTCAATAAAACACGAATTATTATGCACCGATCGATGTCTTCAAAATATTTGCTTTGTGTAATATATAAACTAATATTTAAGATATATAGCATAAAAAGGAGAATTTATGCGTTATTTATGTGCGGCATTGTTGCTGGCTATTTCCAGCATGGTGCATGCGGATGATGTTGTGGGATTTTCTGCATATGAGAATCAGGACTATAACACGGCCTATCAAAATCTGATTGAATCTGCCAAAAATGGCAATGAAGAGGCAATGTACCTGATTGCCCGAATGTATCAATATGGGCAGGGCGTGAATATCGATTATAAGCAAGCCTTTAACTGGTATGAAAAATCTGCAGAAAAAAATAACGCACTGGCACAGTTAAGTCTTGGTTTTTTATACGACACTGGACGCGGAACAGAAAAGAATTTTGATAAAGCGTTTTATTGGTACATGAAAGCAGCCGGTCAGGGCAATGCTATTGCTCAACGTAATGTTGGTTTAATGTATGCCGTCGGCGATGGAGTAGGCAAAGACGAGACCAAGGCCTTTGAATGGTTTAAAAAATCTGCAGAACAGGGATACTCAAAAGCTCAGGTTAATCTCGCCTATCAATATATGAACGGTAGCGGAACCAAGCGTGATGTCAACAAAGCCTTTGAATGGTATAAAAAAGCAGCCGAACAGGGTAATGTAAAAGGGCAGTACAGTCTTGGATTGCTCTACAGCGGAGAGAGCGGTATGCCCGTGAATTATCAGGCTTCAGTCTATTGGTTTGCAAAAGCTGCCAATCAAGGCCATGTTAATGCGCAGGCTAATCTTGCTTATCACCTTTTAAATGGTTTAGGTACCAAAAAAGATGTCAGACAGGCGGCTTACTGGTTTGCTGCAGCAGCCAATAAAAATAACAGTTTTGCTCAGGTGCAGTTAGGCCAGCTCTATCTTACAGGAACAGGCGTTCCTAAAGATTATCAGCAGTCTGCTTACTGGTTTTCAAAGTCGGCCAAAAGCGGAAATCCTCTGGGACAGTTAAAACTGGCTTACATGTATACCGCAGGCCTTGGGGTTAGAAAATCATTACCAACCGCCTATGCATGGCTGACGCTGGCTGTAGAGCAGGGCAGCACAAAGGCCGGTACGGATAGAAGTCGACTGGAACAGCAGATGAACAGCCAGCAAATGAAAGCTGCGAAGCAGGAATTAAAACAGCTTCGTCAGCTCATGCGCTAGTACCGTTTCCATTTAATTCTGCAAGGTGGTAATTTCATTAAATTAATCTTTCCTACGTCCCGCGGCTTGTCCGCGGGATCCATGAATCTATCTACATCACTGGATCCCGCGGACAAGCCGTGGGACGTAGGTTCAACAAATTGTATTTTTCACCTTGCAAAACTAAATGNNTAGTACCTCATCCTGCAAGTTGATTGTTTGGCCATACGCTGAAGTTTATGGGTGCTATTCGCTTAAGGGATTGGATCTGGCACTAATCATGACCAATCCGGCAAGAATAAACTTCTGCGGCTTCCTCACAATCAATTCCAACCGTTCTGGCGGCATTAATGACATCATTGATATTGTAATTCAAATCAGCTGCTGCCTGAATTACGCCTTCAGCAGCGTCTTCGAATTGAGTTTCAGGTTCCCAGTAATGCATATTAGCATTTAGCATCACTTCAAACGCTTTACGGGTATTCCAGCCCTTCGTTGTTGAGAGGTTAGTAAACAGGCGATTAAAAACACCGCTTGTGTAATGAACATCCATGCTGGGTACGAAATCACGAGCATCGCCAATCGAGTTTCCGTCACGCTCAGGTCTGTTCATGCTCCTTAACGGTAAGCCGCTTTTACTAATATCTTCGCCAATGGTCCATTTGTTTTCGCCCCTTAAATAAAATTCCGCGGCTTTTCCAGCCATATCAGAGAATGATTCATTCAGACCGCCGGATTGCCCCCAATATTCAAGATTTGAATTTTGTTCTGTAACGCCATGACTGATTTCATGTGCCGTAACATCCAGAGCAACCAGAGGGTAGAAATAGTCCTGGCCATCACCGAAGATCATGCTTTCGCCATTCCAGAATGCATTTTCAAAACCATGCCCATAATGAACTTTCATCACGAGTTTGAATGATAGTGGTTTAATGTTGTACCAGTCCTGATACATCGAATAAATCACGCTTCCAAAGAAATGAGCATCATTCAGTGCAGAATATGCACCGTTAATTTCATCATCATTGGAGTGGTAAGGGCAGGTAAATTCAAAAATTTTGCTGCCGGTTTCAGCATGATTTAAGTTAATGGTTTGTACCTGATCATTACTCATGGCACAGGTCGTATTATCTGATTTAACACTGACATCAAGCATGGGAAAATCAACACCGTATTCATATCGGCCTGTTCTCAGGTTTCCACCCGGGCCTTTGGCGAGTTTTTCTGTCGTTAATCCATCCCAGTGCCTGATAATGGATTTATTTTGGGCATTGATCAGATAAAAAGGGCGGGCAGGCTGGCCGCCTTGCTGACTATCCGCAAAAAAACTTACAAGATAAGCGGCAGTCAATTCATGATTTTCGTCCAGAACATAATAAAGTTTGCTGGATTCATTTTGAAAATGAAATTCTGCAGGAGCAAGTGATTTTTTTTGTGTATTGAAATGGTTTTTAGCAATGGATAATGCGCTGTTGGCATCGATTTGCTCTGAACGTTTGTTAATGTTTTGAAGATCATGGTTATCTATTGCAATCCAGTGACCGCTGTAACGGTTTGTTTTTTCATGATGGATGACATGATAGCCATAAACCGGGATGCCATTAATTAATTGTTGATAACGAATGTGACCAGCATTTTTTTTTATTTCTTTAAGCAGGGCAGAGGATTGTTTTAGTTTCAATCTGTTTTGGAGCAGTTCCTGCCGTCCATCAAGTTTAACTAACTCTGCTGAAAATGCCTGTCCACCGAAAATGTTAAGAGCAACAAGTGCCAACGACCATTTTTTCATGATATAAAATATCCTTCCTGCTTTAAATGCGAGAAATTATATGTGGGTTTGCAGTTGATGTCTAGCTTAAAAAAAAACTCATAGATCAAAATGGAATCATTTGTTAGAATGGCCAACAATTTTATTCATTAAGGAAATAATGGTGAAAAACGTCAAATTTGTTCTCTCTTCTTTATTATTGATGTGCTCTTTAAACAGTTTTGCAGCGTTGGTATGCCCTAAACCTGACACTCTGAACCAGGCCACCTTAAGCTTTCACGATGTTTCTGATTACAGCGAATTACCCAAGCCTTCCTTTATTGCTGAAGGATATTTTGTATCGAATAATAAAGTCTGGATACTCACAACGGGTATTTTCGATGAAAATCGCCCACGCCTGCAGGCACGTCAGTTATTGGAAAAGGCGATGTCGCCACAAGTCGAGATCGATGAAGATGATGGTTCTGAACAATGCGTTTATTATTTAAGCCCAAAAGGCCAATATTACGATTTTGTTGTCGCTTCCGAGGTTCCGGAAATGCTTCCCTGCCCATCGCTTGAGACCATGAAAAATACAGCCTTTATTGGAAGTTTTGAAGCTTGTGAAAATAATCACTCGGGTTGTGGCGATTATTATAGTTATGCCGAGTTGAATGATCATGGCAAATCATGGCTGCTCTATTCTTTAGTGTACAATGATCCCAATTCCGCCATTTCAGAAGCAGAAACATTGAAAGAAAAAGCCTATTCTCCTGTCTATGCCATGGGAAATGCCTGTATTTATTTTAGTGGTATGACTCAGAACGGCCCACGAGCCATCGTTTCTATTCCAAATACTGAATACAAAGGCAGTATTGAAAATACCGGGTTATTTCTTAAAAAAAGCTTGCAGAAAAATAAGGGACATTTCGGTTTCAGATTTATGAACCGCCAACACGTACCAGTTGAACGTTGATTTTTTTGTCTTTGCCCTTGGTTCGTTTTAGTACGATAGACTGCCTGTATTGATTGTTCTGGTGAAGCACAGAGGCTTCACTTTTAAAATATAGACTTTGCAGGCAGATGCTTTTTTCCGGTAGTTTTGTCTTTTTAAGAAATTTTAATAGTTTTTTTTCATCGCTTTCTTTTCTTAATGCTTTGATTTTCTCAAGAATTTTTTTGTCCAGAACCGGCGACATGCTGTTAAGCAGAATGTCTGGAGCCGTCCTGATATTGATGGGCGTTGCATCTGGAAGAACCGTGACATAGGGCTCAAGTTTCCTGTAAATTTTTGCGCTAACGCCTTTAACCAGCCGTAGTTCCGACAAGCTGCTCATCGGCTGTCTTGCTGGCTGATAAGCTGGCTTTTGTTTCAAATACCAGCTTTGCAGTTCATCCATGCCTTTTTCCGGTCGATAGGCTGAGATCCAATCTTAGATATTTAATAAAATTTCCTGCCGTTGCTTAGCCTGCATTTTTGGAAATAATTGTTGGAACATTTCAAGTGCAATACTGAAGGTCTCTTTTTCATTTAAACCGTTAAGATTCAGCTTTGCCTGCATGTCATCAAGATGGCCGTTAATGGTGTATTCTGGATAAATATTTTTATAGCTTTCTGGGTAAAGGCTAAGATTTTTGCCGCCGGCGGATAGAAAAAATTTCAATTTTTTCTGCTTAAGTTGGTGCATTGACCAGAAATAAACGGCTTCTGATGCAAGAGATGAGCGGTTTTTGTTGATTAAAAGCCTTGTACGATAGATATCGTATTGAAGCCGGGCACTCATGGCTGTTGCAGCTATGGCAACCAGAGTCATGATAAATAAAGCAGAAAGCAGGGCGCTTCCGCGGCTGCTGTTAGTTTTTTTCATGATAGAGGGCTTCCGGTAAAATAAAAATCAGGGTCATTTTACCCCATTCGGCTACATCAAGACCGAGCTCTACGGCCACTGGAAAGTGCTCTTTCTGTCCGGGATGAACGGCTGATGTCAGCGTCCATTCGTCGAGGTATTGCCGGTTATTATCAAGAACTCTAAAATGACAGCTTTTTAACTTGGATATTAGTGTTTTTCGTTGAACATTTTTGTTATCAGGAGAATCAAGCATCGTTTGGGTCTGGCGAATCAACTGGCCTTTCTGACAAATCAGTTGCACACGCTGTAGTGTTGAACGTTTTTCCAGAGCCAGAGGATTGGTCAGACCCTCACGGGTTAGTTTGATTTCGTTTTTATCGGCTGAGAATGCCGGTTCCAGCAGCATGCCGGTACCGCGGACGGAACGGGCGCTGACGAGTTGAAGATCATTATTGATAAGACTATAAGCCAGCTGGAGCCGGTTGAGCTGATTGGCCTGCAGATTGAGTTGTTCACGGGTATGAAAAACATCATACAAAGCCGCGGAGGAAATAGCTGCCATAATAGCAAACACGGCCAGCGCTACAAGAATTTCAATCAGGGTAAAGCCCTTGCTGGTTTTCATCATCATTTTGCTATCATCACATAAAGTGGATACATAAACGGGCCAGAGGGTTTCTGACCTACCGTAATTTCTATCATATTGGCAAAGCTTATATTCTTCGACAACGTTTTTGCATGCCAGTACCAGCGTTTTCCAAACATGGACATTGATTGGGTTGTGCCTCTGGCTGCAGGGATACTGTATAGTCCTGCCTGAATCGAATTCGCTGCATTCATGGCAATCAAGTGGGCAATGCTGCGGTCTTTCAGGTGTTGGGTGTTAACGACATTTTGAGAGCTTGCTTTTAATACGGCAGTCAAAGCAATGGAGATAATGGCCAGCGCCAGCAGGACTTCAATTAAGGTAAAGCCTTGCTGAACGCGTCTAAACATCAGCCTTTTCCTTTTTTGGTAATCAAATCACCGTTTCTCATGCCCTGTATTGAGGTGACAGGAAACTGTTTTTTACTGCCAAGCTGGAGTTTAAAAGGGGTTTGATCACCGGAGGGATGAATAATAATGTCCGGTAAGTTTTTTGATTTTCTATATGCTGAATCAAACCCAATCTGGCTGTTTTCAGGAAAGGAATGCTTTGCAAAAACACCTCGCTCTGAAATGGTCTGCCACTGGTTGGGAGGAGTGAATCTGACAATCTGATACTCTCGGCCGTTGAATTTTATTCCAAGGGTAGATGAATCCAGAATGGCCTGATGGCGAGCAAGATTTAAGGTGTGGGTAAATCGTTCGGCAGACATGGCAATGCGCTTGTCGGCACCAAAATCACCGAATGCCAGCAGCGCAAAGCCAAAGCTGATGCCGATAATGGTCATGACAACCAGAATTTCAATCAGTGAAAAACCTCGGTTATTTCGCATCCCAATTACCGATTTCTGCGTTAATTCCAGTACCGCCGCTTTCACCATCGGCGCCCAATGTGTAAATATCAATATCTCCATGCTGGCCGGGGTTTAAGAAAATATACTCTCGACCCCATGGATCTTCCGGCAGCGATTTCAAATAAGGTTTCCAGTTTTGAGGGACAGGCGATGTCTCCGGTTTTTTTACCAGAGATTCCAGGCCTTGTTCAGTGCTTGGATAGTATCCGTTATCGAGTTTATAAAGATCAAGGGCATTTTGAATGGCCAAAATATCCTGTTTAGCCTTAACGACTCTGGCTTCATCCGGCCGGCTTAAAATTTTAGGGACTACAATTGATGCCAGAATACCTAAAATCACAACGACAACCATAATTTCAATTAACGAGAAACCTGCTTGTTTTTTCATAACATCCTCATGCCTTATCAGTAAATTGCAGCATTATACCACTAATTGTTCCATAGAAAAAACGGGAAGCAGTGTTGCAAGCACAATAAACAGGACAACCGCGCCCATAAACAGAATTATCAGCGGTTCCAGAAGCGTTAAGGCGGTATCAATCAGCCGTTTGACTTCATTGTCCAGATGAGCGGCAGCACGCTCCATCATTTCCGACAGCCGGCCGCTTTTTTCACCGCTGGCAATCAGATGGACGGTCATCGCAGATAAAAACCCTGTTTCTTTTAAACTTTTACTGATTCCCTGACCTTCTTTGACCTTAATCGCCGCTTTATTGAAGGCTTCCCGAATGATGTTATTGGAAATTAAATCTGCTGAAACCCGCATGGCTTCAAGCACATTCACGCCGGCTGCAAACAGGATTCCAAAGGTGTGGATATAACGCGATACATTGACTGTTCGGAAAAGATATGAAGTGACTGGCAGATTCAATAACAGGGCGTCCCATTGGGTTTTTACTTTTTCCTGACGGAGGCTGCGTTTAAAAATAGCCAGAGTTATGATGACTGCGGCCAGAATGTATAAGCCTTTTGATTTTATTAAATCACTGAGATAAATCAGGACATACGTCGCAGTGGGAAGCGTCTGGCCAGTATCGCTGAAAACGTCGATAATTTTGGGTACAACAAAAGCCAGCAGAAAACTTCTAATACCGATGGAGACCAGAACCATTAATGCCGGATAAATGAGTGCCTGTTGAACTTTTTGACGGTTTTTCTGCTGGCTTTCTGTATAATCCGCCAGTTTTTCCAGTACCAAATCCAGGCGGCCAGTTCTTTCGCCGGCACCGACTGTTGCCCGGTAAAGCGTGGAAAAGGCTTCGGGATATTTGTCCATCGCCTGCGCCAGCGAATAACCTTCAAGCACTTTGGCTCTGACGCCGATGAGCAACGTTCGCGCTTTTTCTTTTTCCGTCTGTTCACTGACGCCTTTTAAGGCTTCTTCCAGGGGAATGCCTGCGGCAAGCAGGGTGGCCAGCTGACGGGTTAACAGCGACAAATCCGCGGCAGAAATTTTGAGTCTGTTGCTTTTGTTTTTATCACGGTTGATCGCAGTAATTTCAACTGGAATCAGTTTTTTTTCTCTTAAAAATTGACGTGCCTGGCGCTCGGAATCTGCCTCAATTACGCCTTTATCGTTATTCCCTGATGCATTAATTGCCCGATATTGATATGCGCCCATACTGGTTTTTAAAAAATTTAAGATAAGCCAGTTTAATCTATTGGGATTCATCTGTCACTTAAGGTACACTATTGAAGGTTCTTTAGAATGTATTTTCGTTGTGTGAAATTTTGTTTGAAGAACTTCATCAATTTTATGGAGGATTAAAATGAGTACCGCAGATTTTAAACGTATGATCGAAGAACACGATTCTAAATTCATTGATTTACGTTTTACCAGCACCCATGGGAAAGAGCAACATATCACCATCCCTGTTTCAGCAGTAAATGATGATTTGCTTGAAAACGGAAAAATGATTGACGGTTCTTCCTTCAAAGGCTGGCAGAAAATACACCAGTCCGACCTTGCCTTAAAGCTGGATCTGGACAGTGCTCGACTTGATCCTTTTTATGAAGACAACACCATCTTTGTACGTTGCGATGTCGTTGATCCGATGACGATGACTGGATACGAGCGATGTCCTCGTTCACTGGCCAAGCGCGCAGAACTCTACCTGCAATCGACCGGTATTGCCGATCAGGCTTTGATTGGCCCCGAACCAGAGTTTTTTATGTTCGACGATGTTCGCTGGAAAACGGATATGAGCGGATCTTTCTACCATATTGACTCCGAAGAAGCACATTGGAATTCAGGAAAAGCCATTGATGGCGGCAATATTGGTCATCGCCCCTCCATCAAGGGCGGTTACTTTCCTGTCCCACCAGTGGATTCATCTCAGGACGTTCGCTCGGCTATTTGTTTAACTCTCGAATCGTTGGGTATTGAAGTTGAAGCGCATCACCATGAAGTCGCCACAGCCAACCAGTGTGAAGTCGCAACCCGGTTTAACAGCCTGACTCTGAAAGCCGACGAGATACAAATTCTAAAGTATGTTGTTCATAATGTGGCTCATAATTATGGGAAAACAGCTACTTTTATGCCCAAGCCATTAATTGGAGATAACGGAAGCGGCATGCATTGTCACCAGTCTCTGATGAAAGATGGCGTTAACCTGTTTTCTGGTGATCAATATGCAGGATTATCGGAAACGGCATTATATTATATCGGTGGAATTATTAAGCATGCCCGGGCGTTAAATGCGTTCACTAACCCATCGACCAACAGTTATCGCCGTCTGGTTCCCGGATTTGAAGCGCCTGTATTGCTGGCTTATTCTGCACGAAACCGCTCTGCATCCATTCGAATACCTCATATCAACAACCCTGCGGCTCGCCGCATTGAAGTGAGGTTCCCTGATCCGACAGCGAATCCTTATCTGGCTTTTTCTGCCATGATGATGGCCGGAGTGGATGGTATTATCAATAAAATTCATCCAGGCGAATCGATGGACAAAGACCTGTACGATCTTCCTCCCGAGGCTCTTGTTGGCGTTCCTACGGTAGCTCCTTCTTTAGATGTTGCTCTTGAAGCGTTAAGGGCTGATCATGATTTTCTGTTGCAGGGTGATGTATTTACCACCGAATATATCAACAGCTATATTCAGTTGAAAGAAGAAGAAATCAATCAGATTCGAAGTATGACTCATCCCTTTGAATTTGAACTGTATTACAGTCTGTAAGGAATTAAAATGCAAAAGACAGGGATTGTCATTGTATCTTTACTGATGTCGCTTGCTGCCTATGCCCAGATTTATCGATGGGTTGACAGCAATGGAAATGTACATTTCAGTGATAGGCCTCATAAGGGAGCAGAGAAAATCGAGCTCCCTGAGGTGCAGACCTTTTCTCCTCCGCCTGTTCCTGAATCAAAGCCTCCGGCTGAGGAAGACGATACAGATGCGTCCTCGTATTACACTAGCGTTAAAATTACTCAGCCAGAATCTGAGGCAACACTCCGCGATAATCAGGGAATGGTCAGTGTGCTGGTGAATTTGCAGCCTAATCTTCGAGTAGGAGACAGCTTGCAGCTGCTTTATGATGGAAACCCTCTGGGTTCACCTCAAACCACGACGGCTTTTATACTAAATAATGTGTATCGTGGATCGCATACAGTCTCTGTTCAAGTGCTGGATTCCAAAGGAAACGTTGTCACCCAGTCGGAAAGCATTACATTTTTTATGCACCGTCCTCGTGTTGGAATGGGACAATGATACGGAAAACAAGGGAGAAAAAATGAAGACATCGAATCGTTTGATTTCACTATATTTACTGATTGGTTTTATCACCAGTCTATGTTTATCAGCATTATATATGAAAGGGGGTGAAAATCTGTTTTCTTACAGTTTTATTTTCTGCTTTCCTTTCTTGTACTGTCTCGCTTTTAATGGTCAGAACGCACTCAGGTTAATAATAACGAGTATGCTGGCATCTCTTCTTGTTTCCTTGCCTTTTATAGGGATTCAATGGCAGATTCCTGAGCAGGTAAATCTGCAATTACTGAGTTTTTTTGTTTTATTTCCCATTTTTTTCTATGCAGTCCATTGTTTTCATGCGGTGATTCATCAGGATAATTCATTGAAATTAAAATATACTGACTTATTCTCTATCGTTTGGAACAGTTTACCCATGATACTGATTGCCGCAGTCTTTTCAGCGGCAGGGCAGGGGCTTCTTTCCCTGACAGCGGTCATGTTCAAATCGATTGAAATATATTTTCTGTATGATGTTATTTATACCCCATATTACTTTTTTCTTTCTAATATCACCCTGTTTTTTGTAGGCCTTGCGATAGCGGAACTTAACCGGGAGGTGGTGTATAACATTCGTTTTATCATATTTAGGGCAGTTTTCTATCTTCTTCCCTGTCTTGCATTGATGACCATTTTATATTTTGTTTTATATTGGATCCAGTTTTTAACGGCGAAATCCCTGTCCTTTTATCCTGTCGGGATTTTGCTTGAGTTGACAGCTGCGGGAATTCTGTTAATCAATGGATGGTTTCAGGACGGACAACAGCCATTAGAGTACCCCGTACTTATCAAAAAATTACTTGATGTTTATCGGGTGGTTTTATTTTTCATAAGCCTGATGCTGGCATATGAAGTTTGCCGTCTTATTGACATTTTCCCTAACCTGTTGTTGTCGTTGGCGGCTTTGATTTTATTCAGTTTTGCCTATGCAATTACGGTTTTTATGAAAGAACAGCAGGGGCGAAAAAAAATGGCTGATTTTAACATTTACATTAGCCTGTTGTTTTTGCTGGTGTTTTTTATAATTAATAATCCTTTTTATCCTATTCACTATGACCAAAAACCCATTCTTAATCCAAAGGAATTTATTAAAAATAATATTATCGATGTTCAGGTGGATGATGCTGTTAATATTTCGCCACAGGAAAACCCTTGATCAAAGAGCATGAGCGCATGCTCATTCATTGATGGTACAAACCCCGGCCTTTAGGTATAAGGAGCCCAGGTTTAACACGCGAAGGTTCATTTGGGCGAGGGGCCACTGCCATTAAGTTAAGAGAGCCTACGTCCCGCGGACAAGCC